>JAEEGL011186990.1_pt1 | contig 173817 bp, 132 predicted proteins | sample 9134231 | NCBI WGS metagenome assembly JAEEGL01 (sample SAMN16246548, study PRJNA631951) | gut metagenome | biome: gut microbiome; feature: rumen; material: fiber-attached | host: Bos | place: Iran: Karaj | collected 2018-10 | reverse complement strand
GTCTCAGAACGACTATCCAGTATCAAGTAAATTGTTTAAAAGAATAAACGGTTCGTTTCTTCTACCCAAGAGCATCATAAACATGCTCTCGCTTCTTGTACTACTTCTGTCTATGTAAATCTTTCAAAGAACTCTTTCTTTCATCGCTTACAGAGGTCGTTTCCTCGTTAGCGGATGCAAAGGTACACACTTTTCCCGAACCACCAAAACTTTTCCAGGAAAAATTTCATTTTATATGCGAAATTTTTATCCCTCTTGACCAACATCAAGCACAAATGCAAGGCACACCTTATTATATATTATAGAGGGCCGACATGTCGCTTCTATCCGAGGGCACGACTAAGAACAGACAGCCTCTCCCTTTGCCCTCTCCTAACACCGTTAATTTCTGATAATCGCTTGGAATTAACGAAAAAATTGAGTAACTTTGTGATAAAAGTCACGAAGTTGCTGTGTCTTGGGTAAAAAAGAAACAAGTTTCTTTGTTTTGCGCCCAACTTTTCGTAATTTTGCACCTTATTAATAAGAAAGTAATAACATGTCGACAATATTACACATAGAAACAAGTACGAACGCATGTTCTGTGGCGGTGTCGGAAGACACGCAGGTCATTTTCCAACAGGAAGACCACACGGGCCCAAACCATGCAGAGAAATTAGGTACTTTCGTTGACGAGGCACTCTCGTTTACCGACAACCATGCGATTCCATTCGATGCCGTAGCTGTGAGCTGCGGTCCCGGATCCTATACCGGACTACGCATCGGAGTCTCCATGGCCAAGGGTATCTGTTATGCCAGAGACCTGAAACTGATTGCCGTGCCTACGTTGGAATTGTTATGTGTGCCTGTCCTATTAGGTAAGATGAAAGACATGGAGGAACTCGAAGACGATGCCCTGCTCTGTCCAATGCTTGACGCCCGACGCATGGAAGTGTATGCCGCCATCTATGATCGTGCCCTAAGACCTGTGCGCGAGACCGGAGCCGACATCGTGGATGCAAACACCTATAGAGAGTATCTCGACCAGCATCCTGTCTATTTCTTCGGAAACGGAGCCGGGAAATGTATGGAGACCATCAATCACCCCAACGCCCATTATATCGACGGTGTCGAACCGTTGGCAAAATGGATGCAGCCTCTCGCCGACCGGCGCTGGCTGAATGGCCAGACAGAAGACGTGGCCTACTTTGTGCCCTACTATCTGAAGGATTTCGTGGCCAAAATGCCGAAAAAGTTGATTTAGCCATTGGCAGCCGGTTATTAAATAGAAAAAACGAAAAAGACATATGGACATCAAAGGATTAGATTACAACACCAAGCGCGAGAAACTCGCAATGCCGGAATACGGCAGGGAGATTCAGAAGATGATCGACCATGCCATCAGTCTGCCAGACAAGAAAGACCGGGAGAACTGCGCCAGAGCCATCATCAGGATGATGGAGACCAAAGCACCGCAGCCCAGAGACAATGCCGACTATGAGCAGACACTTTGGGATCATCTGTATCTGATGAGTCGTAAGCAGTTGGATATCGACTGGCCCTTCGACGTATCATCGGCAGAGAAAATCCTCAGCAAGCCCCGTCCGATGGCCCTGCCGAAGGACGGTGTCAGGCTTCGCCACTACGGTCGGCTTGTGGAAGAACTCTTTGAGAAACTCAAGACCATGCCGAAGGGAGAAGAGCGCGACACGCTGACCCGTTATACAGCCAACCAGATGAAACGTGATTTGGCAACATGGGGGCACGGTTCCATGGATGACGAGCGGATAGCCAGCGATCTGGCGCATTTCACCGATGGCATCATCCAACTCGACCTCAACTCCTTCAAATTCGAGAAGGTCTCTGCTGCGGACGATAACAAAAGAAACAAGAAAAAAAGATAACGACAGCCTATGGCATCATTCACTATTGAGGGCGGGCATCTTCTGAGCGGAACCATCAAGCCGCAGGGAGCCAAGAACGAGGCATTACAAGTCATCTGTGCTTCGCTGTTGACAGATGAGAAGGTGGTGATTCGCAATATCCCAGACATCCGCGATGTCAACAACCTCATCCAACTTCTCCGCGACATTGGTGTGAAGGTCAACAGACTGTCGCACAGCGATTATGCCTTCCAAGCCGACGAACTGAACCTCGACTATCTGGAGAGCGACGCGTTTGTCAAGAGTTGCGCGGAACTGCGTGGCAGTGTCCTGATGATTGGTCCGCTGCTGGCCAGAATGGGCAAAGCTATCATCACACAGCCCGGCGGAGACAAGATCGGTCGCAGGAGACTTGACACCCATTTCCTAGGTTTCAAGAAACTCGGTGCGAAGTTCAAGCATATCGAAGGACGCAGCGTCTATGAGATTGAGGCCCAGAAGTTGAAGGGCACTTTTATGCTACTTGACGAGGCCTCCGTCACGGGAACAGCTAACATCATTATGGCAGCTGTCTTTGCCAAAGGTACCACAACCATCTATAATGCGGCTTGTGAACCGTACATTCAACAGCTCTGTCATCTGCTCAACCAGATGGGAGCCAAGATCAGCGGTATCGCATCGAACCTGCTGACGATCGTCGGTGTTGATCGTCTGCACGGTGCCGATCATAAGATTCTACCAGACATGATTGAGGTGGGGTCGTTTATCGGTATGGCAGCCGTATGCGGCGATGGCATACGCATTCAGGATGTTTCCGTGAAAGACCTCGGTATCATCCCCGATGCTTTCCGTCGTCTCGGCGTGAGGATCAAGGTGGATGGTGATGATTTAGTTATCCCTCGTCAGAAACACTACGAGATACCTTCGTTTATCGACGGCACCATCATGACACTCGCCGATGCGCCCTGGCCAGGACTAACCCCCGACCTGCTTAGTGTTCTGATCGTTGTAGCTACTCAGGCACGCGGAAGCGTACTCTTCCATCAGAAGATGTTCGAGAGTCGACTGTTCTTTGTCGACAAACTGATTGACATGGGCGCACAAATCATCCTCTGCGATCCCCACAGAGCCGTTGTCGTCGGTCACGATCGGAAGATCACCCTCCGCGGCGGTCGCATGTCAAGTCCAGACATCCGTGCAGGCATCGCCCTACTGATTGCCGCCATGAGTGCCAACGGCACCAGTCGTATTGAGAACATCGAGCAGATCGACCGCGGCTACGAGAATATCGAAGCCCGTCTGAATGCACTTGGAGCGAGAATCAGGAGGAACTAATAGTGATCAAAAAAGAAGAAGTATACAAGATCGGCAAGCTCGGTAAAGGCCACGGTGTGAGAGGGGAGATTTCTTTTCTCTTTGATGATGATGTGTTTGACCGGACCGATGCCAACTACCTGATCCTTGACCTTGACGGAATCTTAGTGCCCTTCTTCATTGAGGAATATCGTTTTAAAACTGACAGCAACGCCTTAATGAAGTTTGAGGGCATCGATACACTTGAGCGTGCAAAAGAACTGACGGGCTGCGACGTCTACTTTCCCCGGGAACTCGCCGATAGCGATGACGAGAGCATTTCTTGGGCGGCCATCGTAAGCTATGACATCATAGATGCAGACAGCAACCGCATCATCGGGCGCATTGCCTCTGTTGACGATTCTACCATTAACACCCTCTTCTGCCTTGAGGACGGTCGTCTCATCCCTGCCTCCGAAGATATCATCACGGCTATCGACCAACAGAACCGTACTATCACCATGCGCATCCCCAAAGGTCTGCTCGACCTTTGAGCCGGTTCTATTTTCATAGACCACTAGTAGTTTTTGCGGACGATTATTTTTTGACCATTGTGGATATACAGGCCTTCTTCGTAGACTAAGCGATATGACGACCATTTAGAGTGTACGCGCATCATCGCTCTTCCATTTGAAAAAGATTAAATAGCCTATATCACTCTAACATTTTATCATTTCGTTTTTGCGCTGAATCTCAAAAGGAACATAATAAGGTGTATAAAGGCATGAATAAATAAGCAAAGAACCAAAGAAAACGCCTTTTTTTGATGGAATTGATATTTATTTTGTACCTTTGCAGTCAGATAATAAAAACAGAAACGATGAAAAATAAGAGACAGATAGCTATACTAGGCTCCACTGGATCAATCGGAACACAAGCTCTTGAAGTGATTGAGGAGCACAGTGACCTGTATGAGGTGTATTGTCTGACTGCCAACAACAAAGTTGACTTGCTTGCCAAGCAGGCCCATCAATTCAAGCCTGCAGCCGTTGTCATCGCTAACGAGGCCCGTTACGATGAACTGAAGTCGCTGATGAGCGATCTACCCGACGTGAAGGTCTATGCTGGAGCGCGAGCCCTTGACGAGATCGTAGAAGCAGAGCCTATCAACATGGTTCTGACAGCGATGGTAGGATTTGCCGGACTTTCGCCCACCATCCATGCCATTAAGGCAGGAAAGGCTATCGCCCTAGCCAACAAAGAGACGCTTGTCGTGGCCGGTGAGTTGATTCTCGCCCTCGCCCAACAATATCATACTCCCATTCTACCTGTTGACAGCGAGCACTCTGCTATTTTCCAGTGTCTCGTTGGTGAGGACCATAATCCAATAGAAAAGATCCTGCTGACAGCCAGTGGTGGTCCGTTCCGTCTGAAGACGATGGAGGAGATTGCTCACGTGACAAAGGCAGATGCTCTGCGCCATCCGACTTGGGATATGGGAGCAAAGATCACTATCGACTCTGCCTCAATGATGAACAAGGGCTTTGAGGTAATTGAAGCCAAGTGGCTTTTCGGTGTCGACGCCAAGCAGATCCAAGTGCTCGTCCACCCCCAGAGCATCGTCCACAGCGCCGTCCAGTTCCAGGATGGCAGCGTGAAGGCCCAGCTCGGTGTACCCGACATGCGACTGCCAATCCAGTATGCCCTTTCATTCCCACGCAGGCTACCGCTGAGCGGTGACAAACTCGATCTCTTCGCAGCACAGGACCTGGAGTTCTTTGAGCCTGACCTAAAGAAATTCCGTTGTCTGGCTCTGGCTTTCGAGGCCATTGACAAGGGTGGAAACATGCCATGTATCGTCAATGCAGCCAATGAGATCGTGAACCGTGGTTTCCTCGAAGACAAGTGCAGTTTCCTGCAGATGGGTGACATTATTGCAGAAACGATGACACGTGCCACATTCGACAAGATGCCGACTTATGAGACATATATCGCGACCGACGCTGAGGCGCGCCGCATCGCCACAGAACTAATGAACAAATAACCACTTTTTCAGTAAACAGCAAACCATAAACAACAATATGGATATCTTTTTAATCAGATTATTACAATTCATGCTGGCCATCGGCCTGCTGGTACTGCTCCATGAGGGCGGTCATTTCTTCTTCGCCAAGCTTTTCGGTGTCCGCGTAGATAAATTCTATCTTTTCTTCGACCCGAGTATCTGGAAATGGGATGGCAGTCTTTTTAAGTGGAAGCCCAAGAACAGTGACACACAATATGGTATGGGTTGGCTACCCCTCGGCGGCTATTGCAAGATTGCCGGCATGATTGACGAGAGTTTTGATACTGAGCAGATGAAACAACCTGAACAGCCGTGGGAGTTCCGTTCCAAACCGGCCTGGCAGCGCCTGCTGATCATGATTGGCGGTGTACTTGTAAACTTCCTTCTCGCTCTGTTCATCTATTCCATGATTCTTTTCCACTGGGGCGACACCTACATCCCCATGAAAGATATGACACTGGGTATGAAGTTCAACACCGAGGCCAAGGCTCTCGGCTTCCAAGATGGTGATATCCTCGTAGGCACTGACAAAGGTGCATTCAAGGATTTCTCCGCCGATCTCTACCGTGACCTATCTGAGGCCCACCGTGTAGACATCATCCGCGATGGCAAAGCGATGAGTCTTACACTTCCTGGCGACCTGAATCTCCTCGATATGCTGAAGACAGAGCCTCGCTTCGTCACTCCTATCACGCCCGCAGAAATCGACAGCGTGATAACTGACACACCAGCCTCAGAGATTGGCCTGCGCAAAGGCGACAAGATCCTCGCCATTAATGGTAAGGCCGTCGACAGCTATAATGAATTCACCGATCAAATTGGTGTACTCCAGGATATGCTGACGACAGCAAAGACCACCGCAGATAGTTTGAAGATACGCACGGTAACGCTCGTCGTCGACAAAGGAGAGCGCACTGATACGCTATGTACCACCCTTACCTCCGACCTGAAGGTTGGGTTCTTCGTAAAGAGTCTGGCCGGTCTCTACGAGCCCTTTACCCGTGAATACGGTTTCCTTGAAAGTTTCCCTGCCGGTATCAAATATGGCTGGAATGTACTTGCTGGTTATGTGGGTGACATGAAGTACGTATTTACTGCCGACGGTGCGAAAGCACTTGGCGGCTTCGGAGCCATCGGCTCTCTCTTCCCACCAGTATGGGATTGGTATTTGTTCTGGAAGATGACGGCTTTTCTCTCAATTATCCTCGCTTTCATGAATATCCTACCGATTCCTGCGCTTGATGGTGGCCACGTACTTTTCCTTATCTATGAAATGATTACACGTCGTAAGCCGTCGGAAAACTTCATGATTCGCGCCGAATATGTTGGTTTCGGCATCTTGATACTTTTGATGGTCGTGGCGAACCTCAACGATATCCTTCGTTGGCTGGGGTATATGTAGTTGAGAAATAAAAGTTAATGGCTGATGTGATGATGACACTGTTTGCCATTGTTATCGTAGGATACGTGGCAGGCAAGTTGGGTTATCTGGGAGGTGATTTCGATAGACAGTTGTCAAGACTGGTGATCAACCTTACCTGTCCGGCACTTATTCTCTCGTCGGCCATGACGGGAGAGTTGCCTGACAGAAACTATATCCTGCCACTACTGTTGATCAGCGCAATCACCTATATCGTATTGACAGGTGTAGCCTTTCTCCTGCCACGCATTCTGACCAACAAGAGAGAAGACGAGGGAGCAATCGGCTTTGCCCTGATGTTCGGGAACGTTGGATTTATGGGCTATCCCGTAGTAGCATCACTCTTCGGGCACGAAGCAGTGTTCTATGCAGCCGTCCTAAACGTAGTAAACACCTTTGCCGTCTTTACCGTTGGCACCATACTCATCACAGGTAAGAATGCCGTCGAAGGACCACGTTTTCAGAAGAAGGTTCTCTACTCCACTCCGATGATAGCAGCTTACCTGACGATGGCGATTGTTGCTCTGGAAATCGATTATATTCCCCCCGCAGTCAGTCAACCACTGACCATGCTCGGAAATATCACCGTACCGGCCGCCCTACTCATTATCGGATCTTCGATGTCGAACCTTTCGTTCCGTACGATGCTCGGCAACCACACAGTCTATGCTACAACACTGTTCCGCCTGGCTATTCTCCCGATAGGTATTTACTATCTGTGCACATTACTGGGTTTTTCTACGTTCGTCGTAAACATCAATACGGTAGTCATCGCTATGCCCGTAGCCACCTACGGTACGATTCTATGTTTGAAGTACGGTCGTGACACAACGACGATTACCGAGGTAACTTTCATCACCACCTTACTCTCTATGCTGACAATTCCAGCCTTGGCAACGCTTCTTTTCTAAGAGCGATTGCATAGTCTGACGATCAGCAGATAGAGAGATGCCACAATCACATAGACCATCATCACCTGCAAAAGCGTTGGGTGAAGAGGACCCATGCTGGACCCAGGAACGGAGGCAATATATCGTAATACACTATGCAATATGCCGACCACATATAATAATATGTACGTGAAGGAAGGAACCAATAGTACAATAAGCGACAGATAAAGGATAAGCGTGGCTGCAGGTACGACGATAAAGTTTGTTGGTAGGAAGAATGTTGAGAAGTGACCGAAATAATAGGCGATGAGCGGTGCTACCCCAATCTGAGTGGCACAAGAGACAGACACCAGTGCCCATACCCATTTGACTAACCGATGTGATTGCAGGTATTCCCGAGAAAAGACCCTATCGAACAAGGGTAACCAAAGCAGGATAGCTAATACCGCCATGAACGACAATTGGAAACCTACATCATAAAGTGACAAAGGATTCGCCACCAGCATCACAATGGCCGTAAAAGCCAGAGTATTAACAGACATCTTATCCCGGTGGCCTAACGACAACAACGCATAGACGCTCAACATCACAGCTGAACGTATAAGACTTCCCGACATACCCGTCAGAAAGACAAAAGCCCAAATGCTCAAGACTATCAGTAACTGAGATACTATCTGCCAACGTTGTCGTACTACCAACAACAATAGCAGGGTATAGATGATACCAAGATGCAGGCCACTCAAGGCCAACACATGCGAGGCCCCTGTCACGGAATAGAGTTCCTTCACCTCGTCCGTTAATGACGACTTATCACCTAGTACCATGGCCGCCACTACAGCATAGTGCTCATCGGACAATCCCTGTGCCGCCAGACGGTGTAAAATACGACTACGTAATTTCAAAAAACCGAGTCGTGTTCGTTGCAGATACGAAAGATTCCTTAACGATACTTTTACTTTCCGCCAGTTCCAACTAGTAACGAAGGTTGTACCCACAATCCCGCGCTCTTCGAGATAATGCCGATAGTCAAACCGTCCTATATGCCAATCACCGACGGGGCTGATCCGCGACTGAATCCATAGACCGTCGCCAATACGCAACGATCTACTTCGCATATCCTTATAAAGATAGCACTTGATTTTCCGGCCATCTCGCGCCAACATCACATCAACAGCAATGGTCTTCGGCTTTTCCATCGGCTCGCTGAGCACCACTGCCTCATACTGCACCTGTCCGTCGGGCCATCTCACCTCGAGTGAGGCACGCTGCCGTTGCAGTAGCAACCATCCCAGAAGAACAAAACAGGCAGCGATTACCAGTGATTGCAAAGTAGCATATCGCCATAGCAACAAGGCAAGGACTACCATACCTACAAAGCAGAATGGAAGTACAGTCAACAACGGCACATGATGACCTAGCACAATTCCGACCATCAGACAAATAGCCAGGCGCAATAACGGACACGCTTTCAGAGGGTTGTTCTTCATAATGATTCAGATCTCGGTTTGCAAAGATACGGAAAGTCGAACGTAAAACAAAATATTCTCACACATTATTTGCTATTCCCCTCATTTTTCCGTAACTTTGCGATAGAAATCGCGAGGATACCTACACTCAGCAAAAAAAATAAGTGAACTTATTTTGTCCTGCTCACGTTTTTCCGTATCTTTGCCAGTAGAATGTAAATCAAATGGAAACAATAAATATGCCCCTATGGGCGTGGATTCTATTCTATGTCCTGGTGTTGATTATGCTATTGGCCGACTTGAAGATGTTCGCCAAGAAAGGACAGCATGAAGTCAGTATCTCCGAAGCATTAAAAATGACCGCTGTGTGGATTGGTGTGTCACTCATCTTCTGTGCAGGTATCTATATATTCTACCCCATTGATCCACATGAGAAAGCAATGGAGTTCCTTGCTGGTTATTTGATTGAGAAATCACTATCGATGGATAACCTCTTTGTTTTCCTAATGCTATTCTCTTTCTTCGGCATCAAACGAAAATATCAGCACGAAGTACTTTTCTGGGGAATATTCGGCGCTCTTATCCTACGAAGCATCTTCATCTTCGCGGGTACTGCGATGATTAGTCGTTTTGAGTGGATCCTCGGGCTCTTTGGAATCTTCCTAATATACACAGGCTTTAAGATGTTTAGTCACGAAGAAGATGAGCATGTAGACCCCTCAAAGAATATTTTTGTAAAAGTATTCAAGAAATTCTTCCCCGTGACAGACCAGATGCATGAAGATAACTTCTTCGTGACAGAAAGCGGCCGGCGATTAGCCACCCCACTTTTCATCGCTCTCATTGTGATTGAGACGACCGATGTGGCCTTCGCCGTCGACTCTATTCCAGCCGTTTTCTCTGTGAGTCGAGATCCATTTATCGTACTCACGTCGAATGTCTTCGCCATTCTTGGCCTCCGGGCTCTTTACTTTGCACTTGCCGCCATCGCGAAATATTTCACTTACCTAAAATATGGTCTGGGCATCATACTCAGTTTTGTAGGTATCAAAATGCTATTGGCGATGGACGAATACATGAACGCATTCGGACAGCTTATCGGCATTAATCTAAGCGTACCACATATAGAGGTATCTACACCCTTCTCGCTTGTCATCATCTTCGGCGTACTGGTTCTTTCCATGCTCCTTTCGGTGATTGTGTCAAGAGGTAATAACAAAAATAGAGACATTCCAACATGATAATCAAAGACTATACTAACGACGCGGTAGAATTGTTAAAAGAGCTCATCGCCATCCCCTCTATAAGCAGAGAGGAGACTAAGGCCGCTAATAAACTGTCAGAGTATCTGGAAAGATGGGGATTGCCATACGGGCGGGAAGAGAATAATCTATGGGTGGGTTGCCCAGACTGGGATGAGAACCGTAAGACAATCATGTTGAACGCGCATATCGATACTGTGAGACCCGTCACATCGTGGACACGTGATCCTTTTACGCCAACACAGGAAACTGACGTTCTCTATGGTCTCGGCTCAAACGACTGTGGCGGAGGCCTTGTCGCCCTATTACAGGTCTACCGCATCATGGTGAACCGTCCGAGGAGCTACAACCTGCTGTGGGTTGCTTCTGCAGAAGAAGAGGTGTCGGGACAAAACGGCTTCAGTCGGGTACTTCCTCTTTTGCCTGAAATTGATGTGGCCATCGTCGGTGAGCCCACAGGCATGCAACCTGCCATAGCCGAAAAAGGCCTAATGGTCATAGACGGTTATGCTCATGGTATATCAGGACATGCTGCCAGAAACGAAGGAATAAATGCCATCTATGAGGCACTTGACGACCTATTATGGTTACGCGACTATCGCTTCCGCAAGAACAGCCCACTGCTTGGAGAGACTAAGATGACGGTAACAGTCATCGAAGGAGGCACACAGCATAATGTCGTACCAGACACTCTCCATTTTGTCATAGACGTTCGTCCCAATGAATACTACCAGAACGAGTATCTGTTTGAGTTCCTCCGTAACAAGATGAAGAAATGCGAATTGAAGGCCCGCTCTTTCCGCCTTCACTCATCAAGCATCTCTGCCGATCACCCATTAGTCAAGAGATGCATAGACTACGGGATGAAACCTTTCGGATCCCCGACATTGAGTGATCAGGCACTAATGCCTTTCCCTTCGTTTAAGTTAGGCCCTGGCTCATCAAGCCGCTCACACTCTGCCGACGAGTTTATCAAAATCTCCGAGATTGAACAAGCAATAGAGACCTACGTATCTCTTTTGCAGGGGTTGGTATTATAAGCACTTTTTATCTAGCCAGCCAAGACTCGGGATTTAATTTGGCATTTCCCTTACGTAACTGGAACTGCATGAGACCATCTGAGCCTAACCTTCCAATCGTCTGGCGTGTACTGACTTTCTGTCCACGACTGACGCTGACAGATGCCAGATCACAATAGACAGAGAGATAGCTACCATGGCGGATGATGACAACCGTAGTACCTCCATAGCCGAATACTGCACTGACCTCGCCGTCAAAAACGCAGCGTACTGGAGCACCAGGTTGTCCCTTGATGTCAATACCCTTCTTATCAAGTGTCACATGTCCCTTGACATCCGTAACATTATTGGTACCGAAACGATACACGATCTTATAACTGCCAACAACTGGCATTGGAAGACGACCACGATTATTCTCAAAGTTACCACTAAGTCGACGGTCTTCGGTAGAAACAGTATAATCAGGTGTAGTAGATTTCTTGGCTTCCGCCACTTCACGTTCATGAGCGATTTTCTCTGCCGCAGCTTTACGCTCAGCTGCCAAGCGGGCTCTCTCAGCCTCCCGGGCAGCACGTTCAGCGACGGCTTTCTCGGCAGCACTTTTCTGAGCTGCAGCTCGGGCATCAGCCTTAGCCTTTTCCTCATGAGCCTTCGCCTCCGCAACACGACGGGCATTCTCTCTTTCTGCAGCCTCAGCAGCAGCTTTCTTCCGAGCCAATTCTTCTGCTCGTTTTTTTGCGGCCTCCTCTGCAGCCCTGCGTTTTGCCTCTGCTTCAGCACGTGCTTTCGCTCGAGCAATCTCCTCTGCAATCATTCGGTCAATCTGTGCATTCAGCTCCGCATCGCGTTTCTTCTGTTTTCCAAGAATATCTTGAATGGCTTTTTGTTGCTTCTTCAGAGATTGCACAACATTCTGCTGCTCCACCTGTTTATTTTCCAGCGACTTCTTCTCCTGTTCTCCCCGATAAAGCAGATCATTCTTCTGTCGTTTGGCGGAGGTCAACTCATCATAAGTCTCTTGTACCTGCATCTGCATCGATTTCACAGCCTCGCCCTGAGCTTGTTGATATCTAGCATAATCACGGACAAAGCGTAGACGACGATACATCTGGGAGAAACTATTAGCACTGAATACAAACATCATCTGACTCTGGATGTCTCTATTACGATACATATAGTTCAGGGATTTCCTGAAACGTTGCTTCCGATCTTGCAACTCTTTCTCCAGATTCTTCAACTGGATACGGAGCAAATGGATGTTGTCATCAAGTTTGGTGATATCGTGACGGATGGTATCAATCGCCCTACGCTTATCAGCAATCTCATTGTTAATAACGAGCAGTGTTTGCAGACGTTTCTTCACATCCCGTTCATTAGCCTGTAGGCGCCGCTCCTGTTCTTTGATCTGTCGACGAACACGTTCCTGTTCACTTTTCAGTCCTTTGACCGTAACAGGTGTACTTTTCTTCGGCGTTGTGGTCTTTGGGGTTGCAACCTTCTTCGCAGAAGCCGTTTTTTTGACAGACGTCGTTTTCTTGACAGGACGAGACGACTTAGTGGTGGTTGTCCTACGCTGAGCAGACGTTTTCCTTGTCTGTTGTGCCGGAGCAACCGCCACTAAGCTAACCAGAATCCAGAGGACGAACAGTCTCTTCACTCTTATTCTGTCTTATTAAAGGGCCATAAAACGACGTAGAATCTCGTCAACGGTAACTTCACGATATTTATTGGAAATCTCCGTACGTGTCTCCCATTCTGTGTCAGACCCAACATAATTCAATGTCATATTCAGTTTTACCTCCTTGTCCGGAGTCGTTAAAACAATCCCTGACTTCTTCGGGAACATCTTCTTATTCACTATTTCAAACTGGTCATAGTCCCAGTTCAGTTGGGTATTGCCGTTGAAACGATCCTTATAGAGGATATTGGCCATTTTAATCAACGCATTCTTCTTACTGGCAAGCCAGCTATAATCCATCTTTCCCTCGGTAAGACTGATAATCATATCATCGCCACTTTCTAAGGTAGAGTAAACTGTCCCGCTAGAATTGGCAGAATGTTGCTTCTGAGCACGTCCTTCATTGGGTTTGAAGAGTTCGTTCCAGAAGAGCGCCTGCAGAGTATTGAAGTTTAGGCCACTATTTCGCAGAAAATCCACAGACATATATGGCGTCTTCAGATACTGTTTGTTAATACGGTCCATGATGAGCACATAGTCTTTTGTCAGTTCTATACGTCCAGCCTCAACGAAACCGAACGCCATCAACTGAAGACGGATAACATCATCGCGTTTCATTTTCAGATTACCGGTAAGGGTCAACTTCTGGGGCCCCACCTCGACAGAGAACTTCACTTTCGAAGTAATGAACTTAGTTGTCTGCGCATTGTCCTGCACACTTGAGATAAAGTGTGCGCCCTCGGTTTGCTCTGGAGAGAGTGTAACAGGGCCCTGAACCACTTTCTTGTGAGAACCACAAGAGACAAGCACTAACGGTAAAGCCAAAACGGCCACTCTTACAATACTGGACAGTTTCATTCTTTTAGATATTTTTTGAGTTTTATTTTCCGATTCAACAATGGATCATCCGGCTTCTGCTGTTGAGCATCACGCCAGAGAGAAAGAGCACGGTCCATGTCCTTGTTCTGAGCATAGATATCTCCTGCATGTTCGATGATGACTGCATTGCCAAGCGTATCCTCCATATTTTGTAACGCCTGATCAATATATATTTTTGCCTCCGTATATCGTTCCTGCATAAACAGAATCCACGCATAAGTATCGAGATAGGTCGCATTCTTCGGCTCCGCTTTCACTGTCTTATAGCTCATTTCCTCGGCTTTGTCCAACTGTTCGCCTCGTTCACTCAAATAATAGGCATAGTTGTTTAGACAGCCAAAATTGTCAGCCTTCCACTGTAGACAAGAGTCGTATGCGGCAAACGCCTCTTGAGCCATTCCTTTTTGATGAAGCACATCTCCCATCACGGCATAAAAGTCAGAAACAATCATCGGGTCGCTCTCCTCATTGATGACACCGATACCATTCTGAAAGGCAGACAAAGCACCGTCAAGATTATCCTTTTTATAATAGGCAATCCCTTGGTAATAGTAGAATGCCATCTCATCGGGATTATATTGTCGGGCATCCTGACACAGGGAGATGACGCGATCCATATCCTCTGCATCCCATGCATAACCTACTAACTGTAAACGAGCGGCAGCATTGTCTGGGGTCATCTCCAACACCTTCTCCAAGACAGGACGTATACTATCACGAGGCATCCTTTTCGCATTCATGTAAGATGCATAAAGAACAGCCATATCTGTATCAGAAAGTGGCTGAGCCAACATCATGCGGAAAAGGTTTAGGATATGTGTACTATCACCTCCAGCAGCCTCATTAGCAGAAATCTCCTGTCGCAGCAGGCGAACCTTTTCCTCTGTCGTAGCATTCCTATTCAGTAGTACACGTTTCGTCAGAGAGTCTGCAACCTCTGTATGACCAAGCGCCTGATGATAAGTACGCAATGACAGAAGTACCCTATTATTATCAGGTTCTTGTTTTAGGACACGGTCGTAGATGCCTAACGCCCGTTTCAGTTGCCCATTCATCATCAGCGTCTCTCCATACATCACCATATAATTAAGGTCATTAGGATACTGCTTCGATAGGGCTGCTATCTCAGCTACTGCTGCCTTCTTATTACCCATTCGGGTATATATCTCACTCTTGGCCACCGACAGACGTTCACTTTTCCCGTCTATCTGTTCCATCCGCTCCAATACACGGATAGCCTTTGCATAATCGTTTTCTTGCTGGTACAGTTGGAAGAGCATCTCCAACAATCCCTCTTGGTCCTTATTGCGTTCATATAGCCCTTCAATAACTGCGATAGCATTCGCATAGTCTTGTTGACGGATATATGCTTGTGCCAACGTTTCCATATAGGTCTCGTTACCAGGCGACAACTCTGCTGCACGTTTGATGCATGCCATGGCCTTGTCGGCATTCTTCAGGGCATTATAATATTGTGAGATATAGTACCACGCCTCCGCTGCATCTGGCCGGATTTCCAAACAATGACGCAGAAGATCAAACACAGCATCGTTATTTCCTTTCTGCCGCTGAACCATAGCCTCCATAAAGAACTGGTCATAGGACTGCTTTTGGGCATATACCTTAAAGAAAGAAACGTAAGAAAAAAGCAAAGTCACGCATAGCAACAGGCGAATAGCCCACGGCCTTCCGCAAATCACTATGCCTTTCATCTTACAACGATTACTCATTCTTTCCTTGAGTTTCTCACTCCCTTATTTCATTTCACACCAGTATGACCGTAACCTCCTTCGCCACGCTCAGTTTCATCAAGCACATCAACAGGCATGAAAGAGCCTTGTTCATGACGGGCAATGACCATTTGTGCAATACGTTCTCCATCGTTGACAACAAAATCCTCCTGTGACAGATTGATGAGCAGCACACCTACCTCACCACGATAGTCAGCATCGATAGTACCAGGAGAGTTCAGCACTGTAATACCCTTCTTCAGTGCCAGTCCACTACGTGGTCGGACCTGTGCTTCATACCCCACAGGCAGAGCGATGTGCAGCCCTGTCGGAATCAACTTGCGCTCCATAGGCTTCAACAGCACAGGTTCTTCCAAATTAGCACGCAAATCCATACCAGCGCTCTGCGTCGTGGCATATTGCGGCAGAGGTTGGTGCCCTTTATTGACAACTTTTATCTCCAGCATTTCGTTAATTTCTTGTTTTATCAATGTGCAAAGTTAATGTTTTTACCGCAGATTACGACGATTACGGTCATTTATTTTTCATTTTTTCGTTAATTTCTGCGAAATAAGCTTTGCCATTTGGTTTTTTGCTTACTTATTCGTACCCTTGAACTGCGTTCGAAAGTACCATCATTCGGAAAACACCAAATAAATTTGGTTTTTCGCTCACTTATTCGTACCTTTGCATTCAATATGATGGACTGGCAACGACTGATTTCAAATAAAAGACTCGGACAAGAACATCGCCACCCCGAGCGCCATGATGACCGGACGGAGTTCAAGCGTGACTACGACCGGCTGATTTTCTCGGCTCCTTTCCGTCGTTTGCAAAACAAAACTCAAGTTTTCCCTCTGCCAGGCAGCATATTCGTGCATAACCGTCTGACCCATTCTTTGGAAGTTGCCAGTGTAGGTATGTCTTTAGGCAATGATGTTGCACTACAACTAACCAAGAGGCATCCGGAACTGAGAGACACGCTCTTTCAGGAAATCGGGCAGATAGTTGCTACGGCCTGTCTGGCGCACGACATGGGGAATCCACCTTTCGGTCATAGCGGCGAAAAAGCAATTCAAGCATTCTTCACAGAGGGCGCTGGCAGTGATCTACAACGTGAGGTAAGTCCAACATTCTGGAACGATGCCATCCACTTCGAAGGAAACGCCAATGCTTTCCGTCTACTCACCCATCAATTCAAGGGTCGACGACCTGGCGGTTTCGTTATGACCTATTCCACCCTTGCCAGTATCGTAAAATACCCGTTTTCATCTTCTGTAGCAGGCAAGAAAGGAAAGTTCGGGTTCTTCGATACAGAGAAAGAGGAATACCGGAAAATTGCAGATGAGCTAGGCATTATCTGCCTATCAGAAATTGGGGCTCCTCTGAGATATGCGCGTCACCCCCTGGTCTACCTTGTAGAAGCAGCCGATGACATCTGCTATGAGATTATGGATATCGAGGATGCCCATAAGTTAAAGATTCTCTCGTTCGATGAGACGATGGACCTTTTACTAGCGTTCTTTGATGAAGACGACCGACAGAAAATCCTTCGGCGTATCGACGATGAGCACGTCACTGATCCCAACGAGAAGGTGGTATACCTGCGTGCCTGTGTTATCGGGAAATTGGAAAACGAATGCGTCAAAGTGTTTGTCGAGCTCGAAGACGAAATTCTTAATGGTACGTTTATAGGCAGTCTTATCGACCATATCGGTTCATTACAAAAAGAAGCTTACAAACGTTGTAGTAAAGTGTCGCTAAAACGAATCTACAAGAGCAAGCCCGTTCTAGATGTCGAACTATCAGGTTATCAGATCATGCAAACATTGATGCAGCAGTTCATAGGTGCAGCCGTCCATCCGGAACGATTCTACTCCCAACACCTTATCAGTCGTGTATCGAACCAATACGACATCGAATCACAGAAACTGGAGACACGTCTGATGGCCGTTATCGATTATATCAGCGGCATGACAGATGTATATGCCCTTGATGTCTACCAGAAAATCAATGGCATCTCCTTGCCAATTGTGTAATTACATCAAATAAGAAGAAGGAAAAATGAAGAAACTATATATAGAAACGTATGGCTGCCAGATGAATGTGGCAGACTCGGAGGTAGTTGCCTCTGTCATGAAGATGGCAGGTTATGAAACCACCGAGGAATTGAATGAGGCCGATGCCGTCTTCTTGAACACGTGCTCGGTAAGGGATAATGCTGAACAGAAGATCTATCACCGATTAGAGGCACTTGACGCAGAGCGCAGACACAGACAGAAAGCCGGCGTATCTACAAAGCATTTGATTATCGGCGTATTAGGATGTATGGCCGAACGGGCACAACAAGATCTGTTGGAAAATCACCATTGTGATCTTGTGGTAGGACCGGATGCCTATCTCTCGTTACCAGACCTGATTGCTCAGGCTGAGACAGGGCATAAGGCTATGAACATCCAACTCTCGACATCGGAAACATATAAGGACATAGTTCCTCAACGTATCGGACTGGGACATAAAATAGGTGGTTTTGTGAGCATCATGCGTGGCTGTAATAACTTCTGCCACTATTGTATTGTACCTTACACCCGAGGCCGTGAGCGTAGTCGCGACGTGGAAAGTATACTTCGAGAGGCCAGAGACCTACGTGACCGCGGCTTTAAGGAGGTGACGCTACTAGGACAAAACGTCAACTCCTATGCCCGACCAGACCATCCGGAGACGCCAGATTTCCCAGCATTGCTACGTAGAGTGGCAGAAGAAGTTCCTGAGATGAGAGTACGATTCACGACTTCACACCCCAAGGATATGAGCGACGAAACATTACGCGTGATTGCTGACATGCCCAACGTATGTAAGCACATCCATCTGCCCGTACAAAGCGGAAGCGACAAGATTCTTAAACTGATGAATCGCAAATACACCCGTGAATGGTATATGGACCGTGTGGCTGCCATCCGTCGCATCATCCCAGACTGCGGACTCTCGACCGACATCTTTGTGGGTTATCATAATGAAACAGAAGAGGATCATCAGCTCTCGCTTTCACTGATGCGCGAAGTGGGCTATGATTCAGCCTTCATGTTCAAGTACTCCGAGCGTCCTGGCACTTACGCTTCAAAACATCTACCCGATAACGTGCCAGAAGAAGAAAAAATTCGTCGTTTGAACGAATTAATTGCGCTCCAGACTGAGATCAGTGCCATTCAAAACAAAAAAGACGAAGGAAAAGAGTTTGACGTGCTTGTAGAGGGATTCTCGAAACGTAGCCGTGAGCAACTCTGCGGACGTACAGAACAAAATAAGATGGTGGTGTTCAACAAGGGCAACCACCACATCGGAGAAATTGTCCGAGTTAAGATAACAGGATCCACTAGTGCCACATTGTTTGGAGTTGAAAGTTGATAGCTATGAAAGAGTTTCTACGTGTATTACGGCGGTTTGTCCCACCCTATAAGAAATACCTGGTGTTGTCGATCATCTTCAACATCCTCTCTGCTGTTCTTAATATCTTTTCGTTTGCTGCCCTGATTCCCATTCTCCAGATTCTGTTCCAGACAGGCGATACCGAGGCGGCAACCACATTGATGGCGTGGGACTGGGGTAACATACAGGCTGTTCTGATGAATAACTTGAACTATTATGTCACACAACTCATTGCCAGCTATGGACAAACGACGACCCTTCTGTTTATCGGACTATTTCTTGCATTGACCACAGCCATGAAGACAGGAGCCTACTTCCTATCGTCAGCTACCATTATCCCCATTCGTACAGGTGTGGTACGTGATATCCGGAATCAACTATACAAAAAAATCACATCACTTCCGTTGGGATTCTTTTCTGAGGAACGAAAGGGTGATATCATTGCCCGAATGAGCGGTGACGTGCAGGAGGTGGAGTCGAGCATCATGTCGAGCCTTGATATGCTGTTCAAGAACCCGATTCTCATCGTCGTTTATTTCGCCACCCTCCTGTTCGTATCATGGCAGCTCACCCTATTCACCATTGTCTTTGTACCGATTTTCGGGTGGTTCATGGGATTTGTCGGTAGGAAACTGAAGCAGAAAAGTATCAAGGCACAGGCTTTGTGGAGCGACACAATGAGTCAGGTGGAAGAGACACTAGGTGGATTACGCATCATCAAGGCTTTCTGTGCCGAAGAGAAAATGAACACACGTTTTGACCGTGTGAATTCCGCCTATCGCAATGACATTATGCGCGTAAATATCCGTCAGTCGATGGCACACCCGATGAGTGAATTCCTTGGAACACTCATGATTATTATTGTACTCTGGTTCGGTGGCATTCTCGTACTGACCAGTCATGCAATTACGGGACCGACCTTCATCTACTACATGGTCATTCTTTATTCGATTATCCAGCCGTTGAAAGACTTCTCCAAGGCTGGTTATAACATTCCCAAAGGATTGGCATCAATGGAGCGTATCGACAAGATTCTGATGGCAGAAAATGCCATCACAGAAATTTGTCAACCCATACATATCTCTAGTTTCAATCACCAGATAGAGTTCCGCAACGTATCGTTCCGCTATGGCGACTCATGGGTATTGCGAGGCATAAACCTCATTATTCCCAAGGGCAAGACCGTTGCACTCGTCGGACAGAGCGGTTCAGGAAAATCGACGCTTGTAGACCTAATACCGCGTTACTACGATGTCCAAGAAGGCGAAGTACTGATAGATGGCATCAACGTGAAGGATCTTGGTATCCATGATCTACGCCAACTTATCGGCAACGTGAACCAAGAGGCAATTCTCTTTAACGATTCATTCAGGAATAATATATCTTTCGGTGTGGAGAATGCCACGCAAGAACAGATTGAAGAGGCTGCACGTATCGCCAATGCCTATGATTTTATCACACAATCTGAACAGGGCTTCGAAACAAATATTGGTGACCGGGGCGGTCGCCTCTCTGGCGGACAGCGCCAACGTGTGTCTATCGCCCGAGCCATCCTGAAAAACCCGCCAATCCTAATCCTTGACGAGGCGACCTCTGCCCTCGACACTGAGAGTGAACGACTGGTTCAGGATGCATTAGAGCGCTTGATGAAGACACGCACGACGGTGGCAATTGCCCATCGACTCTCGACCATTAAAAATGCTGACGAAATCTGTGTTATCCATGAAGGAAAAATCGTAGAACGCGGCACCCATGACGGATTACTTGCCACTGATGGCTATTACAAGAAACTACATGATATGCAAAGCTGATGAGACAACGACTGATCTATTTGATTAAGACCTATCTGGTGACGATATTGCTATTCATCTTCGCCAAGATTCTTTTCATGCTTGTCAATCAAGAAGGACACTCTTTCACAACAACAGACGTAGCAAATGTCATTTGGCATGGTCTCTCACTTGATCTTTCTACTAGTCTCTATTTACTGATCATACCTTTTCTAGCCACTATCGGGTCTATCTGGTGGAAAGACAAGTGGCTTATCAGAATTCTGAAAATCTACTACGGTCTCATTGCTTTTGCACTGGCACTAGCCCTTGTTGCCGATATCAGTCTGTATCCTTTCTGGGGTTTCAAGCTTAATGCCACCTGTTTACAATACTTAGAGACGCCAGCTGAGGCTGGCGCTAGCGTGTCTGCAGATTATCTGATTTTCAGACTATTGCTTGTTATAACTCTCGGATATATAATCTATCGCACCTATGTGCACATATCGCAGTTGAAGTGGTTCAAACCACTGAAACATCGCATTAGGTGCACCTTCATCGCTCTACTGATGATACCACTCATCGTCATCGGTATTCGCGGTGGCCTTGACGAGTCGACTACGAACATAGGACAGGTGTATTTTTCTCAAGATCAATTCCTGAACCACTCGGCTGTAAATCCTGTATTCAACTTCCTCTATTCTCTCAATCACCAACTGGGCGACAGAAGGGAATATAGGTTTATGGAAGAAGAAATATGCGCAGAACTTGTGAAGAATGTATTCACGACGGAAAGTATTGACTCCGATACACTACTCAACACCCAACGGCCGAATATTGTCGTAATTCTTCTTGAAAGTTGCGGAGAACAGTTTGCTAACGTAATGCCTCAGTTGCAGAAATTGAAAAAGGAAGGCATTTGGTTCGACACATGCTATGGTAACAGTTGGCGCACAGACCGGGGAACAGTATGTACCTTGAGTGGCTACCCATCGTTTCCATCAACCTCTGTGATGAAGATGCCTGAGAAAAGTCGTACACTCCCTAGCATCGCACGTTCGTTACAGAAAGAGGGTTACCAAACCTCATTCCTCTATGGCGGTGACATCAATTTCACCAATATGCGTGGCTATCTTATCTCGACAGGATGGGAGAAACTGACAAGCAAAGACGACTTCTCAAAAGAGGAACAAAAAACATCTGAATGGGGTGTGAGGGACGATATCACCTTTAACACTCTCTACAAACAAATTTGCGTTTTCAACACCAACCAACACTTTCTCATGGGTTACTCGACCCTAAGCAGTCACGAGCCATGGGATGTCCCCATAAAGCGCTTTAATGACAAGATTCTTAATTCGTTTAACTATTTGGACAGTTGTTTAGGTGACTTTATCAACAAATTGAAGACAACACCGCAATGGGAGAATCTACTCATTATTCTCGTAGCTGATCATGGCATCAACTACAAGACCGTCGATGAACAGCAACCCCTGTTGCGTAACCATATCCCATTATTATGGTTAGGCGGTGCCGTCAGGGAACCACGCACAGTCTCTGTTCTCTGTAACCAAACAGATATCTGCGCCACTCTCTTAGGACAGATGGGACTGTCCCACGATGATTTCCTTTTCAGTCGTGACGTGCTCTCAAAGAGTTATAGCTATCCTACTGCCGTTCATAATTTCAGCAATGCGCAATTGTTTGTTGACTCTACAGGATATATTCTCTACGATTTCGATGCCAAGCAGATCACGGTGAGCCATGGTACGAATCAGGACCAACTGCAGCGCCTAAACAAAGCAATTCTACAAACCACAACCAATGACTTGATAAACAGATAATGAAATGAAATACGACTACCTTATTATAGGAAGCGGGCTTTATGGTGCCACATTCGCCTACCAGGCTAGAACGCACGGTAAGAAATGTCTCGTCATTGACAAACGAGACCACCTGGGAGGTAACATCTACTGCCAACAGAAAGAAGGCATCAATGTGCATCAATATGGTGCGCACATCTTCCATACTAACAACAAGGAGGTATGGCAATTCGTCAATCGCTTTGTAGAATTCAACCGTTATACCAACTCTCCTGTCGCCCGTTATAAGAACAGACTCTACAATCTACCGTTCAATATGAATACATTCAATCAGATGTGGGGCGTAAAAACACCTGACGAAGCCAGACAGAAGATTGAAGAGCAGAAGACAGAAGCTGTAGCAATCATGAGAGCCTCTGGTATAACAGAGCCGCGCAATCTAGAGGAACAGGCTTTGCTATTGATTGGCAGAGACATATATGAGACACTCATCAAAGGATACACGGAGAAACAATGGGGCAGAAAATGTACGGAATTACCGCCTTTCATTATTAAGCGTCTGCCCGTCAGGTTTGTTTATGACAACAATTATTTCAACGACAATTTCCAAGGCATTCCTATCGGCGGCTATAACAAGTTGATAGACGGTCTGCTTGAAGGTATCGAAGTGAAGACAGGCTCCGATTTCTTTGAGGACCGCGCCTACTGGGAAAGTCTCGCTGAGAATATTGTCTTCACAGGAAAGATAGACGAGTTCTTTAATTACCGTTTCGGGAAGCTACAGTATCGCAGCTTGGAATTCACCCATGAGGCCCTAAGCACTCCCAACTATCAAGGCAATGCCGTGGTGAACTATACAGAGAGGGATATCCCCTACACACGCATCATAGAACATAAGCATTTCGAAATGTTCGGGCAAGCCATCTATGATTGTCCAAATACGGTGATTACAAAAGAATACCCCATTGAATGGGAAGAAGGCCGCGAGCCATACTATCCCGTGATTGATGAGCGTAATACACGTATCTATCAACAATACCAACAATTGGCAGATCTGAACACTCATGTACACTTCGGTGGACGACTAGCAGAATACAAATACTACGATATGTCCCCTATTGTAGAAAAAGTTTTAAAAATCTGGAATTCATAATGATGAAAAAACTTGCTTACTATCTGCTTTATGGGCTGGTCTATCTACTCTCACGATTGCCCTTTAGAATACTGTACTTTATTTCTGACGGTCTTTTCCTGATTGTCTATTACGTCATCAAATATAGGCGGAGCATTGTATGGAAGAATTTGTCCTCCTCTTTCCCGGAGAAAAGCAAGACGGAATTGCAGACGATAGAACGTCAGTTCTATCACTGGTTGTGCGACTATTTTACAGAAACCATCAAACTTCTCAACATCAGTGATGAGAATCTACTAAAGCATATCACATTTAGAGGAGTGGAACAATTGGAGGACTGTTTTGACAAAGGACAGGACTGCGCAGCCATCCTCGGCCACTATTGTAATTGGGAATGGCTCTCTGCCACAAGTTTGGCCTTCTGTCGCCACAAAGATGCTGTCATGGGACTTATCTATCATCCTTTAAGAAACGATCCAATGGACTGGCTCTTCATCAAACTACGTTCAGCCCATGGTGGCGTATGCATCAAAAAAAAGCATATCCTGCGCTACCTCGTGGAATACAAGAGTCTAAACCGTCGTTCCCTCTTTGGCTATATTAGTGACCAAACACCCAAATGGGACAACATCCACTTATGGTTACCTTTCCTCAATCACGATACCCCTGTATTCACAGGTGGCGAGCGTATTATGCGAAAGATGGACAATGCCGTATTCTATGTTGAGATGGAGCGCCCCTGCCGTGGACAATATCTCTGCACTTTCAAATTGCTTTCACCTCACGCCTCACAGGAACCTGAAAGCAATATTACACGCCGTTTCTTCGCCATGTTGGAAGAGACCATTCGTCGTGAACCTTCCTACTACCTCTGGACGCACAACCGTTGGAAACGGACCCATGAGGAATATGATCAAATAATCCACAACCATAAACATAAATAAGTCATAATCAAAGAATATGAACAGGCTCTGCTATATCACCAGAAACTACCGCAATGTCAATGGCGCCGGCAATAAGGCAAAGACCGACAATGAAGACACTCTGCAACAGATGGGTGCTATTAATTTGGGGTTGCCTCGGACATTCTACCCCAACAAAGTCATAACATTCTTTCTCGACCTAGCAGGGGTCATTAAGTATGTCTTTACTATCCACCGGGGCGATGTTATGCTACTGCAATACCCCATCAAGAAATACTTTGCTTTTCTATGCTGCGTCGCGCATCTGCGAGGTGCAAAAACCATAGCCCTGATTCACGATCTCGGCTCCTTCAGAAGAAAGAAACTGACCACAGAAAAGGAAATCCGTCGTCTAATGAACGCAGACTACGTCATAGCCTCAAACGACACGATGAGACAGTGGCTGAAAGACCATGGTTATCAGCATCCTATGGGTTCACTGGGCCTATTTGACTATCGTTCCACTACACAGTCAAAACCCCAGAAGCCTTCATATCCTTTACGTTTGGTCTATGCAGGAGCCTTGGCTATGCGAAAGAACGCATTTCTGCTGAAGTTGGCAGAATGTGAGCTCCCCTTTGAGTTGCATATCTACGGCAAACGCGAAGGACTTCCAAAGATGCAAGATAATGTCCATATGATCTTTCACTCCTTTACCCCAGCCGATACATTCATACAAGAAGTAGAGGGTGATTTCGGCTTCGTTTGGGACGGTGATTCACTCGACAACTGTACCGGCAACTTCGGAGAATATCTACGCTGGAACAGCCCGCATAAGGTATCGTTTTATATCCGTGCCGGACTGCCCATAATCATCTGGAAGCATGCAGCCGTAGCCCCTATCATTGAGAAGGAGCGCATCGGTATATGCATCGGTTCTGTCAGTGAATTGGAGACACAACTGAAGGCAATTACACCAGAACACATGACTGAGATGCGAGAGAATGTAAGACACATCAGTGAGCGTCTCAGTCATGGACAATATCTGCAAGAAGCCATCAATACAGCCTTGCAGGAACTTGATTTAAGTCTAAATTAACAATTCTCAATGAATTATTTCTTTGCTTTCATTAAGAACCTGTTCCAAAGCGATCTGCGATATTGTCGCTGCACATTACCAATAATATCACGATAGCTGTGTTCTGTGTCAAACACAAGTTCACCATGATAGGAAGCAGCCCTGACAGGTGTCATATAGTCATCACCATACTGAGTGCGCAGTAGTTGGTCATAGCCAATAGGTGCCGGCACCATCTTATCCTCAAAATTAAGCCAGACCGTATCATCAAAGATATGGCGGTCGAGTATGATATCATAAGAACTGAAAGAAATCTCCGCTACTTGTTTACTAGTCTCATAAGGTGTTGCACGCAACAGGTCTTCCGCATTACGGTAAATGTTCGCCCAACCATATCGCGCCACAGCCCATTGGGCTCGCAGTTTTCGGAATCCTTGCAACCAGCGTCCAGACACCAAGACTTTCAAATTCTTTGCTTTAAGAAAATGCTGCGTCCGACGTACTTCCTTCCACACATTCCTACGTGTCTCCTCAGATTCAGGAACACCATCGAGCACAAAGATATCAATGAAAATTCCATGATTAAAAGGATTAAAACTGGCAGAAGGGCGTATGGCTGCCGTCTGACTATTTCTCAACTGGGCATGCCCTGCGAAATAGTCCACATCCGTGTAGGCAGACTGTAGGAAATACGGTGTTTTAAACACATGTGCCCCAAGTGCGATCAGTCGGTCATAGTCTGGGCGTGGCATACACACATCGATATCATCATCCCATGGGATAAAACCTTGATGGCGAACGGCTCCTAAAAGGGTACCGCCATCCACCCAACAGCGCAATTGATACTCTTGACATACACGAATCAGTTCACATAGCAGGTCAAGTTCCACCTGCCAAACCTTCTTCATCTCACTAGAGACCAGATAATCACCACGCCACTCACTTTCTAAATTAATCGCCATTATGATCAATCTTAAGTTCCATACGTTTACAGTCTGATTCGTCTATTCTCAAATCGCTCTAACAATTTTAGGGCCCGTCGGGCGGTTGCGTCTTCGTCCCAGTCCCGCTGACGGGCATAACTGCGCACTAAATAGTCATATAGGTCGCGGCGATGCGTCAGCCTTACCAGATTTTCCATGCACTGTTTTTCCGTAGGCCAGCCATCGGTGAAATGCGAACGATTTATGTCAATCATCGTAAAATGATAACCTCCTCCCGTTTCCTGACACAGGAAATTCGAGAGATTCAAATCACCATGTAATATACCACGACTATGCATCAGCACCACCTGATTCGCCACAGCATCTGCAAGTTCCGGACTAAAGTTCTGTACCTCACGCAACAGCAAATGCGTCTCCGTACCCACCGACTCCAGACTCACGAAATAGCCAACGGAAAACAATCCGCCACGCCGTTGTTCCATATAGGCCACCCGCTGGGGCGTGTCAATTCCTCTTTCACGAAAGATCTCCGCAAATTGGAAAGCACGTTCCGCTTTTGACTGACGAAAAAAAGAATAGACAATCTGCTGAATGAAATTCACACGCTTGAACCGCTTGACTATCAGAGTCAAACCTGCATGATTAAAACGTGCGACACTGTTTCGTTTATCATATACCAGTTCCCCTTCACCACGCTGAAACATAGTCGGTATCCGACTGATATAGTCGGTTAGCTGACAAAACGAGGGGTCTACGACTATTTTCATATGCGTCCCATATAAATATCATTTGGCTGCGAATTCTCTGTAAGGGATATCTAAATCAAGTACATTGAAGTTGTGCTGACGTTGATGATCGCCATCAGGAATAACCATGTAATCACCATATTTGCGTGAGAGGTAAACATCGGCTTGTTCCACACCCATCACCGACTCACTTTCAAAGGGATAGATTTGGGGAATACCAAGGATGGCACGGGGCATGGCACCACGCAAACCGTCATCATAATCGGCCACAAGGGCAGATGTATCGTAATCAACGGCAAGGAGCAAACGACGAATCTTCTTTTGTATACTCACCATAGAGTAAAGACGGCGACAGAGGAGGGGAACCCAAGAAGAGGGGCCATGACCATGTTTATAAGGATCACGATGCAAGAGATAGAGCACACGCTTATAAAACTCATAACGCGCAAAATGCAAGTTGCGAGACAGCGGATTTGACGGCACACCATCGATTGGAAACACATCAATATAGATACCTCCAAGATAGTGCAAATGAATACGTTCAATAAGCGTAGTAGAAGCATCCTGAACCTTACCGAAAGGCAAAGGATAAGTGTTATCGTTTTCCGCACAGACGAACTCAAAGGGTTGTTGCAACCATTCACGGCTATGAGCAATCAACTGCTCATAGTCAGGACGAGGCATTGCGATATCAATATCGTCGTCCCAAGGGATGAACCCTTTGTGGCGTACAGCTCCCAACTGAGTCCCCGCCCAAATATAATAGCGTAGATGATGTTCACGACAGCAACTATCTACGGCCAAAAGGATACGGAGGATACGCTGGTGGAGCTGATTGACGTCATAATTTGCCATGGCTACAGTAATGATTGAGGAATTTCGTCCAAAGCCCGTTCAAAGTCCTCCGGGGTATCAAGTTCGTAGGAGAAATAGGCTGTGGTATCAACGACCTTGAAAGTATGTCCCTGGGGAATGAGGCGCTCGAAGGCACGCTCATAGAAGATATCAATCAGTTGCTCTTGAAGAATCATCTGGTCAAGCTCACGGAAAAGAGCTTCACTATATGAGGCTGTCACTTTCTCGATTCCTACCGACTCACCCAAAGCATCCGCAACACGACAGGTCTTACTAATCTCCGTAATGTGCCCATCGGCATCAACCACGATTTTCATTTCCTCCTCGCCCAATTCATGACGATTTAATGCCAAGGCTGGTTCCTCTTGACGAGCGACTTCTGCCACAGCCTGAGGATCGCAAAGAATATCACTATCCATCAACAGGAATTCACGGCCACGAACAATCTGCCCAGACATCCAGAGGGAATAGATATTATTGTTGTCCTCGTAGTCGACATTATCCAAATAATGAATCGTGAATAATGGATAACGGCTCGTGAGGAAATCACGTATCATATTCCCACGATAGCCAAGCACCACCACATACTCAGTGATACCTGTTGCAGCCATTGCGTCAACAGTACGTTGGAGAAGAGTCTTCCCCCCCACTTCTAACAGACACTTCGGCTTTGTGTCCGTCAGTGGACGAAGACGTTTTGCCATGCCAGCTGCTAAGATAACCCCAATCATAGGCAACTCAACATCGTATCAACAACAGTCTGGGTTTGTTCCTTGCGGCCCAAGGTAATTCGCAAGCATGACTCTAGTCCTTTGTCAGTCATAAACTTAATCTTATAGTTCTTATCAGCCAAAGCAGTCTGCAATCTCTCCTTAATCTCCTGCGGATATTTTATGAGGATAAAGTTGGCGACACTCTTATACACCTTAAAGCCTGGCTTGTCACCAAACTCTTTCTTGTACAACTGGCGCCCCCACTCCATATCATCGGCCACACGACGATAATGCTCATCACTGTCAAGTGCAGCCAACGCTACAGCTTCAGAGAAACGGTTATAGCCCAAGTACTTGTTGATATAGCTTACAAAATGGTCGTGGCCAGCGCCGATAAAACCGAAACCACAGCGCAGACCAGGCAGACCATAGAATTTCGACAGCGTACGTGAAATAATCAGGTTCGCATATTTGTTCACCAAAGGAGCGATATAGTCTGTATCAGATGTAATGAAGCTGGCATATGCCTCATCAATTAACACCATCGTGTCTGAGGGAATACTCTCCATGATACGTCCAATCTCCTCAGGGGTCAGACTATTACCCGTAGGATTATTAGGCGAAGCTAATAATAACATACGTGGATGAATACGATTTGTGTATTCGATAACCTCGTCCACATCATAGGCAAAGGTATCATCCTGCTCATGAAGGGGATACATCTCAAAAGTGCCATAGCACTCGCTAGCGACCTTATTATAATACCACCAAGAGAATTCCGGAATAAGAATCTTTTTATTATCCCCTTTCATCAGGTAGTAATGAATCGCATTCTTCAAAATATCCTCACCACCATAGGCCAACAACACCTGTTCCTCTGGCACACCATAAATATCACTAAGACGAACACTGATGACGCTCTTCTTGCCTTGGTCATAGATACGAGTATAGAAGCACAACGTCTTGGGATCGAAGTTGCGGATTGCATCCTGCACCTTCTGACTAGGTTCGAAATTGAACTCGTTCCTATCGAGAAAATTCATTTCCTGTTCCATAAACATTTTTATTTGGGTGCAAAGATACGAAGAAATTAAGAATTTAGGATGAAAAATGAAAGATTATTTGTACCTTTGCCTTCAAATATCACGGGATGGACAGAAACAAGACACTAGGAGAGGTTATACGTTTCGGTATCGTGGGTTCAACAGCCATGATACTGCATTATTCTATCTATTGGTTGCTGCAGCACTGGATAAATGTGAACATTGCTTACTCCATCGGCTATTTTCTCAGTTTTCTAGTCAACTACTATCTTTCCGCCCATTTCACGTTCAAAGAGAAGACCTCCAAGGAGAACGGAGCAGGATTTATCGGGGCACACGCCTTTAATTACTTCCTCCAGATTGTGCTCTTCAACTTCTTCCTCTGGATGGGCTTACATCGTTTGCTCGCACCTTTTGCAGTATTAGCGATAACCGTCCCCACCAACTTCATCATCGTCAGATTTGTGTTTAAGCATTTCAAGAGAAAATGACAGAGCATCTCACCATAGGCTATGATGCCAAACGGATTGTCTGCAACGGAACTGGACTTGGCAGCTACGGACGGACACTCGTCAACGATATCTCCACGCAGTCTCGTAATCTGCGGCTTATATTATATGCTCCAGACAAAGGACATGACGAACTGCGCAGTCAGGTCGTTGATCATGACAACGTCGTTTTCCGATACCCAACCCCAGGCATACCCCATACGCCAAAAGCACTATGGCGCAGCAAAGGCATCATAAAAGACTTAATGCATGACGGCGTGCAACTATTCCATGGTCTTTCAGGTGAACTCCCTCTCGGTATCCACAAAAGCGGTATCAAAAGCGTTGTAACGATCCATGATCTCATCTTCCTACGCCATCCCGAATTCTACCATTGGCTTGACACAAAGCTCTATACATGGAAGTTTCGTCAGACAATTCGCGAGGCCGATCATATCATTGCCATTAGTGAATGCACCAAACGTGACATTATAGAACTCGGTCAAGTTGATGAGCGAAAGATATCATTGATCTATCAGAGCTATTCACCAAAATATTCCGACCAAATCAGGGATACGCAGAAAGAGACCGTTAGGCAGGCGTATAACCTACCAAAACGGTTCATCCTTAATGTTGGTTCCATTGAGGCACGCAAGAACATCCTACTTGCGGTAAAGGCTTTGCCATATCTGCCTGACGATCTGTCACTTGTTATTGTTGGCCGGCATACGACATACACAGACAAAGTTCTAGAATATGCCAGAAAACATAATCTGAGTCATCGGATACATGTTCTTCACGGTGTCCCCAACGACTCTCTGCCAATCCTCTATGCCATGGCAGAGACCTTTGTATATCCCTCACGCTACGAAGGATTCGGCATTCCTATCATTGAGGCGATCCGCTGCGGCCTTCCCGTCGTTGCCTGTACCGGTTCCTGTCTTGAAGAGGCCGGCGGACCAGACAGTCTCTATGTCGATCCTGACGATGAACAAGGCATGGCCAATGCCATTCAACAGACTCTCCTTAGAGCTGACGGACGCGAGCAACGCATCCTACGCAGTCAGGAGTATATCCGTCGTTTTGAAGGTACAGATGTGACAGGTCAGGTTATTGACCTGTATAAACAGTTACTTTTTCTTTAGTACCATCTTCTGCCCATAAGAACTACTTACCTGTTTGATAAACTCTGACAGTTCCTGAAACTTTGCTTTCTCGTAAGATCCAGACTTCATGAGAAGACTGTATTTGACATGCACCTTATCTTCTTCCTTCAATATATCAAAGGTGAACTTTCCAAACGGCTTTTCCACAACCACCTTCTTAGGCAAAGATTCTATCTCATAGCCTTCAGGAATCGTCATCGTGAAATCGTCAATATCAAGGTATCCCATATCAACATATACATCCCACTGACGCTCATTCTTAACAACAGGAGCGGAATAGCCTTGATGAATCGGACACACAGGAACAAAAAGACGTTGTCCGGTGACCGACGCATACTTAGCGCTTCCAATCTGTGCATCGATGATAATGGATTGCCCCACCTCACGCACATCCAACTGACTGACTGTCGCTTGTGGAACACGAACCTTATTCAACATCACTCTCTGACAATCTTTCTCTTTCATTTTCAGCAGAGGGATACTGTTCTCATACTGGCGGTTATGAACTGTCTGCAAAAGCACCATAGTGGCAGCCCCATCTGAAGCCAATTGAATCTCAGCTGTAGTGTGCATGAGATTCGTACTGTCGGCATAGACAGGCAGTCTGACCATACGACCACCATCTGAACTAATCTCTATCGCATCATGTCCTGCAATATCTTCATGCACATACCCCATCGGCAGATGAGAACTTGTACATTCCAGCCAAAGCGTGTCACCTGGTAATGGAACTTGAAGAATCACATGATTCATCTGGCCTATACTAGCAAAGTCTTTCAACAAGCGACGATTGTTCATACTGATGACAGTATAGTTAGAAGCAATACCTATGACCTGTAACATCGCTCGCATGTAGTTCGACAGACCCTTGCAATCGCCAAAGCCACTTTTGTAGACATCTGCCGCCGGAGTTGGCTGCAACCCGCCGACACCCAGAAGAACGGCCACATATCGCGTTGTCTCCTGAAGGTACTTATATACTTTGTCAACTTTCTCGCGATCCGTCTTCAGATGGTCCGTCATTTGGTGAAGTTTTGTCTTTAACTCTTCTGGGAGTGCATCACGTCCCTCCAACAACCCATATTGCCATCTTCCGTAATCTTTCCAACTTCCAAGACTCCCTTGAGTTCCATAATAAGAAAACTGCTGTGGTGCAAAATAGGCCATCGGCAATAACTCTCGGAGGGGCGGAATATATGGTTCTCGACGGATAGCAGGCAGATCAGAAACCTCAAGCGTCAGCATCTGCTTACCATTCTCAGCATCTGCCACCGCAACAGGATGGTCAATATGCTGTGTCGTATATCGGATCTTCATATCCTTGGGAGCAACCAACTTATAGGTTGCTTTCTTCACACTGACATCGTAGCCTGAAAATGGGCAGAACACCGGGAACTCGACAAGATTATCTCGTATATCCATCGACCACTCATAAGTAATGGTCACAGGGTAAGTAGGAGGCGTGTAATCAAAATACATCGTATAATCATCGACAGCAAAATACTCTGAATATTCTGTGCGTTTCAACTCACTCTCCTTCAGTTTGCGGATAACACGTCCCGTAGCATCACTCACCTGTCCCCGAAACTTCACCAACCTAACCTGTTTACTGCAAGAGCATGTGAATCCTGCATAATCGGCCCCTTGCTCATTCAGGATTGTCACGACTTCCCTGCGTTGGACCGTCGCATGGGTCATACTCTCACAGTTCACCTCTATCAGAGATTCCTCCACTACAGTATGTTGGGCCCGCATCTCCTGCCACGAGAACAATACAAGCAATATCAATAGTTTCTTCATTTCGAAATTTTCTTTATCACAAGCATGTTCTTGTTATGCTCTACCACTTGATCAAAGAAGGCCTTCAAATCCTGATATTCTGCATTAGAATAGAACAACTTGCTAAGATTCATTTTATATTGCATCTGTACTACATTATCGTCAGACACCGTTCCCATTATACGTACTGTCAGACCGTCAGCCTTCAGTATAATAGGCTTAGGTGCCTCTTCAACTTGATAGCCCTCCGGAAGGGTAATCATCGTATTCATGGTCTCTGCTTGCTTGTAAGGGAACTCAACAGGCAGTTCACGTGTTTCATCCTTAAATGGTGTCTCCTTCATAGGAACAAGTATAAGAGGATTAACATATATTCTGTCATCAGTAGCATCACACTGTCTCGTAAACTCCATTGTCTCCGAAACCCTTGGCGAGAAATCTGTTTTCCCATTCAACTGATAATTCTGAATGACGATATCCTGTCGTTCCTGTATATCTCCTATTACATCTACACTGTCCTTGGCAAGTCGCCATTTCTTTCGAAGAGCAGCAGCGGCCTCGTTTACCAAGAGTGTTCGAGACTTACACGTCAGCAAGCCATCGGCACTAAGAGTAGCTTGGATGGTGGTCGATTCCTGCCCCGAAGCATGACTCCGGATATCTACCCACGATCCTTGTCCGCTTTTTGAGATGACACGAGCCCGGTCAACCAGCAAGTCCGCTGGTAGCACGTTGATATAACCATCCTCTACGGAACCGTCAAGATAAAGGTATGTCGAGTCTGTATCGTGAATTCCCACCACAAATGTTGTCAGATACTTCGAACTGGCATGTGATAATGGCAGAACTCCAGAACTTCTTTTACGCAACACTACAGGACAAGACTCAATACCTGCATCCTGCAACATATTGATCAACAAGAAATTCATATCGGCATTAGAGCCTGTGCCTTCTTTCAGTACCTTTGAGGTCGATTTCCCCCAGAAAGCATAATCTCCATTCCAACGAACTTTCTCCTTCAACAGTTTAAACACAGCCGTTATACGTTCTTTCTGGTCGGGAATGGATGCGATGCCCTGCGCAACGATCTCCGACTTGAACGGACTACTCTTCTTCAGTCTTCCACCAAAATCTTCATCGCCAAGCAACGACTTATCAATATCATCCCATGTAGAAGTGTAATTCTTGTAAAGTCGTCCAGGAACATTGATACCTCCCAACTCATGGGTCACCTTATTAGAATAGTCCCTCACGTTCCATACATAATTATCTTTCTTCAGAGCAGGCAGACGACGGCCTTCAAAGGTTATCACATTGGTAACAATAGACTGTTCTCCCATATTCAGATTACCTGTCGTCTGTTTCTTCTCCATCTTGTTCACACCCGTCTCCTCAATATTGAAATTAAACCATTTCGGATAAGACAATTCATATCTGGTATATAGAACAGGAATATTACTCTGGGCATACCAGTCACGGAGATCCCAATAATAATCGCTCTCTATCCGATATTCATATTCTATCACCGTACCGACCTTCACCTGAGGCACACTGAACTTCATCACTTTCTCGTTTTTGTTAAGACGTTCCTCATGAATCATAGAAGACTCCATTTTGGTCTTTACCAGTTTCCCGTCTTCCAGATTATAAGCAATCGCCTTCAGTCCTCTCACATTCTCGCAAGTCGTACGGTTCGATTCGTTCTCACGGTACACGATACTCAAATCCGCTTCACTTTTCCCTTCTGGCTTCAAGATCTTCAACCTGCGCTTCAACGAATAATAAACTTTAAAATCGTCTAGCACACCATAGTATACATCCAAGCTACGGTATAATTCCACAGCATTGGCCTCTGTATCGCCATCGTATACAGTCATTTGCAACTCTTCATCGGTCGGTTTACCCCATTTCAGGTTCGGTTCCATGACTTGGGCCTGTACACCAGCCATACTCAAAAAAGCCAAAAGTAAAGCAAATCCTTTCTTTCTCATAAGTTTAATGTTTATTGAATGATTAATTTATTGCAAAGATACAAAAATCTTTTGTAATTTCTTTCATCTAATTATAAAAAACTTTAGAACTTCCATCTCACCTGCAGATCAAGATCTGTTATAGACGATGCGTCAATCTGCTGATAACCGCTACCTATCGCACAACGATCGAAATAATCCGAAACGCCAGCCTTTGCCGTCAGCATGATCTTTTTCCCTAATTGGACACGGAGCATCAGCCAATAACGGATACCCTCACCATCATATTGATATATAGAATAGGTATAGAGCGGTCCCTGTTCGTAAAGATAGACACGACTATCGTAACTGTCTGTATGGAAATAATCCAGTCCTGCGTTCAGCCGCAGCCAGTGATACCGATAGGAGATATTGCTGCTCAGCATAGCGCCCCATTCTCTGTCATGAGGACAATAACACCCATCCAATTGAGTCCGACAGCTAAGATTCTCAGCAAACGCATATTCGGCACTTAGTCTACCGCGATGTTCCCATCGGTTTTCTAAGGCAGAATTCTCCTTACTATCCTGTTGGCGTAACCTCAGACGATATCGTGCTCCAAATGTCCAGTCACGCTGCCGCCAAGTACCTTGTAACAGATGATCCCAAGTATACGACGACTGTGACGCTCGATATCTCGCCCACGCAAAGTAGGCGATGTCGCTATAGGCAGTCAGCAAGAACACAGAAGTGGGCTGCCATGACACCCCCAAATAGACACCGCTCTCATTCTGCACCCGACCACCATCACTATAGCTCTGTGCTGTCGTCGATGTGTAGCGATAGGCATAGAACCGCTGCAAAGCCATCACACTTAGTCTGTCGGACAGCTGCAAACTCATACTATTGATTGTCGCAAGATGGCCTTTCTTGTCTACGGCAGTCTCTCCTTGCAGAGCGACCTTACGACGTACGAACTGATAGTCAACCCCCATATTCAGGAGGCTCCGTCCTCGCGGATAATGACGCCGATAGAGTACGGATATATCTGGCCGCAACTCTCTGTCATATCGTAGAGCCAAGACATTAAGTCCTGCATGCAGACCGTCATGATCATAGCGCAAGCTTCCTCCTACAGCCGTCTGGTGCAAGTTATGCTTTTTCCCCATCTCTTTCTCCGTACGATGATAGTCCGATGCCAAGATAGTGGACACCGTGGAGTCTTTGTTCAAGGTGGCGTCTATAGGCCGATACGACAGGAAGGCCATAGCCCGCAGATGGTCCGTCACCCGAACCGTCGCTGCTGTTCCCTGAAGATAGTTCCCTGATCGTGACGAGTGCGCTCTGACATTAGAAGTTGTCCGTCCCAGATTCTGCAGCATGGCCACTTTGCCGAGACCAAAGCTATTATTAATAACCAAGCCCATACCCAGGGCTACCCGATAATTCCCGACGACCAACGACTCTACTCGTCCCCACTGTCTCACCTGCAGAAAAAGTGAGTAATAGTCATAGCCCAGTTTGTTCCTATCAGTAAAGAAAGGCTCTCCGGCATCCTGAGCTCCTACAACACCTATCTTTATGTTATCTCCATACGTAAACTGATAGCGCATCCAGTGTTTGTATGGATATCCCAGATAACCATTACGATCGCCTTTTCGTTCGTAAAACGGCACACGCGCCGAAGCCGTCAACTCATGCTTCCCATATCTGGCAATCCGATCTACACTTGGAAATCCAGGAGGTTTCTCTTCACCTATATATAAAAAACAAGTCAGTAAGCGACGCTGCCTGTAGTCGAGGGAGCGAATCATCAGCAACTCTCCCATCGACTCTATCCTACCATGACGATACCGATACTCCATGATTTCTTCGACCTGATGAGCAGAGAGGAAAGGCAGTTCCTCCAATTGTTCCCTCGTCACCATATTGATATCCAATGGCTGTTGCTCCAATTCGCAGAGGAGATCGTAAGTCGTCTCCCACGATGCGGACTCCATCTCATCGACCGTCAGCACCTCATTCAGATACTGCTCCCACGGATGCTCCATTCCAGACTCCTGCCACCCCTGACCATGGACAGCCAGAGCAAACATAGAGAATGCCAACACGACTTGTGCTTTCATATACCATTAAATTTAAGTTTTCCTTCTTAGTTTTCGCAAAGGTAGTGTATTTTTCTGTAATTAATGCAAAAACAGTGCTTTTTTCTTGCCTTACGTTCTGCTTTTCATACCTTTTTCGTACTTTTGCACCCGTTATGCGACAGATACTGACTCTCATCATACTCATCTCGCTGTGTCAAGTCATTCAAGCACAAGAACAGCAATTGACTGCCGAACAGGTATTGGCAGAAATGGATTCCCCGACTTTCGTCCCGACGGTGAAGGTGGGGAAGGTACTCCATGAGGGCGATAGCATCCAATACATGGAGATGAACCATGTCTACGTCTATCCGCAGCTGACCTTCAAGAACAGGAAACAGGCCGACTCTTACATGCGACTGGTAAAAAATGTCAAGAAGGTTCTGCCTATTGCTAAGGAGGCGCGACAGATGCTGATTGAGACCACGGAATTCCTGGAGACGTTACCCGACCAAAAGGCAAAAGACGAGCATATCAAACGTGTGGAAGATGATATCTTCCGTACATACAAGCCTAAGATGAAAAAGCTGACCTATTCACAGGGAAAACTTCTGATTAAACTGATTGACCGTGAATGCCACTCCTCATCATACGACATGATCAAGGCATTCATGGGACCTATCCGAGCTGGATTCTGGCAGGTCTTCGCATGGGGTTTCGGAGCCTCACTCAAGAAGGAATACGATGCAGAGGGTGTCGACCGTCTGACCGAGCGTGTTGTCCTGATGGTTGAAGCCGGACAGATCTGAAAAACGCTTACTCCGAGAAAAGAACTTGTACGACTGTCTGTCCCACAGCCTGTAACGTATTCTTGTCGATATGATCCATATCGTCGTTAATAGTATGCCACGTAGGTCCGAAACTGCTTTGCTGACAATCTGGATAATAGGGGATGATATCAATACAAGGAATACCCGCCTGCTTGTTCACTGGCAGATGATCGTCTGTAATGTAACCACCCATCTGATTGGGGAACACACTACCGAAGCCAACCACCTGAGCAGCACGCCACACCTTGTCAACAATACTTGATGCATACTGTACGGACATACCCTCCTTATAGAACTGAGCCCCTTCTCCTCCGACCATATCCAGAAGAATACCGAAGCGATAGCTCTTAGCAGTCTGACGTGGACAAACGCCCGCCCAATACTGTGCACCAAGAGCCCACGAATTACCATCGTCCGGTATATTGCTCCATTGAGGCACCCCCCAATCTTCCGCATCAAAACAAACGAAGTCAACACCGAGTTTCAGACTGTCTTTCGCCAACAAGCGTGCGATCTCAAGCATCACAGCCACACCGCTTGCCCCATCATTAGCTGCCAAGACCGGTTTCTTCCTGTTAGCCTCGTCAGGGTCATTATCGGCCCAAGGACGACTATCCCAGTGGGCACACAATAAGATTCTGTCTTTCTGATCAGGCAGATAGCTGGCTATGATATTCATGCTCTTCAGCGCAGTACCGTCGTAGCCTCTTAGTATCGCCTCCTGAGGGACAACACTCATACCGTATCCAGCAAACTGTCGGATAATCCATTGTCCACACTGATCGTGAGCCTCGCTATTCATTGTACGAGGACCGAAATCACACTGTCGCTGACAGAACAGAAAGGCACTATCAGCATTGAACACCGGACCGACAGGCTGCAATGCCGTCTGATCATCATTTGTCTGCTTACGCAAGTTTCCACATGCCATCACACCACAAACGATGACCATTGCACAGGCTATTCTCTGAATATTGTTTTTCATTACTTTTTTCCATTTTGAACCATACTCATCACACGGAGGAAATTCCCTCCCCAGATTTTCTGGATATCTGATTCACTATAACGACGGGCCAACAGCTGACGAGTGAAACAGACCAGTTCCGACGAGTCGGCCAACCCGCAAACACCACCATCACCGTCGAAATCCGTACCGATGCCCACATGGTCGATACCCATGATCTTGATGGCATGCTCCAGATGATCCAACACATCCATGATTGTAGCCTCACCGTCTTTTCTCAGGAAACCGCTGTAGATCGTTGTCTGCGCGACTCCACCCTTGGCGGCCAGTGCGCGCATCTGGTCATCTGTCAGATTACGAGGATGATCACAGAGCGCCCGACTGCTGCTGTGACTGCACACGACAGGCATACTACTCATCTCCAGCGCATCATAGAAGCTCTTCTCACCAGCATGACTCAAGTCCACCATGATACCCAGATGGTTCATCTCACGGATTACCTGTTCACCAAAACTGCTCACACCACCATGAGTATGACTACTCTTAGAGGCAGAATCACAGATATCATTATCACCATTATGACAGAGTGTGATATAAACGATGCCACGCTCTGCAAAATGTTGGAGATTCTCCAGTCGCCCATCGATAGCGATACCGTTCTCGATACCCAGCATGATCGACTTCAAGCCCTGTCGTTTGTTCTCATAGAGATCTGCTGGGGTACGAGCGATACGGATATACCGACTATTCTGATCGACAATAGACTCTATCTCGTCAAAGATCTGATCAGCATAGGCAGTAGGATGAAACGTCGGCTGAGGCAGATAGGCCACCATAATTGTAGCATCTTGCCGACCTTCCGTCATCTTATGCAGATCAACCAGGATTTTCGGATCACGATGATCAAAACGGATTCCCTGGGGGAAGAACATCGGTGTGTCACAGTGGGTGTCAAGTGTCAGCACACGATCATGTAACTGATGGGCCCTACGATATGCGACAGCCTTATCCACAAGCCATTGGAACAGGGGTAGTCCATCCTGCAAGCATTCCGGATGCCACTGCACACCAATTATTGGTTTGTACTCACTGCTCTCCATCGCTTCCACGATACCATCAGACGATCTTGCCACCACATGGAACTTCTCACCGGGGTCTGTCACGGCCTGGTGATGGAAGGAGTTAACATGGAGAATGGATGTATTATATATCTGAGAGATAACTGATTCCTTCTCAAGGACGACATTATGTGTAGGTTCCGAACGATCCGCATCCTGAGAATGTTTCAAGCCAGCCACATCACTGATATCCTGCGCCACCTTTCCACCAAGAGCCATCGCCAATGTCTGAATACCGCGACAGATTCCCATCATAGGTATCTGCCGATTATAAGCCAGACGAGCCGTCATCAACTCCGGCAAGTCCCGTTCCTGATTGATTCCATGGAGCTTGGGCGAAGGCTGTTCTCCAACCCATAACGGATTGATATCACCGCCACCGCTCAAAATCAGAGCATCAATACGTTCCAGGGTGTTGACGATCGCATCTACATCGGCCACAGGAGGAATCACCACAGGTACCCCCCCTGCCGCCACGACCGACTGGTAATAGCCTTTCCCTAACTTACAGGTCAGATCTTCATAATTACCTGTGATGCCTATCAACGGTCGGTATTCCGCCTCGGGATACCTTGTATAGACACCATCCAGATGCGCCTGCAAGTCAAACTTTTCCATAGTTATTTCCGCTCCTCCTCTATACAGATAGGTATCTCACGCTTCAGACTCTGTTCCAAAGAAATCAGCGTCTCTGTTGCGACGACACCCTGGATGCTCTGGAGCTTACCGTTCAGCAGATCCATCAGTTGCTCATTGTCACGAGCATATAGTTTCACGAGCATGGTATAAGGGCCCGTTGTGAAATGACACTCCACCACCTCTGGTATGTGTCTCAGGCACTCAACCACATCCTTGTACATGGATCCCTTCTCCAGGTTAATACCCACATAAGTACAAGTGGAATAACCCAGACTCTTCGGATTAACGTCGAAGCCACTGCCCGTAATGACATCCGCCTCTATCAGGTGCTGTACACGCTGGTGGATGGCAGCACGGGAGACATTACACTCGGCAGCAACATCCTTAAACGGGATACGGGCATTCTTCGACAGAATGCTCAGAATCTTTTTGTCCAGAAGATCAATTTTTTCCATTATTCCTATTTTATGTTACATATTGATAGCAAAAGTACATAAATATATTGAATAATACAACTTTTTTATGGAAAAAATAAAAAAAGTGTGTCACATTTGTGACACACTTACTTATTTCTTTGTCTTTTTCGATGTCTTGCCTTTCTTCGCGACTGGTTCAGGACTCTCCGTCTCCGGTCTGCTGATACCCACCAGCTCCACATCGAAGATTAAGGTACTATAAGGCTGAATCTGCCCAGCCTCACGGGCGCCATAGGCTAACTCATACGGGATGAAGAGCTGCCACTTCGAGCCAACAGGCATCATCGTCAGAGCCTCTGTCCATCCTCTGATCACCTGCTCGGGCGTAAACTCCGAAGGTTGGTCGCCATGCTTAGCCGACGCATCAAACACCGTACCATCGATCAGACGACCCTCATAGTTCACAAGCACCTTATCCGTCTTCAGGGGCACCTCACCATCGCCCTGGACAAGCACCTTATACTGCAATCCACTAGGCAGTGTGATTACACTATCTTTCTTGGCATTCTCAGCCAGGAAACGTATGCCGGCCTCACGGTTCGGACCATAGAGACGTTCTTCCTTGGCAGCCTGGTCCTCTTTCTGCTTTTTCTGGAAATAAGCCTCAGCAGTCTCCATCGTAAACACGGTGGTATCACCTACCAAGGCATCTGTAAAACCACGATAGAGCTGTGCGCTCACGATAGAGTCGGGAGAGCCGGCAAAACTCTTGATCATACCAGGAAGCATACGGGTTGACACCTGACGGGCGATATCCATACCAACGGCATAGGCCTTCGTCTTCGGATTCTCGCTTGCCTGTACCATCTCCTTGAAGCCCTGTATGAAATCCGCCATATAGGCGGTGTCGACACCCTGCTGCTGCAGGAAAGGTATCAAACCGTTGGTCAAGGTGATACCACCTGCGTAGCTGACAGAGTCGGAACTGTTGTTCAACTGCACAGCCTCAACGACAGGAGCCACAGGCTCCACGCTCTTTTTCTTCTTTGCAGCCTCAGCTGTATAAAAAGAAGCACTCGCCACAAGGGCGAGTGCCATCAATATAGTCTTTTTCATTATTTCTTGGAATCAACCTCAATAAGCTCCATCTTAAAGATCAGTGCAGAGAAAGGCTTGATGATATTCATCTCGCGCTCGCCATAAGCAAGCTCCTGAGGAATATACACCTCCCATACAGAACCGGCAGGCATGTGAACCAAAGCCTCGGTCCATCCCTTGATCACCTGGTTAGCACGGAACGTGGTAGGCTCACCACGCTTGTATGAGCTGTCAAAGATAGAGTCGTTGATCAGACGGCCCTCGTAGTTCACCTTCACCAGTGAGGTGTCTGAGGGGATAGCGCCCGTACCTTCCTTGATGACCTTGTACTGCACACCGCTGGGCAGAGTCTTTACGCCGTCCTTCTTGGCATTGGCAGCCAGGAACTTCTCACCAGCCTCCTTGTTCGGACCGTAAGTCTTCTCCAGTTCCTTTGCCTTCACCTCCTTCATCTTACGCTGAGCCACTTCCTGAGCCTCCTCAACAGTCATCAGGCCCTTCTTGCCTGTAGTACCACTGATAAAGCCGGCCATGAAGTTCTTCATGGAAATGGTCTTGGTAGAGTCCTCACCGAAGATCTCGTGGTTGATACCCTTCATCATACGGTTGCTGATCTGCTGACCGATCTGGATACCTGCATAGTAGGCAGCCTTCTTCTTGTTGTCACCAGCATTCACACCCTCGTTCAGTCCCTTGATGAACTCCGACATATAAGCCGTATCAACATCCAGACTACCTACGAGATATTCCTTCAGACCCTGAGTCTGTGCCATACCGATAGCATAGCTCAGCGTATCAACATCGCTCTTCAGACTAGCCTTCGGAGCAGAGTTACCACAAGCTGTAAATCCTGCAGCTACAATAGCCATAGCGGCTACATACATTAACTTTTTCATATTCTTATTGTTTTAGATAATCCGAAACTATTACACCACCTGAATCAGTTCTACGTCGAAGATCAGAGCGGCAAACGGAGGAATAGAAGCACCAGCACCACCCTCGCCATATGCCAGACGATAAGGGATGAAGAAACGATACTTAGCACCCTCCTGCATCAGCTGCAGACCTTCCGTCCATCCGGCAATCACCTGCTGGAGGGGGAATGTGGCAGGCTCACCACGCTGATAGCTGGAGTCGAAGATCGTACCGTCGATCAGCGTACCCTCATAATGGCACTTCACCGTATCCTTTGCAGAAGGCTTCTTACCATTTCCCTCTTTCAGCACCTGATACTGCAGTCCGCTAGGCAGTGTGACGATACCGTCTTTCTTGGCATTCTCGGCCAGATATTTCTCACCAGCCTCCTTATGCGCTTTTCCTTTCTCGGCGCGCTCGGCCTGAAGTTTCTGCTCCTGCTTGGTAAAATAATCCTGCACAATCATCTGCGCCTCACGATGAGACACTTTCAGCTCATGACCCTCCAGCACATCCTTGATGGCTGCTGCAAAGTCTTCCGCACTGATGTTATCGGCTCCCATCTGGGCCAACTGCTGGCCGATGCCCAAGCCCAAAGCATAACTTAACTTATCCATTCTTTCCTTATTTTTCCTATTATTATAATAATGTGTAACCTTATAAAAACGGGTGCAAAGGTAGCAATTTTAAACCATAGATTACACAGATTAACACAGATTAATATAAAAATCCGACGAAAACGGTCTTAGCAAAGGCATTTTTTGTATATTTGCCAAGAAAAAAACTCACCATACATGAAAAAGATTGTTGTATTGACCGGTGCTGGTATGTCGGTGGAGAGCGGTCTGAAGACCTTTCGCGATGCCGACGGACTATGGGAGAACTACCCCGTACAGCAAGTGGCAACCCACGAAGGGTGGGAGGCCGACCCTACCCTTGTAACAAACTTCTACAATATGCTCCGCAAGAAGTGCTGGGGCGTACAGCCCAACGAGGGCCACAGGCTCGTTGCCAAACTCGAGGAGCAGTACGACGTGACCGTCGTCACCCAGAACGTGGACAATCTGCACGAGATGGCCGGTTCATCGAAGGTGATCCATCTGCACGGCGAGCTGATGAAGGTGTGCTCCAGTCGCGATGTCGACGATCCGCGCTACCAGATCACGCTCACCCCCGAGAACTGTGAGGTAGAGCCTGGCACCAAAGCCGGCGACGGTTCCCTGCTCCGTCCGTTCATCGTGTTCTTTGGCGAGGCCGTTCCCATGATCAGTGCTGCGGCTGAAGAGGTACAGGAGGCCGACATCCTTATTGTCATCGGCACCTCACTTGTCGTCTATCCCGCTGCCGGTCTTTTACACTACGCCCGTCCAGACATTCCAATCTATCTCATCGACCCCAACCCCATCTCTGCCGGCAGTCGTGTCCAGCAGATTCAGAAGGGAGCATCAGAAGGGATGAAGGAACTGTCTGCCATCCTCATGAAATAGGATTGAGGGCGTTGGCATTGAATAATCTTTGTTCAAATTGAAGTTTCCTTTGTCAAAACGGGAACTTCATTTCTTTGTTTATAATTTTTTCTTTTCCTTTGCAGCCGATTAGCAGACAACAGAAGATGATGAGACCCATTCTGACGATCACAGGTAGCGACTCGACGGGCGGCTCAGGCGTCCAGGCGGACATCAAGACGATTTCCGAACTGGGCGGTTATGCCTTGTCGGCCATCACCTCGATCACCGTGCAGACGACGCTTGGCATCCAGCAGTTCTATGACATCCCTGCCACGATCGTGGAAAGGCAGATCGATGCTGTGATGAACGATTTCCAGCCCGAGGTCGTGAAGGTAGGACTGATCCGCAGACGCGACACGCTCGATGTGGTGGTCGAGGCCCTGCGGAAGTACCGTCCACGCCACGTCGTGCTCGATGCCGTAGTGCTGTCGTCAAGAGGCGACACCCTCATCAGTTACGACATGCAGGAGGCTATCAGAAACGAGCTATTGCCGCTCTGTACGCTGGTTGTCAAGAAAGACGAAGGCTCCATGCACGGATTAGCCAACCGCTATGCCAGTGCCGTGGCCGTCTTTCTCAGTCAGGGGGCGAAGCCCGACGAGGCCAAGTCAAAGGCTAAGGCGTACATCAACACCCAAGTGGCCAGAGCCGCCGACTTACAGGGGCGTAGCAGTGAGCTCTACAACGAGTTCCTCGATGCCGTGACCGAGCACCACCGCAAGGCCAGCGACGTCCGTTTCTATGCCGACCTTCTAAATGTCAGCAGCCGTTATCTGGCACAGGTGACACGCCGCATCTCGGGCAAGGCGCCGAAGACCATCATCGATGATTACCTGACGCATGAAATTGAACGACAGTTGAAGTCAACAGACCACACGGTACAGGAGACCGCCTATCTTTTCGGTTTCTCCTCGCAGGCCCACTTCACCAAGTTCTTCAAGAAGCAGAAAGGTATCAGTCCGACAGCATTCAGGAAACAGAAATAAGAACAAAGAAAAAATGGAACAGAAAAAACAAGATTCAAAACAGAGAGCAAAACTCAACCGTGAACTGGCCCAGATGCTGAAGGGCGGTGTGATCATGGACGTGACAACCCCCGAGCAGGCTAAGATTGCCGAGGCCGCAGGTGCCTGTGCCGTGATGGCCCTAGAGCGTATCCCTGCCGATATTCGCGCCGCTGGAGGCGTATCCAGGATGAGTGATCCGAAGATGATACGCGGCATCCAGGAGGCCGTGAGCATTCCCGTGATGGCCAAGTGCCGTATCGGTCACATCGCCGAGGCGCAGATTCTCCAAGCCATCGAGATCGACTATATCGACGAGAGCGAAGTACTCTCACCCGCCGACAATATCTACCATATCGACAAGACAAAGTTTGACGTACCCTTCGTCTGTGGCGCCAAGAATCTGGGCGAGGCCCTTCGCCGTATCGCCGAGGGTGCCACAATGATCCGCACAAAGGGAGAGCCTGGCACTGGCGACGTGGTGCAGGCCGTCAGTCACATGCGTCTGATGCAGAGCGAGATCCGTCGTCTCGTCTCGATGAGCGAGGATGAGCTCTATGAGGCCGCCAAGCAGTTACAGGCTCCATATGAACTGGTGCGGTATGTCCATGAAAACGGGAAGCTGCCCGTCGTGAACTTCGCCGCCGGTGGCGTGGCCACACCTGCCGACGCAGCCCTGATGATGCAGCTCGGTGCCGAGGGCGTGTTCGTCGGTAGCGGCATCTTCAAGAGCGGTAATCCTGCCAAGCGTGCTGCCGCCATCGTCAAGGCCGTCACCAACTATCAGGATGCCAAGATGCTGGCAGAGCTCTCCGAAGACCTCGGTGAGGCCATGGTGGGAATCAATGAGCAGGAGATTGAACTGCTGATGGCAGAACGAGGAAAGTAAGACGATGAGAATAGCCGTTCTAGCATTACAAGGAGCATTTGCCGAACACGAGCAGATGCTCCATCGTTTAGGCGTTGACACCTTCGAGGTTCGGCAGTTCGCCGACTGGCAACAGCCGAAAGACGGACTGATCATCCCTGGAGGAGAGTCAACCACCCAGTCCAAGCTCCTCCGCGAGCTCGGTCTGTTCAAGCCTATCCGCAAAGACATCCTCGCAGGTCTGCCAGTCTTCGGCACTTGCGCAGGCCTGATCCTCCTGTCGCCGATGCACCTCGACACGATGGCCATCGATGTGCAGCGCAACGCCTACGGTCGTCAACTCGGCAGCTTCCACGCCACCGCTCCGGTAGTTGGCATCGGCGATGATGTTCCGATGACCTTCATCCGTGCGCCCTATATCAACAAGGTGTTAGTGCCCGAGTGCGAGGTGCTCGCCCAGGTCGACGGCCATATCGTCGCTGCCCGCCAAGGTCGGCAGCTCGTCACCGCCTTTCATCCCGAGCTCGACGACGACACCCGCATACACAAGCTCTTCCTCTCTACCGTGACCGCCTGACAGACCGGCACCACCGGTCTTCATCGCAGTCATGAAGCGACCACATAAAAGTCCTCTACAAAGATTATCCGCAGCCTTGCTCATGGCAGGGCTGCGGATTTATTCATTCTTCACACAAGGATCGTTTATCCGCTATCCCAAGCGATTTATAGTTGATTAGCGATGGCAAATATAGGCAATATGTTTTTCCCTGTTACTGTACGTAAGGCGGGGCGACGAGACAATGGACGATTCTATTACTTTCAAGGAATTGGAACCTCTTGTAGTTTCTTTAGCAAATGAGGATCCGTTACCTTGTATAGCGTGTCTACCCAATGAAATTTATCAGTTGTTATGATCAGAAAAGTGTCATTCACAACTGTCAAATGACGATTGAGTCCACCCAACTCAATTACAGAATCATTCACCAAAGACCATGTAGGAATATATTCCACATCCCCTCCATCATAGAGATAGCACTTCTTGTCGGCATATCTTTCTTCGAGAGCAACACATTTCCCCTTACGATCAAAGTACATGTAGGATTTCGTCTTGACATAAGGATCTGAATTTGCATAATACCAATACTGGCAGCTATCGCCAGCTATCAATTTTACTCTATCATATCCTTTTGAGCAACACGAGAATAACACTACGATAAATAATGATATATAAACCTTCTGCATAACTTATCTTTACGGTTGATATCGAGGGCAAATATAGGCAATTTGTTTGAAACGGCCAAATCTGTGAGGTAAATTGTAGGGTGTCCCTTCGACAGGCTCAGGGACCGCTGGGGGATTGTAGGCTCAGGGACCGCGGTGGGGTGCTCGGGGACCGCTCACGATCTACGGTCCCTGAGCCTGTCGAAGGGACTTTCGAAGAGTCTGTGGTGATATATCTTTACAAATGGGCGCTCATAACTTGCGTGGTGGGCAGGAACATGGGAATGTGGGGCGTAGGCGCGAGTTTTGGACCGTTTTTATAATTGACTGATAATAAAACGATTACATCCACACAAGAAAGGGGTAGGTTTTTTCCCTCAAAGAGATAGGGCCTATGAGTCGTGGAGATAGGGTTTACGAGTGAAAGGGATTATCTCTATACCCTATAAGAGATTATCCCTTTCACTCGTAAGTGCCATTCCTTACCGTCGTGGAGACTATCTCTTTGACTGTTAGAAGGCACCCCCACCCAAAGTAGGCCCCTTCTCTCCACCGAACAGGGGAAAAGTGCACCTAAACAGGGCAAGAAGGGGACTAAAGAGCCCCTCGGTTTTTCTAGTTCGCAACTTCAGACGAACGTTTTTTTAGGCAGTTTTTCCTGACAATCTAAGGAATGGAAAAAGAGTAGCGCACGAGAGAGAGAGAAAATGGCGCTACTCTTTCTTAATACAGCCTGTTCTTAAGAACCTCTGTACACTGTTCAAGCATCTGGATGAAAGCCCGTGTGGAGTTTTTCATATATTCGTCGCGGAGCACATGGATACAGCCCTCCATCCTGGACGACGGCACGTTGATTGGGACGGCACGAAGGCCCGTCTCGTCGATGATGGTCGCCTCGGCGAGCACCGTGACGAACTTCGTCTGACGGACCAGCTTCAAGAGCAGCGACACGTTGTTGATCTCTGCCTTGACATTATAATGGTGGTCTGTATGCAGAAGCACCTGATCGAAGGCATGGCGGGCCTGCAGGCCCTTGGCAGGCAGGGCGAAGCAGTAGCGCTCCAGCTCGTCGAGGGTCACCTCCTGCTTGGCCGCCAGCGGATGGTGCTCATTAACGATCGCCGCCAGACGGTTGTCGAACAACAGTCGGCTCTCGATATGCTCGTTGTGTTCCGTCGGCTTGAAGGCCACCACGAAGTCGAGCTCATGGCGCTGCAGTCGCTCTATCAGGTCTGTCATCGACGCATAGAACACGTTGAGCTTCACCTTGGGGTATTTCTTCAGGAAGTCGATCATCGTCTCCGAGATCATACTGCTGAACGAATAGGTGACGCCGATATTCAGCTCGCCCGTCAGCATGTTCTTCAGCTCCTGCATCCTCAGGAAACAGTTGTCCACCTTATACACACTCTCACGGGCCAGCGGCAGGAGCATCCTGCCCGCCTCGGTGAGCAGCACCTCATGACTGTTGCGGATGAACAGTTGCTGGTCCAGCTCACGCTCCAGATTCAGGATCTGTTGCGAGAGCGTGCTCTGGGTGATAAACAGTTCTTTCGAGGCCACCGAAAAATTGAGCGTCTCGGATAGCCTGAGGAAATACCTCAGTTGTCGCAGTTCCATAACTCACGATTCACTTTCTGTCATACTCTTTCCCTCTGCCCTTACATCGAGAGCATCAGGCATCATTCCGTACAAAGGCTGGTCTTCAGACTTTCCTCCACTCCCAAGCGCCTTCTCGCCCAAACGGGCAATGGCTTTTCTGCCTGAGAGCCATAATGGAGTTCACTGCTGCGGGACAGTCGGAGATTCTCACTCACATTCCCAATTAAGCACAGCTAAGTGCACCTTCACGGGCGACACATCTCTGTATCACAGGTGCAAAGATACACATTTTCAACAAACAAACAAAAATATCCCCACAGAAAAAAGGCGGTTATTGCTTTTTCCGATAGTCTCGTTCGGAACAACTAATAACCGAAGCGTCTCCCACGTCGGATAATCATCTATCTTTGCAGTAGAATAAGAAACCAAAAAAACTTCGCACTATGGGTTATGTTATTATCGTCGCTATAGAATTCCTGCTGACCTTCATCGGTGTCACGCTGCTGATTGTCTATAAGAACAAGCATGCCTGACGGCATGACCGTCCACGACCAACTCCCCGATCACCGACAAAGACCGTATTGGCTTCATACGAGAAAAAACGCATAATCGGCCTGTTCGTCGATTATTTTTTCTTTTTTATCGACTAAATCGTATATTTGCCGATGAAAAAGCGACTAAAAAACGATGATCATGAAAAGACTGATGATTACTTTGGTGGCGATGATGGCGATAGCCGTTTCCGCCCATGCGATGAGTTTCTCTAAGGCACGCAGCCACGCGCTGTACCTGACCGACAAGATGGGCTATGAGCTCGATCTGACCGACGACCAGTACAATGCGGTTTATGAGATTAACCTCGACTACATGATCAGCCTCAACTTCGAGAGCGATCTGTACGGGTTCTACTGGACGCGCCGCAACAACGAACTGAAGTTCGTACTCTCGAGCTACCAGTATCAGCGGTTCCTCATCACGGAATACTTCTACCGGCCCATCGGCTGGCAGTCGAAGTCGTTCACCTTTGTCATATACAGACACTACCCGAAAAACAGGTTCTACAGGAACGCGCCACGTGTCTACGACACCTACAAGGGCGGCAACCGCCAGTACCATTACAGTCCCTATCAAGGGCGCACCTACTCGAACGACCCCAACCGCAACGCACGCCAACTGCCGCAGGCCGGCTCCAGATGGCCACAGCCCGACAAGAAGAAGAGTCAGGCCATCAGGGGTGCCCGTCAACAGACCATCAGCGTGCCGACCCAGCCACAGGGTACCAGTAGGAAGGCCGGCGACGCCCACCGCAGTGGCAGGCGCTAGGGCATCTATTTCCGATCGTTACGGATAAGTTCGAGGAGTTTCTCGACGGCCTCCTCCTCGGGGATATTCTTCTCGACACACTCCTTGGCACGGTAGAGGGAGATCTTACCGCGTCCGGCACCGACATAACCATAGTCGGCATCGGCCATCTCACCAGGCCCATTGACGATACAGCCCATGATACCGATCTTCAGTCCCACACAGTCCTTTGTGGCTGCCTTGATCTTGGCAATCGTCTCCTGCAGGTTGTAGAGCGTACGTCCACAGCCAGGACAGGAGATATATTCCGTCTTCGTGAACTTGATACGGGCGGCCTGCAATAACGCATCGCCCAGGGCTTCCAACTGGGAAGAAGAATAGCGAGGCGAACGGATCACGATCTTCGTAGCCTTACGGTCGATGAGCAGGGCACCCACCGCCATGGCGGCCTTCAGCTGCAGGGTCTCCCAGTCGGGCGCATCGACATCAAGGACGATGGTGTTATCGTTGATGGAGGCCTCTGCCTGCTCACGCAGGGCGGCACACGCCTCGATCATGTCGACCAACTTACGGGCCACGGGAATCTCGCACTCCGGCTCCTCAGAGAGACTGACACGGATGGTGTCGCCGATGCCCTCCGTCAGGAGAGCACCGATGCCCAAGGCACTCTTGATACGACCGTCCTCGCCTTCGCCAGCCTCGGTGACACCAAGATGCAGGGGGTAATGCATATCCTCCTTGTCCATCGTGGCCACGAGCAGGCGCACGGTATTTACCATCACCACCGTGTTCGACGCCTTGATGCTGATGACCACATCATGGAACTGCTCGCGCTTGAAGATACGCAGGAACTCCATGCAGCTCTCCACGATACCCTCGGGGGTGTCGCCATAGCGCGACATGATACGGTCGGAGAGTGAGCCATGGTTCACACCGATACGCACGGCCGTATGGTGCTCCTTACAGATATTCAGGAACGGCACGAGCTTACGCTCGATCTTCTGCAGCTCTGCCGCATATTCCTCGTCGGTATATTCCAGGTGCTTGAACGTACGCCCGGGATCGACGTAATTACCCGGGTTGATGCGGACCTTCTCGCAGTAAAGGGCTGCGATATCGGCCGTATGTGCTGTGAAATGGACATCGGCCACCAGAGGGGTCATATAACCGTCGGCCTTCAGTCGGGCCGAGATATTCTTCATATTCTCCGCCTCTCGTGTGCCTTGTGTAGTAAAGCGTACCAGCTCGCCACCGGCATCGATGATGCGCTTGGCCTGTGCCACGCCACCCTCGGTGTCGTTGGTATCGACCGTAGCCATCGACTGGATACGGATGGGGTTTGAGCCTCCGATGCCAATCGTTCCAACGCGGGTCTCGGATGATTGTCTTCTCTTATACATAGAACTTCGAACCTTGATTACAAAATACCTGAAAGTCAACAGCTATCAGTTGGTCTTATACTGATATTTGACCTCAGCCAGTTCCTCGTTGGCCTTCTCGATCTTGATCTTCAGGTTACCCTTATACACCTCCAGACGCTGTGCCAGAGCGGCATCACCCAGGGCCATCATCTCCACGGCGAGGATGGCTGCGTTCTGCGCACCGTTGACACCGACGGTGGCCACGGGAATGCCCGGTGGCATCTGGATGATGGAGAGCATGGCGTCGAGACCGTCGAGCATGCCCTTGATGGGTACACCGATGACGGGCAGGGTGGTCGAGGCAGCGATGACACCCGGCAGGGCGGCAGCCATGCCGGCGCCTGCGATAATCACCTTGATGCCCCTGTCCTTGGCGGTACGGGCGAACTCCTCCACCGCATCAGGCGTGCGGTGAGCTGAGAGAGCATTCACTTCGAACGGCACCTGCATCTCATCCAAGAGCTTGCAGGCTTTCTCCATAACAGGCAGGTCACTGGTGCTGCCCATGATAATACTGACTAATGGTTTCATATCTTTATTTACTTGATTGCATCATATGTTATCACTACAGATAGATCAGTCCCAGGATGGAACAGACGACTCCGACGAAGAAGCCCGTCACCACCTGAGGTAACGTGTGCTGCCGGAGGATCATCCGACTGGAGCCGAGAACCCCGGCAAGGATCAGCACCAAACAGAGCCACCACACGGGATTGAAGCCGAAGAACTCGCCGAACACGAAGAGGGCACCGGCCACACCGCCGATAGCAGCCATATGGGTGGAGATCTTCCACCATACATTGATCAGCGCACAGATAATCTGAATAAACAGGGCCGCAGAGACCATCGTTCCCATGAAATGGGGGATATGCAGCAGGTCCATCAGATAGACGCAGAAGAAATAACAGAGGATGGAGATCACATATGGAACGACACGGCGCTCCTTGATGCCGAGCTCTATCAGGTTCCACCCCTGATAGCGACGGTAGAGATGGATGAGCACTGTGGGCAACAGGATGGTGAACACATAGACGAGCATCAGCACCTGAAACTTATAGGCCCACGGCATCTGACTGAGGTAACTGAACACGAACAGTGCCATCAGTCCCACCAGTGGCAGGTAGAAGGGGGTGAACAGCATGCTCACGATGCGCGCTGCCAGAATAATATTCTTCTCTTTTGTTATCACCATCTCGTTGTCTCTTCTTTTCACTTAATCGCCATCTTCCTCAGTCGGGCGATGGGAATCGCTAACTGCTCACGGTATTTCGCCACGGTACGGCGTGCTATCGGGAAGCCCTTGGCGGCCAGTTGGTCTCTGATGGCATCATCGCTCAGGGGGTGCTTCTTATCCTCTCCGTCGACGATGTCGCGCAAAGCCGCCTTGATCTGCCGTGTCGACAACTCCTCGCCACTCTCCGTCACATAGCTGTCACTGAAGAAATGGCGCAGGGGGAACGTGCCCCAACGGGTCTGTGCATACTTCGAGTTGCTCACACGGGAGACGGTCGACACGTCGAGGCCTGTCTTCTCTGCCACATCCTTCAGGATCATCGGGCGCAAGGATGCCTCATCGCCATCGACGAAGAACTGGTGCTGTAACTGGATGATGGCACGCATGGTGACAGACAACGTGTGACGGCGCATCTTGATGGCCTCGATGAAGCCTTGTGCCGCATCGACCTTCTTCTTGATATAGAGCAGAGCCTCCTTGGTCTGCCGACTGAGATGCTCCTTGTTCTGCTGGTATTCCTTCATGGAGTCGACAAACGACTGCGATACTCTTAATTCAGGCACCTCACCGTTGTTGAGCGTGAAGGTGACGGTACCGTCGTCCTGGGTATCGACGATGAAGTCGGGCGTGATCTGCTGGAGACTCCTGCCGACCGTCTCGCCCAACGAGGCGCCCGGACGGGGATTCAGCTTCCGCAGTTCCTGAAGCAACGTCGCTGCCTGCAACTCGTTCAGCGACAACTCTGTCTGTATCTTATCCCAGTGCTTCTTGGTGAACGCCTCGAAATAGTCGTTGACCACACGCATCATCAGGTCCTTCAGTCGTGACGGTTCCCGACGACCGATCTGCAGCAGCAGGCACTCCTGAAGTGAACGGGCACCGATACCAGCCGGATCAAAGGTCTGCAGGAGCAGGAGCACCTGCTCGATCTCCGAGACCGACACATCCAGATTATGATAGACCGCCAGCTCGTCGCTGATGGCCACCAGGCTCTTCCGCAGGAGGCCGTCATCGTCGAGCGAACCGATCAGATACTCCATGACGTCATACTGACGTGCGGTCATATCTGTCTCGCCCATCTGCTCCTTCAACTGGTCATAGAAAGACCTGGTCTCTCCGTAGACCATATCCTCGTGCTCTTCCGCGATGGCACTGCCGCCATGATAGACGGGCAGATCCTCGTCGTCGCGCCCGATATTGCTCAAGGCATCGTCGAGGGCCGACTGTCGCTCCTCGCGCTCGTTCTGCTCATAGAAGTCGTCGGAAGGCTCCGGATTATCCAGGCTCTCCTGGGTGTCCGTGCTCTCCGTATAGTCACCACCCGACTCTGACTCCAAGGCCGGGTTGTCGTTCATCTCTGTATTGATGCGATCCAACAGCTGGGTGACGGGCAGTTCCACCAACGAGGCCTGCAGCAACTGCTGATGCGAGAAACTCTGTGCCTGCTTCAGCTGTTGCGACTGCTCCTGTATCTGTCCCAACTTATCGCTCATCACTTATCACTCTTATAATACTCTTTCAACTGATCGGCATATGAGGCCAGATCCTCGGGGTTGGCATTGCCGAAGCGCCGCCATATCTGCTGACATGGCAGAAGCAGCGGACTGATCATCACGTTCTTCTTGTTCAGATACGGGTCACAGTGCTGGAACACATCCAGCACCTCGGCAACCTCCTGCGGTCTCACCTTCAGCAGTCGGGCCAGTTCCTGTACCTCGGGGGTCTCTGCCACCATCGTGATGGGGGTCAGACGGAAATAAAGGTCGAGGATCAGTGTCAGCATCACGGGCGTCATCGGCGTCTCTTCTGTCGCCGGCCTGAAATCCTTCTCGAAGCTCTCGTTCATCTCCACACCGTCGTAGAACTCGTCGGCATGGTTGAAGCCTGTCATCTCACGCAACAGACGGGCAGCACGTGCCAGTTTACGGGGATTATTACCGTAGGTCTCCCAGATATGCTCAATACGGGGTGTCTCCAGATTAGCGATCTGACACATCTTATTGAAAAGCACCGTAGGAGGGATATGCAGTTCCATACTCAGATCGACCATCTTCCGACTGTACATCGGTTTCATGCCGACTGGCTTCTGCAGGTATATCTGCATCAACAGCAGCCAGTAATCATCCTGCCATTTCGTGTTTCTTGCCATAATGCCGAGTATTTTTCTGCAAAAATACTGCTTTTTTCGTATAATAGCATCGAAAAGGTCAAAAACTTATCAGAATTTTTTCGTCCCTGCCCTTATAGGGCACCCCCTGACTTAATGATGCAATGGTATTACCGACCGGTCAGTTCATCCAACAGGCCTTCGCAGGCGTCTTCGAGCAGCTCGACGGCAAACTCGAAATCGCGTTCGTCGCCGTAATAAGGATCAGGGACGGTCTGCTGACCAGGGTGGTGACGGAGGTAGTCGCTCATCCGGATAATCTTCCGGCGATCGGCAGCCGAACGGGCCTGGCGCGCCACGTCGTGATAGTTCTCATGGTCCATCACGGCAATCAGGTCGAAGCGGTCGAAATCGGCAGCAGAGAACTGACGGGCACGATGGTCGAAGACATAACCATGCCGCTCGCCACAGCGACGCATACGGTAGTCGGGCAACTGTCCGACATGCCAGGAGCCGATACCGGCGGAGTCAATATAGAAATCATCGGCGAGACCACGCCCCTCGACGAGATGATGCATGATGCCATCGGCAGCCGGAGAGCGGCAGATATTGCCCAGGCAGATAAAGAGAAGACGCTGTTTCATATGTTCACTGTGACATCGGGGTTCCACAAGATGGTCTTACCGGCATAGAGCGAGGCCTGCACATCGATCAGGCGTTGATTCGACGAGCCACGGAAGAGCAGGTCGGGGTCATGGAGCTCCTGGATGAAAGGACCGTCGACGAGGACGTCGATCTGTTCCAACAACGCACGCTGGTCCTCATGGATCAGACTCTCATAGACGAAGCCGGTAAAGCACCAGATATCCTTGTTCGACTGCTGACGGATGGCTTGTGCCAGTTCTGCGAAGCCTGCCGCCTGATACATCGGGTCGCCACCAGAGAAGGTGACATTGGCGAAAGGGTCGGACATGATGATCTTCATCAGCTCGTCTGTCGTCATCTCATGGCCCTGGTCGAAAGCCCATGACTGGGGGTTATGGCAGCCCGGGCAACGATGACTGCACCCCGCACAATAGATGGAGGTCCGGAATCCCGGACCATCCACCATCGTATCTTCTATGATATCGAGCACTCGTATCATGTCGGACTGTCAGCCTTTAGCTATTGAACAGGTCTTGTGCACCGTGATCGATATGTGTCACACGGTCGTTCAACTCGGCCAACTTACCACTATTCCAACGGTCGGTCGTTCCGACGAGATAGCCTGTGATACGCTGCAGCTTGTCGATATTCGTAGATCCGCACTTCGGACACTTCTCCAGTTTGTCGTCGGCATTCTCATAGCCACAGTCCATACAACGGTTACGGTTGTGGTTCACGGAACCGTAACCCATATCCAACTGGTCCATCATATCGACCACGCTCATGATGACCTGGGGGTTGTGGGTGGCGTCGCCGTCGATCTCCACGTAGAAGATATGACCGCCACGGGTCATCTCATGGTAGGGCGCCTCCACCTCTGCCTTGTGACGGGCAGAGCACTTGTAGTACACAGGCACGTGGTTGGAGTTGGTATAGTAGTCACGATCAGTAACACCGGGGATGCTACCGAACTGCTTACGGTCTTTCTTCGTGAACTTACCACTCAGGCCCTCGGCTGGTGTGGCGAGTACAGAATAGTTATGATGATAACGCTCGCAGAAGTCGTTGACACGCTGACGCATATATCCCACGATCTTCAGACCAAGCGCTTGAGACTCGGCGCTCTCTCCGTGGTGCTTGCCCGTCAGGGCCACCAGACATTCTGCCAGTCCGATGAAGCCGATACCAAGGGTGCCTTGGTTGATAACACTCTCGATGGTGTCATTGGGACTGAGCTTGTCGGCACCGATCCAGAGGCTCCTCATCAGCAAGGGGAACTGCTTAGCGAAGGCTGTCTTCTGGAACTGGAAACGGTCGTCGAGTTGCTTGGCCGTGATCTCCAGCATGTTGTCGAGTTTCGCCATGAACATATCGATACGCTTCTGCTGGTCGGGCTCCTCCATACACTCGATGGCGAGCTTCACGATATTGATGGTAGAGAAGGAAAGGTTTCCGCGTCCCACACTGGTCTTCGGACCGAAACGGTTCTCAAAGACACGGGTACGACAACCCATCGTGGCTACCTCATGGATGTAACGCTTAGGATCGTCGGCACGCCACTCGTCAGTCTGGTTATATGATGCATCGAGGTTCAGGAAGTTCGGGAAGAAACGACGCGCCGTCACCTTACAGGCCAGCTGGTAAAGATCGAAGTTGCGATCCTCGGGCAGATAGTTCACGCCACGCTTCTTCTTCCATATCTGGATGGGGAAGATGGCTGTCTCGCCGTTACCGACACCCTCATAAGTCGAAAGCAGGATCTCACGCATGATGCATCGACCCTCGGCAGAGGTATCCGTTCCGTAGTTGATCGAAGAGAATACCACCTGGTTACCACCACGGGAGTGGATCGTATTCATATTATGAATGAACGCTTCCATGGCCTGATGCACACGACCAACGGTCTTGTTGACCGCATGCTGACGTGCACGCTCTTTACCCGTCAGACCGTCAAGCGGCTTCTTGATATAGTCGATCAGCGGCTCGTCGTAGAGGTCCTTATAACTCTCACCATTCAACTCCTCCAGCGCCTTCAGCTCTTCCACATAACTCATGCGAACATAAGGTGCCAGATAGAAGTCAAAGGCCGGAATAGCCTGACCGCCATGCATCTCGTTCTGGGCACACTCCATGGAGATACAAGCCAGTACCGAGGCCGTCTCGATGCGCTTGGCCGGACGCGAAGCACCATGACCGGCCACGAAACCGCGGTTGAGGATATTATCGAGGGGATGCTGACAGCAGGTAAGCGATTTGGTGGGATAATAGTCCTTGTCATGGATATGCAGATAGTTATGCTCCACGGCATCACGGGCTTCCTCGGACAACAGATAGTCGTCGACAAACGGCTTCGTCGACTCAGAAGCGAACTTCATCATCATGCCGGCAGGCGTGTCGGCGTTCATGTTGGCATTCTCGCGCGTCACATCGTTGTTCTTGATGTTCACAATATCAAGAAACACGTCGCGTGTCTTCGCCTTACGGGCTATAGAACGCTGATTGCGATAGGCGATATACTTCTGTGCCACATCCTTACGGCTCGACTTCATCAGTTCGAGTTCTACGGAGTCCTGGATCTGCTCCACAGTCATCTGACTGTCGCCACATTGGGCGATATGATCGGTGATCTGATACAACAGGCGCTCATCCTCACCCTTATCGGTATGAAGCATTGCCTTACGGATGGCTGCCATAATCTTCTGCTCATTAAAGCCCACAATGCGTCCGTCACGCTTTACTACTGTCTGAATCATATGCTTATCGAGTTTTTAGTCAAAAAATTCCGTTTGCAAAGATACGATATTTATCCGTAAGTTGCCTGTTTTGGAAAACTTTTCTTGCGTTAATAAATATTAATCGCCTGATTCGGAAGCACTTAGAAAACTAACACGGACAACTTTGCAGAAAAAGGACATTACACAATTATCCGTTTTGGAAAACTTGTCAGATATTCCAGTTTCCCAAAACGAACTATAAAAAGTACACGAATTACTGTTTCGTACTGAATGCCAGAGCGTACATCCGGATTTGCTTCACCATTGCTACAAGTCCGTTCGAACGCGTCGGCGACAGGTGTTCCTTCAGACCGATCTCCTCGATGAAATAGAGATCGGCATCCAGAATCTCCTGAGGTGTATGTCCGCTGAGCACACGTATCAACAAAGCCACGATACCCTTCACAATCAGCGCATCACTCTCGGCTGTGAATCGGACAATGCCATCCTCATAGTCGGCCTGGAGCCACACCCTACTCTGGCAACCATCTATCAGGTTGCTCTCCGTTTTATATTTCTCATCAAGGGGAGGCTGCTCATTTCCAAGATCAATCAATAACTGGTACTTGTCCATCCAATCATCGAAAGCCGAGAACTCCTCAATAATCTCGTCCTGAATATCATTAATTGTCATTGCCTTTTGACTTTTCTAGTTTAAACAACTTATCACTGGGACGCACCTTACCTGTAACGGCGATGCTGACCTTCGTGCCCTGCTGTGCCACCTCTACAGGACCGTGATCATCGTGGATCTCGTCGGCTGTGACGTACATCACCCCTGTGGTCGGACCCGTGATAAGCATCTTATCTCCTACTTTGAAGGTCTTCGCCTCGACGGTGAACTCTGCTACGCCGAGCTTCGAGAAATATTTCACGCCCTTGCCGATATAGACCTTACGTTCCGTGGCGTTCGAGCCATAGTTCTTATTCCACTCGCCCATCGTCTGTCCCTGATAGTAGCCATCCCAGAAGCCACGGTTGAAGACCGTAGCCAGACGCTCGTCCCACTCATCCTTCCGTGCCTCTGTGAACGTACCGTCGAGGACAGCCTGAATGGCCTCTTTATAACACTTCACGACGGTATACACATATTCAGGTCCTCGTGCTCGACCTTCTATCTTGAACACGCGCACGCCGGATGTCATCATACGGTCAATGAAACGTACGGTCTTCAAGTCTTTCGGACTCATGACATACTTGTTATCAATCTCCAGTTGATGACCCGTTTCATTGTCTGTTACAGTATATGAGCGACGACATATCTGAATACACTCGCCGCGGTTGGCCGAGCGGTTGGCCGCATCGAGACTCATATAGCACTTGCCACTGATGGCCATGCACAGGGCGCCATGACAGAACATCTCGATACGGATCTGCTCGCCAGAAGGACCACAGATATGCTCCTCTTCCACCTGACGGTAGATCTCTGCCACCTGATCCATATTCAACTCACGTGCCAGTACGACGACGTCAGCGAACTGAGCATAGAAACGCAACGCCTCGATGTTCGAGATATTCAGTTGTGTAGACAGATGCACCTCTTGGCCTACCTTATTACAGTAGGTCATCACAGCCACATCACTAGCAATGACAGCTGAGATGCCGGCCGCCTTCGCCGCGTCGACAATCTCGTGCATCAGAGGGATATCCTCACCGTAGATAATCGTGTTGACGGTCAGGTAGCTCTTGATACCGTGCTCGCAACAGGTCTGCGCCATCTCCTTCAGATCGTCAATGGTGAAGGTTGAAGCGGAATGAGCACGCATGTTCAACTTCTCGATGCCAAAGTAGATACTGTCGGCACCGGCCTGTATGGCAGCAGCCAACGACTCCCGAGAGCCCACTGGTGCCATGATCTCAAAATCCTTGATCGTTTCTCTCATCTGGGTGCAAAGGTACATAAAAACGAGCGCAGAACAAAAGAAATTCATTTCTTTTTTTTGCAAAGAGCATGCAGCTTCGCACTCAAAGAACGTAAAGACACGAAAAGAAGAGTGAAAAGCAATGTTTATTTGCTTTTTCCCTCTTTTTTATGTAATTTTGCGTCTTGTAACAACAAGTTGATGAGATGGAACAGACTAATCACGCAGATACAGGAGACCTCCAAAGGAGCATACTGTTATTTGGCAAGAGACCTATAAGGGTTGTCATGCCCCTGTTATGTCTTGTTCTGACGGTCGGATGTGGTTGGCAAGAGCCAAAGCACTTCACACACGAGGTGCTCAACAGGATGACGCCCATCAAAGATCAAGGCGAGAGTGAGATATGTTGGGCATACGCCATGCTGGCAGCTATCGAGACGGAGCATCTGAGCTGGGGCGACTCAGTAAACCTCTCACCTTATTATATAGAGAAGATGATGGAGAAGGAATCTGCCGCTCCGAAGAACAAACACGGCATGGGCGTCACACTCATCCGTCTGATCCAGAAGTACGGCATCGTAGGCTATGATGCCATGCGCACCGTCGAGACGCCCGCTCCTCAGTGGGTATTCATGCTTGGCGCCGCCTACACGCCCCAGGAGTTTGCGCGCAGCGTCTGTGCGCCAAACGAATACATCGCCTTGACCAGCACTGATCGCGAGCCATATTATAAAAAGGTGGACATCGATCAACCAGCCAACTGGCTGCACGACCGTTTCTACAATATTCCCATGGACACGCTACTGACAAAGACCGAGCAGGCTGTGCGTGAGCACCATGGTGTTTGTTGGGAGAGTAAGGAACACGCCATGGCCATCGTCGGAATCGCCCATGACGACAGTGGCGAGCCGTTCTTTATCATGAAGAACTCATGGGGAACGGAAGATCCATACAAAGGACTCACATACTTATCGTTCGAGGATTTCCGCGATCAGACCCTGGCCATAGAAATGCCTTTAGCCTTTTTTCAAACAGCAATGGTAAGATAAAAGGAGGGCGGTACCGCCCTCCTTTTATTTATTCAGTTTCCAAGTAACACCGTCCTTGGTGTCTTTCACTTCAAAGCCGGCGGCGGCGAGTTCGTCACGAATCTTATCCGATGTGGCCCAGTCCTTGTCGGCCTTGGCCTTCGCACGCAACTCAAGCACCATGTCAACCACCTTTCCAAAAGCCTCTTCTCTCTCCTGACTCTTGGCTCCCGACTCCTGACTTCTATTCTGCAGTCCAAGGATATCCTCGGCAAAGAGGTGCATCGTCTCGGAAAGCTCTTTCAGACAGTCGGCACAGATCGTAGCCTTGTGATCGGTGAGTTTGTTTACCACCGTACAAGCTTCAAAGAGGTTACTGATAACCTGCGGTGTGGCGAGGTCGTCATTCATAGCATCATAACACTTCTGACGAAGGCTCTTGACCACCTTCTCCGTTTCTGCATCACACTTATCCGATACCTGAATACGGTCAAGGTCACTGATCGCGTTCATCAGTTTCTCCAATCCTTTCTCTGCTGCCACAAGAGCCTCGTTCGAGAAGTCAACCGTTCCACGATAATGGGCAGAAAGGACAAAGAAACGGATGGTCATCGGTGAGTAAGCTTTCTCCAAGAGCGGATGATTGCCCGTGAAGAACTGCTCCAGTGTGATGAAGTTGTTATACGACTTACCCATCTTCTGACCGTTAATGGTCAGCATATTGTTATGCATCCAATATTTCACGGCCGGATGTCCCATCGATGCCTGTGCCTGTGCAATCTCGCACTCATGATGCGGGAACACGAGGTCCATACCACCACCATGGATATCGAACTCTTCGCCAAGATACTTGCGGCCCATAGCCGTACATTCACAGTGCCAACCAGGGAAACCATCGCTCCAAGGTGAAGGCCAACGCATAATATGCTCAGGCTGCGCCTTCTTCCACAGAGCAAAGTCGGCTTGGTTATGTTTCTCTCCTACACCGTCAAGATTCTCACGACTGGCATCCTTAATGTTCTCCAGCGAGCGACCAGAAAGGATTCCGTACTTGAATTTCTTATTATAAGCCTCGATGTCGAAATAAACAGATCCATTCGACTCATAGGCAAAGCCATTATTCAGAATCTGCTGCACCAGTTGTTGCTGCTCGATGATATGCCCCGTGGCGTGAGGTTCGATGCTCGGACGCAACACGTTCAGGGCATCCATCGCCTGATGGTAGCGGTTGGTATAGTATTGCGCTATCTCCATGGGCTCCAACTGCTCCAGTCGGGCTTTCTTGGCGATCTTGTCTTCTCCTTCATCGGCATCGTGCTCCAAATGACCTACGTCAGTGATATTGCGTACATACCTTACCTTATACCCCAGATGCTTCAGATAGCGGAACACGAGATCGAAGGTGATGGCAGGACGGGCATGTCCCAGATGCGGATCACCATAGACCGTCGGACCACACACATACATACCCACATTCGGTGCATGCAAAGGCTCAAAACGCTCCTTCTGTCGTGTCAGCGTATTATAAATAACCAGTCTTGATTCCATATACTAAACGTTTAGAGACTGCAAAGTTACGATTTTTTTTATTTTTTTCCAAAGTTCGTGTAGTTTTTCGTATTTTTGTTGCGTCTAATGGGTGAAAACTCTAAAGAACAAGACGACAATGACGACATTAGAAAGACAGTTTGCGCAAACCGTAGCGGAACACAAGAGCACCATCTACACCGTGTGCTATATGTTCTCGCAGGATGCCGACGAAGTGAACGATCTGTTCCAGGAAGTACTAGTCAATCTCTGGAAAGGATTCGAGAGCTTCGAGCATCGCAGTGACATCAGGACGTGGATCTACCGCGTCGCCCTCAACACCTGTATCTCTCTCGACAGGAAGAAGCGGCGCAGTTCCACCGTCCAGTTGACCATGGACATCAACCTCTTTGAAGACCGCGACAAGGACACGCGCCAGGTGGACATGCTCCATAAGCGCATCTCCAAGCTACAGCCCTTCGACCGTGCGATTGTGCTACTCTGGCTCGAGAACCTCTCCTACGAGGAAATCGGACAGATTGTCGGCATCACGACTAAGAACGTCAGTATCCGATTGTTCAGGATTAGAGAGCAACTAAAGAACATGTCTAACGATTAAAAACTTACCCATTATGGATACACAATTAGAAGAGATGCGTGAACAGATGAACACGCTGAAGAAGAAACTGGAACAGCAGGAGATCATTAACGACCGCATCATCCGCCAGTCGCTCCGTCGTAATACATCCAGCATCAACCGCCGCTACACGTTTGTATATATTATCAGTCTGTTAATGATTCCCTACGGCTATTGGGCTTTCGTAAAACTCAACGGTTCATCGATCGGGGTCTGGATCACCATGAGCATACTGATGCTTATCGTCTTTGGCTACACCCTATATACAGGACGCTACCTACGCAACAACGACCTCTATAATAATAATCTGATCGATGCACGACAGAAAGTGGCTAAAGCCAAGAAACTTGATAGCGACTGGCTGAAGTTCGGTATCCCTGCTGGACTGCTCTGGATCATTTACTTCATCTACGACAAATACCAGCAGATCTCCGACGACTCGTTCTGGATCTTTGCCGCCTCGATGACGATTGCCTGTATCCTCGGTGCAGTCATTGGTCTGAAGATCCATTATCGCAACCAAGACAACTATCAGGAGATTGTTGACCAGATAGAAGAACTGACAAAAGAATAACGAGAATGGGGCGCATGCCCCATTCTCGTTATTTACAAGTCTACAGATTAATGCCGTGGTTCTGCTTTACCTCACTCATCACAAAGGTGCTCTCGATAGACCCCAGCGATTCGATATCACCCAGTTTGTTCAATACGAATTCCTGATACTGCTTCATATCAGAGGCACGCACCTTCAGGAGATAGTCGTAAGCGCCCGAAGTATTATAACACTCCGTCACTTCCGGAATACGCATGATACGACGAGTGAAGGCATCAGCGATCTCATGGTTTATCTGCTTCAGCTTCACCTTACAGAAGACAAGTAATCCCTGATTCAACTTCTCCGGGTCAAGAACAGCCACATAACGTCTGATATACCCTTGGCGCTCGAGTCGCTTCTGGCGCTCGAAGACAGGCGTGGGCGTCAGATGAACAGCATCTGCCAGCTCCTTTGTTGTCAATTTCGCATTCTTCTGCAGGATGCGCAATATCTGCAAGTCGGTCTCATCTAATGTTTCCATATCTCTCTTAGAATATTATTCTATCATAACGAGTTTCAAACAACGAACTTAGAGGATTTCTCTAATTCGGATACAAATTTAGATATATTTCCCGAATTACGCAAGTATTTTGGATGATAATTCTAATCTTCGTACCTTTGCACCGTGAAAAGATACGTTGCTAAACTATTTGATGATGGGAAATTACATATTGGCAGATAATCAGGAACTGACACGCCTAGCATTGATAAGCCTTATCAAGCAGGATGAAGAGAATAAACTCTACGTGGCCACCGACAAAGCAGGTCTCGTAGAGCAACTGAAAGAACACGAGGACGCCATTGTACTACTCGACTTCACACTATTCGATTTCACAGATGCGGAGCAGTTGCTTATCGTTGGCGAGCGTTTCTCACTGTCGCAATGGATTCTCATCAGTGATGAATTGACACCAGCTTTCATGCGCCGCATTGTCTATTCTTCACATCAGTTCAGCATCGTGTTTAAAGACGGGCCATTGAATGAAGTTCGAGAAGCTCTTCAGACTGTCGACCGACACCAACGATACATCAGTCAGCGAGCACTGGAAGTCATTATCAACCAGCAACAGGTAGAGGAGAGCCGTCCCAGTTTCCTGACAGAAACCGAGATAGAAATCGTGCGTTCCATCGCCCAAGGTAAGTCGACGAAAGAGATTGCCGCTGAGCGAATCTCGAGTGTCCACACCATCACGACCCATCGCAAGAACATTTTCCGCAAGTTGGGTGTCAACACAGCTCACGAGGTTATCAAGTATGCATTAAGGGCAGGACTCGTAGACTCGTCGGAGTTCTATATCTGAGAAGAGGCCACACCGAATCTTATTAATGCCGAACTACCACGTAGTTTGATATCTGCAACCATAAAGGGAATGATCTGTTTCTGTCATGGGAACAGATAAGAGTGAAGTTTCTTCACTCTTATCTTAAACTTTGCTTGATGTCCTCCAGCAAGTCTTCCCCGTTCTCAAGACCGATACTCAGACGAACGGTAGTGTCAGGCACAGACATCTCTGCGCATTGTTCAGCAGAGAACAAGCCAAAGATCGTTGAGGCGGGATGGATAGCCAGCGACTTACGGTCGAAGAGGTTTGTGGCACGACGGATGATCTGCAATCTGTCGATGAAAGCGAAAGCAGAATCCTTATCGGCAAGGTCGATGGTGAAAACAGCGCCTGGCAACGGGCCGAACTGTGCCTTCGAAAGGGCATAGAACGGATTATCCTCCAAACCGGTATAATTCACGCGTTTGATCTCCGGCAATGCCTGACACTGTTTGGCAAGCCACAACGTGGTCTCGGCCTGACGACGGAAACGGATATCAAGTGTGTCAAGACCGAGGGTTTCCATATAAGCCACCTGCGGTGTCATGAGTGCCCCAAGGTTCGTTACCAGTTCCGTCTTCACACGAGCCGTAAAGGCCATCTTCTTACCGACACGTTTGACACGCGCCTGTATCGATGCCGAAGGCGCCTGACTCCAGTCAAAACGTCCATAGTCGATAAGCAGGCCGCCGAGACCCGTGCCACCACCAGAGATATATTTCGTACTTGACACCACCTCAATATCCACACCGAAATCAACTGCATGGAAGGTGGAGAACGGGACAATGGTGGTATCAGCAATCAGTGGGGCACCAGCCTTATGGGCGATATCAGCCAATTTGCGGATGTCTGCCACGAACAACTGCGGATTAGTGATTATCTCGAAAAACAGCGCACAAGTATTACCGTCAATCTGAGCCTCCACCTCCTCGGGTTTCGTAAAATCGACGAAGCGCGGCTCAACGCCGAAGCTGCCCAGTGTATCTCGAAGCAGCGACACACTATTACCAAACAGATGTTTCGAAGCCACGATATTAAGACCTGCTGCGCTGACTGCCGTCAAGGCATAATGAATGGCCGCCATACCGGTGTTGAGAGCAGTCACGCTCGCTGCCCCTGTCAATTGCCGCACTCGCTCTTCCAGATAGGTCGTCGTGGGATTGGCGATGCGAGCATACGACGGGGCCATGGAGCGACCACAAAACGCGTCGCCCATGGCCTTGGCAGACTCAAACTCAAACGCCGCCGTATAATAGACGGGCATCGACAGTGCCCCGTATGCATCAGGTTTCTGATACTTCGTCGTCAGTATTCTCGTTTCGTACTTCATTTATCTACCCAATTATTTTCTTCACCGCAATCACGAGCTTGTCCACATCTTCACGGGTGTTGTAGAGCGCGAAGGTGGGGCGCACACTCATCTCATAGCCGAGGGCACGCAAGGCGGGCTGGGCGCAGTGGTGACCTGCACGCACGGCAATACCCTCCTTATCGAGTAGCGTACCGACCTCGGGTACGGGAATGCCGTCAAGTACAAAGCTCACGACCGACACGCGATTCTTCGGATTACCTATGAGCGTCAGACCAGGAATCTGCCCGAGCTGTTCACGAGCGTACTCCGTCAACTGATGTTCGTGGTGTTCGATATTACGGATACCAAGACGACTCACGTAGTCGAGCGCCGCCCCCAGTCCGATGGCATCGGCCACGTTAGGGGTACCAGCCTCGAAGCGTGCAGGCGGCACGTTGTACTCTGTACGCTCGATGGTCACGTCCTTAATCATATTACCACCACCCTGCCAGGGCTGCATCTTGTCCAACAGTTCCTTGCGTCCATAGACCACGCCTATGCCGTTAGGCCCGTAGATCTTATGACCACTGAACACGAAGAAGTCGGCGCCCAATTGTTGTACGTCCACAGGCGTATGAGCTATCGACTGAGCTCCGTCTATCAGCACCGGGATCTGGTGTGCATGAGCGATCTCGATGATACGCTGCACGTCGTTGATAGTACCAAAAGTGTTGTTGACATGCCCCACAGAAACAAAGCGGGTATGTGGTGTGATGAGTCGTTCGAACTCCGACAGGATCAGATCTCCGTTCTGATCAGTTGGAATAGCTCTCAGTGTTGCACCACGTTCCTGACAGATACGTTGCCAAGGCACGATGTTTGCATGGTGATCCAGTTCTGAGACGATGACTTCATCGCCAGGTGACAGGAACTGACGCCCGTAGGTTTGTGCCACAAGGTTGATACCTTCCGTGGTACCACGTACGAAGATGATCTCCTCGCTCGTAGCAGCGTTGATGAACCGCTGTACCTTCTCCCGCGCCTCCTCATAGGCATCCGTCGCACGGGCAGCCAGCGTATGAGCTCCACGGTGGATGTTCGAGTTGTAGTTGCGGTAGTAGTCCGAGATCTTATCAATCACCTGATTGGGCTTCTGCGTCGTTGCCCCATTGTCAAGCCACACGAGGTCGTGACCGTTTACCTTCTGCTGCAATACGGGAAAGTCGTGCTTGATCTGCTCCGAGTTCAACGTGTCAGCTTCCTCATAGTGCAGATCCCTCAACTTCTGCGTCTCAGGGATGCCGATACCGAAGCCGTCGTCCTTGGGGAGAGCTGACGTCCGGGCATCCGTATCCCCGATGTAAGGCAACCCGCTATAGCCACTGCCCCCCGCCAGAAGCTGTTTGAAACCAGCCTCCAGCTCCGAGAGGTCCAGGCCTTCGTCAGGTAGTACCACCTGCCGTATTCCCAGGTCATCCCCGACTACCCGTCGCCTTTCTGCCTGCAATTCCTCTGGGCAGTATTTCTGTGCGAGTTCCTTCAGCAGAGCCAGCGAGCCACCGTCCTGTGTCGGAAAACTATTTAGTTCTGATATATTGATCATTTACTTTTCAACTTTATTTCGATGCTGATAGTCATGATAATAGCCCACCTCTACATTCTCGAGCACAGCGATGGCATCGTCGGTAAGGGCGGCCAACGAGAAGTACTTCGTGAGCAGGTATGAGGCCACGCCAAACTTATCGAGTCCCATCAGGCGGGCACTCAACGACGGTGCTATCTCACCGGGGATGCCACTCTGATGCAAGCCGATGACACCCTGGTTCTTCTCACCGACACGTACGAGGATAATCTTCGTCGTACCTACGCCTCTACCTGTCAGGTACTGGCCTTCCACCTCCACCTTATCAGAAGGAATCAGAGGTACGCCGCGCCATAAGATAACCCGAGTACCGAAGAGATCGGTTGTCACAGGTGGCACACCACGCCACGTACACTCTCGCTCGAAGGCTGCGATGGCTCGCGGATGGGCAATAAAGAAGGCCGGTTCCTTCCACACCAACGAGAGCAACTCATCGAGGTCGTCGGGTGTTGGCGAACCGTAGCGTGTGGTGATGCGGTAGGCAGGGTTCGCAGCAGCCAGCAGACCAAACTGTTTGTTGTTGATGAGCTCCCACTCCTGTCGTTCCTTAATGCTCTCTATCGACAAGCGCAACTGCTCTTCCAACTGGTTATAAGGGTTATTATAGAGGTCGCTGACGCGGGTATGCACACGAACGACGGTCTGCAGTGTGTTCAACGAGTACTCCGTTGGATTCTCTTCATAGTCGATGTAAGTCTCAGGGATGATATTATCCTCCTCATGTCCGCTCACCAGGTCGATGTGTTTCTCACCGTTGTCGTTCACCGACGCCTTCAGGCGCAACTGCTTATCGACAGCCTTATTGAACGTCTCGCGGAAGTCGGGCACCTCTTTGATGAACTTGATCAGTTCCTTCAGCTTCAGGCCAAGGAACACCGTCGGCGTGATGGCACGCACCGAGACCGTCGACTCCTGCTCGTCCAACAAGTCGGCCTCGCCGAAATACTCACCATCGCCTAGCAGAGCGATCCGCAGGTCCTCGCCATGAGAGCCCTTGCTGATGACCTCAGCCTGTCCACTGGCTACGATGAAGAAGCGCTGTTTGTCCTTGCCCTCCTCCACGAACAGTTTGTCAACATCCACCTCTTGTGTCTCGAAAGCACTTACCAGACGGTTCAGTATCTCGTCGTCGAACTCAGAGAAGAGGGGGATTGCCTTTAAATTCTTCGCCGTAAACGACGGCACACCGTTCACGTACTGGATGGGCAGACGGTCGTTCTTCCTCAATTCGACCTTAGTCCTGTTTACACGGAACGTGCCACCACTAACCTGCACCCACGGCAGGAGCTTCAATAATAGTCTCGGGGTGATACTGCCCATCTGCGGGGCCGTCTTAGTTGTCGTCGCCAGTCTTCTGGCGGTAGCAGTGGTCACACTGCGCTGAAGATTTGATTCTGCCATAATTGTTTTCTAGTTTAATACGTTTGAATTGTGATTCATTTCTTAATAGTGACCTTATGCGTCGTGCCTTCCATGTGTTCTACAGAGAGAACGTTGTAGCCCTGATCCTTGGCATTGCGAGGCACGTTGTCGAGGGGTTCGCCTTCTGCGAGCAGCACCTCCAGGATGTCGCCCGGTTGTAGCTTCGAGAGTTCGATCTTGGTCTTGACGAAGGTCATCGGACAATGTTCCTTCGTGATGTCTAATACCTTTGTAGCCATATCTTACCTTTTATCTATTAAATAAATAATGTCTGTCCGCCCTCAGAGAGATTCAGGAACGAGGCCACGCCGAGAACGTCCTTCACCTCAGGGATGAAATCCTCTTTCTTCAGGCCAAGCACATGCATCGCCATCTCGCAGGCATAGAGGTTGATGCCAAGAGCCTTGGCAGCCTCGACGAGTTCCTCAAGGGTTGCCACATTGTTCTTACGCATCAGGTAACGGAAGATCCTCGGGCCTGCACCAAGGAAGTTGAAACGGCTCGTGGGGGTAACGCGGAGGCCTCCCATCATAAAGCCGAATAGCTTCGTGAGCCAGTTGCCGCCGGTAAAGCTCCGTCCCTGTTTCTGCTTGATCGCGTCGAGCCCCCAGAAGGTGAAGAAGATGTTCACCTCATAGCCCACGGCTGCCGCGCCTGTACCTAATGTAAATACTGCTGTCAGTTTGTCGAAATCGCCACTGAAGGCGATAATGCTTAGTTTCTTGTTTTCTGCCATCGTTTTATACGTTTGAGTCTGGGTGCAAAGGTACGGCGAAATCAGACGCCTTACAATCGCCTTTTCATGGCATTTCATATACCCTTGATATGGTATGCGAATTACCATCCCTGCGGGATTGTGGCATCAGACAAAACACCGTACCTTTGCAGTCGGATATTTATATTGCGAAGTCAGGTCGCACTTCGGCAAAGAGCAAGTCCTCTGCACCAGGTCCGCACTGACGTTGCACCCAGAATCAAACTCAAACAATTATGGCAAAGATTTATGTTAATGGAGACGCGCAGGAAGTGGGCCTGCCGCTCAACGTGAGTGAACTCATTAAACAGAGCGATGTACAGCAACCCGATATGGTCAGCGTGCAGGTGAACGAGGAGTTTGCCGAGCGTGAGGATTGGGAAAGTATTCAACTGAAGGAAGGCGACAAGGTCGATTTCCTGTACTTCATGGGAGGAGGCGCACGATGATTGACTTCACAGAAGAACAGATACAGCGCTACTCACGACATATCCTATTGCAGGATGTGGGAGTAGAGGGACAAGAGAAAATCATGAACGCACGTGTGCTTGTAGTGGGCGCCGGCGGACTGGGTGCTCCTGTCTCACTCTATCTGGCAGCGGCAGGTATCGGCACCATCGGCATCGTGGATGCCGACGTGGTAGATCTGAGCAACCTTCAGCGCCAGGTGATTCACTTCACCAAGGATGTGGGCGTACCGAAGGTAGAAAGTGCCAAAGAAAAGATCCTGGCCATCAACCCCGACGTAAAGGTAGAGACCCATTACAAGTTCCTGGACTCGTCGAACGCACTCGACATCATCAAGGAGTACGACTTCATCGTCGACGGCACCGACAACTTCCCTGTGAAGTTCCTCATCAACGACGCCTGCGTCATGGCAGGCAAGCCCTTCTCACATGGTGGCATCCTGCGCTTTAACGGTCAGACGTTCACGCATCTGCCCGGTACAGCCTGCTATCGCTGTATGTTCAAAGAGCCGCCTCCCGTGGGAGCAGTACCCACCTGTTCGCAGGCCGGTGTACTTGGCGCTATCGCAGGCATGCTCGGTACCATCCAGGCTGCGGAGACACTGAAGTACTTCACAGGCATCGGTGAGCTGCTCACCAACCGTCTGCTGACCTTCGACGCCAAGACCATGCAGTTCCGCACCGTCCCAGTCAAGCACCGTGACTCGTGCGCCATCTGCGGTTCCAACCCGACCATCGACCACCTGATAGATTACGAACAGGCCGCATGCGACCTCAAAAACCACTAAGAGATGCTTATTCCACAAGAAATCATTGATAAGTTGATTAGCCAGGCCCGGCAGGACGCGCCCAACGAGACGTGCGGCTACCTGCTGGGCATTAGCTCTGATGAGGGCGACGTCGTGACGGAGAACTATTGGATGGAGAACATCGACCACTCCTCCGAGCATTTCTCTTTCGCACCGAAAGATCAGTTTGCGGCCTTGAGATATGCCCGTTCCAAAGGACTGAAGATTCTCGCCAACTGGCACAGTCATCCTGCTTCGCCCTCGCGACCGTCACAGGAAGATCTCCGTCTGGCCAACGATCCCACGATCCGCTATGCCATCCTATCGTTGCATGAGGGTGTTCACCTGAATTCCTTCCGCATCCTAAACGGCGAAGTGGTTGACAAAGAGGTCCACCTATAGGTGATCCACGACGTCAGGACGTACTTACCCGACTCTGTTCCACCACAAGAGAGAGCCAGGGCCAACCGCTTTTATCTATAAAATCGCTAGTAAGACCATTCCTACTAGCGATTTTTACATAGCGACAACCATTATGGTTTGAAGCCTTTCTGCCAAACAGCCTTCACACCGTCGCAGAAATCATAGAGGATGTGACGCCCCTGAATGCGGCGCCCAGCAGGAAGGAAGCCACAGACAACGCGGGTGATGTGTTGACGGATGTTGAACGCTTTCGGGTCATCCACGCCGATGCTCTCCACCCGGAGACTGAAACGACCGATGCCGGGAAGAACCACCGTCTGTCCTTCAGTAAGTTTCTGCTTCAGGATATCCTGCAGTTCCGTGACCACGCCGACCACAGCACCTTCCGAGAATCCACTGTTACGGCATGCCTCAGCCGCGATCTCGTCGAGAGTAACCTCGCCCTGACTCACTGTCTTCGCAAAATACTTCCCATAAGAACTACAACTCTTGATGTTGTTCTTAATCAGTTTGATGTGTACTGCCATATTTCTTTTTGTTAGTCTACCACTATTCTTCTTTATGATACGAGTCGTCTGTCTTATTATAAGAAGACGTCTCTTACCTTTCTTCCACAGTCATCTCTTACAGTAAAACAACTTGTTTTACCTTCAAAGGGATGATCTCTTTCCATCAAAGAAGGCATCTCCACGACAGTAAAACAAGTTGTTTTACTGTAAGAGAACCTATCTCATTGATTTAAAGCGCCGATTCTTTATTCTGGTTAAACATACTTGTCATTGTTTATGGTTTATCTGTAATAACAGTGCAAATATACAAAAATATCCATGAAAAAGCATCCTTCGCCCCTCTTTTTTGCAAGTAAGCGAGCGTGAGCCCACGTTTTCGACGGTTGTCCAGTACGGTGAAGATGGTAAAATACCTATGAGATGGTATGCGAATGCCACGAACGTGGGATTGTGGGAGCAAGCATATCGCCGTACCTTTGCAGTGTCAAACTAACGCAAAGAATTATGAAAGTAAAAGGATTGTTTTTGTTTTTATCAGCCATTGCCCTGACGTCTTGCAACAGCAACGACGACGGGGTCAGTGCTGGCATTGAGATACCAGGAATCACGATCACCAACGATATTGACTGTTGCACGGCCGAACAAGCCCTACAGGCTTACAAGCTTCTGGAGACAGTGAAGATCATTCCGACACTGACGACAGAGGTGGACCGTAAATACAACGTGTATGCATACACCCGGACCGGCAAGTTCCATATAGGTTATAACGAGGTCTTCTTTGTTGCGACGAAGAAATCGTCGAACAACTACATCAAAGACTTCTCCATCACCGGTCTGACACCACTGATGCTGATGACCAAGATGAAGATGGAGCATTCCACGCCTGTATCCGGAAGTGCCGAGGTCTTCAACGATAACTTCCCAGCCATTAGACGTGCATGGGTATCATTTATCATGTCGTCGGGCGAGAGTGGATCGTGGACACTATCATACCATGTGGACGTGCTCGGTGGAAAAGGAGATGTCAACAAGGCCGGCATCACGGTCGACGCCCTACCCGACGGACAAGCATGGCTCAAGTCGTTCAAGGTAGGCGACGACACATACTTCCTCTCGCTGGCGAACGCCTCGGACTGGAAGACGGGTAGCAACGTGATACGTGCTTATATCTCGAAGAAGAGCACCCCCATCACCACACCCTATGCCTTGGCAGAAGAGTCGTTCACCGTGGATATCGACCCACGTATGCCGGATATGGGCAACCACACTTCGCCAGACAACAGACCACTCACCCCACAGGCCGACGGCAGCTATCAGGGCACCATCAATCTCACCATGACCGGTCTCTGGCGCATCCATCTGACCATTCGCGATGCCCAAGGTCATGTCGTTGCCGGAGGCGACAATCAGAGTAGTGGCTACAGTTCGCTCTTCTGGGACGTAACCATCTAGTCAAGAAACAAAGAAACATGTTAGGAACTCTTTTGCTATCAACCATATTTCTGACGGACACGACTGCCACGGCGCCACATCATCTGGACGAGGTGGTGGTCGTGTCGTATAAACAAGGCGGCAAGCGCTCGGCCAAGGGACAGACAGCGTCTATCGACGAGCACCTGTCGGAGCTGTCGCATGTCGAACTGGTGCGTCGTGGTTCATATGCTTGGGAGCCGATGGTCAACAACATGCAGACGGAACGGTTGTCGACCACCATTGATGGCATGAAGATCTTCTATGCCTGCACGGACAAGATGGACCCCGTGACAAGCTATGTGGAGAGCGGCAATCTACAGAGCATCAGTCTGAATGCCGGGTTGAACGGAAACCCACAAGCCACTGGCAACATCGGTGGCAGTCTGGACCTACGTCTGCGAAAGGTCGGCTTCGCTGGCGCCCCTTTCCACCTGAACACCTCCGTAGGCTACGAGGCCAACGGTCAGCTACAGGTATATGGTGCCGACGCGACACACTCCAGTCGGCATTTCTATATCGGTGGTGGCGCATTCTATCGTCATGCGGACAACTACAAGAGCGGTGGAGGAGACAGACTGCCGTTCTCACAGTTCCAGAAGGTGAATGCCTTTGTCAACACCGGTCTTAAGCTGACAGATAACGACGTGATGGAGACGACGCTGATTGTCGACCGTGCCTCCGACGTAGGCTACCCAGCCCTCAATATGGATGTTGCCAAGGCCGAGGCTTTCATTACATCACTCTCGTACAAACACCTGTTTGTCAGCCCCCTCTTCAACTCATGGGAGACCAAGGTCTACTATAACCATATCGTCCACGAGATGGACGATACCCATCGGCCTGACGTGGAGATTCACATGGATATGCCAGGACGAAGTTGGACGGCAGGCGCCTATAGTCTGCTGACAGGATCCGTTGGACGGCATGAGACGAGTCTGAACGTAGACGGGTATTACAACCGTCTGTTTGCCGACATGACCATGTATCCGGGTGGTGCCGCCCCGATGTATATGGTGACATGGCCCGACGTGGGCACGCTCAACATGGGTGTCTCCTTCTCTGATCGTATCATACTCTCCTCCCTGTCGGTCCTTCACCTCTCGGCAAAGGTGTCGTGGCAACAGCAACGACTGAACAACGAGGAAGGTCACCAGGCACTAAGTGTGTTCTTCCCTGGGATGCGACGGCAATATCACCAGACAACAGGTCGCATGGCCGCAAGCTATCAGTTATCCCTTTCCGACCTCCGGCTCTCAGTTGGTGCCGGCTGGGGGAGTCGTGCGCCCACGGTAACAGAATCTTATGGATACTATTTAAACAATACCTTCGACCAGTACGACTACATCGGCAATCCACGTTTGAAGAACGAGTCGGCAGTAGAAGTAAATGCGGCCATCAACTGGCAACCCGACAAGACCTTCTCCATAGGTATTGACGGCAACGCATTCCTTTTCACCAATTATATCATTGGACAGTTCGAGACACGACTCAGTCCTATGACTGTCGGTGCAGAGGGCGTAAAGGTATATGGGAACATCAGTCATGCCATCATCGCCAACGCCTCGCTGACAATAGGATGGAAGCCCTTCGACGGTCTCAACTGGAGCACGACACTCGCCTTCAGCCTTGGACATGATGAGCATGATGACCCACTGCCCCTCATCGCACCATTCAGTTATACCTCCCGACTGACCTACTCCACAGGACGTCTCAGACTGTTGGCAGAGGTAAAAGGACATGTACGACATACGGCATACGGCGTAAAATACGGTGAGAAGGAAACACCGGGATGGGTCGTCTGTAACCTTTCAACAAGCTACACACTACAGCATGTCACCTTACGGACTGGCATAGAGAATATCCTTGATAGGTTCTATACCACATATGCCGACTGGAATGGCATCCCTCAGAAAGGGCGGAATATCTACCTGAACATCTCTTTTGAGCTATAAACAGGGCCTTTTTGCCCTGCAAATCTGGCCTTTCTGACAAAAATACCACACCTTTGGTATACGGAATGACATATCAAAGGGATTGTGGGAATACGGAAATCGCCGTACCTTTGCACCAGAGATGATTAATAAACTAAACAACAGAATTATGAGAAGAATCGTATTTACAATAGCATTGGTATTGGGGCTTGGATTACAGAACAACATCTGGGCTGAAGGAAACAGTGTAAACGGTAACGTGCGTACCATTAAGAGTCCGCGCTTTGCACGGCCACTGGTTGAGAAATGGATTGAGGAATACGCCAAGACTGAGCCGGGCGTGGTGTTCCAGATTGTAAAGGGTTCGGGCAGTCAGGATAACATTGACCTTCATATAGTATTAGAAAACAAAGAGATCAACAACGAAGGCTTCAGTCATGTCGTCTATTTCGGAGAGACAGCCGTACTGCCTATCACCGCACGTCGTTCGGAGGCAGCACGACTGCTCGAAGGGAAGCATCTGAACAGCAAGAAGATCAAGCAGCTCTTCTTCCTCAACGACGATTTCGATGAGGACGTGAAGAAGATCAAGGCTTTCGAGAACATTATTATCTATAGCGGTAGCAACGCCACCTCGGTAGCCGCCTCGTTTGCCCACAGCTTCGGTGAGGAAAGCAGTAACTTCCGGGGCAAGCGCATCTCTGGCGACGACTTGTTCCTGAACACGGCCCTACAGAAAGATCCTCTCGGTGTGTCGTTCAACGCCCTTCCGAACATCTTCGATCTGAAGAGTCGCCACCTGAAGAGTGACCTCTCACTGATTGGAATCGACGTAAAGCGCGATCTGGAAAACAGCTTTAGCGATAACGGTACGCTTGATGATGTGCTTGTTGCACTCGAGAACGGGAAAGTGTCTGGAGTTGCCGTAGAGAAGATCGGCCTTGACTATAACATCGCCGATGAGGCCGTCAGCCGTTTCCTGAGATGGATACTTAACAACGGCACGAAGTACAACCATGAATTCGGTCTGCTAAACCTAGACAGTAAGATCGCTCAAGCCGAAGCAAGCAAGATTAATGACACACTGACAGCACAGAAATAAAAGATAATCATTAGACTTATGGTAAAAAGATTGTTTATTGCAACTGTTGTTGCGATTAGCCCCTTATTGGCTATTGCCCAGAACCTGATTACAGGACATATCACTGATGGACGCACGGGAGAACCGTTGATCGGCGCCTCCGTCATTGTGAAAACAGAGAAGACACAAGGTGTTGTCACCGACGTTGATGGAAACTTCTCCCTGAAGACCAAGGTGGAAGCTCCACTTACCCTCCGTGTGGAATACGTTGGCTATCGTCCTCTGGACGTAGATGTCTACGACTTCGAGGAGCCCGTAGAGATCCGTCTCGTCGATAACTCCAGTCGTCTGGACGAGGTCGTCGTCGTAGGCTATGGCGCTCAGAAGCGCTTGGAACTTACCAGTAGTATCTCATCCGTTGGCGACGATCTGCTCAAGCAGTCGAACACCTCTGTCGAGAGCGCCCTTCAGGGAGCCGTAGCAGGTCTGAATGTGACCACCACCAGCGGCCAGCCTGGTGCAGCCAGCATCATCCGGGTACGTGGTGGAAACTCCATCACCGGCGGTAACGAGCCCCTTTATGTCATCGACGGCTTTATCGTCTACAACGACGCCTCATCGAACCGCACTGGTGCACGAGGCACCGATGCCGTGCTCGACCCGCTGGCTTTCCTGAACCCAAGTGATATCGAGAGCATAGAAGTATTAAAAGATGTGTCGGCCACAGCCATCTATGGCACACGAGGCGCCAACGGTGTGATTATCATCACGACCAAGAAAGGCTCTCATGGTCGTAACAACATCAACTACAGTGCCTCCTTCGGTTGGAGTCGGATCAGTAAGAAGGTCGACTTCATGGATGCCTGGCAGTGGGCTGACCTATGGAACGAGATGTACGAGAACGGTGAAGTTGGCTATCGCCTGGACGAGCCGACCGAGAGCTACGACTGGCAGGATGCAGCCTTGCAGACCGGCTTTCAACAAGAGCATCAGTTGTCGGCCGTAGGCGGCGACGAGATCTCACGCTATAGCATCAGCGGCAGCTATAAGAGTCAGGAGGGAATCATCATCAACACAGGACTGAAGCGCTATGCCGGACGTGTCAACTATGAACGCAATGTGCTGAAGAACCTTCTGGTGGGTGTCAACGCCAATGGTGCCTATAACAAGATGACAGGTATGTCGGACAGAAGTTCGATGTTTGCAGCCAACTCCTGGTATGGTGCCATCTCACATACACCCTATACCTCTATTTATAATGCCGACGGATCATTCAACTACGAGCCGACACCGACCAGTGTGGATATCTATAATGGTAAGGTGGGTAATCCTATCAGTGACCTGCAGAACTATCAGACAGAGACGGAGAACACCCGCGTGATGGGAACAGGCTTTGCCGAATGGACCGTCATACCACAACTGAAGCTGAAAGCCAGTCTCGGTGCCGATCTGTCGAACACCCGTCAGAGCTACTATGCCCCCTCTTACACCTCTGACGGACTGCCTTACAACGGCTACGCTTCTGTTGGACAGACCAAGACACACGTATGGCAGACGGAGTACACCGCCACCTACAATAATGTTTTCAAGAACGTGCACTCGCTGACAGTCCTCGCAGGATATACCGCCCAGCGCACAGACCGCAGTAGGATTGCCACCACAGCCTATGGATTCAGTAACGATGCCACTGGCTATGACAACTTAGGCGCTGCCAGTACGACGCAGCCTTCATCAAGTGGGCATTACATCTCTACGCTCCAGTCATGGATTGGTCGTGTAAACTACAGCTACGACTCACGGTATAACGCCTCACTCACACTCCGCGCCGACGGTAGCAGTCGATTCGCGAAGGACCATCGTTGGGGATGGTTCCCCTCATTGGGCGCCTCATGGAACATCGACCGTGAGAAATGGTTACACCTGAGCAAGAAGGTTGACTATATCCAACTGCGGGCATCTATCGGTGTCGTAGGCAACCAAGAGATTGGCGACTACCAGTTTGCAGCCAATGTGGTGCCCCGCACGGTGATTATCGATGGTGAACGTGCTACAAGCTATATCATCTCGAATAAATCGAACCCCGACCTGAAGTGGGAGACCACCACCTCTTATAATATAGGTCTGAGCTCTGGTTTCTTCCGGAATCGTCTGACAGTGACACTCGACGGCTATTATAAGAAGACAAGCGATCTGCTGCTTGATGTGCCAGTAGAACAGGTGACCGGTTTCTCCACCGTACTACGAAATGTGGGTTCTGTCACTAACAAAGGTGTAGAACTGGAAATCGGCGGCGTGCTCATCGAACAGAAGGACTTACGCTGGACACTGAACGGCAATATCGCCCACAACAAGAACGAGGTCGTCAGCTTAGGTGATGCTGAATACTTCATCCCCTCTCATGGCTACACCAACCCACTTATCGTAAAAGTCGGCGAGCCCCTTGGTTCATTCTATGGCTACAAGTTCAAAGGGATCATTCAGACAGGAGAAGACCTGAGCAGTCTGCCTTCGCAAACCATCTCGACCGTCGAGCCCGGCAATCCGAAGTTTGAAGATGTGATCAAAGATGGTGTCGTAAACGAACAAGATCGTGTGGTACTCGGAAACATCCAACCGAAATTCACCTACGGTTTCAACACAAAGGTGGCTTACAAGAGCTGGGACCTCTTTGTCAGCGCAAGCGGAAGCTACGGTAATAAGATCTTCAACGAACTGGCCTGTCGCCTGGAGCGCGGTAATGGTTACTATTACAACCCGTTGGCTACAGTGGCTGATCGTTGGACACCCACCAATCCCAGTCAGACAATTCAGAAGGCCAGCAATGCCACATCGATCTACACCGACGACCGATTTGTGGAAGACGCCAGTTATCTGAAGATCAGGAACATCCAGTTGGGCTATAATCTGCCGCTGAAACAGATCACAAAGGATGCCAACCTCCGTCTCTATATATCGCTACAGAACTTCTTCACCATTACCGGTTACAGAGGCTATGACCCTGAAGCCAACCGTAGCGGAAGCGACGAGACCAGCGCCCTATACCAAGGCATTGACAACGGAACCTATCCCTCGTCTAAAACAGTTTTAGTAGGATTCAATATAACGCTTTAAGAAGTTAGAAGATAAAAAGAAGATTAAGAGTTATGAAGAAAAATGTTATCTATATATTCGCAGCAGCACTACTGCTGAACAGCTGCGCCGACCTGGACCAGACATCCCTGAGTTCTATTGATAGAGACAACTTCTACAAGAGCAAGGAAGATATTGAGACTGCCATTAACGGCATCTATCAGGAGTTTACCGTTGATGGGTTCTATGGTATGTTTAACAACCAGAGCATTTACATCAACGATCTGCAAACCGACTATGTGAAGGCTGGAGCGCAGACTAACTCCGCCCATATCCGTGAGCTATCAAACTTCGCCGTACAGCCGACCAATCTCTTTGTGGGTTATGCCTGGGAAGAACACTATACGGCCATCAACCGCGCCAATGTTGTGATTGACAAGGTAAGCGATGCCGCATGGCTCGATGAGCAGACCCAGAAGAACTATATCAACGAGGCCCGTTTCCTCCGTGCCCTGATGTACTTCAATCTGGTACGTTACTTCGGCGGTGTGCCCATCGTTCTGCACGACGGCGAGGGCGAGGGTGCCCCACGCAACACGATTGATGAGGTGTTTGAACAGATCGTCAATGACTTTACCGCTGCAGAGAGCCTGCCCGCCACTTATTCCACACGTGACAGCAAAGCCTCATCATCTGCTGCATCTGCCCTGCTCTCGAAAGTTTATCTGGAGTGGGCACAGACAAGCACCGAAAAAGGCAAGGCTAACCAGCGCGACTACTACCAGAAGGCCATCACCTACGCTCAGAAGGTCATCGACTCTGGCAAATACCGTCTTCTGGACAAGTTTATCGACAACTGGTCGGTTGACAAGAAAAACGGCCCTGAGCATATCTTTTCTATCGAGCATGACCGCAGCGTAAACGGTAATGTAACGGGCCATTGCACCTTCGCCACCAACTGGAGCAATTCTGAGCCTGTACTACTGGCAACCAGCGACCGCTACTATGAGCTGACCGATTCTAAGGACCAACGCCGCGACGGCTCCTGGGCCAAACGTATCTATAATCCCAACACAAGTTCCGACTTTGTGTTCGACATTCCACGCTTCCGTAAGTATATCGACTCTCTGAACTATGCTAATCCGTCATCAAGTGGTAACGCAGCTGGACAGTCGACAAATACGACCGTCATCCGCTATGCAGAGGTGTTGCTTATCAAGGCCGAGGCGGAAAACGAGTTGAACGGTCCTACGGCTGCCGCCTACGATGCGATCAACCAAGTGCGCCGTCGCGCCTATTGGAGTCCGTATCTGAATATCCAGAACACGCCTTCCGACGGTTCGTCATTGGAACTGAGCGGTCTGACAAAAGAGGAATTCCGCGAACGTCTGCGCGAGGAGCGTCGTCTGGAATTCATACTTGAGGGACATCGTTGGTTTGACCTGAAGCGCTGGCATATCCTTGTAAAATATGTCAAGACTCACACACCCAGCAACGAAGAAGTCACTGGTACAAAGACCACCAAGGCAGAGAATGTCTCGAAGAAGAACTACTATCTGCCTCTGCCACAGGATCAGATTATCCTCAACCCAAACCTCGAACAGAACTGGGGTTACAGCGGCGAGACCGGAGACGGTCCATACGACAGCAGCTTTGAATAAACCCCAAGCAATCAAACAGTTCATCAACAATAATCATTAAAATAACAACAACATGAAAAAGATTGTAAAGTCAACATTGGCAGTCATTGCACTTGCCACCCTTACCAGTCAGGCTGCTAATGCCCAGTCTTCTACCTCAAAGGTCAACAGCCGTGAGCGTATTCTCCAGGTACTCGACCAAAGTCGTCCTAACGAATACGTACCGGCAGCCTTCTTCCTGCACTTTGAGAACAAACTGGGTCGTAAGGCCGTTCAGGATCACAAGGATTTCTATCGTGCCACCAACATGGATTTCGTGAAAGTGTTCTATGAGATCTCTGTTCCGAAGATTGATATCCAGTCTGGAAAGGATTGGGCAAAGGTCCCTGTCTATGGTGAAGATTTCTTCGAGCCACAGGTAGCCGTCATAGCAGACCTTGCACGTGAGTTTGGTGGTGAGGCTTTTATACTGCCTACCGTCTATTCGCCTCTGGCACTGGCTGGTCAGACCCTTGGATTCGGGAATCGTAAGAATCTCAAGAAACTTATCGAGGAAGATCCGAAGGCTTTCGGACAGGCCATCAAGAACCTCTCACTGAGCATCGAGAACTATCTCCGTGCTGCCCGCAAGCATGGTGCCGACGGTTTCTACGTATCTAGTCAGGGAGGTGACGGCAATTCCCTCACTCCTGAGGTTTGGAATAAGTACGTACGTCAGTGGGATAAGCATGTGTCTGAAGTTGCCGCAGAGATTGGTGAGATCAATATTCTCCACATCTGCGACTATGGTACACCATTCAAGAATGCTGAAGCTCTCTACGCGTTCGCCGACTATCCAGCAAGCATCATTAATGTTCCTCTGAAATTCTCTGATGGATCAACGCTCAACCTGAAAGAAGCCCAACAGCGGTTTGGTCGTCCTATCTTTGGCGGACTGGAGCGCTTAGGCGTCATCGCTACTGGTACCATCGAGGAAGCAAAGGCCGAAGTTGACAAGGTACTGGAGAACGCATCACCCAACTTCATCCTCGGTGCCGACTGCACCGTGCCAGGTGAAACCGATTGGGAAAAGTTGCGCGCCGTCATCGACTACACACACACATGGCGACAGACACACAAGAAGTAGTCTCATATACTTTATTTCTATGGTTCGGGTGACACAGTTTTTTATAACTATGTACCCGGACTTTTCTAATTAATTTGTATTTTTGCAGGCAGATTCTCAAACTAATGAAAAGAACGTTATTATGGATAGGTGCACTCGTGGTGGGTGCTGTTTTAGGACTACTTGGGCTGGATTGGCTCAACGAAGTGATGGATTTTGTGGCGACAGTATATACAAGACTTTTCCAGTTGTTGGCAGTGCCAACCATCGTACTGGCGGTAATCACGACCTTTGCCACCTTTGGATCCAAAGGTTCAGGTAGGATATTCGGACGAACACTAACCTACACACTACTGACCACCTTCGCTGCAGCCATTGTTGGAGCCTTTCTCTATATACTCATTGCCCCAGGCAACCTGCCCGCAGAAGCTCTCGTGACAAATGATGTGACAGAAAGCGCGCCACTCTCATACAAAGAGCATATTCTCAGCGTCATCCCAAACAATATCGTACGTCCTTTCCTCGAAGGCAACGTGCTATCACTGCTTCTATTGGCCTTTGCCATTGGTATCGGATTGTCGAAGTTGCCGGAGACCGAGAATAAGACCATCGTTGTAAAAGGACTTCTCGGGCTGCAGGATCTGCTTTTCTTTCTCATCCGCGGCCTCATCTGGACACTGCCTCTCGGCATTGTGGCTTTCTCCGCTCAGTTGTCGGCACAGGTCTCTGCAGGTGTAGTGGCCGATAGCATCGGTAAATATGTGTTGGTGGTATTAGGCGGCAATATCATCCAGTTTTTCATTGTACTCCCACTGTTTCTCTTGGCACGAGGACTCAATCCCATTCACGTGCTTGGGAAAATGATGCCAGCTGTTCTCATGGCTCTCTTTACCAAAAGCAGCGCCGCTACCTTACCCGTCACCATGGAGACAGCCGAGAATCGCCTCGGCATCCGTCGTCAGGTCGCTCGTTTCGTCTTGCCGATCTGCACCACCATTAATATGAACGGCTGCGCAGCCTTCATCTTAGTGACCTCTCTTTTTGTGATGCAACAGGGAGATACACCCATCACTCTTTCCACCATCCTACTTTGGATTCTTATCGCCGTCATCTCAGCCGTAGGCAATGCAGGTGTACCGATGGGCTGTTTCTTTCTCACACTCTCCCTGATGTCGGGCATTGGTGCACCCGTCGCTGTACTGGGAATCATCCTACCTATCTATACTATTATAGATATGGTGGAGACAGCCGAGAATGTATGGTCTGACTCTTGCGTCGCGGCAATGGTAGACAAATCACAGTCTCAGGGGGCGTAAAAGCCCCCTTTTTTAGTAAATTATTCTATTGAGGCTGTTATAAAGAACAGCATTTAGAATAACAATCCACAAAATTCAACATAACAGATATATCTTCCGATTTTTGAGCAAAATTTGGATGATGATTCTAATCTTCGTACCTTTGCACCGTGAATAAGACATTAAATAACAAAAAAGAAAGGATATATCATTATGAGTACAAAGAATTATCGTTTTGAGACATTGCAACTCCATGTAGGCCAAGAGCAGGCCGACCCCGCTACCGACGCACGTGCAGTCCCCATCTATCAGACCACAAGCTATGTGTTCCATAATAGTCAGCATGCTGCCGACCGTTTCGGCCTGCGCGATGCCGGTAACATCTATGGCAGACTGACCAACTCGACACAGGGTGTGTTTGAGGATCGTGTAGCAGCCCTTGAGGGTGGTGTAGCCGGTCTGGCCGTAGCTTCTGGTGCCGCCGCCATAACCTATGCCCTACAGAATATCGTTCAGGCTGGTGATCATATCGTGGCAGCCGACAACCTCTATGGTGGCTCATACAACCTGATTACCCACACGCTGGCAACACAAGGCATCAGCAATACTATTATCAACGTGAACGACCTCACCGCACTCGAAGCTGCCATCAAACCAAACACGAAGGTTGTATATGCAGAGACTTTCGGAAACCCGAACTCTGATGTGCTTGACTTGGAAGGAGTGGCAGCCGTGGCTCATAAGCATGGAATCCCCTTCATCGTGGATAACACCTTCGGCACACCTTATCTCATCCGTCCGTTGGAGCATGGTGCAGACATCGTCGTCCACTCAGCTACCAAGTTCTTAGGTGGTCACGGGTCATCTCTTGGTGGCGTCATCGTAGATGGTGGCAAGTTCGACTGGAAGGCTAACCCCGACAAATTCCCGACATTGGCGAAACCCGATCCCTCATACCACGGAATCGTGTTTGCCGACGCAGTGGGTGCCGCAGCCTACGTAACCCGCATCCGTGCCGTTATCTTACGTGATACAGGTGCCGCCATCTCACCTTTTAATGCTTTCATCCTGTTGCAGGGTGTCGAGACACTGAGTCTGCGTGTGGAGCGTCATGTAGAAAACGCCCTGAAGGTGGTCGACTTCCTCGCCAAGCACCCGAAGGTTGCCAAGGTGAACCATCCCGCATTGGAGAGCCACCACGATCACAAACTCTATCAGAAGTATTTCCCCAATGGTGGTGCCTCAATCTTCACCTTCGAGATCAAGGGTGGACAAGAAGAGGCATGGAAGTTCATCGACGCCTTGCAGATTTTCTCTCTGCTGGCTAACGTAGCTGACGTGAAGAGTCTGGTGATTCATCCCTACACCACCACTCACTCCCAGCTCTCGCCCGAGGAACTGGCAGAACAGCATATCACGCCTTCGACCATCCGCCTCAGTATCGGAACCGAACACATTGACGATATCATTGCTGATCTGAGTCAGGCATTTGATAAGATTTAAGGGGTTTACCTAAGAAAAGAGGCCTCGCTGTTATAGCGAGGCCTCTTCTCTTTTTGATTCACTTATTTGATATAGTCTGCGAAATCCGTCAGTTTCATATCACCCTTACGTGCCAACGTATCATGTAAAGCGAAAGCGGCTGTCAGGTTGTGACGAGTCTGTCCCACCTTCGCAATCTTCAGGTAGTCCCAGAGCAATTGCTTATAGTCGGGGTGCGCACAGTTCTCAATGATAATCTCCGCACGCTGAGCAGGCGACTTTCCGCGCAAGTCGGCTACACCCTGTTCGGTAACAATGATATTCACATCATGCTCCGAGCTATCCTGATGACTGACAAACGGAACAATCGAAGAGATTACACCACCCTTGGCCACAGACGGACAGGTAAAGATGCTCAGATAGGCGTTACGGATAAAGTCGCCCGAGCCACCGATACCATTCATCATCTTCACGCCACTGATGTGCGTTGAGTTGGCATTACCATAGAGATCGACCTCAATAGCCGTGTTGATGGCAATCACTCCCAATCGACGAATCACCTCCGGTGAGTTGGATATCTCACTCTGACGTAGTGTCAGATGATCCTTGAAATAGTCCATATGATCATATACCTGCATCAGGCAATCATTGCTGACCGTCAGAGAACAGGCAGAAGCATCCTTCACACGGCCGTTCATCATCATACCAACCACAGAATCCTGCAGCACTTCGGTATAGATATTAAAATCAGGTACGTGCTTGTCCTGGCCCAGAGCACCAAGGATGGCATTGGCTGTTGAACCCACACCACTCTGCAACGGCAGGAACTCCTTAGGAATACGCCCCTTGCGCATCTCCTCAACCAAGAACTCAGCCGTCAGGAAACCAATCTTATCAGTAACAGGATCGCTGTCTTTAAAAGCACGGGCCTCATCAGGGATGTTACACTCCACGACTCCCACCACCTTCTCCTTTGGAATCGACACGTAAGGTTTACCTATACGGTCGCTGACGTGTTCGATTGGAATAGCCTTGCGGTAAGGAGGATCCAATGGCTCATACACATCATGGATAAATCTCGCATTCGGGTTATGAAATGAATTCAACTCTAATATGACATGTTTGGCCAAACGAGCAGCCGTCGGAGAAATACCACCAGCAGCAGTCAGATATACATGATAGTCATTGCCTGCCTCCTCGATGTCACACACCTCAAGAATCGCCCAATCAAGATCGCCATAGAAACCATAACGCAACTCCTGAGCCATATGACTCAAGTGCAAATCGTTATAAGGGATTTCCCCCATATTTACATGCTTACGGAAATCAGGATTCGTCGTATAAGGTGCACGATACTTTATGGCCTGCGCATTGGCTAAGTCACCATCCGTCGACTGTCCCGTCGACGCACCGGTAAAGATCCCCACCTTGAACTCACGCCCAGCCTCATGCTCAGCAACGGCAATCTTTGCTAATTCCTTTGTTGTTGCCTTGGCCACACCCGCAGGTGTAAAGCCGCTCATAGCGATATTCTCGCCATTCTTAATCAGTGCTGCAGCCTCCGCAGCAGTCATACGTGTATAAGCCATATCTTACAGTTTTTGCAAATTTTGCTCGCAAAATTACAATTTTTATAGCGAAATACAAAACAAAAAACAAATTATTTACCGCTACCTTCTTATAAGTACTCCATCAGTACATCCCAGACGGCAATGATATGACAGACGCTACCTGCCAACACAAAGAAATGAAACACAGAGTGCATATATTTCTTTTTGTTCAGAGAGTAGAACACTGCCCCCGTGATATAGCATATTCCCTCAGCAATTATCCAGATAACTGCCGCCGTACTGACAGAATCCAGTAGCGGTTTGAAAGCAACAAGCACACTCAGTCCCATACCCACGAAACAAAAGGTTTCCAGATTTGAATGCTCTTTTAGCTTAATGAGACTAATAACCGTTCCAACAATAGCACAGAGCCAGACAAAAGAAAAAAGACTCCACCCCCAGTATCCCTGACTGCGTAACGCAACCAATGTAAGCGGAGAATAACTTCCGGCGATATGCCAATAGATGGCGGCATGATCCCATTTCCGGAGCCGTTCTTTCCATTTCGAATGATGCTTGATAGAATGATAAACCGTAGAAGCCACGTAAGAACCAAGCATACCAAAGAGATAGAGGATGACACCAATCCGTGCCCAATTGTTATCGCTTCGGAAACACCACACTAGGAAGATGACACCAACCACCACCCCAAGCAGAATGCCTCCGCCATGCGATACTGCATTCCAGATTTCCTCTTTCCTCGTGTATTTTATCACTCCACTCGCTTACGCTTCCTCAAAAGGCATCTCGTACACAAAGCTTGAGCCGCCTTCATAATCCTCGTCCAGATAGAGGCGTCCACCAAGCATCTTTGCGATCTGACGACTGATCGCCAGTCCCATGCCAAGACCCTCTGTCACACCATCGAACTTACGGAACGGCAGAAACAACTGACTTCGGTTCTCCACGGGGATACCTTCCCCCGTATCACTGACCCGTATCTGTAGTCGCGGTTGTCCTTGGGAATCGTCACTCTCCACCGTTCTGACTCTCAGTGTAATCGCGCCCATCCTTGTATGTTTGCAGGCATTCGACAAGATGTTACGCAGCAACTGTACCATCCGACGACCATCCGTATAGATTCTCGTATCTTTGAGCACCACAGGATACTGATGCAACAGCTTTACTCCCGGTTGAACCTCATTCTTCACGCTCTCGCGTGCCTTATAACAGATCTCCATCAGACTCACCACCGTCTTATGAATAATCAAGCTACCTTTTTCCATCTTTGATAGATCGACCAAGTCATTTACGACATTAATCAGTCGCTCGGCATTCCTGTGGATATGATCCTTCATTATCCGTTTCTCTTCCTCCTCCATATGTTCGCCGGCCACACCGTTCAAGAGATCATTAAAACCAATAATCGCATTCAAGGGGGTTCGGATCTCATGGTTCACATTATTCAGAAATATCTCTTCCAACCGGCTTTGGTCTTCATTTCCGTATCGCGGTCTTCTTTCCGTAATATTACTCAGCCGGAATATATAACCATCGGTCTCCCCCTGATCGTTGGTAAAGGGAACAACGAAAGACTCTAAGACAGTTCCATCCTCGCGAATCCACTGCTCTTTTCCAGACTTCCCTTCACGGATTGATCGACACAGCAATTCACAATCTTGCGGATAGTCATTCTGTAACCTGTTGAACTCTTCGTTACTGGTCATCATATGTCCATCTTTATCGTAAATCCCTATGCCAATCTGTAATCCTGAAAAAGCCAGATTTAGCATTCGTTGTTCAATCTGTCCTAACATTATAGCTGATTAATATAGTTTTTATGTGTGCAAAGATAAGAACTTTTCCTTGAAAAAAAAGAAAAAAAGACATATTTTCTTCCGTTTTTCGCATAATCGAGTCTCGTTAACATCATCCCTCGGCAAAAAAGTCCCCAAATTCTTTGTTTTCCCAGAAGATTTCCATATCTTTGTATCCATAGACACCATTTATCAACAAATATGGGAGGAGTTCTTACAGACATCATGACTATCACGACAGACAATGACTACTCATTGGCTCGTGATCTTATTGGCCTTGCCCTTGCCGACGGAAAAATCACTGAAGAAGAAAAGGCCGCCATAGCAAGAATCTGTCAGTTGGACAATATCACCGAGGATCAACTCAAGGAGATGTTCAAGAGTAGCGGTCAACAAGCTCAAGTTGCCATTCCCGCCACTCGAAAAGAGAAGGAAGATTATCTGGTCAAGATGATTCAGGTTATGGGAGCCGACGGCGACAGCGCCACAGAAGAGATTTTCCTTTTGGAGATCATGGCGGGAAGACTTGGTTTTTCCCGACTACAGTTGACAGCACTAGTCTTGCTCAATGCCACCAGGAAAAATTTCCCTGGCGACTTTGGTGCCAAGGTACTTTCTACTTTCCTGAAGAACATTGTCGACCCTAAGGGTAAAAGCAACCAACAAAACCACGATAATATCGCTAAGATTTACGATGCGGTCGCAAACACTACAATCCTAACAGACGATGCTCAGGAGAACCAGCTTCTCCTAAGAGAGGCCTTTGCCAAAGCGACCCAGACCCTCCTAGCCAACGAACTACTTGCCCGTGAGTTCCAGACGGCGGGTCTTAACTTCAGGGAAATACTAGAGTCTGAGAGCATAAAAGCTCTCGGAAGGCAGATTCAACTGCAGCAACGGCCAGGAGACATCATTATCAATTGTCTGCCAGGGTAAAATCGAGCTGTTTCTTCTCGAGGTTCGCGCGAGCCACCTGGATACGGATCGGATCACCGAGCTGATACTTCGTGTGATGACGGCGGCCAACAATCATATAGTTTTTCTCGTCGAAATCGTAGTAATCGTCACCTAGATCACGGATGGGAATCATACCCTCACAATGGTTCTCATCTATCTGAGCATAGATGCCATACGACTGGATACCGCTGATATGAGCATCGTACGTATTACCTATCTTATCCTCCATAAACTCCACCATCTTATATTTGATGGAGTCGCGTTCTGCATTCTGGCTGATCTGCTCCATATCAGAACAATGCTCACAGAGTTCCTCATACTTATCCTTGTTGGCCGAGCGAGCACCCTCTTGGTACTTCGTCAGCAGGCGGTGCACCATCGTATCGGGATAACGGCGGATAGGTGAGGTGAAGTGCGTATAATAATCGAAAGCCAATCCATAGTGGCCGATATTATGGACGCTGTATTTTGCCTTCATCATCGCACGGAGAGCCACAGTCTCAATAGCATTTTGCTCACGGGTTCCCTCTGCCGAGGACATCAAAGCATTAAGACTGCGGGAGATGGCACCCTTCGTTCCGCTGGTCTTCACCTTATAGCCGAACTTGGCAACAAACTCACGCAGATTCTCCAGCTTAGCCGGATCCGGTTGATCGTGAATACGATAGGGAAGCGTCTTTGCCTTCACCCCTTTCTTCACCTTACCAACAGACTCGGCCACGGTTTTATTTGCCAAAAGCATAAACTCCTCAACGAGTTTATTGGCATCCTTTGATGTTTTGAAGTAGGCCCTGATGGGCTTACCTTTCTCATCGATATCGAAATGTAGTTCTTCGCGGTCGAATTTCACAGAACCATTCTTGAAACGGGCGGCACGAAGTTTCTTGGCCAGAGCATCAAGCTTAATAAGTTCTGTAGCATACTCCCCCTTGTAAGGATGTTTCTTCGTAGCTGGCGGTGCCGGCTCTCCTGTGCCGTCCTTGACACCGTTATCCTCAAGAATCTGCTGCACCTCCTCATAAGCGAAGCGGCGGTCGCTGCGGATCACGGTATGGGCCAGATGCCAGCTCTTCACATTCGCCTCATCATCCATCTGGAAGATGACGCTATAGCACAGTTTCTCCTCGTTAGGGCGGAGTGAGCAGATGAAGTTACAGAGTCGTTCGGGCAGCATGGGGATCGTACGATCCACGAGGTAGATGCTCGTGGCACGCTTCACCGCTTCCTTATCGATCATGGAACCCTCCTTCACATAGTGTGACACATCAGCGATATGCACGCCCACCTCCCAGAGCTGCCCTTTGCTCTTCTGCGCCTCACCATTACCAACGGCTCTGATAGACAGAGCATCGTCGAAGTCTTTGGCATCTTTTGGGTCGATGGTACAGGTAAACACATCACGGAAGTCCTCACGTCGTGCGATCTCCTGTGGTGTAATCGTCGCATCAATTTTCTCTGCAGCCTCTTCCACTGCCTTCGGATACTTGTATGGCAGGTTATACTGCGCAAGGATGGCATGCATCTCGGCGTTGTTCTCACCAGTCTTTCCCAAGATGTCAATCACCTCGCCAATGATATTCTTATGTTCTGAGTCGGGCCATTGCATCACCTTAACCACAGCCTTATCATCAGACTTGCCTCCTTTCAACTTACGTTTCGGGATGATGATGTCATGAACAAATGTACTATCGGGGGTAACGAGGAATGCAATATCCTTCGTCACTCGGAGCTTGCCGACGATAGTATCATGAGCCCTCTTGAGAATTTCCACCACCATAGCCTCCTTAATATGTTTGTCACGGCGGGCCATATACGATACTTTTACACGGTCACCATCCATGGCCGACATAGAATTACGCTCTGCCACAAAGACTGGGGTTCCACCGTCATCGGGCACAAAGGAATTGCGCCCTGTCGCCTTGCGACGGAAGATGCCCTCCTGAACCTGCGTTTTCATGTTCAGGCGGTATGAGTTATCGCTGACCTTGCTCAGGAAGTCGTCCCATGCCATCTCCTCCATCACGTCGATAGCAAGCATCTTCAACGGATGGGTATCAAACTTCAGTGCTTTGAATATCTGCTTAAACGAGAATGTCTCGTTTGGGTTATGCTGAAAGAGATTCTGAAGCAGTTCACTGACCTGCTTCTTCCCTAGTCGTTTTCCACCTTTTTTCTTTCCCATAGTCTTATATACTTCATATAGTTCGACGGCAAATTTACGAAAAAACGAGAGAAATGCAAAAGGAATCCTTGTTTTTCTTTTGCATTCTTATATGTTCTATTTGACTAAATGTTTACAAATCGAATGCCGTCACGAGGTCGCATGAAGAAAGGGCGGAGCAAGCTGGGAGTTTCATGCCGGCAAAGTGGCAGAAACCTGGGAGGAAACCCCGACTTTCCCGCTGGGAAAAACAAACAGCCCCAAAACGCCCATAAACAGGGCTTCCCAAAGTCGTCTCCACAACAGGTAAACAATCTTTACTCTATAACAAACAAACTTCCTGTCCAAGGAGGCATCTCTTTCTGTACAGACAGGCCCTCTGAACTTTTATGCCCTTTTCTTTCGCAAAATGAGATTTTTGCACTACCTTTGCACCCAAAACAGCGAAAGATGAAGATTCTGATTACTGGCGCGAGCGGATTTATCGGCTCGTTTATCGTAGAGGAGGCCCTCAGAAGGGGCTTCGAGACATGGGCTGCCGTGCGAGGAAGTAGCTCAAGGGAATATCTGCAGGACGAGCGCATCCACCTCATCGAACTGAACCTCTCGTCGAAGGAACAACTCGTAGAACAGCTACGAGACAAGGACTTTGACTACGTGGTGCATGCTGCTGGTGTGACAAAATGCCTGAACAAAGCCGACTTCCGTCGCATCAATACCGAGGGGACGAAGAACCTCGTCGAGGCACTCACCGATTTGCAGATGCCATTGAAACGCTTTGTGTTCGTGAGTAGTCTCAGTATCTTCGGAGCCATCCGTGAGAAACAGCCCTATCAGGAGATTCGCGAGACGGACACCCCACAACCCAACACCGAATACGGAAGGAGCAAGCTGGAAGCCGAACAGTTCCTTGCCACGACCACAATACCTTATATTATATTAAGACCAACAGGTGTATATGGCCCTCGGGAAAAGGACTACTTCATCATGGCGAAGAGTATCAAGCAGCACTCCGACTTTGCCGTAGGCTTTAAGCGTCAGGATATCACGTTCGTGTATGTCGACGACGTGGTACAGGCAGTCTTCCTCGCCTTGGAGAATGGCAAGACGGGGCGTAAATATTTTCTCTCCGACGGGAAGGTATACCAGAGCGCCACATTCAGTAACCTGATCCATGAGGAACTAGGACGTCCTTGGTGGATCCGCATCACGGCACCCGTATGGGTCCTCCGCATCGTAACGTTCTTTGGAGAGTATATTGGGCAGATAACAGGTAAGGTGACGGCCCTAAACAACGACAAGTACAACATCTTGCGCCAGCGTAACTGGCGCTGTGACATAGAACCGGCTCGGCGCGAGCTGGGCTACCAGCCGAAGGTGCAACTGGCGGAAGGCGTCAAGAAGACCATCCAGTGGTACAAAGACCACCTGTGGCTGTAATCCGCAATTGACAACAAAAACAATACTGAACTCACATTGAAATCACTAAGATATTTATTCGAGATTGAGAAGAAGCCGAAGAAAGGACTGCTGACCGTCGAATGGGTCATCCTCGGCTATCTGGCACTCACCCTGCTGATCATGTTTTTCACCTACACGAAAGTGGTCAACCCTGAGTCGATGCTCTGGGGGCGCATACGTATCGTGGCGATGACCATTGCCATGTGGGCTGTCTACAGGATGCTGCCCTGCAGGTTCACCCACCTCTGCCGCATCATTGCCCAGATGGCCCTGCTTTCCTGGTGGTATCCCGACACCTATGAGTTCAACAGGATGTTCCCCAACCTCGACCATCTCTTCGCAGGCTATGAGCAACAGCTTTTCAACTGCCAGCCTGCCCTGCTCTTCTCGAAGAACTTCACCAATCCGGTGCTCAGCGAGCTGATGCACCTGGGCTATGCTTCGTACTATCCACTGATCGCCTTGGTGACCCTGTTCTATTTCTTTTACCGTTATAAAGAATTCAGTCGCACGGCCTTTATCATACTCACTGCGTTCTTCGTCTACTACGTCATCTTCATCGCGCTGCCCGTCACAGGACCACAGTACTACTATCTGGCCGCAGGTATGGATAACATCGCCAACGGAGTGTTCCCCAACATGCACGACTTTTTCGCCACGCACAGTGAGAGCCTGCCCATCCCCGGCTATCGCGACGGATTCTTCTACCAATGCGTGGTGGCCGCCCACGATGCCGGCGAACGCCCCACGGCCGCCTTCCCCAGCAGTCATGTAGGCATCTGTACAATCTTACTCTTCCTCGCCTGGCGCGCCAAGAACAAGAAACTCTTCTATGGCATACTGCCCTTCTTCGTGCTGATGTGCTTCGCCACCGTTTACATCCAAGCGCACTATGCCGTAGATGTCATCGGAGGATGGGTTTCCGCAGCCATCATCTACATGGTTCTCTGTTATGCATGGAGATTTACAGGTCATCGCAACTGATGTTTTTTTGCGAGAAAAATTTGTTTGATTCGAAAATATTTCCTATCTTTGCACACAGACAAGTAAGGATAAGACATCATAAGATCATGAGGATTCCGACACGACGGTATTGTCGGGATTCTTTGTTTTTTGTTTATCCATCTTAGAAGAACAATGTAGAACAATAAAAAAGAATAACTATGGCTTATATGTCACAAGAAGGCTATGACAAACTGATAGCCGAACTAAAACATCTGGAAAGTGTTGAGCGCCCAAAAGCCTCAGCCGCTATCGCCGAGGCACGCGAGAAAGGCGACCTCAGCGAGAACTCCGAATATGATGCCGCCAAAGAGGCACAGGCCCATCTGGAGGATAAGATCAATCAGTTGAAGTTGACCATCTCCGAGGCAAAGGTCGTCGACACATCTCGTCTGAGCACGGATGCCGTACAGATCCTGTCGAAGGTAGAGATGACCAACCTGACCAACAAGGCCAAGATGACCTATACTATCGTCAGCGAGAGCGAGGCCAACCTCCGCGAGGGCAAGATCTCCATCCAGACTCCTATCGCACAGGGACTGCTCAACCACAAGGTGGGCGATGAAGTAGAGGTGACGATACCACGCGGCACCATCAAACTCCGTATTGACAAGATCACTGTAGGTTAGCCCTTGGCTGCCGACTGTTAGCTGTTGAATCATTAAACGATATAACGATGGATATTTTCAGTAAGATTGCAGCAGGCGAGATTCCTAGCTATAAGTGCGCTGAGAACGAGAAGTTCTACGCTTTCCTTGATATCAACCCATTGGTAAAAGGTCATACCCTCGTGATTCCTCGTCGTGAGGTAGACTATATCTTCGACATGGGCGATGATGAGATTGCCGAGTATCAGGTGTTCGCCAAGAAGGTGGCGCTGGCAGTCGGCAAAGCCTTCCCTTGCAAGAAAGTGGCTCAGGTGGTACTTGGCCTAGAAGTTCCTCATGCCCATATTCATCTGATTCCGATGCAGTCGGAGCAGGATGTCGACTTCCGTCGTGAGAAACTGAAGCTCACAGAAGAGGAGTTCAAGGATATCGCATCAAAGATATATGCAGAATACAAGAAGCAGTAGTCCGAAAGGCTACTGCTTCTTTTTTTATCTTACTATACAAAATCATCACCGTATCGAATCTGCACCTCACTGACATACTTACGGACGAGCGAAGACGAGTCGCCCTTCTTACAGATCATCAGCACATTACCTTCCTCGGCGACAATATAGCCGTCTAAGCCATTGAAGACACCAAGTTTCCCCTTCGGCAGTTTGATCACATTATCGTGACAATCATCCATCACCACCTCCGAGTTGATTACTACATTGTCGTTCTCCACCTTGCTCATCGCCTCATAGATAGCATGCCATGTACCCATGTCGGCCCAACCAAAATCGCACTTCATGACAAAAACATCGTCACTATGCTCAAGGATAGCATAGTCGATAGACAGGTTCGGATAAAGCGAGTAACGTTGAGCCACATACTCCATCTCCTCCTCATAGGTATAGTTGGGGTTCTCCACCTCAAGATTACGCAGTACCTCTGGGAACTGCATCTCGAAATTATTGCGCAGATGCTGAGCATTAGAGATGAAGATGCCCGTGTTCCAATAGAACTCACCACTCTCCATAAACATCTTCGCAAAGTCACGTTCCGGCTTCTCTGTGAACGACTTCACCCTATACACATCCAGTTCACTGCTCTGGTCGCCCAACTGGATGTAACCATAGCCTGGCTCTGGTCGCGTGGGCTTCACGCCCATGACCAGCAGAACATTATTCTCTGACACATAAGCGATACCATTCTCCAGACTCTTGACAAAAGCATCCTCATGAAGCACCATCTGGTCCGAAGGGGTTATGATGATATTCGCATCGGGGTTCTCCCGAAGAATTCTCATATTCGCCCAAGCCACGCTCGGAGCAGTGTTACGATGAACAGGTTCTACCAGGATATTCCGTTCTGGTATCTCTGGCAACTGCTCTCGAGCCTGCACCAGATATTCCTTACACGTACATATATATATATTCTCTTTTGGCAAAAGTTTCGCAAAACGATCATAAGTTTCCTGCAGTTGCGTACGTCCTGTCCCGAAGAAATCAATAAACTGTTTGGGATACAAATTCCTACTACAAGGCCATAATCGTCTGCCGCGACCTCCTGCGAGTATCACGCAAAAGTTTCTCTTGTCAGTTTTATCCATGAATCATATTTATAGTTAACCTTCCGTTTGCGAAGATAAGCATAATAAGTGATATCTGCAAGCATTTTTTATTTTTTTATCAGAAACCTTTGTGATTTCATTTTTTTATATTACCTTTGCACCCACTTTTGGTAACCAGCAGGCGACACATGCCCAGATGGCGGAATCGGTAGACGCGCTGGTCTCAAACACCAGTGGGGCAACCCGTGCCGGTTCGACCCCGGCTCTGGGTACAAAGAAGTACCTCGTTTTAGACTGGTCTCAAAAGTAAAGTGCTACGACCCATCGTTGTGGCACTTTTTGTTTTTCTATGTTTGTAGCTTTTCCCCACCAAAGCGATTCTGATGCAAAGGAATATTATCCTGTCTTGATAAAAATTCTCAAAAACTTAGAAGAGAAATAAAAAGTATTTAAAAGGTCTCTCCAAAATTTGGAAGAGTAATAAAAACTTTCTAGTTTTGCCTGCGGATCCCTTCGGCATGGAATGGATCTTTATATAAATACCGTATTATTAACAATAAAATCAACATTCAAATTAATTCAAACAAAAAAAATGAAAAAGATTGTTTTGTTTATTTGTGCTCTGCTGTCCACTGTTGCAGTGAATGCACAAGGTCATTTTGGAGTCATGGGTGGTGCCAATCTGTCAACATCCAGTGCTAAAGATGCAGATTGCCGAGTTGGCGGTTTCGTTGGTGGACTGTATGATGTACAGCTTACTCGGAACTTTTACCTACAACCTCGCCTTGTTTTTTCATATCAGGAGAACCAACGTAAGGCTGTTAACACTTCTGTTACTCCCAATTCAGATTTAGGTAATGAGTTCGTCAGCCAATGGGGACTTACTCTTCCTGTTTTGGCCTCCTTCAGATTTAACTTATCAGACAATACCAGTCTGAGGCTGAATGCCGGCCCGTATCTGCAGTATGCGCTTTTTGGAAAAGAAAGAACTGTTTCTCACTATTATAGTCAGGAGGGCTCCATGCCCGTTGCTACTCTCAGCCAAAAGAAATCATGGCATCACGACTTTGGTGACAAGCTCACCTATGGAACTCAAGTAGGCGTGCAGTTCGAATATAAGAAGTTCTTTGTAACCGCCGACTACAAGCATTCATTCCGTCGTAGCATCCTCAATATGGACGGCTTTGAGAACACCATCCAACTAGGCTTCGGATACAAATTCTAATCTATTCGTGTCCGACTTTTGGGAGGTGATTTCAGACTTCACAAAAGAAATCAGATGTGGGTTACATGTCGCATGAACATGTAACCCACAGTTTCTTTTCTCCGTCTTGAAATCAGACGGTTATATATGCCATCTTTCCCTTACTTGAAGATCTTCTGGGCGAACATCGTCAAGTAGATACGCCAATTGCGCCAGATATGTCCGCCCTCAGTCTCCACATATTCATATTTGTAACCTTTGGAATCCCAGTAGTCACGCAGATCGACGGTACCCTGATAGAGGAAGTCGGTCTTGCCCATACCCATCCAATAAAGTTTGGGCTTACTACCGAACAGACGAGCTGACTGTCCCGCGAAATCGGGATCGCCCTTGATCTGATCGGCAAACGATCCTTCCATAATCTGACTCTTGCCGAGATGCAACCCAGCAGAGAAAAGACCATAATAATCGAACGTTGTGGGATAGAGCAGGCTGATGTGGAACGTGTGGCCGCCCCCCATTGAGAGACCGCAGACCGCACGACCAGCACGACTCTTGATGGTGCGATAGTTGGCATCGACATATTTGACGATGTCCATGAAACTCTCTGGGATTGTTGCAGCAGCAGGAGCCGTGGGACCAGTACCGCTGTCGCGGAAACCCGGGGTGTACATGCCAAACGACCACTCCCCAGGAGCCGCCTGACAATTGGGATTACCATTGGGCATCACCACAATCATGGGCTTGGCCTTACCCGCGGCAATCAGGTTGTCGAGAATCTGCGCTGCACGTCCGAGTTCGCTCCAAGCGTTTTCATCACCACCGGCACCATGCAACAGATAGAGTACCGGATAACGACCGCCTTTGTCATAGCCCGCAGGGGTATAGATGGTCATGCGGCGCTGCATCTTCAACGTAGGACTGTTGTACCACACCTTGGAGAGGTTGCCGTGAGGCACCTCGTTCACACGATAGAGATCACCCTTATCGCCTTTCTGGTCGCTGACGATGAAAATATTCGAGAACGACACGATATCACGGTTCACATAGATATTGGCAGGATCCTTCACCCCCGTCATGCCATCGATATTAAAGGTATAGCTGTACATCTCTGGAGCGAGCTTGTCGGTGGTATAGCTCCACACACCGTTCTTGTCCTCCTTCAGTTGTGCCACACCTGGAGCATCATAGGAGCCAAAGCCAGGCGCCTCGATGGTCTGCGTGGGCAGGAAGTCGCCTGTCACCTCCACCTTCACGGCCTTGGGGGCAAAGAGGTTAAAGGTCACCGTTCCGTCGGGATTGACGACGGGCGATTGTACGTTGGCACTGTTGAAGAGTTTCTCCTGAGCTGAGGCATTCATGCAGCAAACCGCTGCAAGCGCCATCATGATAATTGTTTTCTTCATACGATATTATACTTATAGTTGTCTTACCTTTTCTTATCTCCGCAACAGATTCAGTTGTACGTTGGGCTTCATGACGTTGTTCACCTTCCGGGTATAGGCCTTCACCTTGGCTGTGGCCTTGGCCTCCACATCACTGGCCGACGAGCAGATCATAAACGTATACAGACCGGCATCGGTCTTCCATGCCGACAGCTTCTCGCTGAACGAAGCGAGATCAGCAGTCGAGACCGTCATCGTCACAGTCTCGTTTTCACCAGGCTGCAGCAGACGTGTCTTGGCAAAGTTGCGCAACTCCTTGGCCGGCTTGTTTGCCTTCTTGCTATTTGGTGCAGCCACAAAGAGTTCCACAACATTACGACCAGCATAGTCGCCTGTATTCTTCACATCTACCTTGATAGTAAAGATACCATTATTCTCGCTCACACGCATATTCCCATAGTCGAACGTCGTGTAACTCAGACCAAATCCGAAAGGATAGGCCACAGGCTTGTCGAAACTGTCAAAATAACGATAGCCCACGTAGATATCCTCCTCATAGTTGGTAAAATCGATATTCTTCTGCGGCTCCCGTTTCTTGGCATCATCCTTGTTTCGTCCCCACATGAACATAGCACCAAGCGTCTTATCATCGACATTAGAGGGGAAGTTCCTGTCAGCATAGGCATCACCGTACTTGATCTGGAAAGTCATAGGCAATTTTCCGCTGGGGGTCACCTTACCAGAGAGTACGTCGGCCACAGCAAAACCACTTTCCTGTCCACCTTGCCAAGTACAGACAAGTGCATCCACCTGATCCTGCCATGAGGCCACGTCGATAGGACTGCAGATGTCAAGCAGGACCACCACCTGTTTTCCTTGTGCATGATAGGCCTCACTGACCTGTTTGATGAGTGCCTTCTCACCATCTTTCAGATAGAAGTCTGCCTCACTACGGTCGGCAGCCTCACCACTCTTACGTCCCAGACTGATGATAGCCACATCACTACCATCGATGGCAGAAGCAAGCTCTTCATTCGAAAAGAGCTTCTCCTCTGCACGAGCAGGAGGCATCAATGAGAACTGCGGGCGACCGTTGGGATATAATCGTTTCTGCTCGCCAGCGATATGTTTCTTATAGATGCCGATGAGAGGCTTATACACCTCATAGCCTGCGCTACGCATACCTTCAACAAGCGAGACGGTATAGTGACCTACGGTAGTACCACCAAAGCCCGACCCTCCAGATATCCAATCATAACTGGTACAACCGAAGAGAGCCACACGCTTACCCTTTAACGGCAACAGCTTCTCCCCGCCTTCGGAAGCACTGGAGGAACGATCGTTCTTCAGCAGTACGATACCATCGGCACCCACCTCACGCACCACCTGAGCATGCGCCTTCAGGTCGGGAGCATTCGTATAGGTATAACCTCTGAAATTATGGCTTTTCACGACATATTCGAGGATACGCCTTACGTTAGCATTGAGCACCTCCATCGGCAACCGCCCGTCCTTCGCTGCCGCAAGGATATCCTGATATTGCATGTCGCTGCCCGGCTGCAACATATCGTTGCCAGCCAACATGGCAGTCACGGCGTTGTCACCGCCGCCCCAATCCGACACATACATCCCTTTCCATCCCCACTCATCGCGGACGATAGTCGTCAGCAGTTCATGATTCTGCACGACATACGGACCATTCAACTTATTATATGAAGTCATGATGGTCCAGGGATTACTTTCCTTAATCATGATCTCAAAGGCCTTCAGATAGATCTCACGAAGGGCTCGCTGTGACATCTGAGAGATGTTATTGCTGCGGTTGGTCTCCTGGTTGTTTGCGATAAAATGCTTCGGACAGGCGGCCGTACCCTCACTCTGCACACCGTTCACATAGCCTGCTGCGATCATGCCCGAGAGATAAGGATCCTCACTATAGTACTCATGATTTCTACCACAGAGCACATCACGGATCAGGTTCATCGAGGGTGAGAGGATCCAGTCGAGTCCGAACTCCTTCACTTCGTTACCGATACCCTGGCCCACCCTAAAGGCTGCCTCACGATCCCAGGTCGAGGCAAGGGTCATGCTAGCCACAAAGTCCGTGGGGTAATAATCACGATGATCCCAGTCGCGATGATGATCCATGCGCAGTCCCTGCTGACTGTCGGCACAGTAGGTCTCCGGAATACTCAGACGCTCGATACCATAAGTACTGCCGGCCGTTCCCGGGAATTTCGCTTCATCGTTGAAGTGCATGCCACAGCCCAGCACGAGATGACATTTCTCCTCTAGCGTCATCGACTGGACGATCTTGTCAATATTGGTCTCTGAGAGTTTGGTCTGTGCCTTGATCGGCATAAGCATGCCACAGCCAAAGGTGGCCGCAGCCAGCACCACTGATAGTTTGATTACTTTCATTATCGTTTATCGGTTTTTTGTTATTGTCTTTGCAAAGATACGCATTCCTTTGCAGATTCCGCCTGCAAAGATAAACAATTAATTCGAATTCTGGAATAATAAGATGATTTCTCGAATAAATGGTGTATTTTTGCAGGCGAATGAAAGATTATGAAGGAAAGGAACAAGAAAATCTATAAGGTCACCCTGATAGGTGGGGCAGTAAATATTGTCCTGTTGCTCTTCAAGTTCGTGGCGGGCATCATGGGACATAGTGCCGCGATGGTTGCCGACGCCGTCCACTCGCTCAGTGATTTCGTAACGGACATCATCGTACTCGTCTTTGTCCGCATCAGCGGCAAGCCCAAGGACAAGTCACACGACTATGGTCACGGCAAGTACGAGACCCTGGCGATGACCCTCATCGGTGTCGCTTTGCTCGTCGTGGCAATAGGCATCGTCTATAGCGGCATGGTGAAGATTGGGGCATGGATGGGCGGTCAGCAGTTGGATGCTCCCGACATGCTGGCACTCTGGGCAGCCCTTTTGTCTGTCGTATTAAAGGAGGCCGTCTACCGCTATTCGATGATAGAAGCCAAACTATTAAACTCACAAGCCCTAGAGGCCAATGCCTGGCATCATCGCAGCGACGCGCTCTCGTCAATAGGTACTGCCGTCGGCATTGGCGGTGCTATCTTCCTCGGTCGGCGGTGGACGGTTCTCGATCCTGTAGCCTCAGTCATCGTTGGATTATTTATAATAAAGGTGGCAACAGACCTGTTACGTAATGGCATTGGCGACCTGATGGAGCAATCACTACCCGACGAGGTGGAACAAGAGATCCTGCAACTCGCAGCATCCGTACCTGGTGTGGCTGAGCCTCATGATCTGTGCACACGGCGGCTCGGTAATCACTATGCCATCGAGCTACATATCCTTATGGACGGCGACATTCCATTACGCGAGGCCCACGACAAAGCCTCCGAAGTGGAAGACCTCCTCAGAGAGCATTATGGAGAAAGCACTCACATCTCCGTCCATGTCGAACCGAAACAAAATCACCAGGAAAGATAAGAAGGCATAAGCAAATCATGCGGAGTTATGCAACTTTTTCGTATCTTTGCTACGTCAAATCAATAAAGATCTTAAAACGATAACAGTTATGATACTTACAACAACCCCAACCATTGAAGGTCACACAATCCGAGAGTATAAAGGTTTGGTGACAGGTGAGACCATTATTGGTGCAAACATCGTCAAGGACTTCTTTGCAGGCATCCGCGATGTCGTAGGCGGGCGCTCTGCCAGTTACGAACAGGTACTGCGTGAGGCAAAAGACACATCATTAAAAGAGATGATGACGCGTGCTCAGGTTGTTGGCGCCAATGCTATTGTAGGAATTGATATCGATTACGAGACCATCGGGAGCAACGGTTCGATGCTCATGGTGTCTACTAGCGGAACGGCAGTAGTCATCTGATGCTATAGAAGCGTTGTTTATCCCATGTATACAACCCGTCATCTCCCCAACACCAGAATCGACGTGGCCGATGCTCTGAGAGGCATCGCCGTGGCTGGTATCATTCTCTATCACTCTGTTGAGCACTTCGACATCTTCACCCAAGAGCCGATCGTACACACGTTACCCTGCGACCAGCAGGTGGCCGACGTGCTGGCGTGGCTGCTCTCCGGTAAGATGTATGGCATCTTCGCCATGCTCTTCGGACTGAGTTTCTTCATCATGAACGACAACCAACAGCAGAAAGGGCGCTCGTTCTCCGGCCGCTTCGCCTGGCGTATGTGCCTGCTGTTTGGCTTCGGCCTCATCAACGTAGCCTTCTACAATGGCGACATCCTGATGCTCTATGCGATGTACGGCCTACTGCTGATACCTATCAGCTATCTGCCATCGAGGGCCGTATGGTGCATCATCGCCCTGCTGGCCATCCAGCCCGTAGAGTTGTTCTGTCTGCTATCAGGCGCCACGATTGATCACACCGCCCTCTGGGAGATGTACAGTCATATCACCGCCATGCACGAACACGGCACATTCTGGGAGAACACCATGGCCAACCTGCGGTACGGCTTTGAGTTGAACCTCAGATTCAACGTGTTCAGCGGACGACTGACACAGTTGCTTTGCATCTTCATCCTCGGCATGCAACTTGGTCGACAGAGGTTATTCTACAACGAAGGACGCAACCTGCATATCTGGCACATGGTCCTTTGTGCTTCGACGGTTATCATCGTCAGCCTGAGCCTCATCGACTTCGGAGCGCTTTCCCAGTGGGCCACGCCCATCTACAACCTCTTGATCCTGCTGATGATTGTCTCGGCAGTGGTCTCTGCCTGGTATGCTTTCGGGAGCGTGCGCCGAGTGCTTCATCACCTCTGCATCTTCGGACGAATGAGCCTTACCAACTATCTGTTACAGTCCATCATCGGCAGTGCCATCTTCTGTGGCTATGGCCTAGCCTGCTATCGGCAACTAGGCACCACCTATGCTGTGATTATCGGTCTGAGCATGGTCATCTGCCAATACCTCTTCTGCCGTTATTGGTTTAAGAATCATACTCGTGGCCCATTAGAGGGGCTCTGGCGGAAACTGACATGGATAACCATATAAGATCAGTATGAAACAAGAAGTAAACCCGCAGGAGACGTCTCGTGCGAAGGCGTTTGAGCTTTGGATGAAATCACCCATGCCGATGGTGACGCTTACCAAGACCTTCGACGTGACACGTCTCTATAAGGTCAGCAAACAAAGGGGCATCAAGTTCAACGTGCTCCTATGCTGGTGTATCGGCAAGACAGCCAGCAGAATCAAGGAGTTCTACCTCTTGCCTGAGAAAACCCAGACAGACGAGCAGGAGGCAGGATTGCTGGGGAGGCTCTATAAATTTGACAGCCTCGCCATCAACGTGATCGTCGACAACAAGGAAGGAGACATCAACTCGTGCGACATCCCCTATACTGACGATCTGGAACAGTTCAATACCGATTATCTGAGCATGACACGATTGGCCAGTGAGACATGTACGAGCTCCTTTCGCGACGACATGATGATAGTAGGAACCTCCACGTTGGTAGCCACAGAACTCGACTGCATCGTCAATCAATACAGTAATGTCTTCAACAACCCCTTTCTGGCATGGGGCAGATACAGGCACCGCCTGCTGAAGACAACGCTCCCCATCTCGTTCCAGTTCCATCATGTGCAGATGGATGGCGGACACGCAGCCCGCTTCCTGGAAGATCTACAGAAAACCATCAAGACGATATGAGCGTTATAAGATGAAAGCATACAAGTACATCAAGAGTAACGCTTTCACGACTGGGGCTTCGCTTGGCAACCCAGCAGCATGCCTGTTCCTGGGCGACGCGACCATGACAGGCGAACAGATGCAAACGATTGCCAGCGAGCACAAAGGGTTCGTGATGGAGATGGTGTTCTGCGGACATTCTGATAAAGCAGATGCCAAACTGACCTACTACTCATCAGAGTGTGAGGTCGACTTCTGCGGCCATGGGACCATCGCCACCATGTATTCGTTGGTCAAGGACACCCCCGAGCTGATGTCGAAGCCCGTGGTCACCGTAGAGACCAACCGCAAGGGAATGATCGAGGTGTATAACGCCATCAACGAAGAAGATGCCGTCTACATCAGTGCCCCAGCCCCCATTGAGCATCCAACGGAACTCACGACAGGACAACTGGAGGATATCCTGGAACTGCCTGACAACAGCATCCGCAAGGACTTGCCCATCCGGATCATTGACGCAGGATTGCGGACGCTTATCGTACCCGTCAAAGACCTGGCGACAGAGATCTCGGTCTACCCAGATGTGAACCGTCTGAAGACCTTCTGTGAAGGAAACGACATCGATATCATCCTTCTCTTCTCCAAGCAGACGGCCGATGCTTCGGCTTTCGCCCATTCACGAGTCTTCGCGCCAAGGTTCGGCTACCTCGAAGACCCAGCAACGGGTTCTGGCAACAGCGCCTTCGCCAACTACCTGTTAAGTGAGGATCTCTGGGACGGCCATCCTGTCACCATCGAACAGGGTGGCGATAATCGCATCTTCAATGCCGTCAAACTGAAGTACGTCAACGGAAAGGTTCTTTTCGGAGGAAAAGCCACCGTACGGATAGAAGGAACATATCAGATATAGATATAAGAGGATGTGTCAAGAATGACACATCCTCTTATACCTTATCAACACCAATCAAAGACTCATCTACTTGCCAGTAAACTTACCCACAAACAGGATAATGCCTGTAGAAGCTTCACGTATCACATAGACGAAAGGCTTATTGGCATGGAAGATTGCCTTGGGATACTCGGGGGGATCTGACGGACCAATAGCGCTAGTCATCATACCAGCTATCGTGACTGCCGCAGCCTCCGATCCCTCTTCGCTGACCTTGATCTTTGCCTTCTGCCGCATCGTACCTATAAAAAGATTCTCATTTTCGCACATATTAGGTATTTGCGAGAGATCGATATCGAAAGCCCGATTGATGCCCAACTTCTGCATCAGCTGGTTAAGTTTTCCATCCAGATCATCGGTATCTGATGATGTCTCGAACCTAGGCAACTTCAGATCGACTTCATAGGGAGAATAAGTATCCGTACCACAGAAGTCGCGCCCCTCCGAAGCGTACTGGTTCACGCGCTTAATCACGTCGTCTGTTGTCTTCCCTTCCTCTGGCAGCATCACGGTCATCTCCCACGAGCCTTTGCCGTAAGGCATCTTAATCGAAGAATAGACATCATCTTTGTGATATCTTATCAGCACTTTCTGGTGCATCAAGGGCAGTGTGAGATTGCCATTTAGACTGGCGAAGTCCTCTTCCTTGGTGTTCTTCTCGTCAAACTTCGAAGCCCAGTCGGCCTTGAAGTAGATAGCATTCAACAGATACGACACCGCATTAGGGGCTGTTGCTTCAATTATCTCAGGAATCATACCCTTGGTCTTGTCATTACACCATTTGTTGATGACGGCAGCCGACTGTTGGGATGCGCTAAAGTCGAGCACTTCAGCCTTGGCATCATAATAGTCCTTTAGATCCTCCTCGAACTGCTTCTTCAGCGTGTATTGCTTGTTCAGGAAGAGGGCGTTGGCGATGTTCAGCGTCACCTTATTATCCACCTTTGGCAGATTGTCGATCAGGTTCTTGCAGAACTCGTTCACTGCCTTGGAACCACCCTGAAGGAAGCCTAAGGTCTGTTCGATCTCCTCCTCTGTCTTACCTACGGCGGCATCGTTTACCATTCCCAGTGCATAGGTGATGCTGAGTGGCGAGTAGATGAAACTCTTGCCGCTTTGATCAGTCTCGTTCGCAGCTTTCAGGAAGTTAAGAGTAAAACGGTTGTTGTCGTTGACGAACACCTGCTGCGCTTCAGTCAATACGATGGGGGTGTCCTCTTCCAACATGTTAATGGTTGCCACCGGCACTTTTAACTCTCCAAAATCCTCTATGTCCGACGAGGAGCACGACAGCATCAATACAGCCAAAGCCGCAGCGGCCAGGATTGCAAATAGATTCTTTTTCATATCTGATACTTTTAGGAATGTTTCTGCCACTATAACACAGACAAGCGGTAATTCTTGCACGTCCTTGTGTTAAATAATCATAACGCCCTAAAAGTCTGGGCACGACAAGCTAAGAGAGAGGATAACAAGTGTGACACACCTCCACGGCCCCACCGCGGTCCCTGAGCCTGTCGAAGGGAGTCCCATAGGGCCCATGGCGACTTTTCTTTACAAACGACCGCTTATAACTCGCGTGTAGGTCAGGAACGTTGGAGTGAGAGCCATAGATGCGAGTTTTAGACAGTTTTCATAATCGGCTGATAATAAGACGATTATACATGTACAAGAACAGGGTAGCATCTTACCCTCAAAGAGATAGGCTCCAAGAGTCGTTCAGATAGGCTCCACGAGAGAAAGAGATAATCCCTTAGGGGGTATAGGGATTATCCCTTACACTCGTAAGTGCCATTCCTTACCGTCGTGGAGACTATCTCTTTGACTGTTAGAAGGCACCCCCACCCAGAGTAGCCCCCTTCCCTACGCCAAACAGGGGAAAAAGGAGATAAAAGTCCCCCTTGGTTTTTCTAGTTCGCAACTTCTTCCGAACACTTTTTCAGGCAGTTTTTTAGGACAAAATGAGACCGGCATAGAGAGAACTGTTTCTGCTTCTCGTTCGCGGCGCTCGACTTCAGCGAATACAAACGCGTACATTATTATTATACGATAGAAGGGATAGAAAATGATTGGATCGATGCCGGCAATAGTCACTCGGTCAGTGATGCCAGTCATGCCTCGTCAATGCAAACGTTTGCGCAACTACAAGGCCAATAACTCAGCCCAAATAAAACACTGATACAGAATATTTTGTAATTTTGACCCGGAATAAGAGAGAAACTGTTGACATATTCCGTATAAAATAACTAAAGACAAATATGAGAGTAGCATTTAATCTTGAGTACCAGACAACTTTCGGCGAGGAACTGATGTTGAACATTATCGCTGCAGGAAAGACGGAACAGCATCAGATGAGGACTGTTGATGGTCTTCACTGGACATGCGAGCTGAGCAAGGCCGTGAAGGCCAGCGCACACATCGACTATTTCTACAGTGTCGTAAGAGGAGAACAGCAGATACGCCATGAATGGCTGGTAGCTCCCCACCGACTGGAATTTGCCGCCAAGAAAGGGGCGCGCTATATCATCTACGACCACTGGCTGGACATACCGGAAGATTCCTATATGTACTCCTCTGCGTTCACAGAGTGCGTTGCCGCCAGGAAACATCAGATGAGTCGACTGACGGAATATGCCAAGACCGTCAGACTGAAGGTCCGTGCACCGCAGTTGCGCAACAACGAGCGACTGGCCATCATCGGTAGTGGAGAGACACTGGGCAACTGGGATACCAAGCGTGCCATCGCCATGGCAGAACATGAAAGTAACGAATGGGTTATCAGTCTTGATGCTGATAAACTGCCACAGACCATTGAGTTCAAGTTCATCGCCCTCAACGAGGATAGTGACGTGACGCCGCTGTGGGAGAACGGCATGAACCGCGTCGTCACAATGCCAGATCTGGATATGGGCGAGGTGGTGGTCTACGAACTGCCGCAGGCTTATTTCCCGGCCTATCCGTGGAAAGGAGCAGGCACCGTGATACCCATCTTCTCACTGAGAAGTGAGGGTAGCTTCGGTGTTGGCGACTTTGGCGACCTGAAGATGATGATCGACTGGTGCGCCAAGACGAAGCAACGTATCCTTCAGGTGCTGCCTATCAATGATACGAACATCACTCATACATGGCAGGACTCCTATCCCTATAACAGCATCAGCATCTATGCCCTCCACCCGCAGTACACAGACTTCCGACAGTTGCCAGATCTGAAAGACCGGAAACGGAAGACCTATTTTGAGAAGCTGCGCCAGGAACTGAATGCGCTGCCTCAGATCGACTATGAGCGTGTGAACAACGCGAAGATGGAATATCTGCGTGAGATCTACGCTCAGGAGGGTGACAAGATGATGAAGACGACGGCCTTCAAAGCTTTCTTCGAGCAGAACAAGGAATGGCTTGTTCCATACGCAGCTTTCTGCTATTATCGTGACCTCTATGGCACAGCCACCTTCTCAGAGTGGCCCGATCATCATACGCTGCCCGCCAAGGAACGCGAGTCCATGTCGAAGTCGACGACAAAGCTATATAAACAAGTCGCTTTCTGGTATTTCGTCCAGTTTATCCTTGACCAGCAGATGCATGCTGCTCATCACCATGCGCGTGAACAGAGAGTCATCCTGAAGGGCGATATCCCCATCGGCATCAGTCGCGACGGTGTTGAGGCATGGGTCGAGCCCAAATACTTCAACCTGAACGGTCAGGCCGGAGCACCCCCCGACGCTTTTTCCGTAAACGGACAAAACTGGGGATTCCCGACCTACAACTGGGATGCGATGCTTGAGGACGGTTGCTCCTGGTGGGTCCGCCGTTTCAGAAAGATGTCGGAGTATTTCGATGCCTATCGTATTGACCATGTACTTGGCTTCTTCCGTATCTGGGAGATTCCCATCGATGCCGTTCACGGTCTGCTGGGACAGTTCTCTCCCTCACTCGGCATGACCCGTGAGGAGATTGAGGCTTATGGTCTGCAGTTCCAGGAGGAGCTCTTTACCAAACCGTTTATCGCTGACTGGACCCTGGAGAGGATGTTCGGCAAGAAAGCACAGTACGTCAAAGACACCTTCCTCAACCACACTCACGACGACATCTGGGAGATGAAGCCTGAGTTCGACACCCAGCGTAAGGTAGAAGCGGCCTTCAAGGGAAAGACCGAGAAGGAGGATATGGATCTCCGTGATGGTCTCTATGCTCTCATCAGTGACGTGCTGTTCGTCAGAGACCGGAAAAACAACGATAAGTTCCATCCGAGAATCGGGGTGCAGAACGACTTCATATACCAAACTCTTTGGGATCATGATAAGTTTGTGTTCAACAAGCTCTACAACGACTATTTCTATCGCCGCAATAACCAGTTCTGGTATACCGAGGCCATGAAGAAACTGCCCAGACTGACACAAGCCACCAGAATGCTCGTCTGTGCAGAGGATCTGGGCATGGTACCCGACTGCGTGCCCTGGGTGATGAACGAGCTACGCATCCTCAGCCTTGAGATCCAGTCAATGCCGAAGGACAATACCGTACGCTTTGGCCACCTATCACGCAACCCCTATCGTAGTGTATGCACAATCTCTACCCACGACATGTCGACACTTCGCCAGTGGTGGGACGAGGACGAAGGGCAGACTCAGGATTATTTCAACTCCATGCTCTACCGTGGCGGTGCGGCCCCCCACCCACTACCCGGTTGGCTGGCCAAGGATATCGTCAGTCGGCATCTCACATCACCCTCAATGCTCTGCCTGCTCTCCTTCCAGGACTGGATGAGCATCGACGAGAACCGTCGTCTGCCAGATGCCAATGCCGAGCGAATCAACATTCCTGCCAACCCCCGTCACTATTGGCGTTATCGTATGCACATGACCATTGAACAGCTGTTGGCTGCCGATGATCTGAACAACGAAATCAGTACACTAATCATACAAAGCGGAAGAAAATGAAAAGAATTCTAATATTTGTAATGCTCGCCTTGCCGATGATAGCAATGGCAGGAAGCATCAAGTCGCCCAACGGCAACATTGAGGTGAAGTTTTCTGTGGATAATACAGGGCGTCCTGTCTACGAGATGACCTACAAGGGGCGTGAGGTGATCAAGCCCTCGCACCTCGGCCTTGAACTGGCTAAGGACAAGCATGCCTCGAAGGGTATGGATGAGACCAACCTCATAGACGGTTTCAGCATTGCCAAGGAGGAGACCTCAACCTTCGACGAGACATGGAGACCTGTATGGGGTGAGACTGCCACCATACGCAACCACTACAACGAGTTGGCCGCCACACTGTTGCAGGCCGACACTAAGCGCGAAATACTGATTCGCTTCCGCGTCTATGACGATGGTGTCGGATTCCGCTATGAGTTCCCTCAGCAGCAGGCGCTGAACTACTTCCTGATTCAGGAAGAGCGCACTGAGTTTGCCATGGCTGGCGACCACAAGGCGTGGTGGCTGCCTGGCGATTATGACACTCAGGAGCAGGAGACTCAGGAGACCAGACTCTCGGAAATCCGTGAGTGCATGAAGAAAGCGGTGAACTGGAGCAACAGCTCGGTAGCCATCTTCTCAGAGACAGGCGTACAGACCTCACTGCAGATGAAGTCACAGGATGGTCTCTACATCAACATACACGAGGCCGCGTGTCAGGACTACGCGACGATGCACCTCGAGCTGGTCGACGACCAGACAAAGGCCTTCACTACTAAACTCGGAGGCGGCAGCAATGCCTATACACCAAGCCCCAAGCCTTCGGCCTATCCGCTGCCACAACCTTTCACCTTTGTCAGTCATCTCACGCCTGATGCAACTGGTTTGAAAGGTGCCATGCAGACACCTTGTGAGACGCCATGGCGCACGGTGATGGTGAGCGACGATGCACGCGACATGCTGGCCAACAACCTCATCCTAAACTTGAACGAGCCTTGTAAGATTGAGGACACCTCATGGATTCACCCTACAAAGTACTGCGGTGTGTGGTGGGAGATGATTGTCGGCAAGAGCTCATGGAACTACACGGACGATTTCCCCAGCATCAAGCTCGACAAGATAGACTGGAACAGCGTGAAACCCAACGGCCGTCATGGTGCCAACAACGAGAAGGTGAAGCGTTATATCGACTTTGCTGCCAAGAACGGACTTGATGAGGTACTCGTTGAGGGTTGGAACGTCGGTTGGGAGGATTGGGCCAATATGTGGAAACGCGACGTGTTCGACTTCGTGACACCCTACCCCGACTTCGACATCAAGATGCTGAACGAATATGCTCACTCCAAAGGCGTAAAGATTCTTATGCATCACGAGACTTCATCTAGTTCGCAGAACTACGAGCGTCACATCAAGGAAGCATTTGAGCTGATGAACAGATACGGTTACGATGCAGTAAAGACAGGCTATGTGGGTGACATCATCCCACGCGGTGACCATCACTACTCGCAGTCGATGAACAACCACTATCTCTACGTGGTAAAGGAGGCTGCCAAGCATCATATCATGATCAACGCCCACGAAGCGACACGTCCTACTGGTCTCTGCCGCACATGGCCTAACCTTGTAGGCAACGAGTCGGCACGTGGTACAGAGTATGAGGCTTTCGGAGGTTCAAACCCTGACCATACCTGCATCCTGCCATTCACTCGTCTGCAGGGAGGGCCGATGGACTACACACCTGGAATCTTCGTGACCAAACTCTCTGAGTGGAGTGACAACACCTCTTGGGCTCGTATCACCCTCGCTGGTTCTCTGGCTCTCTATCTGACGATGTATTCCCCACTTCAGATGGCAGCCGACCTGCCTGAGAACTACGAGAAGTTCGACGATGCCTTCCAGTTCATCCGCGACGTGGCTTGCGACTGGGATGACTCTAAATATCTGGAAGCAGAACCAGGCGACTATATCACCGTAGCTCGTAAGGCTAAGGGAACCGACAACTGGTTCATCGGTGGAAAATGCGACGAGAACGGTCATAAGAGCGTCATCAAGTTTGACTTCCTCGACAAAGGTCGTAAGTACGACTGTACCATCTACTCAGACGCTAAGGATGCTCACTATGACACCAATCCCCAGGCTTACACCATCACCAAGCGTGTGGTTAAGGCGGGCGACGTACTGAAACTTTCTGAGGCACCCGGTGGCGGCTTTGCCGTTTCGCTGATTGCCCGATAGTATCCCGTCAACGAACCAATCATACTAAAGACTCAAGACAAAATGAAGAAATTGATAATTGCAGGACTACTGTCTGTATTGCTGCCCAACACCACGGTAGCTCAGGCATTCCAAGAGATGACCTACACCCCGCAGGCCACCACGTTCAAACTCTTTGCACCGGACCATGCAAAGGCCATTGTACGCATCTACCAGCAAGGCAAGGATGGCAAAGCCATCAAGACCGTGAAGATGCAGAAGACGGGAAAAGAGCAGTTTACAGCCACCGTCAAGGGAGACCTCATGGGTAAATTCTATACCTTCGACGTCGGCCGTGGTGAATGTGCTGGCGTCTTCGCAAAAGCCGTCGGCGTGAACAGCAAGCGCGGTGCCATCATCGACATGAAGCAGACCGACCCTGAGCACTGGTGCTGCGACAAGCGCCCAGTCACCAAGTCGCCTGCCGACCTCGTGATATACGAGATGCACCATCGCGACTTCTCCATCAACCGTGCCGATGCCAAGTATCCTGGCAAGTTCCTGGCTCTTACCGAACCATGGGCCATCGAGCACCTGAAGCAGTTGGGTGTGAACGCCATCCATATCCTACCGAGCTATGACTATGGTTCCGTTGACGAGACGCGTCTTAATGAGCCTCAGTATAACTGGGGCTACGATCCAGTGAACTACAACGTACCCGAAGGTGGCTACTCAACCGATCCTTATCAGCCCGAAGTGCGTATCCGGGAGTTCAAGCAGATGGTTCAGGCGCTCCACAACGCTGGCATACGCGTCATCCTCGACGTGGTGTATAACCATACCTATGACATCGAACATTCAAACTTCCAGCGCACCTACCCCGACTATTACTATCGCAAGACTGCCGACGGACAGTATTCAAATGGTAGCGGATGCGGCAACGAGACGGCCTCTGAACAGCCCATGATGCGTAAGTTCATGCTTGAAAGCGTGAAGTATTGGATCAATGAATACCATATCGACGGATTCCGTTTCGATCTGATGGGGGTTCACGATATTGAGACCATGAATGAGATTCGCCAGATGGTGGACAACATCGATCCCACGATCTATATCTATGGTGAGGGGTGGAGCGCAGGCAACTGCGTACTGCCTAACGAGCAACTCGGCATGAAGGCCAACATCACGAAGATGCCTGGCATTGCTGCCTTCTCTGATGAGATCCGCGATGCCCTCCGTGGCCCGTTCTCTGACGATACCAAGGGCGGATTCCTGGCCGGTGAGCCTGGCTGCGAAGAGAGCATCAAATACGGTATCGTGGGTGCTATACAGCATCCTCAGGTTGACATGGCTAAGGTAAACTACTCACAGACACCTTGGGCGCTTGAGCCTACTCAGATGATTAGCTATGTGAGCTGCCACGACGACATGTGTCTGGTTGATCGTCTGCGCGCCAGTATCCCTGGTATTGCCGACGACGAGCTCATACGCCTCAACCTACTGGCTCAGACGGCCGTATTCACCTCGCAGGGTGTTCCTTTCATACTCAGCGGAGAAGAACTTCTGCGCAGCAAGAAGGGCGTACACAACAGCTTCGAGTCACCCGATAGCATCAATCAGCTCGACTGGACCAACAAAGTCAAGTATCCGCAGGTTTTTGAGTATTACAAGAACCTTATCCAACTGCGCAAGAACCACCCAGCCTTCCGCCTGGGCAATGCCGACCTTGTGCGCAAGCACCTGCAGTTTATCGATGCCCCTGAGGGCACCATAGCCTACCGTCTGAAGAACTACGCTGGTCGCGATGAATGGCGTAACATTATTGTCATTCTCAATGCCAGCAAGTCGCCTGCCGAGGTGCTTATCCCCGAAGGTAACTACACCGTGGTATGCTGCGACGGCATCATCAACGAACAAGGTCTTGGCTCTCTTAAGGGAAACAAAGTCATCGTCGACCCACAATCTGCAATTATCTTACACGACTGATATGAAACGAATCATTCTCTTCGGCTTGATTGTTAACGCGGCTATCACCATGATGGCTGCTAAGAAAACAGTGGTTGACCGCATTGAGCCAACCGACTGGTATATCGGGATGAAAAACCCCACGGTACAGCTGATGGTATATGGACAGGGTATCCGCGATGTAATCAGCGTTACCACCGACTATCCGGGTGTCACCATCGATAGCATCGTGCGTCTCGACTCACCAAACTACCTGCTTGTCTATATGAACCTGCGCGATGCTCAGCCAGGCACTATGACGTTGAACTTTGGCAAGACAAAGGTGCCATACCAGTTGAAACAGCGCGCCATGAGCGGTGACAAGCACATGGGATTCACCAATGCCGATGTGCTTTACATGCTCATGCCCGACCGATTTGCGCAAGGTGCTAACCACCCCAAGCAGATTAAAGGCATGAACACCTACATAGAAGATCGCACGAAGCCATCGCTCCGTCATGGTGGCGACCTGAATGGTATCCGTGAGCATCTCGACTACTTCAATGAACTTGGTGTCACTGCTCTTTGGTTCACCCCTGTTTTGGAGAACGACTCTCCCGATAGCGAAGACGGTTTCTCCACCTACCACGGCTATGCCACCACCAATTATTATAAAGTTGATCCGCGTTTCGGTTCTAACGAGGACTATAAGCGTTTTTGCGATGAGGCTCATGCCAAGGGACTGAAGATTGTGATGGACATGATTTTCAATCACAGTGGTTTTGAGCATCCTTGGATCAAGGACATGCCGTCTAAAGACTGGCTCAACACACCTGAATGGCTCAACGGGATGCAAGACAAATATCTGCAGACCAGTTATAAACTCACGCCAATTGTAGATCCCTACGCTTCAGAGATTGATATCAAGGAAACGACAAAGGGATGGTTCGTGCCTTCCATGCCAGACCTGAATCAGCACAATCCACACCTCCTCCGCTATCTTATCCAGAACAGTATGTGGTGGATAGAGACTGTTGGAATCGATGGCATCCGCATGGACACCTATCCATACGCTTATGCAGATGCCATGGCTCAATGGATGAAAGAAATTAATGAAGAGTATCCCAACTTCAACACTGTTGGCGAGACATGGGTCACAGAGCCGGCTTATACAGCTACCTGGCAGAAAGACTCGAAACTCGCCAAGACTAACTCTTACTTGAAAACGGTGATGGACTTCTCTTTCTACAACAAGCTCAGTCAAGCGAAGGATGAGGAAACCGACGGCTTTGAGAAAGGACTGAACCGTCTTTACTACTCGTTTGTATACGATTACCTCTACCCCAACCCATCGAGTGTCATGGCTTTTATTGAGAACCACGACACCGACAGATTCCTGGGTGAAGGTAAAGATACTTTAGCCCTCAAACAGGCTCTGGCTTTGCTACTCACCGTGAACCGTATCCCACAGCTCTACTATGGCACCGAGATACTTATGAACGGTACAAAGAACATCTCAGATGGCTATGTACGCCAAGACTTCCCTGGTGGATTCCCAGGCGACGAGCATAATGCCTTTACACCGGAAGGACGTACCAAAGCAGAACAGAGCATGTTCACATGGCTGAGTCGTCTGCTTCACTGGCGACAAGGCAATGAGGTTATCTCAAAAGGCAAGCAAACACAGTTCATCCCCTTCAACGGCATATATGTGATAGCTCGCCAATACCAAGACAAGACGGTGCTCACTGTTCTCAATGGCACATCGAAGCCCGCCACAATGGATGTCAGCCGTTACGCTGAAGCTATCGGCAAAGCTACTCAGGCAAAGGATATCCTAACCTACCGACAGTATGATATCTCCAAGAATCTGGAACTCAGACCACGAGAAAGTTTGATTCTCGAATTCTGATATCACAGCAGGGGTCGTTTCGGCCCCTGCTTTCTTTTGATTTGATACGAATCTTAAAACATCTGATACATATCAAGATATCCTTTTTGTTATTTTCCCATATCTTTGCAGCTAAAAATAACGAAAGATAATGAAAAGGATAAAATCTGGTTTAAGAAAGAAAAGAATACTTGTATACAGTCTTGCTCTTATTCTTTCGCTCCCTATACAGGCTGCTGAGCAATTTATTTCCTATAGTCCCATCAAAGGGGCCATACACCTACAAGACCTGACCATCGGTGTAGATAGTCGGGAACATAGTTGCGTACAACTGGCTGCCAAGAACCTGACTATAGACTTTGAACGGGTCACAGGAAGAACGGCCTCAATCCAGGCCAATTCTCCAACGATTCTTATTGGAACTGTTGGTACTCACCCGAAGATTGACCAATGGGTAAAACAAGGACTGCTCCGTGATCTTAAAGGAAAGACCGAGAAATATATCATCAAGACCATTGACGGTCAGGTTGTCATTGCCGGTAGTGATAAGCGTGGTACGGTATATGGCATCTACGAATTGTCACGGCAAATCGGTGTTTCGCCATGGTACTACTGGGCAGATGTCCCCGTGGAAAAACATGACGATCTGTATGTAAGAAATGGAGAATACTCCGACGGAGAGCCTGCCGTTCGCTATCGCGGTCTGTTCCTTAACGACGAGGCCCCGTGTCTCACCTCATGGGTAAAGAACACATTCGGCACCGACTATGGTAATCACCATTTTTATGAGAAGGTCTTTGAACTGATTCTGCGACTAAAGGGGAACTACCTGTGGCCGGCCATGTGGAATTGGGCTTTCTATGCTGACGATCCGGAAAACCTGAAAACTGCCGATGCCATGGGTATTATGATGGGAACCTCACACCACGAGCCGATGGCACGTAACCATCAGGAATACGCACGTGACCGTAAGGGATGGGGTGCATGGAACTATACCACCAACAAACAGAACCTCGACCGATTCTTCCGTGAAGGCATTGAGCGCATGAAGGGCACCGACGATATCATCACCATCGGAATGCGTGGCGACGGGGACGAAGCGATGGGTAATAGCACCGACACCAAGTTACTGGAGACTATCATCGACAACCAGCGTCGCATTATCAAGGAGGTCACTAAGCGTCCCGCTAAGGAGACCCCACAGATATGGGCATTATATAAAGAGGTACAAGACTACTACGATGCAGGTCTGCGAGTACCCGACGACGTGACCGTACTGCTTTGCGATGACAACTGGGGTAACGTACGCCGATTACCTACTGCAGAGGAAAAGAAACGCAAAGGCGGCTGGGGACTCTACTACCACGTGGACTATGTTGGTGCTCCTCGCAACTCAAAGTGGATTAACGTCACTCCTATACAGAATATGTGGGAACAGCTGCAACTAGCCTACAACGGCGGTATCCAGAAGCTCTGGATTCTGAACGTAGGCGATCTGAAGCCGATGGAGTATCCTATCCAGTTGTTCATGGATATGGCATGGAATCCCAGCAAATATAAAGCAGATAATCTGCTCGACCACACCCGCGATTTCTGTGTAAAGAGTTTCGGTGAGGACCAGGCTGAGGAAGCCGCATCAATCCTGAACCTTGTCAGTAAATACAACGGCCGCATCACCTCAGAGATGCTTGACGCCTCGACCTACACCACCGACGAGTTCGCACAAGTGGTGAACGATTATCAGGCACTAGAGGTCCGTGCATTACGACAATTCATCACCCTCAAACCCGAATATCGTGACACCTACCGGCAGATTATTCTCTTCCCCGTGCAAGCCATGGGCAATATCTACGACATGTATTATGCACAGGCTATGAACCATCAGTTGGCAGCATTGGATGATCCCGATGCCAACATCTGGGCAGAGCGTTGCCGTCAGGCTTTCCAACGCGACTCCATTCTTAACCTCCAATACAACAAGGAAATCGCTGGTGGCAAATGGGATGGAATGATGACACAGAAGCACATCAGTTACACGGATTGGAACGACTGGTTCCCTGCCGACGAATGCCCGAAACTCAAAGAGGTTCCCAGCCCAGAGCAAGGACCGACTTTCTGCGCACATGACGGCTATATCAGCATCGAGGCCGAGCACACCTTCCTGAGAACGCAAATGGAAGGTACTGAGTGGACTGTTATTCCCCACATGGGGCGCACACTTAGTGGTATCGCCCTGATGCCTTATACAGCAGCTACCGACGAGGCGAAACTGATCTACCGTTTCAAAGTCAAAGGACAAAAGACTGCCAAGGTACACATCATCACCAAGTCGACCCTCGACTTCCTTGACAAAGGTGGTCTCGTCTACGATGTATCCTTCGACAACAGCCAACCGGTGAGTGTAAACTTCAACAGCAACCTGAACGAGAAGCCAGAGAACATCTACACACTCTACTATCCTACCGTGGCTCGTCGTGTGGTAGAACAGATAGTAGAACTGCCTCTCGATGACAGTCTTGATACACACATCCTTACACTACACCCACAGGATCCCGGTATTGTCTTTGAGAAAATTGTCATCGACTTCGGTGGCTACCAGCCACAGTACCTCTTTGGGAAAGAGTCACCCAAGAGCTACAAGAAGTAGAAGATAAGACTATTAACGGTTTCCGTGCTCCCTCATGTAGTCTCTTGGTGAAACACCATAGAACTTTTTGAAAAGGGTAGAGAACGAAGCCGAATTAGAGAAGCCACAGGCATACATGACCTCCGTGACGTTCACGCCTTGGTTAGCTAGCAGATAGGCGGCTCGCTTCAGACGTATGTTACGGATAAAGTCATGAGGAGTCTGTCCTGTCAGTTCCTTCATCTTACGATGCAGGTGAACACGACTGATTCCCACTTCGTCGGCAATCATATCTACACTTAGGTCGGAATCATCAATACGGGCGTTAATCGTTGCCATCACTCGCTCCAGCAACTTCTCATCCGGTGACTTCAACTTCACATCGTCAAGTTTCTCCTCTAACTGATCGTTACGCTCGTACTTCAAACGGAGAAGCTGGTGACTATTAATCAAGTTGATAATGGTACGGCGCAGGATGTCCATATTGAACGGTTTAACGATATAGGCATCGGCACCCGTCTCCAGACCTTCCAAGCGATCCTCATCACGGTTCTTGGCGGTCAGAAGTACAACAGGCATGATATTCGTAGACGGATTGGCTTTTAACTTTGAACAGAGCATGTTTCCATCCATCTCAGGCATCATCACATCACTAAGGACCAGATCAGGTCGCACGCGCAGCACTTCCTTCAGTGCTTCCACACCATTGGTGCAAGCAAACACATCATAATCACGACTCAATTCACTGACAAGATAGTCACGGATCTCGTCATCATCTTCCGCCACCACCAACGTATGCCTCCTGCCACTCTTCTGAGCAATAGCCGAGTCTTCATCCATCTGTTCCAGATCATCAATTTCCACAGAGGAGCTCTCTATCATATCGTCGTCCATCTCCACATCCATCTCCTCTGGTTTCAGGTGAGCATTACCCAATGGAATAGAGACGACAAACTCACAACCCTGTTCTAGATTATGTGCAGAGATCGTGCCATGATGCAACTCCACAAGTGAGCGCGTCAGGTCAAGACCGATACCCGTTCCCACATTCCGGTCATTGGCTGTTGAAGCCACCTGATAGAATCGCTCGAAGATCTTGTCAATCTTCTCATCTGGGATTTTCTCACCATTATCACTGACAGAAATGGTTGCATTCTTCTCGTCATGCGTAACACGGATATCAATCTTTCCGCCTGTCGGAGTGAATTTAAAGGCATTTGAAAGGATATTCATAATCACCTTGTCAAAATTCTGTCGATCTAACCATACCGGCAGGGAAGGCGTATCATGCTCATACGTCAGGGTAATTCCCTTCACTTTCGCCTGATGCTCAAAAAGTGCGTAGATATCTCCGACAAAACCCACGAGATTAATTTCCTTCATACGCATCTGCATCTGACCCTTATCGATCTTACGCAGATCCATCATCTGGTTAATCAGATGGAGAATACGTTCCGCATTTCGCTTGATAGTCTCATAGACACCTTTCTTCCTGAGATCAGTTTCTTCTTTCAGTAGTGATAGCAATGGAGTCATAATCAGCGTCATTGGAGTCCGAATCTCATGACTGATATTCATAAAGAAGCGTAACTTCGCCTCACCCAACTCCTCCGCATGGATATGCTCTTGCAAACGTAACCGATCCTGTTCCTTCCGTCGACGATTAACAACATAGTACCAGGTTCCAGCTCCCAACGCAAGCAGATAGAAGAAACAAGCCCATGCCGACCGGTACCAGGGAGCATGTACAACCACCGTGAACATGCGTTCCGGGGTCTCAATATTATTCCGCTCTGCCTTCACACGGAAGCGATAGGTGCCTGGTGATAGATGCGAGAAAGTTATCTCGTTAACACCTGGCTGCAAACGAACGAAGGCCTCACCGTTGATACTATATAGATATGTAATATGCTCAGGATTATCGTAGGTCAGTGTTGACATCTGGATGGCAAATGAGTTATCATGATAACCTAACTCAAAGTTCCGACTAGCAATAACCGTCGTATCCGTCACATGGAACCGGCCAGATTTTGTCGTATTATTAACGACCTCACCATTGATCGTGAATCCCGTCAACTGCACCGTCGCCTCCCATTTACTCTGTGCAATGTCCACAGGATTAAACCACGTGACTCCACCAACACCACCGAAATACAAAGTTCCCGTGTTCGTCATCCACGAGGCGCCATCGGAGAACTCATTGGACTGTAGTCCGTTGTCAATAAAGTAACTCTGTATGAGTTCCGTTTTCGGGTCATAGCAATAAAGACCATGGTCTGTGGCCACCCATAGTTTTCCACGCAAATCCTGCTCAATAGAAGCGATACCATTATCGCCAAGTCCTTTTTCTAAAGCAAACTGCGTCAGTGCTCTCTTCTCCAAGTCATAACAGCAGAGACCATCATTTGTGCCAATCCAGAGTTTCCCCATAAACTCACGGGCTACACGTACCGGTGTTCCATAATTCAAACAGTTTTTTCCAAAGGTACTAAGCCAACTGCCTTTCTCAACATCCAGACAACAAACTCCCATTGTTGTTGCCACATAGATACGCCTCTGGTCTGGTGAGATAGACAGTTGCGAGACATAGGCATTGGTCAGACTGTTGACGTTCCGGTTACTTTCCGCATTTCCTTTTACCTGATAGATGACGGTCCTGCCAGTCTGCTGATCCAGCATTAACATTCCGTCTCCCAAAGTTCCTATCCACAAACGGTTCTTGTTATCAACCTCAATATCAAAGATACTGAAATTATCCGGGAAAGGGAAATTGTATTTATGATACTGTCCGCCATGAGGATCAATCCATCCACCTCCATCATTATATGAGCCAATCCATATTCGCCCTTGAAGGTCCTCGACAATAGTCATGACCGAAGCAGGAAAGTCTTCTTTGTAGTGTCTAACTTGCTGCCTGTCACTGCTAAAACAATAAAGACCATCCTTATCCGTTCCAACCCACAGGCGTTTCTGACTGTCAACACAAGTACTGATGACACAGGCCGAACCGATCATATTACGGGATCCCTGTTTATAACCCATATAGTTAAAACCCATCGAAGCACCCGACTGCATATATAGTCCCTTTTGCAGAAGTCCCAACCAAATATTACCACTATGGTCCTCCGTGATTGAAGTTACTTTGCTCTTTGATAAATCGACCTCCGTGCTATAATACGGATTATCTGTCAGCACTCCTGTCTGAGGATGATAGACGCCAAGTCCCTCACCGTCATAGCCCAATAATAATTCACCCTTCCGGTTGAAGTAGAGTTCCTCAATAGGCTTTGTCCCCACCTGCTCCACGCGAACAAAGTCGTTGCCCTTCAACTGAAAGAGGCCTGACTTCGATGTCCCCAAGTAAATCATGCCATTAGAACCTTCACAGACTTTACGGAGAGATGAATTCATCGGAGCATCCTTGAAATAAACATGCGACGACTTCCCGTTATCACAGATCAGACCCTGATTTCGGGTTACGACCCACAGGTTTCCTTTCTTGTCCTCCATCATCTGCTCTACAGTATGGACACCTTTCAAAGCACCACCCACCTGATGAGCATTCTTGGCGTTGTCAATCTTCAGCACGCCAAAACCTGACGTACCGACCAAGATATCGCCATTACGCCTTTTCACAAAGCAGGTAATAAAACAATCGATATGCTTACCCCCCAAGTCCTTCACCTCTATCGTCTGGAAGCGATTACCGTCATACACCTGAAGAATACCCCACATACCCAAGTAGAATAACCCTTGATGATCCTGAACGATACAATTTACGTAATTGCTCGCCATGCCCAATGCACCACCTTTCTCTTTCTTATAAATGTGGAACTGGTAGCCGTCATACTTATTCAAGCCATTGCGGGTTGCCAACCAAATGAATCCGTCATTGTCAAGGTAGACTTGACTGGTAAAATTGCTCGATAACTGGTGGTTAGCATCAAACAACCGCCCCATCTGCGCTGATATTGAAAGTGTCCAAAAAGTGAAGAAAGTTAGTAGAATCTCCCTATTCATATGTATTGGCATGTTTATGATTTCTTGGGCAAAGATAATGTATTTTTCAAAAACCACCAAGGAAATGTTACACATAATTATGTTTAAGGCCTATATTTACCCACTGCCTGAGAGGCCCAGCTCACCTTCTGCGCCCTTTTTGCGAAATGAAACACAACAAAAAGAAGTTGTAACATACAGAAAAGGAGACCTCAAAAAATCTTTGTAACTTTGCACTCACTTTTCCTTTAAACAAGGAAGACTTCAATAAACCAATAACGAGATGAAAAAATCAATGAGAACCGTGCTAACAATAGCACTTTTAGCGTTGCCGTTTTCAAGGATGACAGCAGCCGTAGATCCTAATTTCTACATTTTCCTTTGTTTCGGACAATCAAACATGGAAGGAGCTGCACGCCCAGAGGCTCAGGACCTTGCTAGTCCTGGTCCGCGATTTCTGCTGATGCCTGCAGTCGACTTTCCAGAGAAAGGTCGTAAGATGGGTGAGTGGTGTGAGGCCTCTGCCCCTCTCTGCCGTCCTAATACCGGACTGACACCTGTCGATTGGTTTGGTCGTACCCTCGTGGCTTCTCTACCCGAGAATATAAAAATCGGTGTCATCCATGTGGCCATCGGCGGTATTGACATCAAAGGATTCCTCCCCGACAGCATCCAGAGCTACATCAAGAGGGCTCCACAGTGGATGAAGGGCATGCTGGCTGCCTACGACAACAACCCCTACGAGCGTTTGGTCACATTAGCCAAGAAAGCTCAGAAGGACGGTGTCATCAAAGGCATTCTGATGCATCAGGGTGAGACGAATACGGGTGACCCGAAGTGGGCTGGCATGGTGAAACAGGTATACGACAACCTGTGTGGCGACTTACAGTTGAAGCCAGAAGATGTGCCCCTTTATGCCGGAAATATCGTACAAGCCAACGGCGAGGGCGTATGCATCGGGTGCAAGAAACAGATTGACGATCTGCCAAAGACCCTGCATACCTCACAGGTAATTTCCTCAGACGACTGCACCAACGGTCCCGACAAACTGCACTTCGATGCTGCAGGTTATCGTGAGCTGGGTTGCCGTTATGGCGAGGCAGTAGCCCGTTTTTTGGGATATGAGCCAATACGTCCGAAGATGGAGTCGAGCATTAAGAAGATGGAGGTGCCCACCGATGCTTTCATCGCAGAAACCACCGTTCCCGGTAATCAATTCCCCAAACTCGACAAGGAACGTCGCGGTTACTTCTACCTGAAGGCTCCTGAAGCCAAGAACGTAGTACTCGACATCTGTGATAAGAAATACAACATGCAGAGCGACGGCGAGGGTGGTTGGACAGCCATCACCGATCCATTGGTAGAGGGTTTCCACTACTACTTCATGAACATTGGCGGTGTTAACTTCATCGACCCTGCCACTGAGACGTTCTTCGGCTGCAACCGTGAGGCAGGTGGAATCGAGGTGCCCGAGGGCAGCGAAGGCGACTACTATCGCCCACAGCAGGGTGTGCCCGCTGGACAGGTTCGTAGCATCTACTATTTCAGCAATGAACAGCAGACATGGCGTCACGCTATGGTCTATACTCCTGCCGAATACGACCTGAAGAAAAATGTCAAGAAGCGCTACCCTGTTCTCTATCTGCAGCACGGCATGGGTGAAGACGAGACAGGCTGGAGCAAACAGGGTCACATGCAGCACATCATGGACAATGCTATTGCCAAGGGCGAGGCCGTACCGATGATCGTGGTCATGGAGAGTGGCGATATCAAAGCTCCGTTCGGACAAGGACAGACCATGGAGACTTATGGAAACTCTTTCTATCCTGTTCTTTTGAATGATCTCATTCCCTATATCGACAACAATTTCCGCACAAAGAGCGACCGCGAGAACCGTGCCATGGCAGGTCTATCCTGGGGTGGTCACCAGACCTTCGATATCGTACTTAACAACCTCGACAAGTTCTCTTATCTGGGAACTTTCAGTGGTGCTATCTTCAACCTTGATGTGAAGACCGCCTACAATGGAGTATTCACCAAGGCTGACGAGCTGAACAAACAGATCCACTACTTCTTCATGATGAGTGGTACCGAGGGCATGGATAAGATGTTTGGTACGGAGAAACTTGTTAAGAGTCTCAACGATCTTGGCGTGAACGCCCACTACTATGAATCGACAGGTACGGCCCACGAATGGCTTACCTGGCGTCGTGGTCTCAACCAGTTTATCCCACATCTGTTCAAGAAGTAAACAATTAAGTATAATAACAAAGGCGAAATCTAACCAACTAGGTAGATTTCGCCTTTTTTTCTGCCTTGTGTGAAAAGGTTACTGTTTTTTCGACTGATTTTGACTACGAAAATACAAAATCCGCACCTTTTTTACATGTTTTTCGGATAATACTCCGTATTTTTGATTCTTTTTAAGCACAAAGATCATCTTATCGCGTAGCATCCTACAATTCTCGGATGTTACGATTGTGTCCGCTATGATACAAATAGTAAAGTATATGATACGCTCGAAATAATATTTCTAGAGGATTTGTCGTACCTTTGCGGCTGAATAATGATTTTATAACATAAAACAAATTCTTCAAATGAAAAGACTATTACTCGGACTGACCCTGCTCGTAGCAGGTAGCGTGTCCACATTCGCACAATGGCCGCAGCCAGTTGATCCAAATGCGGGAATTGGACTGAAAGATGCCTACAAAGACTATTTCACCATTGGTGTCGCAGTGAACAAGAGAAACATTCAGGATCCTGACCAGATTGCACTCATCAAGAAGAACTTCAACAGCATCACTGCAGAAAATGACATGAAAGTGGGAATGATGCAGCCCAAGGAAGGTGTTTGGAACTTCGGTGCAGCCGACAGCATAGCCAATTTCTGCCGTCAGAACGGCATCAAACTGCGTGGACATAACCTCTGCTGGCATTCTCAATTTGCCGAATGGATGTTCAAGGACAAGAAAGGTAAGCCCGTCAAGAAAGAGGTATTCTACGAGCGTCTGCGCAAGCATATCCATACTGTGGTAAACCGCTATAAAGACATCATCTATGCATGGGACGTTGTCAACGAAGCCATGGCCGATGACGGTCCTCAGATGTTCTGGCCCAAAGCTAGCCCTTATCGCCAGAGTCAGCTTTTCAAGCTCTGCGGCGACGAGTTCATTGCAAAAGCCTTCGAGTTTGCCCGCGAGGCTGACCCCGACGTGCTGCTGTTCTACAACGACTACAGTTGCGTAGATCCCGGCAAACGTGAACGCATATATAACATGGTAAAGAAAATGTTGGATGCTGGCGTACCCATCGACGGAATCGGCATGCAAGGTCACTATAACATCTATACTCCCGACGAGAAAGAACTCGACAAAACCATCACACGTTTCAGTGAGTTGGTAAAGCACATCCACATCACAGAGCTTGACCTGCGTACCAATGCAGAGAGCGGTGGACAGTTAATATTTGCTCGTGGTGAGGCTAAGCCACAGGCACCTTACATCGCCACCCTTCAAGAAGACCAGTACAACCGAATCTTCCGTGTTTTCAGAAAACACAAGGACGTCATCGACAATGTCACATTCTGGAATCTCGGCGACAAGGACTCTTGGCTCGGTCAGAACAACCACCCACTGCCTTTCGATGAGAACTACAAGCCAAAGGCTTCCTATAGAGTGATTAGAGATTTCGATACAGCCAGCGACAACTTTGTACCGAAAGAGGATTTCGTTCCCAACAAGTGGAACCAGCCCGGACAGGAATACCCACAGGTTAACAGCGAGGGTTATGCTCGTTTCCGCATAGAGGCTCCTGATGCCAAGTCTGTCATCGTCAGTCTCGGTCTTGGTGGCCGTGGCGGCACAGTGCTCCGTAAGGATAAAGACGGTATATGGACTGGTACCACTGAGGGACCGATGGATCCTGGTTTCCATTACTATCACCTGACTATTGATGGTGGCGTAGTAAACGATCCCGGCACTGGTAACTACTTTGGCTCTTGCCGTTGGGAGAGTGGTATCGAGATTCCCGCACCCGACCAAGATTTCTATGCCTGTCGTACCGATATTCCTCACGGGAACATCCAAAAGATTCTTTTCTACTCAAAGAGTCTTGGTAAGATGCAGGAGGCAACCGTATACCTTCCCAATGGATACGGGAAACTCGTGAAAGGCAAACAGGAGCGCTATCCTGTGCTCTACCTGCAGCACGGCTGGGGTGAGAACGAGACCAGTTGGCCCGTACAGGGTTGTGCCGGTCTGATTATGGACAACCTGATCGCAGAAGGCAAGATCAAGCCTTTCATCATCGTGATGGCCTATGGCCTGACCAATGACATCAAGTTTGGTACAATCAGCAAGTTCGATGCCAAAGAGTTTGAGACCCTGCTTGTCGATGAACTGGTACCTTTCATCGACAAGAACTACCTCACCAAAGCTGATAAATGGAATCGTGCCATGGCCGGCCTTTCAATGGGTGGTGTTGAGACGAAGCTCATCACACTGCGCCGTCCGGAGGTTTTCGGTTATTGGGGTCTGCTCAGCGGTGGTCAGTATGCTCCTGAGGAGATCAATGACACGAAACAGGTACGTCTGATCTTCGAGAGCTGCGGTTCAAAGGAGTTCCCCGACGGTATCAACAAGTCAGTTGAGGCTCTCAAAGCCGCAGGCTACAATGCTGTAGGATTTGTATCAGAAGGTACAGCCCATGAGTTCCTGACCTGGCGTCGTAGTCTTCGTGAGATGGCTCCCCTGCTCTTCAAATAAGTTTCAGATCATCTGACGATGAAGATTATAAAAAACATGCTCGTCCTGACGAGCATACTGTCTCTTTCGGCGATGGCACAGAATGTGCTATCGCCGAATGGGCATATATCGGTAAAGGTTCATGACGACCGACTGATTGTTTGCTATAAACAGCGACAGGCACTGGAGTTAACCCCCACGCCCTTCCAATGTTCTACTGCGGAGTCTGCGCTGTCATTTGTCAGGCAGGTCAAGGACAACTACCGTATGGTAGCTGGCAAACGTCTTCACTGCACCAACAAAGCCAATGAGTACCAGATTCCTTTGCGCGACAAGAATGGACGTTTGGTTGTCAGACTGTACAACGACGGCATTGCTTTTCGTTATGAGTACGACAACCTGCAAGACCAAAAACCATGGGAAGAGCAAACCGTCTATCATATACCCGAGGGGACACGTCGTTGGATACAACAGTGGACTGAGGCCTACGAAGGCTTCTTTCCCCTCTCCACGACAGCCAAGGCCAAACCCATACCGAGTTTTAATCGCCCATCCGTCACACCCGACGGATATAACAACCGATGGGGTTACCCCGCTCTATTAGAGCCCCAAGACAGTCTCTTTGTTCTGATCAGTGAGGCGAACATCGAACGAAGACAAAGTGCTTCTTGCCTCTACGGTGCTGACGGTGACTACCGCGTAGTTCCCGATGAGAACGAGGTAAAGGTAAACGGCAGCTGGCACACACCTTGGCGTGTGGCCATCATCGGTCAACTGTCCGACATCGTACAGTCCACACTTATCACAGATGTCAGCGAGCCATGCCGAATTGATGATACGAGTTGGATTCATCCTGGTGTGGTTTCGTGGATATATTGGGCCTATAACCATGGAAGCAACGACTACGATATCATCAAGAAATACGTGGACATGGCCGTTACCCTGCATCTACCTTACGTGCTTATCGATGCCGAATGGGACGAGATGAAGGATGGTAAGACCATCGAGGATGCCGTCGAATATGCCAAGTCACAGGGAATCAGACCGATGATCTGGTACAACTCGTCAGTAGGTTGGATCGATGGTGCTCCCGGACCGAAATTCCGCTTGAATAAGCCGGAAGATCGTGAGGAAGCATTCGCATGGTGTGAGCGCATCGGTGTGGCAGGCGTGAAGATCGATTTCTTCTCCGGTGACAACCAGATGAACATGGATTACTGCCAGGAATTGCTGGAGTGCGCTGCCAAGCATCATCTCCTTGTGAACTTCCACGGTGCCACCATCCCCAGAGGTTGGCAGCGCACTTATCCGAACCTGCTTAGCACCGAAGGGGTCTATGGCGCAGAATGGTATAACAATGTACCGACCTTCACCGACAAGGCCGCTTCTCATAATGCCACGCTCCCCTTCACTCGCAATGTCATCGGTCCGATGGACTATACCCCATGCACGTTCAGTGACTCCCAACATCCGCATATCACCACAAACGGACATGAGTTGGCGTTGACAATTCTCTATGAGTCTGGTCTTCAACATCTTGCCGACAGGCCCGAGAGCTATCTGGCACAACCAAAAGAGGTGCAGGAATTCTTGAGTCAGCTCCCAGCCGTATGGGACGATACCCGTTTCGTCAGCGGCTACCCAGGCGAGTCCGCCGTACTGGCTCGCAGAAGTGGTACCACCTGGTATGTGGCAGGCATCAACGGTACGGAACAGGAGAAGACCTTCGCCCTTGACCTAGACTTCATCGGGAAAGGAATTCATCGCACGACACTTTACCTGGATGAGCCGAAGACGGAAAGTCCGTGGAATGTGGAAACCATAGACCGTCTGCCCGATGATATTACGTGTTTGCCAAGAGGTGGTTTCGTTGCCGTCATCGAGCCCTTTCAACTCGACGAGGTGAATATGCCACTCTTCCAAACGAAATACACCGCCGACCCATCGCCGCTTGTCGTAGGCGACACCCTCTTTCTCTATACCTCACACGATGCCTCACCCGAGGATATTCCTGATGAGAACGAGGAAGGATCCGCAGGATTCTTCATGTATGATTGGTTGCTGTGGTCGACCACCGATATGGTAAACTGGACCGAGCACGGAGCCGTAGCCTCACTAAAAGATTTCCCTTGGCGGTCACGCGAGAACGGTGCTTGGGCCATCCAGACCGTTGAGCGTAACGGGAAATACTACCTCTATGCCCCACTGCACGGACATGGCATCGGTGTGCTGGAGGCCACCTCTCCCTACGGACCGTTCAAGGATCCACTGGGTAAGCCTCTGGTATGGGATCAGAGCAACTGGTACGACATCGATCCTTCGGTCTATACCGACGACGACGGTCAGGCATACATGTATTGGGGGAATCCCCATACCTTTTGGGCAAAACTCGGTAACGACATGATCTCCCTGACCAGCGAAGTGTCCAAATTGTCGCATATTCCCAATTATCAGGAGGGGCCATGGTTCTATAAGCGCAATGGGCATTATTATCTTGGATTTGCATCCACCTGCTGCCCCGAGGCTCTGGGTTATGCCATGAGCGACTCACCGACAGGTCCCTGGGAGTGGAAAGGTTATATCATGCGCCCAACAGAGCGCAACCGCGGCAATCATCCCGGCATCATCGACTATAAGGGTCATTCGTACGTGTTCGGACAGAACTATGACCTGATGCACCTAGACACCTCCGTGCATCATGAGCGCCGCAGCGTCTCAGCTACGGAAATCACCTACAATGCCGACGGTACGATTCAGAAAGTACCCTATTGGTTGGATCAGAAGCCGATGAAGCAACTCTGTTGGCTCAATCCCTATCAGCGTGTAGAAGCCGAGACAATGGCCTGGGGCTACGGACTGAAGAGTGCCAAGATGGGAATAGAGAATACGGGTGTTGTGGCTGATATGCCGTCATCCACAGGAAAGAGGAATCTGTATATCTACGACATCAACGAAGGTGAGTATATCAAACTTCGCGGTGTAGACTTTGCCAAGGGCGCCAAGCGTTTCATGATGACTGCAGCATCAACAGGCGGTGTTACTGTGACCCTGCGACTAGATAGTGACAAAGGACCTGCGATTGGTTCGGTTATCATCGGCAAGACCGGCAGCATAGAGGTCTATCGCTCATTCAGTGGCATCGTTAAAAATGCAGTTGGTGTGCACGACCTCTACATCTGTTTTGATAAAGTCAGCGGTGATGTCCGCCTAGACTGGTGGCAGTTTAAATAAAAAGGTATGAATAGAAGAGTGTTTCTTTCGGTTATATGGCTATGCGTGATAACTGCACCAACCACGGCACAGGAAAAACTGATAGTAAGCTATGTAGCTAAGAATGCCGTACGTGTGAGATATGCTACCTCTCAGGCCATCTCCTCCTTACCCGATTGGTTATATGTCAAGCACGATGAGTTGAAGACGGCAGATGTCTCGGCTGAAGTGGAAGGGAACAGACTGACGATAAAGGATCAGACAGGGAACGTCGTTTTCAATGCCATCACCCATCAACTTCAGGCTGGCGAGGCCACGCTGACCTTCTCATCACCGAAAGATGAGTACCTATACGGACTGGGGCAGTTTCAGGACGGCTATAGCAACGTCAGGGGACTGTCACGACGCCTCACACAGGTCAACACACAAATCAGCATCCCCATGCTATTGTCAAGCAAGGGTTACGGTGTATTATGGAACAACTACGGTCTGACCGAGTTTAACCCCTGCGAGAAGAGCGTGAAACTCCTAAAACGCACAGGAATCGGCGAACGTGAGGTCGTGAATGTGACATCGACCGAAGGTGGAAAGCGCGAAGTACGCGAGCGTCATATCTTCGACGCTACAGTTGACATCTTAGAAGATGGCGACTATAGCCTGCTGTTGGATGTTGGTCAGAAGATGGCCCGCCGTCACAACCTCTGCATTGACGGACAACCGGTGATAGAGATGCAGAACCTCTGGCTGCCACCGACAGCGTCGCGAATCGTATATCTGGCCAAAGGGCGTCATCAACTATCAGCAGAGTTAACCAAGGACGATCAACCTGTGCTTTACTATCAAAAGGTGAAGGACGAAACGACGTTCCGCTCGCCTGCAGCCGAAGCCGTTGACTACACAATCTTTATTGGTACACCCGACGAGATCATCGCCACCTATCGTGAACTGACAGGCGAATGTCCGCAAATGCCGGATTGGGCTTTAGGCTATATCCATTGTCGCGAACGTTTCCATTCGTCAGAAGAGATCCTTCAGACGGCCAACCACTTCCGCAGCGAGCAGCTGCCGGTAAGCGTGATCGTTCAGGACTGGCAGTACTGGGGCAAGCATGGTTGGAACTCCATGCAGTTCGACGAAGATAACTACCCCGACCCCAAAGCCCTGACCGACAGCCTGCACAAGATGGGAATCAAGCTGATGTTAAGCGTATGGTCGAAGATCGACAAGAACTCAGAAGTAGGAAAGCAGATGGAGGCCGTTGGTCACTATATCCCCGGAACCGACTGGATAGACTTCTTTAACCCTGATGCTGCAGCAGCCTACTGGAAGCATTTCAAGGAGAGGCTGCTACCTCTGGGCATAGATGCTTGGTGGCAGGATGCTACCGAACCAGAAAACGACGATCTGCTGGGCAGGAAGGTGAATCATGGTCAATGGACGGGCGAGCAGGTGCGCAATGTATATCCGCTGTTAGTCAACAAGACCGTTTACGAAGGTCTGCTGCAAGCAGGCAAGGCTCCCATGATCCTAACACGTTGCGGCTTTGCTGGTATCCAACGATATGGTTCTGCCATGTGGAGCGGTGATGTGGGTAACGATTGGGAGACCTTCCGTCGACAGATCACAGCAGGACTGGGGATGCAGGCAGCAGGCATCCCTTGGTGGACCTATGATGCTGGCGGTTTCTTCCGTCCTCAGAACCAATATACTGACAGTGCTTATATAGAGCGTATGCTACGTTGGATTGAAACGTCGGTCTATCTACCATTGATGAGAGTCCATGGATATATGAGCAACACCGAGCCCTGGAACTACGGCGAGGAAGCGCAGACGATCATCGCAGAATGCCTAAAGGAACGATACAGGCTGCTGCCTTATATCAAGCGCCAGGCCAAGGCCGTCGCCGAAGAGGGTAGTACGCTGATGCGCCCGCTGGTATTCGACTTTGCCAATGATCCAGAGGCTCTGAAACAGAAATATGAATATATGTTCGGCAAAGCACTTCTGATAAGTCCTGTCACGGAACCTGGGGTAACGACATGGCAGACCTATCTACCCCAGAACCCAGATGGGTGGAACGACTATCACTCTGGCAAGCACTACGACGGCGGGCAATATGTCACGACACCCGTCAGTAAAGCATATATCCCTGTATTTATCCGTACAGGATACACTATTCATTAACATAACTATTATCTTATGAAAACAAAAACTATTCTTATTCTCATGTGCTTTTTGGCTTGTTGTATGCAGGCCAGTGCCGGGACCATCTGCAACGATGATGGTACGGTGACATTCCAGTACAAGAACGACCAGGCCAAGGAGGTCCTGGTAGATGTGCAGTTTGCCGGACGTGTCCCCATGGTGCGCAATGAGCAGACCGGTCTGTGGACAGTGACCCTAGGACCCGCTGCACCAGACATGTATCCCTATTGCTTCGTTGTCGACGGGGTAAGCATCATGGATCCCCAGTGCGATTTGTATTTCCCCAACGAAGGGTTCAAGAACAGTCTGTTGGAGATTCCCAGCCGAGAAGGTCCTTTGGCACACGACATCAGACCGGTTCCCCATGGATCTATAATGTATATCCATTACTTCTCCACGAGTCTCGGCGCAACCAATCAAGCCGTGGTTTACCTGCCACCTGGCTACCAAAGAAACCGCGACAAGAAATATCCCGTTTTCTACCTGATCAGTGGAACCACCGACACCGAAGAGGTATACTATAAGGTAGGACGCGCCAATTATATCCTCGACAATCTGTTGGCCGAAGGAGCAGCAGAGGAGATGATCATTGTCATGCCTTACGGCAACCCCTATAAGCTGTTACCTGCCAAACCCGGTATGGGTGGCATGCCGCAGATGCAGTTTGGACGCGACATCTTCAGTCTTGACCTGATCAACGACCTGATGCCATATGTCGAACAGCACTTCCGCACCATCAACGATCACGACCACCGCGCCATTGGTGGTTTCTCACGCGGTGGCAACCAAGGTCTGTCAAACGGTCTGCATAATCTCGACAAGTTCTCATATCTGTGTAGCTATAGCTCGTTCACCTCGACAGACATACCTGGGGTATACGACAATGCTGCCGACACAAACAGTAAGCTCCATCTTTTCTGGCTCGGCGTAGGCACCGATGATTTCCTCTTCGGTAATGCCCGCGATTACATGGAGTTCCTCGATAAGAAGGGTATCCGTTCGGTGAAGGAGTTTACGACCGACAAGTTCGGACATACCTGGATGAATGCCAAATACTTCCTCGACAAGACCCTGCGTCTGCTCTTCAAGCCCGATGTCGCTGAAGAAGCCATGAAGAACGGGAAACCGGCTCCAGCAGCTACCGGTCAGGAACAGCAGTTCACCGCAGGTGTGATGGCACGACTATTCCCCAAGCCTATCATCTCACCCGAATACAAGGACAACAGCATCGTCTTCCGTTTCAAGGCTAGCGACGCTAAGCAGGTGTCACTCGTCACAGAGTTATTAAGCGAACCTCTGCCTATGCAGAAAGACAACGACGGAGTATGGAGCGTAGAACTGACGGATCAAATCATGCAGCCCTTCACCTATTATTTCTTGGTAGACGGTATGCAGACTGCCGACCCGAACGATATGTATCTGGCACCATCTAAGGGATTCAAGCCCAGCATTGCCAACCACCCCGCTTCACCTTATCACTTTGCCGGGATGAGTGCCATCCAGCATGGTATGGTCAGCTATAATCTGGATCTGAACGAGGCATGGTACGTCCCCGGCACAGATATGAGGGAGAGTATGCCGAAACTCATCCAACTAGTTCCTGGCAAAGACGATACCATGGAGAGCTGGTTCAAGATTGGTGGCGCCGATGCTGTTGCCGACAAGCTTATCGCCGACAAAAAGATCAAACCATGCATTCTGACCACCAGTTCGTTGGACTTTATGAAACAGGCCGGCGACAATGCTCCTCAGATACAGACACTCCGGGCCGATGATTACAAGACATGGGCCGAGCGCCGTCAGGCATTAGAATCACTATTACTCAAACAGGAATGACAAAGATACTATTCTCAACAATGATGCTGTGCCTGACATCCGTAATCATGGCACAGCCCCAAGGAGGCTTCGGAGGTTTCCAAGTTCCACAGGTAAAACTGGAGACATCACAAGAGTGGAAAGACGTGAACTACGCCGGCGACAACCAGGCCTACCATACCTGCGACATCTATCTGCCTAAGAAGGAACAGGCATCTTATCCCGTCGTTATCCATATCTACGGCAGTGCATGGTTCAGCAACAACAGCAAAGGCATGGCCGATCTCGGCACCATCGTCAAGGCACTGTTAGAGGCTGGGTATGCTGTGGTATGTCCCAACCATCGCTCCAGCATGGATGCCAAATGGCCAGCACAGATCCATGACATCAAGGCTGTCATCCGTTTTGTACGGGGAGAGGCACAGACATATAAGTTCGACACCTCGTTCATCGCCACCTCCGGTTTCTCTTCCGGCGGCCATCTGTCATCTGTCGCAGCCACCACCAGCGGAACAAAGCAAGAGACCGTCGGTACGGTCGACATCGATCTGGAGGGTCAGATCGGCAATTATACCAGTGAGAGTAGTGCTGTCAACGCCGCCTGCGACTGGTCTGGTCCTATTGACCTGACAGCCATGGACTGCGGCGAGCATATGCAGATGGGCGAGAACAGCCCCGAGGATGTGCTGCTGAATGCCAAGCTCGACAAGGAACCAGACAAATACCTGAGTCTGAGTGCCACCACGTATGTCGACAAGAACGATCCTCCCCTCATCATCTTCCATGGCGAAAAAGACAATGTCGTTCCCTGCTGTCAGGGAAAGAAGTTGTTCGAGACCCTGAAGGCCGCTGGTGTGAAAACCGAGGCTACATTCGTTCCTGAGGGCGGTCATGGCATGGGCATGTATGCCGAAGAGAACCTCCAGAAGATGGTCAACTTCCTCAATGCTGTAAGGGCAGCAAAATAAAAGTTCAAAGAGATGACACTCGGAAGTGTCATCTCTTTTTTTACTCTTACATCATCTTTTTCTTCAAAAAACGAAGAAAAACATTCCATATTTCTGATTTATTTCGTATATTTGCAACAACAATCAGTCTACTAGCCCGTTAGTGCGTTTATGAAAAGAATACTCGGCCTACTTCTCTTAAGTCTCATTTCTGCGCCGTCACTCATGGCACAGAAGGCCTCATCGCCCAATCAGTCGAGAGAGAAATGTCCGATGATCCAGATTGAGATTGAACGACTTCCTGACCTGAACATCCCCCGTGCAGGACATGAGTTATTCTATGTCAACGGTGAGCTCGTCGTGGCTGGCGGTCATACCAATGGCTTCGTGCCCACCCCCACAGCAGAATACTATCGCAATGGCAAATGGAATCAGTTGCAGATGGTCTACAACCATGATGTCGGTTTCTCCGTTGTATTGAAATCGGGAAAGGTGCTGCTGGCTGGAGGCTGTGATCAGCCTATCGGCATCGGCCAGACTCATCTGGCAGAACTTTACGATCCCGTCACCCACACCTTCGACGGTTTTAGTAGCATGGACCTGAAACGGACGCTTGCCGCTGGTTTGGAGATGGATAATGGACAAGTGGTCATCGCAGGCAACTGGTACCACAAGGACGGTATCGAGGTGTTCAATGGTCAGAAGAAATTCACCTATATCAAAGACGCGACTGTTGAACGCTCCCATCCTTATATCCTCCGCACCTCCAAAAGCGACGTCATCATCTTCGGCATGTCTGGCATTAGAGGTGACACGATTTCCTGCGCCGTGGCCGACCGTCTGGAAGGTGACACCATACACCTTCCACTGTTTGAGTCATGGCGTCTGTTGCCTGTCAGTCACCATCGCCCTGCTGAGAGTTTCATCGGTGACGAGACGAAGAATCTCTATGCCTATCTGATACCGGTTCAGGACAGTACCGGACAAGTGGCCATCGCAAAAGCGGAGAACGGGAACTTCTCACTCTTGCCCACCGTCTGTCCTATACCGATGCGAAGCCAATGGGAGAATATCGAGTATTACACACCTGTCTTTGTCGATCAGAAAGCCGGACGAGGCTATATCATGGGAAGCAGCCGTGATGACCATTCCAACCAAGAAAAAGCCCATCGCTTCTACCTTCTTTGTATCGATTATGCTCATGCCACCGAAAGTAAGCCTGCGCCATTGACACTCTACTACACCGACACGCTGTCTTTCTGTCCAGACAACGTACCAGTCTTTGACCATGAAGGTAACTTACTGATGGCTGGCGGTCTGCTCGACCACAGTAATTTCACCCCCTCTGCTGCCGCCTATCTACTACGCATCGCTCAAAGTCCAACGACGATCAAGGCGGGGAACAACTGGCAGTGGCTTTTGACACTACTCATCTCGACCATCCTGATTGCAGCTTTCCTGATTATCTATCTGATTCTACATAGAAGGAAGCATCATCGGGCATTATTAGAGCAAGAGTTCACGGATGATACTGATGACAAGCCTTATTCCAGAGCCACGCTGATACAGAATATCCGTAAGTTGGTTGAGAGCCAGGAACTCTATCGGAAAAGTGACCTGAAAGTTTCTGACATCGCAACCATGCTGGGCACGAACAGTCGCTATATCTCCGACTGTATCAACTCATGCGAGGGATGTACGTTCTCCAATTTCATCAATCGTTATCGCATCAACTATGTCCAGGAGATCATGCGACATCATCCAGAAAGGAAAATCTCAACGGTGTATATGGAAGCAGGCTTCAGTAATGAGACATCTTTCTTTCGAACCTTTAAAGCCTTAACGGATATGACGCCGAAAGAATGGATAGAGAAAATCGACTGACAATTTCAGAAATTATCAGTCGATTTTCTTTTTTTGTTAGTTCCCCCGTTACTTTTCTTCCTTATATTTGCATTATAGAATAATCGTTGCGACTCATCGACGAATCCTATAACTGTACTAACAATTAAAATATTAAGCATTATGAAAAAACTGTATTTACCTTGTCTGATGCTCGTAGCATCACTGACATGTTTGTTCTTATCATGCGAAAAGGACGACGATTCTTCTGGCTCAGAGTCGAAGTACGCAGAGAAATTTTTCTCTATCGAAAATGGTACTTTCCATAGTGAGGGCATGCCGGAATCCACAACCGAAGCGACCATCAGTGGTGTAGAGATGAACGACTATGCACTGACTGGCGGCTTTAACTTCATCTCCGTGAACTCCAACCAAGAATACGATCGTTTCTACGTTGGCGTAGATGGTCAGAACGGTTATATGGAGATACCTGCTAACATGACCACAAGGACACGTGACGCCAGTCACTACTACATGATCCCGATTGTCTACGGACAAGGAATGAACAGTAATCTCGTCATGGTCATCAAGGCTCGTACCACCGCCGGAGATATCACACAGGGCTTCCGTAAGACGGTTACCTTCGTGGAGAGTGAAGAAGGAGAGTTGACCATCAACCTGACATTCGACAGGAAGAAGGATCTGGACCTCCATCTGTTGACCCCCAGTGGCAAGCACATCTACTACAATGCACGTGAATGGACGGTAGAGGCCGCCGACGGCTCTACCATCACCTACGGTCTGGACCACGACTCAAATGCAGACTGCCGTATCGATGGTTTGAACAATGAGAATATCGTTATCCCCGAGGAAGCTATCGAGCCTGGTGTATATCAGGTATACATTGAGATGTATAAGAACTGCGACAAGAGCATCGGTACCGATCTCAACTGGCAGCTGACAGTCCGCTACAAGGGCAATAGGGTCAAGAACCTCATAACGATGCCTGGTCCTGGCGACAACTCGATGGCTTTCACCGACGGTGCCACCACGCTTGAGAGTACTGGTGTCTCGCCCAACAATCCCGTCTGGGGTCGCTATCCCTATAATCATGCTGGCAGAACCCAGAAATATGTCATGGACTTCAAGATCAAGGAGTCTACGAGATCCAACGCAGCTCCAAAGATCAAGTGCATTTATAAGCCCACAGCAACGGATATGGCCAAACAGATGGACAGGGAAGAAGGTATAGAATAACTGTCTCTCATCATTTTTGTTGTTAATCTATAACGACAGAGACCGACTTATTTTCGGTCTCTGTCATTTTATTCACCAAATCGCTCATTATCAGCTATCTATCTGGAAATGATACATTTTCCAAACTATGTGATACAATGAAAGGGGAAGCGTTTTAAGGTTTTTCGTATTTTTGCAACAGGAAATCCAATAATTAAGGACCTAAACCCAAATAACAATTTATGAAAAAATCTTTGCTTCTTTTGCCATTGTTGGCATTGTTGGGCTGTACGATGCCCGAAGTCGAGACACCCGTCCTTACCGTTGATGGTGGCAGGATACAGGGTGTGCTAGCCGAGAATACTGGCGTGTATGTCTATCGCGGTATCCCCTATGCCGCTCCCCCTATCGGCGACCTGCGCTGGAAAGAGCCACAGCCAGTGGAAGCGTGGGACAGCATCCGAATTTGCGATAAATTCGGTCATCCCGGTTATCAGTCCGTCCACTATCCTGGTTACTACACCTCTGAATGGGGTTATGGCGATGAAGCACCTTACAGTGAGGACTGCCTCTATCTGAATGTATGGACGAAGGCACCCGGTCAGGTCGAGAAGAAACTGCCGGTAGCTCTTTGGATTCACGGTGGTGGTTACCGCGAGGGTTGGGGCTCGGAGCCTGAGTTCGACGGTCAGGAGTGGGCCTCAAAGGATGTGGTGCTCGTCACGATCAATTACCGTCTCGGCATTTTCGGTTTTATGCCCTATCCAGAGCTGTCGGCAGAGAGTCCCCATCAGGTCTCTGGCAACTATGGCATCCTCGATCAGATCCAGTCGTTGAAATGGATTAAGCAGAATATTGCGCAGTTTGGTGGCGATCCCGATAATGTCACGATCTTCGGACAGAGTGCAGGTGCCGGTAGTGTGAAGACACTCTGTGAGTCTCCCCTGGCCCGTGGTCTCTTCAACAAGGCAGTCATCATGAGTGGCGGTGGTATCAACGTGCCAGCGAAAGAGGGTGAGGAAGCCATGCCGGCTACCCCGATGGTGAAGTTCTTCACCTACAACCCGACGCTCAAAGAGGCCGAGGCCGAGACCAAGAAAGTGATGGACTGGGCCGGACTCACCGACCTGACCAAGCTGCGCGCCGCTTCAACAGAATTGCTCTACACAGTCGGAACACTTTATAATATGGTCAACAAAAGTGACGTCATGATCATGGAGCGTCCCATCATCGACGGCTACGTATCACTGAAGAACTTCGACGAGGCAACCCGTGGCGGAACAATTGCCGATGTACCCTATATGATTGGATACACCCTTAACGACATGGGCTCGATGGCACCCGGCATCGCTGAGTTCTGTAAGGTACGTGAGAGTCAGGGTGGTAAGGCTTGGGCCTATGAGTTTGCCCGTCCGTTGCCCGACGACGGTCATCATCCCGAGATTACGAGTCGTCTGAAAGGTGCTTTCCACTCCAGCGATCTGTGGTATGTCTTCAAGTCACTACAGCACTGCTGGCGTCCTTGGACACAGGGTGACTGGGATCTCTCTGAGAAGATGCTGACTGCCTGGACGAACTTCGTGAAATATGCCAATCCGAATGGTGCAGAAGGTAGCGAGGGACTCTCATGGACACCCTATACGGCAGAGAACCCGCAGTTCATGCTCTTCAAGCTCAACGCTCAGGATGCAGAGGCATCAGAGATGGGCGAGCCTATCCTTCCCAAATAACAAGTGGATGAGTATCTCATAAGTATAAAAAGACGGCAACGTGATTACGCTGCCGTCTTCATGTCATATCTGGAGATCCGCCCCTTTATTGAAAAGGCTCAGGATGAGTCCAAAAAGGATCAGTAGCAGCACGACTACCAAGAAGGTCAGCACGAAATAGCTGAGCACCCTGCGCTTTGAGAATCCGGAGAACTGCTTGAGAGCCACAAAGACCATCAACACTGCAATGATGCTCATTGGCCATAGCAGTTTCCCGATGATGTCATAAAGGGTGTACATATTCGATATATATACCAATGCCACGAAGAACTCCGAATAGCGCAGATCCTGTACAGACGGACTGCGCCGGAAGAACAGGAGATAGAGTGGCACGGACACCAGCACAAGTGAAAGCAACGAGAAGATCGCCGGATTCTTCTTTCTCAGTACATTCATATAATTCATGAATCTCAGTCCACCATTGACATACGGGTTGTCCACCTTCTCTCCATTCCGATAGATACCTTTTGGTCGGCCATCCCCCTCAGCAACACTCTTCTCTATTAACGAAGCGATAGAATCGGCTTTTGCTTCCGACAGTCCTTTCCTCGCTCTGACAGCCTCAATCAGATTCTCCTTGGCATCCTCACCCTTCTCCTCATAACCGAAGTCGAAACCATGTTCGATGAGCAGTGAGAGAGCTGTCAGTAGGAAGAACATCTTGAATGGCGGGAAATAGGCCGATTGCATTCCTCCGAGATAGTCATGGATCATATATCCCGGACGGAACATCAGGTCACGGATACTCCGGAACATACCGCGGTTTCCGATGCCCCACACATCCAAGAAAAGCAACAAGGCCTTCTTAAATGAGAAACGGCCGACGACAGCCGACTGTCCGCAACGAGGGCAGTAGTTTCCCTGATAGAGCGTGCCACAGGAGGCACAAGCATGCTGATTCTCAGAGAGCGGCTTCACCTCGTGAGGCCTACGTTGCCACATACGGAAAGCCCTGTACCACATCTTACGCCGCTCTTTGTCAAAGAGGTATTCTATCCGATACATGATGATAATGGTTTGTCTCTGCAAAGATAACATCTTTTTTCTTATTTCTCTTTCAATCTGTGAGTTTTTTCACCTACTTGTTGTATCTTTGCATGCAAATCCTAAAACGAACAAAGAAATGAAAAGACTCCTGACTATGATTCTGATCCTTTGGGCCGCCATGAGCATGACAGCACAGAGCACTTACAACGACAAGATCCAGAACCCGATGCTGTGGGCCGACGTGCCCGACCCCGACGTGATCCGCGTGGGCGACACCTTCTACCTTGTGTCCACCACCATGCACCTGATGCCAGGAGCGCCGGTGATGGCCTCGAAGGATCTGAAGAACTGGGAGACCGTCGGTTATATCTTCGACCGTCTGACCGACTCGCCGAAATACGACCTGCAGGAAGGAACGGCCTACGGGCGCGGTCAGTGGGCCACCTCCCTGAAATACCACAAGGGTAAGTTCTATGCGCTGTTGGCACCCAACGAGGAGGGCGCCATGGGCGACACCTATATCTTCTCGGCCGAGAAGGCCGAAGGTCCTTGGACCATCGTATCAAGGATGCGCCATTTCCACGACTGCTCGTTGTTCTTCGACGACGACGACCGTGTGTATGTGGTCTATGGCACTGGCGAGATGATGGAACTGGAACCAGACCTCTCGGATGTCATCGAGGGTACTCACCAGCAGATCTTCGAGCGCGAGGCCGACGAGACAGGACTGCTGGAGGGCTCACGTGTGATCAAGCACAACGGCAGATACTACCTGCTGATGATCTCGCAGGCCTATGCCCCCGGACGTCACCGTCGGGAGGTGTGCTACCGTGCCGACGATATCCACGGCCCGTATGAGAAGAACGTGATCCTGGAGTCCGACTTCGGCGGATTCCCCTACGTGGGACAAGGCACCATCGTCGACACACAAGACGGCGACTGGTATGGCATCATCTTCCAGGACCGTGGTGGCGTAGGACGTGTGCTCACGCTCTCCCCCTGTCGTTGGATCGACGGATGGCCGCAGATCGGCGACGAGAATGGGAAGGTGCCCGAGACGATGCGCCCGCTGAAGAGCGGACAGCCCGAGACAGCCATCGTGAAGAGCGACGAGTTCGGTGATGCGAAGCTCGGTCTCCACTGGCAGTGGAACCACAACCCCATCGACAAGGCCTGGTCGCTCACGGAGCGTCCTGGCTTCCTGCGCCTGAAGACCAACCGTGTCGTGCCCAACCTCTACCTGGCACCCAACACCCTGACCCAGCGCATGGAAGGTCCGACCTGCAGTGGTGCCGTACTGCTCGATCTGTCACACCTGAAGGATGGCGACTGCGCCGGTCTGGCCGCCTTCAACAGCGACTCCGGCATACTGACGGTGAAGCGCCAGGGTAAGAAGCTGACGCTGGAGATGAGCGAGCAGACCGTCAGCCTCACCGACCGCGAGAAGGCCGTAGAGAACCACACGGAGAAGATCATCGCACAGGTGCCACTGAAGCAGACGAAGATCTGGCTGCGCATCGACGGCGACTTCCGTGCCGGTGATTCGAAAACGAGCGGCGGGTTCAGTCCCGGCCGCGACCTCGCCACCTTCTACTACAGTCTTGACGGCGAGCAGTGGACGAAGATCGGCAACGACTATAAGATGACGTTCGACTGGCGCCGGTTCTTCATGGGCTCTAAGTTCGCCATCTTCTGCTATGCCACGAAGAAAGCCGGCGGCTATGTCGACGTCGACAACTTCGTATATTCGAAACAATAACCACCAACAATTAAAGCCAACAACATGAGAAAGTATTTATTCATCCTGGTCTTCGGACTATTAGGCATAACTGCTGCACAGAGTCAGCCGTTACTTAAGACACACGTAGAGACCGGCGACGTGGAAGGTGTTGCCGACGGTACCACCCTGGCGGTTTACAAGGCCATTCCCTATGCCGCCCCTCCTGTGGGCAACCTCCGTTGGAAGGCACCACAGCCCGCCAAACCTTGGCAGGGAGTGAGGGTATGCGACACGTTCGGCCCTTGGCCGCCCCAGCCCGTTCGTCAGGGTCTGACCCCCGACATGATGAGTGAAGACTGTCTCTACCTCGGTATCGCTACCCCTGCCACCTCGGCCGACGACCGTCTGCCAGTGATGGTATGGATCCATGGCGGCGGCTTCCAGACCGAGCACTATGGCGGCGACCTGTGGAAATACCTCGCCCTGCGCGGTGTGGTCATCGTCAGCGTGGAGTATCGCACTGGTGCCCTCGGCTTCATGGCCCATCCCGAGCTGACCAAGGAGAACGGCGAAGGCCACTCCGGCAACTACGGTCTGCTCGATCAGATCTTCGCCCTGCAGTGGGTGCAGCGTAACATCGCCAACTTCGGCGGCGACCCCTCCAATGTCACCATCTTCGGAGAGTCGGCCGGTGCCATCAGCTGTAGCATCCTCTGCGCCTCACCCCTAGCTAAGGGCCTTTTCCATCGCTGCATCAGTCAGAGTGGTGGCTCGTTCGCCCCTTGGAGCGACCAGCCGCGCTCACTGGGTCTGGATGCCTCACAGAAGGGTGCCGAGACACAAGGTCTCGCCTTCCAGAAGCATCTGAAGAAGAAGTCGTTGAAGGAGCTACGTAAGATGGACACTCAAGCACTCTGTGGCAAGGATGTCGGCTTCGGTGGTTTCTGGCCCTGTGTCGACGGCTATGTGATCTGCGACGACCAGTACCGTCTCTACGAGCGTGGCGAGTATAACGACGTGCCTGTCATCGTGATGACCAACAGCGACGAGGGCGCCCTGTTCTCCCACTCCATCAAGCCCGAGGACTACGAGAAACAGATCCGTGGCATCTTTGGCTCCTATGCCGACGAGGCCCTGAAGACCTATCCAGGCAGCACGGTCGACGAGGCGTTCCATGGCTTCGGCGACGCTTTCCGCGACATGGGCTTTGCCTGGCCTTCCTACGCATGGGTCAGTCTACAGGCCAAGACCGGCAAGAGTCCAGCCTATACCGCCTTCCTAGCCCAGCCCTCCACACGCAGTTTCTCGCAGGATCCCCGCCGCCGCGGTGTAGCTCATGCCGATGATATCCTCTACCTCAACGGTGAGTTTCTCAACCAGCCCGACAAGTACCCTGCCGAGTCGGCTGTGGCAGAAATCATCCAACAGTACTGGGTGAACTTCGCCAAGACGGGCAACCCCAATGGCAAGGGCCTGCCCTACTGGCCGTCGTTCGACGACAGCAAGCCCACCACGATGCAGTTCTCCAACGGAGCCTCACTCATCATGCGCCCCAACCGCGAGCAGATCGACTTCGTCGACCGTTACTACAAGGCCAAGCGTGAAGAGACAGAAAGCCAGAGGAAGAGATAAGTATAACAAACGTAAGAATATAACGACTTGAAAATAGACGTAAACCACCTGTATAACGAATCTTAGGGCAGCAATTAAGTTGCCCTATGCATTCTTGTCTTGTTCACAATTTAATATATGCGACAAAGATTCTTTTATTTACTTGTATTGGCCGCGGTACTTGCCTCCTGCTCTGGAGACAAAGTGAAGTATCGTATCGGAATATCGCAGTGTTCAGATGATATATGGCGTAACAAGCAGAATGCAGAGTTGCGCATGGGTGCTTATTTCCATGATAACGTGGAACTGAAGTTCGCGGCGGCCTACGATAGCGACGAGCGGCAGGTGCAGCAGATTGACAGTCTTGTGAATGATGGCATCGACTTGATGATTGTGGCACCAAATCAGGTGCAGACCATCTCGCCTGCTATCGATCGTGCATACGAAAAAGGCATCCCTGTGATTGTGTTCGAGCGCAAGACCAGTTCACGGAAATATACCGCCTTTATCGGTGCCGACAACTACGAGATGGGCCGTATGATGGGCGAATACATCGCCTCTCGACTTCATGGACAGGGAACGGTGTTGGAGATAAAAGGATTAGAAGGCTCGTCGTCTGCCATCGAGCGCCATAATGGTTTCATGAACGCCCTGAAGGATACACCAGGTATCAAGATCGTTGGCTCGCTACAGGGCGACTGGACAGAAGAGAGCGCAGTTGAGGCTATGAAGCAATGGTTGGCAGACAATCCTGATAATCGTGTTGATTGTGTTTTTGGTCACAACGACCGCATGGCGATGGGAGCACGTACAGCAATAGCCAAGTCTTCACTTGCAACTATTCACGTTCCCCTTTTCTGCGGCATCGATGGTCTGCCTGGCGAGAACGGTGGTATCCAGCTGGTGCGCGACTCCTTGCTTGATGCTTCATACATCTATCCCACGCATGGTGATCAGATCATAGAATTGGCCGTTAGCATACTTGAGGGCAAGCCCTATAAAAAAGAGACCATGTTGATGTCTGCCCTTGTAACAAGTGACAATGCCAAGGTACTACTCATGCAGAGCGAGGAATTGATGCGACAGGCCGACCATCTGGATCAGTTACATAATAAAGCCGACAACTACCTGCATGAACTTGACACCCAGCGTGTCGTGAATTGGCTCGCCATCGGCATCATCGCGTTACTTATCGTCGTCTTCGTATTGTTCTACCTCTATCATTTACGGAAAATCAGTATGCAAAGAGCGCGCGTGGTTAACACTTTATGGAACCTTAAGCCAGAGGATGTCACAGTGATCTCGGAACCCTCTGAGTCCCAGAAGACGTCCGAGATTTCAGAGGCATCAGGAAGCTCTGTTATCCCAGAGGAAAGCGACGCTTCTGCCGTCTCTTTGTTTATCACGCGTTTTAAGGAAGTCGTGGAAGCTCGTCTGACAGACAGTAATACCAGTGTGGAAGATCTGGCAGAAGACATGAACCTCAGTCGCGTGCAACTCTACCGCAAGGTGAAGGCTGTGACAGGCTCGTCGCCTGTGGAATTGCTACGAACCGCTCGCCTGAGCTGCGCCTACCAGTTGCTGCTTACTACCGACAAGAGCGTCTCTGAGGTTGCGTATGCCGTCGGCTTTACCGCTCCCAGCTATTTCACGAAATGTTTCAAGGAGGAGTATGGCATGGTGCCGGGAGACGTAAGGAAGTGAAAAAGTGAATAATCTGCTGCCGGCTCACGAGTAAAAGCTAAGAAATATCGTTCATTCCATTGCAAAAATGTTTCATTGCAACATATTTCGCATGGGATGAACGATATTTTTAATGCCCAAGAACAAATAGTTAGTACTTTCACAGCAGATTTTCAAACAGACAGAGTATTAACTTAAAACAAAAAAAGACAAATGGAAAGACTAAGGAGATTCCTAACGAGCACGCTGCTCATCTTTGCGAGTACAATAATATACGCGCAAACGGAACTGACGGGTTCTGTCGTCGATGAGAACGGAGAAGGCGTCATCGGTGCCACCGTAAAGGAGAAAGGAACGACGAGCGGTACTGTTACCGACTTCGACGGGAACTTCAAACTAAAGGTTGAGGCGGGCACCATGCTCGTGGTGAGCTACATTGGCTATGACAATGTGGAAGTGGCTGCCGCCCCAGGCATGAAGGTGCAACTGAAAGAGAACGCCAGCGAACTGGCAGAGGTCGTGGTGACGGGTTACCAGAGCCAGCGTAAGGCCGACCTCACGGGTTCTGTAGCCGTGGTGAAGACCAACGATATGAAGACGTCGAGTGATACCGATCCCATGCGAGCCTTACAAGGTAAGGTGCCGGGCATGACCATCACCTCGAACGGCTCGCCTGTAGGCACTGGCACCATCCGCATCCGTGGCGGCGGCTCGTTCAACTCGTCACAGGATCCCCTCTTTATTATTGACGGGGTGCCCACGACCACGAGCCTGAACACCCTGAACATGAACGACATCGAGTCGATGCAGGTATTGAAGGATGCCGCCTCGGCCTCTATCTACGGTAGCCGCGCTGCCAACGGTGTGATTATCATCACCACCCGAAACGGCAAGAAGGGTGACAAGGTGAAGGTAGACTTCTCGGCCAATCTCACCACCCAGTTCTACAACAAGCAGACCATGATGAAGTTGGCCAACACATCGGAATATGCTACTGCCATGGCACAGGCTGCCATGAACGACGGCTTGGACCCCGAGCAGTATGCCAACAACTACGGGCTGACACTCAACGCTGCCAACGGTAAGCATATTCAAGCCTACGACCCCGCCACGGGACAAATGCGCCAGTTCATTGTGAACGGCCTTTACGACGGCTTCATGAACTCTAAGAAGACCATGCGTTTCAGCGACACCGACTGGCTCGACGCAATCAGTCGCACGGGTTTCTTGCAGAGTTACGATCTCAGTCTCTCGAACGCTACAGAGAAATCATCGGCACTCCTCTCTTTCGGTTATAAGAAGAACAACGGTATCCTGAAATACACCGATTTCGAGAGCTTCTCTGGTCGCATCAACACCAGCTACAAGGTGAACAAGATCGTGAGCGTGGGTGAGAACGCCACTATCACCTACAGTAACCAGGTGGACTGCCAGCCTCTAGAGAATGCCCTGAAGATGTCGCCTACACTGCCCGTATATGAAGAAGACGGCAAGACCTTCTCAGGCCCTGTAGGTGGTATGAGCGATCGCCAGAACCCCCTACGTGAGCTCTACCATAACCGCGACAACCGTCTGAAGATGTGGCGCATCTTCGGCAATGCCTATGTCAACCTGCAGCCGGTCAAGGGCCTGACGCTGCGCTCTAACTTTGGCCTTGACTACTGGTCGGAGTTTATCCACAGCGTTACCTATACCTGGCACTCTGACGTGGTGAACAACTCTACGCCCTCTGCCAATCTGGGCACTAAGAACTCCGTGAAGTGGACCTGGTCAAACACAGCCAATTATAAATTCAACATCGGTGCCGACCACAACTTCATCGTGCTGGCCGGTATGGAGCTGCACCGCGACGTGGAAGAGCGCTCATCGGCTTACGCACAGATGTACGCACTGGAGAACTACGACTACATGTGGCCTGATGCCGCCACGGGCACCCAGCGTGCCGGCGGTATCCGCGAGGGCTATAACCTGGTATCGTTCTTCGGCAAGCTGGACTACAACTGGAAAGACTTGGTACTCGCTTCGTTCACCATCCGCCGCGACGGTTCTTCACGCTTCGGTGAGAACAACCGCTATGGTACCTTCCCCGCCTTTACGCTGGGCTACCGTCTCTCCGAGAACTTGAAGCAGGAGTGGATCAATGACCTGAAGCTCCGCGCCTCATGGGGTGAGACCGGTAACCAGGCTATCTCCAACTACGCTCGCTACGGTCTCTATGCTGCCACATACGGCGGTGGCCGCAACGAGTCGACAGCCTATGATCTGGCGCTTGCCGGCAGCGGTATCTTCCCTTCTGGCTTCCGCGCCACACAGTCGCAGAACAACAACCTGAAGTGGGAAACGACCGAACAGTATAACCTCGGTATCGACTTCACCCTCTTCGGCAGCTCCGTCTATGGTACAATGGATGCTTATATCAAGAATGTGAAGGACATGCTCATCAACCCTGCCTACCTCGGATCGGTGGGTGAGGGCGGCGCCTCGTGGCTCAACGGGCCCAGTCTGCGCAACTGGGGTATGGAGTTCGCTCTGGGTTATCGCGGCACCACCGATTTCGGTCTGAAATACAACGTAAACGGCAACCTCGACTTCTTCCGTCAGCGCGTGACCTACCTGCCCGAGACGACCACAGGCTCATACGTTCACACCGCCAAGGAGAACCTGGTGGAGGCTAAGAAGCCCTATGGCTCGATTGTAGGTTATGTGGTCGACGGTCTGTTCCAGAATCGTGAAGAGGTGCTGGCTGGCGGTCAGGAGAACGCCCGCGTGGGTGGTCTGAAATATGCCGACCTCGACGGCAATGGCATCATCAACGAGCAGGACCAGACCTGGATCTTCAATCCTGTACCCGACTTCTCATGGGGCTTGAACTTCGAGCTGGGCTACAAGGACTTCGACTTCTCGATGTTCTGGCAGGGTGTCGCTGGACAGGATGTGTATAACGACCAAAAGTTCCAGACCGACTTCTATAGCATCACCGATGCCGGTTCGAACAAGGGCAACCGTATGCTCGATGCCTGGACAACAGCCAACACAGGCAGCAACATTCCCGCTCTGACCACCAACAACGTGGGCAACGAGAACCGCACCTCTACCTATTTTGTGGAAAACGGCTCCTACGCTAAGCTGCGCCAAGTGCAGATAGGCTACAACCTGTCTGACAACCTCTTGAAGAAGGTGCGCATGAGCAGTGCACGCGTCTACATCTCTGGGCACAACCTGCTCACCCTGAAGAGCAGCTCTCTGACCTGCAGCGACCCCGAGAACCCTCGTTGGATGTATCCTAACAGCACAAGTTTCTCGATTGGTATTCAAACATCATTCTAATATATAATAAGGTAAAGATTATGAAAGCAATATATAAAACAATCTGTGCAGGACTGATCGTCTGTGGTACGTTGACATCATGCAACGATTTCATCGACGTAGAACCACAGGGCGTCATCAGTGAAGATCTCGCTATGAGCCAGCCTAATGAAATGGTAACTTCAGCTTATGCCAAACTGGGCGACGACTGGTACACCTATCCGTTTAATCTCTGGCCTTATGGCGACGTCTCCTCTGACGATGCCATGAAGGGCGGATCGGGCACCACCGATACCAACTATCATCCTGTGGAAGTATGGTCGACGCTGACAGCCTCGACGCCCGACCACATGGACGAGCAGTGGTATCACTTCTACTGTAGCATCTCACGCTGCAACCGCGCGCTGGTCTCGCTGGCCGAATACGGGAATGCCAAACTGGGTGAGGAGAAAACCAAAATCCGCGAGGGCGAGGTGCGCTTCCTCCGCGCTCACTTCTACTTCAAACTCGTCCAGATGTGGTACCAGGTGCCCTGGATCGACGAGGAGGTATATAAGAACCACACCGAGGAGCAGACACCCAACACCCAGTTCACCCATGAGGAGCTGATGGACAAGATCGTGGCTGACTTCAAGTTTGCCTATGATGTGCTACCCGTACAGCAGAGCGAAGGCGGTCGCGCCAACAAGATTGCCGCCGCAGCCTATCTGGCCAAGTGCTACCTGACTATGGCCTGGGGCGATGGCTATGAGGCTTCGACCGGTGCCGGCCACATCAACAGCCAGTACATGCAGGAGGTGATAAAGTACACTAACGATGTGAAAAACTCACCATACGGCTACCTGGAGGATTTCGGAGATATCTTCCTGCCGGAGTACAAAAACTCGAAGGAGAGTGTCTTCGCCGTACAGCACAGCGACTATCAGGACGATAATACCCTTTACGGACGCGCCAACTGGAGCAACATGCTCAATGGCTGCTGGCAGATATGGTCGTGCGGATGGGACTTCCACAAGCCCACGCAGAACCTCGTCAACGCCTTCAAGACCCGTGACGGACTGCCCATGTTTGATGACTACAACGATGAGATTGCCTATCCTATCAACGGTGTGCCTACTGCCCAGAAATGGGATCCGCGCCTTTTCCATACCGTCGGCATGCCCACTTTCCCCTACAAGTACGAAGCCGAGTACACCATGACCAAGGACAACAGTCGCACACCGAACACTTACGGCTACTATACCTCACTGAAGGAGGTGCCGCAGCGTTCGAAAGGAGAGACCTTCGACAATCCCTGGCAGGCCTTCGCCATGAACGACTATGTGCTGCGCTACACCGATGTGATGCTGATGCGTGCTGAAGCCCTCATTGAGACAGGACAACTGGAGGAAGCCCGTACCATTATCAACGACATCCGCCAGCGTGCCAAGAACAGCATCGCCAAGCATATCCAATATGCCGCCAACCAGTGCGACATTGCCCTCTATCCTGCCAGCTATTTCTCTAATAAGGAACAGGCCCGCAAGTGCCTGCAGTGGGAACGACGCTTAGAACTGGCCATGGAGAACGGCCGCTACTTCGACCTGCGCCGCTGGGGCATCGCCTCGCAGACGCTTAACAAGTTCTTTGACAAGGAGAAGGATGCCATCTACGACGGTCAGACTTACGCCCAGTATTATAAGGACGCCCACTATACGCCCGCAAAGAACGAGTACTTCCCCCTGCCCTACATCCAGCTCTACTACGTGCCAGGGCTCTATACTCAGAATAAAGGATATAATTAAAGTGGGGAGTTAAGAGTTAAGAATTAAGTATTAAGAATTAAGAGTTATGAAAAAGATATCTATCATTATAATGGCGATGTGCGCACTTATCCTGACCGCTTGTCAGGATAAGGACATCGACCGCAAGACCATGATCCTCTCGGCTCCCGATGCCGCACAAATCACCGGTGCCTTGAATGGCGATGACTACACCTGGACTTGGTCTGCCCAGACAGAGCAGATGCAGGTCAGCATCTATCGCAACGGCACGCTCTCAGTCAGCGAGACCGTCAGCGGCAACAGCTATACACAGAAGGACGTTCCAACGAACGTGCCATTTGAGTATGTCTTCAAACTTACCGACGGCACCAATTTCTCTACTGGCGTTATCAAAAACTATCTGCGTGAAGGTGCCACCAGCATCAGCGGTGTGCAGATGTCGCAGGTGGATAAGGCTGGCGGCTACGATGCCCTCGTAGAGTGGAACAAGACTGCCGATGCCACCGGCATCAAGTTCTCCGCTACCAATGGCAAACAGACCATCAATGAGACTCTCCCTGGCACAGCCACTTCCTATACGATCTCCGACGTAAAGACTGGCGACACTTGGGAAGTCACCCTGACTGCTGTGAACGATAAGGGTACAGCCCTCTCGACCCGCTCATCACTTCGCATCGGTAAGACTGCCATCGGCTTCCTGAGTGTCTACGCCTCGCCTGAAGAACTGGTTGCCAATGGTGATGACGACGAGGCCTCGGCCTGGCTCTGGCTCCACGAGACCTATCCGACGGCTCAGTTCGTGCCTTTCACCAGCATCAACTCTGCTGATGTCATCGAACCCTATCGCGTGCTCTTCTGGCTTCGCGACCTAGAGGGTGTCAGCGAGAGCGACGTTTGGAATATACCCACCGACGTAGAGGCCGCCACGCCCATCATCCGCGAGTGGTACAAGGCAGGCGGTAGCCTCCTGCTCTGGAGTCACGCCACCGTCTATGCTGGTCATCTCGGACGCCTCAATCTCGACGACATGAAAAACAACGACCATGCCTTCGGTTTCGGCTTCGGCGGCATTAACAATGACGTTTGGAAGATGGCTGTCGAACTGTATCCCGACCATAAGTTCAAGAAAGATCACTCCTCGCACCCCATCTACAAGGGTTTGGAGGTGGAGACAACCGCCGATACGAAGCTTATCGCCTTCAAGGGACCAGGCTGGACGGAAGACCACAACTGCCTCTACTTCAATCTTCCCAGTCTCTTGACAGGTATCGGCAATAGCGAAGAGGCCTGCTACACCCAGTGTACCCAGACCTATGGTATCTATCCGCTCGGCACATGGGATGGTCAGATATGGTGGATCAGTCAGATGAACGTCTGGGAAGCCCAACAGGGCAACACAGACTTCCAGGGTACGCTACTCTGCATCGGTAACGGTGGCTGCGAGTTCTCGATGAAGAATGCCGATGGCACGCCCGACAAGAGTGCCCACCCGAAGAATAACATCTATCAGGACAATATCCTCACCCTCGCGAAAAACTCCTTGGAGTATCTGAAAACACGATAAAATATGTAAATTTGCAGCAGAAACTTAAAACAAACGAATATGAAGAGACTCATGATGATGACTGCCCTACTGATGGCGGTGACAGTGAAGGCCCAAGGTCCAATGATCCTGGGAGATAATCATGCCATGCTACGGGTGAAGCAGGGAACAAAGTATCTGCTGCTGCCCGTGCAGGAGAAGGAAGAGAATGCGAACATTGCCGTGCTCGACATACGTAACGAGATGGTACAACGGCTGAACGTCCGTCTGGCCGTGGACAAAGTGGATTATTTCGTTCCTTTCGAAATCAGGAACGGACAACTGTTAGATATCACCTTTCATGCCGACAAGAGGACGACAGGAGCCATGAAGGATTTCGTGTGTTGGAAGGAGATGAAGTACTCGGACACCTTCGACACGACAAACCGCGAACGCTTCCGTCCACGATATCACCACACGCCGTTGTATGGCTGGATGAATGATCCGAACGGTATGTTCTATAAGGATGGCGTGTGGCACCTGTACTATCAGTATAACCCCTATGGCTCACAGTGGGAGAACATGAGTTGGGGGCACTCCACCTCGCGCGACCTGATTCACTGGGATGCTCAGCCGCTGGCCATCGAGAGCGACTGGCTGGGAGCCATCTTCTCGGGCAGTGCCATCGTTGACAAGGACCATACGACAGGATTCGGCCGCAATGCGGTCGTAGCTATGTACACGTCGGCTGGAGCCGCTCAGACGCAGAGCATCGCCTACAGTACCGACGGCGGACAGACATTCACTAAGTATGCCGGTAATCCTGTCATTACCTTCAACGCCCCTGACTTCCGCGACCCCAAAGTATTCTGGCACGAGCCTACAAGCAAATGGATGGTGGTGCTGGCAGTGGGACAGGAAGTGCAGTTCTACAGTTCCAAGAACTTGAAAGAATGGAAGTACGAGAGTTCATTTGGTCGTGAATACGGCAACCACGATGGCGTATGGGAATGTCCCGATATGCTTTGCTTCGGCGAAAAGTGGGTACTGCTGCTCAACATCAATCCCGGTGGACCTTTCGGTGGCTCGGCTACGCAGTACTTCGTTGGGCGATTCGACGGCCACACCTTTACGTGCGAGGACAATCCCTCAGAGACGAAATGGATGGATTACGGCAAGGATCATTATGCTACCGTCACCTTCCACAATGCTCCCGAAGGCCGCATCGTAGCACTGCCCTGGATGAGCAACTGGCAGTATGCCAACCAAGTGCCCACCCAGCAGTTCCGCTCAGCCAATGGATTGCCCCGTGACTTGGGTATAAAGACCATTGGCGGCGAGACCATCCTGACCTGCATCCCATCGAAAGAGGTGATGGCCCTGCGTGGCAAGAAAGTAAAGCAGCCGACGGAGGCCTGCGAGATCGTCATCGACATGAAAAGCTCGACCGACATCGTCCTGTCTAATGCCAAGGGTGAGCAGGTCACGATGCACTACGATGCCCAGAAGCAGGAGTTCAAGATGGATCGCACGAAGAGCGGCGACGTGAGCTTCAGTGAGGCATTCCCTTGTGAGACCGCTGCTCCCACCTTCGGTAGCATCAAGCAGTTGCGTCTTTTCATCGACCGCTGTTCCATCGAGGCCTTCGACGCAGAAGGAAAGATGGTGATGACCAACCTTGTATTCCCCTCAGAGCCCTACAACACCATAAAGGTAAAGGGCGGTAAGACAACCATCTACCAACTTGATAAATAAAAACAGACCATCGTTCATTATGAATAAAACTAGTAAACTCGCCCTCATCCCCGTGATGCTCTGCTTCTTCTGCATGGGCTTCGTGGACTTGGTGGGCATCGCCTCCAACTATGTGAAGGCCGACCTGGCCCTGAGCGACTCCGTGGCCAACGTATTCCCCTCGTTAGTATTCTTCTGGTTCCTCATCTTCAGTGTTCCCACGGGCATGCTGATGAACAGGATCGGCCGTAAGAAGACTGTGCTGCTCTCGCTTGTGGTGACAGTCGTGTCTCTGCTTTTGCCGCTGTTTGATGAGTCGTTCGGCATCATGCTTGTGGCCTTCTCACTGCTAGGCATCGGCAACGCTCTGATGCAGACATCGCTGAACCCGTTAGTATCGACCGTGATGGGCGGCGGTAACCTGGCTTCTACGCTCACTTTTGGACAGTTCATCAAGGCCATCGCCTCGTTCTCTGCTCCCTATCTCGCCATGTGGGGTGCCACGATGGTCATTCCTGAATTCGGACTGAACTGGCGTGTGCTGTTCGGAATCTTCTTGATCGTTGGAATATTGTCATCGATTCTGCTCCTCATCACGTCTATTGACGAACCAGCCATTGAGGGCAAGCCTTCCACGTTTGTGGAGTGTTTCAAACTCCTGGGCACCCCCATCGTGCTGCTGTCGTTCTTTGGCATCATGTGCCATGTGGGCATCGACGTGGGTACGAACACGACGGCGCCGAAGATCCTCATGGAACGACTAAGTATGACGCTCAACGAGGCAGCCTTTGCCACGAGCCTCTACTTCATCTTCCGTACCATCGGCTGTCTGACGGGTTCGTTCTTTCTCCGCGTACTCAAGATGCGAACGTTCTTCATCATCTCGGCGGTGATGATGGCGCTATCGATGTGTGGTCTGTTCTTCGGCACGCAGCAATGGATGCTCTACATCGCTATCGCATTGGTGGGCTACGGCAATTCGAACATCTTCTCCATGTGCTTCGCCACCGCCCTCGAATCGATGCCCGAGAAGCAGAACGAGGTCTCGGGCCTCATGATCATGGGCTTATTCGGCGGCACGATCTTCCCCCTGCTCATGGGTTTCATGAGCGACGCCATGGGACAGGCCGGAGCCGTGCTGGTGATGGCTGTCGGTGTCCTCTACCTCTTTACGTATATCAAACAAATAAAGACCACATAAAACTATGAATCAGAAACGTTATGTAGTAGGACTCGGTGAGGTCCTGTGGGACGTACTGCCCGAAGGCAAGAAACTAGGTGGTGCCCCTGCCAATTTCGCCTATCATGCAGGACAATTCCTGGGTAGTGACTACACGATCGCTATCAGTGCGCTGGGAAAGGACAAACTGGCCGACGAGACCATTGAGGCTCTGAAGGAGCATGGTCTGAACAATCTGCTGCCCCGTGTACCTTATCCTACTGGAACGGTACAGGTGCAGCTCGACGAACAGGGCATCCCCACATATGACATCAAAGAGAACGTCGCATGGGACAATATCCCTTTCGATGACGACATCCAACAAATAGCCCGCAACTGTCGGGCCGTTTGTTTCGGCTCATTAGCCCAGCGCAACGTGGTGAGCCGTGAGACCATCCAAAAATTCCTTGATGCCACGCCCGATGACTGCATAAAGATCTTTGACATCAACCTGCGCCAGCAGTTCTATACGCAGGAGATTCTGCGTGAGTCGTTCCAGCGCTGCAACATCCTGAAGATAAACGATGAGGAACTGGTGCTCATCGGCCGCATGTTCGGTTATCCTGGCCTCGACATCGAGAACAAATGCTGGCTCATCCTGGGCAAGTACAATCTCGACATGCTTGTACTCACATGCGGCACTAACGGTAGCTATGTATTCACCCCAGGTCACATTTCCTTCCAGGAAACGCCTAAGGTCAAAGTGGCCGATACGGTAGGCGCAGGCGACTCCTTCACCGGCTCATTCGTGGGTAGTATCCTTAATGGCAAGTCTGTGCCCGAGGCTCATCGCACCGCCGTTCAGGTCTCTGCCTACGTCTGTACCCAAAACGGAGCCATGCCCAGCTACCCAAAAGAACTGCTGCAATAAGGAAGGTCGCCGTTTGTCCTAAAAAAATGCCTAAAAAAATGTTCGGCTGAAGTTACAAACTAGAAAAACCGAGGGGGCTTTTTACTCCCTTTTTGCCCTATTCGGAGTGGAGAACGAGGCTACACCGGGTGGGGGTGGCTTCTTACGGTTAAAGGGATTATCTCTATGACTGTAAGGAATGGCATCTACGAGAGAAAGGGATCATCTCTATACCCTATAAGGGATTATCTCTTTCACTCGTAAGCCCTATCTCCACAACTCTTGGAGCCTATCTCTCTGAGGGAAAGATCCTGGCTCTACATTGGCAGTATATAACTTGTTTATTATCAAGCAAATACAAAAATTGCTTAAAACTTACGTCTACGTCCTTATTGCGTTGTTTCTGGTTAATACGCGAGTTATGAGGGGGTGTTTGTAAAAATAAATCGCAATGCCGCTGCCTCGCTTGTTACCAGCGAGACGCAAGAAGTTCCATCTATAATGCAGGGTTACACCCTGCTTGTTTGTTCTCTTTCTTCGGCGCGAAGAAAAGAACCAAAAGAAGCATCCACCCCCACTAAATCTCCCCCTATATGGGGAGACTTAACCGCTCCTCCTGTCGCTCTTACATTATGGTACGCTCAGACCATCAAAGGTCTGGCGTGATCTTTTCTCGGCTGCGCTTTGATGCTGCGGTATTCCCTTCGACAGGCTCAGGGACCGCAGAGGGACGTAGTGGACCGTAGGAAGGGGCGATTTCCGACTGACAGAAACGCGGAGGCCCCCTCATATACTTTTAGCCCCCTAGAGGGGGCAAGTATAGAGGGGGACACCTCTGGCTTATTCTGTCAGTCGGCCGCCACCATCGCTCAAGCAATTCTTGAACGACGAGACGGCAACAGGGGCACCACAGAATGCACTCGCTCTTTATTTGGCTTCGCCGAAGATACGCCATCTCGGCAAAAAAGAACGCATTATTTTTGTTTTGCTCTAGATTTTTTCGTATCTTTGTAGCCAAACATAAAAACAACCAATAAATGAAAACCCTTAAGAAGAAAGCAACGTTCTTTATGATGCTGACGGGCATGCTGCTCCTGACAGCACCGTCGGCGATGGCCACCAAGTTCCTTGGCATCCATATCATCGACAAAGACTATCTGATGGTGCATTTCCGCGACGGTGAGGTGCACTACCGTGACAACGGCACCGGGCCGAGTGCCTATCTGGGACATTCGTTCGCTGCAGGCGACGACACCCTGCTCGTATTCGGCGAGCGATTGAAGGTGGGCGAGGCGCAGCAGGCAGCGCTATGGCGCGTCAGCTCGGCCGACGACAAGTCCTTCGCCACAGCACAGCCCGTGAACATCTGGCGGAAGTCGAAGCCGATGAACACCGATAACACCTTGTCGAGCGAACTCGACCACTGGCTGTTCATCCAACTGCCGCAGTCGATGAGACAGGGATGCAGCTATACGGTCAGCATCCCCGACGGTATCGGCGCCGACCAGACGACAGCCACCATCCGCTTCGACGTGTGGAACACCCCGTCGGAAGCCGTGCATGTGAACATCATCGGTTATGCACCGAACGAGACACGGCATGCCGCCGACCTCTACCAGTGGTTGGGCGACGGCGGTCAGCGCGACTACAAGGCATGGGAGGGACGGAAGGTCTATCTCTATAACGTGAACACCAAGAAGAAGACGGCTGCCGGTACGGTGGCCTTCTGGAAGACGATGGCCGACGCAAAGGAGGAGGCCGGTCAGAAGAGCCTCATCGGCACCGACGTGTGGAACATCGACTTCAAGGGCACGACCCCGGGCTGTTACCGTCTGGTAGTCGAGGATGTGGGTTGTAGCATGGACTTCGACATCGCCGCCAACGTCTATTTCCAGCCCTACCGCTACTCTGTGCGCGGCTACTACTACATGCGTCTCGGCGAGCCGAAGGACCCCGCGCATGTGTTCCCCGTGCCACGACAGCCGCAGTTCATCCCCGAGACCGACCCCAAGGGCTTCACCGTCTACAAGACCGATCTGCAGCCCTGGCATCCCGAGTGGCGGAAGCTACGGATGGACGTATGGGACGAACCCCACTTCAAGAAGCTCTTCGAGTCGATCTTCTGGCAGCATCGTCTGCCGGGCAACCCCGTAAACACAGAGGTCAAGGGTGGTCACTCCGACGCCTTCGACTGGGACCGTCATCTCGCCCACGTCAGTAATATCTACGACATGCTGCTGCCCTATCTCCTCTCCGGCGGTCGGCTGACCGACGATCATCTCGGCATCCGCGAGAGCGGCAACGGCATCCCCGACATCATCGACGAAGCCCGCAACGAGGTGGACTTCTTCCTCTCTATCCGCGACGGTGAGGCCTACTCGCAGGGAGTCACGAACCCCTGTGCCGACTGGAGCGTGATGTTCCAGGCCGGTTGCACGACGATGGCCGCCTGGGCGAACGCCGCCAACTGTGCCGTCCTCGCCGAGGCCTTCCGTATCCAGCAGAACGACTCCCTGCGCCAGTACTATACCGATGAGGCCATCAAGGCCTTCCGCTTTGCCAGTCGTCAGGAGAACCTGCAGCTCGACGATCTGCAGGACATCGGTAGCATGAGCATGCGTGGCCGTGACTTCCGTCAGTTGGCCGCCGCCTTCCTCTACAATCTCACCGGCGACGAGGCCTGGGAGAAGATCTTCGCCGAGGAGAGCATGATCAAGGACGGCCACTCTCTGCTCTTCAACAAAGGTAAGCAGGGCTTCTTTGGCATCGGTGTGACCAACCAGTACGAAGAGAAAGATATCCCCTTCTGTCAGCTCTGGGCGGCTGCAGCCTACCTGACCACTCCGCAGCCGCGCCATTTCGAGGCTCTCTATCAGAACCTGAAGGCGAGCGTGAAGAGTCATGCCGAGGCCTATAACATCAGTCATATGGCCCAGCGCCCCTCGCGCCGCAGTGCCAACGACAGTCGCTGGCAGGTGTCGCAGAACCTGCAGTTGGTGATGCTCGCTCATTATATCGAGCCCCAGAAGGCACGCCGCCAAGAGTTGGAGCACGTCATGTACACCGAGGCCGGCTGGGCCATGGGTCGTAACCCGGGCAACATCGTGGAGATGACCGGTCTGGGAGAGCGCCATATCACCGATGTGTACTCCACAGGACGCAACGACGGTGAGGTAGGCACACATCCCGGACAGACTCCGTTCAACGGTACGGAGACCTGGTCGCCCAACAACGGCGGCGACGCACGTATCCTCCTGAACCGCTGCTACCCGTCGTGGAACGATGGCGGCTGGCCCCGTCAGGAGTCGTATTTCAACCAGCGTTACCTCTGGGTGAACGGTGAGTTTACGCCCCGAGAGACCATGCGCGGCAAAATGGCTCTGCTTGGCTATTTGTATGCTATACAGCAATAACAACTAATAAATAAACACGAAAAAGGAAGGAAAAGCTACAATTTTCTGGTATATGAAACAAAAAGAAAACTATCTGTAACATGAAAGAAACAGGGATATTGTTTTTTCCCTTAACTTTGCACACAGAATCACAAACATGGTTAAAATTGTTTTAGTTATATTAGTAGTTAGTAGTTTTTCCTTCCTCGGGGCCTAAGAAAAGCGTTTCTTGTCCCGAGGTTTTTAATTGTCCACACTTCAACTAATGAAACAATGAGAAAAACTATCTTGTGCGCACTACTGACTGTGGTCGGCACAGCCATGGCACAAAACCAACTACAATGGCAAACAGAAAAGACCGACATCAAGGTCGAGTTCTTCACCCCATCGATTGTCCATGTGGTGAAAACACCCCTCAGCCACAGCTATATAAAGAACAGCATGGTGGTTACCGCACAGCCCGAGAAGGTCGAGGTGGCCAGAAACGGGAATACCGTCGCCAGCAGCCAGCTGACCGTCAAGGTAGACCCGCGTTCCGGTGCCATCACTTTTCAGGACAACAAAAAACGCACACTCCTCAGAGAGACAAGCTGTGCCTTTGTCCCATGGACAGAAGGGCCCGACGCCGGCACCTTCCGTGTGACACAGTGCTTCACCCTCGACAAGGATGAGGCCATCTACGGACTGGGTACCATACAGAACGGTCGTATGAACCGTCGCGGCACCCACCAGCGGATGGAGCAGTCGAACCTCGAGGACTACCAGAACGTGCTGCAGTCGGTCAAGGGCTGGGGACTGTACTGGGACAACTACGCGCCGACACAGTTTGATGACGACCAGCAGGGCATGCGTTTCTCCTCAGAGGTGGGCGACTGTGTCGACTACTACTTCATGTACGGCGGCTCTGCCGACGGGGTCATCGCACAGATGCGACACCTGTCGGGACAGGTACCGATGTTCCCTTTATGGACCTACGGCTTCTGGCAGTCGAAGGAGCGCTACAAGAGTGCCGCCGAGACAGAGAGCATCGTCGACAAGTACCGTGAGCTGCAGGTACCGCTCGACGGTATCATACAAGACTGGCAGTACTGGGGCTCGAACTACCTGTGGAACGCGATGGATTTTCTCTCGGAGGAGTTCAGCAACGGGCCTCAGCTCATCAAGAACGTGCACCAGAAGCACGCTCACTTCATGATCAGCATCTGGGCCAGCTTCGGTCCACAGACCCAGCAGTTCCGCGAACTCAATGAGAAAGGACTCTTGTTGCCCATCGAGACATGGCCACAGAGCGGACTCTCTCATATCTGGCCGCCACGCATGGACTATCCCTCAGGGGTGAAGGTGTATGATGCCTTCAATGCCGAGGCACGTGATATCTACTGGAAATACCTGAAGAGGCTCTACGACTATGGCACCGATGCCTGGTGGATGGACTCGACGGATCCCGACTTCTTCAATCCGAGGGAAAGCGACTATGCCTATATCGTCGGGGATTGCAAATCCCCGGCAACAGAGGGAAGTAAGACGGGGATGACATGGCGAGCCATGCGCAATGCCTTCCCCTTGGCTACCGTGCGTGGTGTCTATGAGGCACAGCGCAGCAGCGCTGCTCCTTCGGAAGGATCGGGAGAGGAAAAGCGGGTGTTCATCATGACACGCTCGGCCTTCGCCGGACAGCAGCACTACGGCTCAAACATGTGGAGCGGTGATGTGGCCTCGTCATGGGATATGCTCAGGAAGCAGTTGCCCGCCGGACTGAGTTTCTCGCTGACGGGTAATCCTAACTTCAATACCGACATCGGCGGTTTCTTCTGTGGTTCCTACAATACCAAGGGTAGCGGTTCTGCACCACGGAACCCACAGTTCCAGGAGCTCTATGTGCGATGGATGCAGTATGGTCTGTTCTGTCCAGTCTTCCGCAGTCACGGTGCCGACGCGCCCCGTGAGATCTGGCAGTTCGGTCGGAAAGGAGAGCCCGTGTACGACGCGATAGAGAAGTCCATCCGTCTGCGCTACCGTCTTATACCTTATATATATAGTACAGCCTGGCAGGTCACCAGCAACAACGACAGTTATCTGCGACCGTTGTTCAGCGACTTCGTCCAGGACAAGAAGGTGTGGAACATGACCGATGAGTTCATGTTCGGTCGCAGCATCCTTGCCGCCCCCATCGTGGAGGCCCAGTACACGGAGGAGAAGATCATCCACGAGGACGCTATGACTGGATGGGAGAAGAAAGAACAGTCGGGCGACAGGAGTCAGGAGACGGGAGTGGATTGGAGTGTGAGCAAGACAGCCACGAAATATCTGCCGAAGGGAACCACGTGGTATGACTTCTGGACGAATAAGTGGTATAAGGGCGGACAGACGGTCGTCCTCACCACCAGCTTCGACCGTGTGCCGATGTTCGTCCGTGCCGGTAGCATCCTCCCACTCGGTCCGGAGATGCAGTATGTAGGTGAGAAGGCATGGGACCACCTCGAGCTCCGTATCTATCCGGGTGCCGACGGTACCTTCACGCTCTATGAGGATGAAGGCGACAACTACAACTACGAGAAGGGTATCTACAGCACCATCCCGTTCCGTTGGGACGATGCCAAGGGGGTGTTGACCATCGGTCAGCGACAAGGCTCCTTCCCGGGCATGCTCTCTGTCAGGACCTTCACGGTGGTGTGGCCCGACGGCACCACGAAGACCGTCGACTATCAAGGACAGGAAATCAATATCAGCAAATAAGATGAAGAAAGCACTCATGATGCTGGCCGTCTGCCTGACAGCACTCTCGGCCACAGCACAACAGCACAAGCTATGGTACGACAAGCCCGCCACCCACTGGCTGGAGGCTCTGCCCATCGGCAACTCCCATCTCGGGGCGATGGTCTATGGCGGTACCGACAGCGAGGAGATCCAACTCAACGAGGAGACCTTCTGGAGCGGGTCGCCCCATCATAACAACAGTGAAGAAGCCAAGACTCATCTGCAGGAGGTCAGAGACCTGATCTTCGCAGGCAAGGAGATGGAGGCGCACGAGATCATCGACAAGCACTTCTTCAAGGGACCTCATGGCATGCGCTTCCTACCGTTGGGCAGCGTGAAGCTATCCTTCGACTACCAAGGGCAGACCGTGCCGGTGGACTACCGTCGTGAGCTGAGTCTCGCCGACGCACTCTGCACCACCACCTACGAGGCGAACGGAATCAAGTACGAGCGCACGGTCTTTGCCTCACAGGCCGACAACGCCATCGTCGTGCATCTGAAAGTGGACAAGGAAGGTACGCTGGCCTTTAACCTCGGCTTTGACAGTCAACTGCAGGCGGAGCAGCATGTCAGCAACCATCAGCTGACGGCCGTCGTCAAGAACGTGGAGCAGGAAGGCATTCCCGGACAACTGACGGCCGAGGCGTGCATCATCGTGAGCACCGAAGGTGAGACGGTGGACGGCAGCAAGTCTATCACTGTCTGCAACGCGACGACAGCAACCATCTATATCGTGGCCGCCACCAACTTCATCGACTACCAGAATATCAGTGGTGACCCGACAGCCAAGAACCTCCAGACGATAACCTCACTGAAGGGGAAGAGCTATGAGCAGTTGCGCGACCGGCACATCAAGGCATACCAAGCGCAGTACGACCGTGTGTCGCTGACGCTGGGACAGTCGGCAGCCTCGGCAAACGTCACAACGCTCCTTCCCACCGACCAGCGTCTCGCCGCCTTCGCCAAGAACGGCGGCACCGACCTCGACATGGTGTCGCTGATGATGCAATACGGTCGTTACCTGCTGATATCCTCCTCGCAACCAGGCGGACAGCCAGCCAACCTGCAAGGTGTGTGGAACGACAAGATGGATGCCCCATGGGACTCGAAATACACCATTAACATCAACGCAGAGATGAATTACTGGCCTGCCCTCGTGGGAAACCTCGCCGAGACCCAGCAGCCATTGTTCTCGATGATCCGCGACCTGAGCAAGACAGGTACCAAGACCGCCCAGACGATGTACGGATGCGACGGTTGGGTGGCCCATCACAATACCGACCTCTGGCGCATCGCCGGTCCGGTAGACGGCACAACCTGGGGTATGTTCCCCACAGGCGGTGCATGGCTGACGACACACCTCTGGCAGCACTATCTCTTCACTGGCGACAAGCAGTTCCTGACGGAGTACTATCCCATCATGGAAGGAGCTGCCGACTTCCTACTCAGTTATATGGAGCCGTATCCCGAGGCGGGCGAGGTGAAGGGAGCCGCAGGATGGCTCGTCACCGTGCCCACCGTCTCACCGGAACACGGTCCGAAGGGTAAGAGCACCACCGTCACCGCCGGTTCGACGATGGACAACCAGATTGTCTTCGATGTGCTCTCACAACTGATACAGGCAGCCAGGGTGCTTGGCAAAGACGAGGCCTCACTCCGTGTCTACCAGAAGGCTCTGTCAAAGCTGGCTCCCATGCAGATCGGCCGCTATGGTCAGTTGCAGGAATGGCTCATCGACGGCGACGACCCGAAGGATGAGCACCGTCATATCTCACACCTCTACGGACTCTATCCCTCCAACCAGATATCGCCTTATTCCCATCCGGAGCTCTTCACTGCCGCCGCTAACACACTGAACCAGCGGGGTGACATGGCGACGGGTTGGAGTCTGGGTTGGAAGATCAACTTCTGGGCGCGGATGCTCGACGGCAACCATGCCTACCAGATTTTCAAGAACCTGCTGACGGTGATACCAGCCACGACAGAATGGGCTCCCCGAGGCGGCACCTATCCGAACCTCTTCGATGCCCATCCACCCTTCCAGATTGACGGAAACTTCGGTTGCGCCGCAGGCATCTGTGAGATGCTGCTGCAGAGTCACGACGGTGCTGTACATCTGCTGCCAGCCCTGCCCGACGCATGGTCGGAGGGACAGGTCACCGGTCTTCGGGCACGAGGCGGCTTCATCGTCGATATGCGTTGGAAAGACGGTGTCATACAGGAGGCCATCATCAAGTCGACCATCGGCGGCACGCTCCGCGTGCGCTCCTATGTACCTCTACAAGGAGAGCATCTGAGACCGGCCACCGGCGGGTGCCCCAACCCGCTGTTCGCACCGGCCGTGATCCAACAGCCGCAACAATCGGCTGAACTGTCAGATTTTCCCTTACTTCAGGTAAAAAATGTCTACGAATACGATCTGGACACCAAGCCCGGTCAGACATACCGACTGAAGATATAGACGATAGACTATCTAATGTTACCTGACAGAAAGTTTATGTGACATGAGATATTGTCCATATCACACTTTTTATTTAACTTTGCAACGAAAACATAACGAGATATGCTATTACAATTATCCAACAGAAACAACCTCTTATTATCAACATTATTTATGCTCATGGTCTGTGCCGTAACATCTGTATCGGCACAGACCTTGCCTTATCAGAACCCTAACCTGAGTGCCAGGGAGCGTGCCGTTGATCTCTGCAGCAGACTGACGCTGGAGGAGAAGGCCATGCTCATGCTCGACGAGAGTCCGGCCATCCCACGCCTCGGCATCAAGAAGTTCTTCTGGTGGAGCGAAGCCCTGCACGGTGCCGCCAACATGGGTAACGTGACGAACTTCCCCGAGCCCGTAGCCATGGCTGCATCGTTCAACCCCGACTTACTTTATAAGGTGTTCGATGTGGCCAGCACCGAGTTCCGTGCCCAGTACAACCACCGAATGTACGACCTGGGCGGCGAGGACATGAAGATGCGCAGTCTGTCGGTATGGACACCGAACGTGAATATCTTCCGTGACCCACGCTGGGGCCGCGGTCAGGAGACCTACGGTGAAGATCCCTATCTGACAAGCGTCATGGGTGTTCAGGTGGTCAAAGGCCTGCAAGGTCCTGAGGACGCCAGATACCGCAAGCTCTGGGCTTGTGCCAAGCACTATGCCGTACACAGTGGTCCGGAGTACACCCGTCACACGGCCAACCTCACCAATGTGCCGGCACGCGACTTCTGGGAGACCTATATGCCGGCCTTCAAGACATTGGTACAGGATGCCAAGGTACGTGAGGTGATGTGCGCCTACCAGCGTCTCGATGATGACCCCTGCTGCGGTTCTACCCGTCTGCTCCAACAGATCCTGCGCGATGAGTGGGGCTTTCAGTACCTCGTCGTCAGCGACTGCGGTGCCGTGAGCGACTTCTATGAGAACCATAAGTCATCCTCTGATGCCGTACATGGCACATCGAAGGCCGTCCTTGCTGGTACCGACGTGGAGTGTGGTTTCAACTATGCCTATAAGAGCCTCCCCGAGGCTGTGCGTAGAGGTCTGCTTTCTGAGACAGAAGTCGACAAGCATGTCATCCGCCTGCTCGAAGGCCGTTTCGATCTTGGAGAGATGGATGACCCCTCGCTCGTAGAGTGGTCGAAGATCCCCTACTCTGCTATGTCCACGAAGGCCTCCGCACAGATTGCCCTCGACATGGCCCGTCAAACCATCGTCCTGCTTCAGAACAACAATGACATCCTACCTTTGAAGAAGAATGCCGAGAAGATAGCCGTTATCGGTCCCAATGCCAACAATGAACCGATGATGTGGGGTAACTACAACGGTGCGCCCAACCACACCATCACCATCCTCAATGGCATCAAGGCCAAGCAGAAGAAGCTGGTGTATATACCCGGTTGCGACCTGACTGACGACCGTGTGATGGAGAGTCGTTTGGCAACCGAGTGCACGACTCCCGATGGCAAGAAAGGACTGAAGGGCACCTTCTGGACCAATACGAAGATGGAAGGCAAGTCGTTCACCGCCGAATACTACACAAAGCCCGTCAACGTGACCACGGCCGGCATGCATGTCTTCGCTGCCAACCTGCCCATTGAGGATTTCTCTGCCAAATACGAGACCACCTTTACTCCGAAGGAGGCCGGTGAGTATGTCCTGAATGTGGAGGCTACAGGTCACTTCGAGGTCCTTGTCAATGGTGAAAGAAAGATCATGCAGCATACCTGGCGCGCCACACCGACGCGGACTGTACTGAAGGCAGAGAAGGGTCAGCCGTTCCAGATCGAGGTGCGCTTCCAGACCGTGAAGACCTGGGGAGCATCCATGAAGATCGATGTGGCCCGTGAGCTACCCATCGACTACCAGCAGACCATCGCCCAACTGAAAGGCATCGACAAGGTAATCTTCGTAGGTGGTATCGCTCCGAGTCTGGAGGGTGAGGAGATGCCCGTGAACATCGAGGGCTTCAAAGGTGGCGACCGTACGAATATCGAACTGCCGAAGGTACAGCGCGAATTCCTGAAGGCCCTGAAGGAAGCCGGCAAGCAGATTATCTTCGTCAACTGCTCCGGTTCTGCTATCGCCCTGTTACCCGAGACCGAAACCTGTGAGGCGATCGTTCAAGCCTGGTATGCCGGTCAGGAGGGAGGCACCGCTGTGGCCGACGTGCTCTTCGGTGACTACAACCCCAGCGGTAAGTTACCTGTGACCTTCTATAAGAGCACCCAACAGTTGCCCGATTACGAGGACTACTCGATGAAGGGGCGCACCTATCGATACTTCGATGATCCGCTTTTCGCCTTCGGCTATGGGCAGAGTTATACCAGCTTTGAGATTGGTGAAGCCAAGATTTCCGGAGAAGCCGGAAAGCCCGACTATACCATCAGCATCCCTGTTACGAACACTGGCAAGTGCGACGGCACAGAGACCGTACAGTTATACATCCGCGACCTCGCCGATGCCGAGGGACCGTCGAAGTCGCTCCGAGCCTTCCAGCGTACCGACGTGAAGGTCGGTAAGACTGCCACCGTCACGCTGACGCTCAATGAGAAGAGCTTTGAGTTCTGGGATGCCGAGACAAACACCATGCGAACCAAGTCAGGCACCTACGAGATCCTCTATGGTAACAGTTCGCAGGACAAGGATCTGAAGAAACTCACCATCACCTTATAACAATAAAGCCTCCTGAAGGAGGCTTTATTGTTTTTCTGTCATGTATTTCCAGTAACGTCGGGGCATGTCCTTCAACTGCTTCCGGGGATTCATGCGTTCCTTAATACAGATAGCCTTGAAATACGTGCGCCACAGATCCTGCATCAGTTGGTCGTCACTGCTGAGCAGACCGACATCCAGTTTCCCATTGGAAAGACTAAAAGGAAGAGAGGCCTCATCCTTAAATGTGACCCGGATGGTCTGACCACCATCATAATGGTAGCCATAGTGGCGCTTGGCATCATATATAAGCCATGCCTGATCGTTGAACCGGTCAGCGAAATGATCGGTCACCAACGGGAGCACATTATGATCGGGTGACACCACAGCCAGATAAGTTCCATCTTTCGCCTTCTGGAAACGGATGAACTGTTTTAGGCGCAGCTGCTCATGCAACACTTTGCGGGCGATGTCCGTCACCGTCAGCACATCGTTATCGGCAAAGTTTCTGCTGATATCCCCTTGTCTGAACACCTTACAGATATACTGAAACAGAGGACTCGGCAACTCAGGTAACTCCGACAGCCAACTGACAGAGATGATCTTCAGAGCCTCATGCGGCAGTCGTTTCTCCAGTCCACACCACACCCGGCGTGCTTTCTCCTCATCGGTGGTCACCCTGTAGAGATGATCACAGAACAACGGCACCGTTTCTCCCTGCATGAGCAACCGTTCCGGTTGTTCATGCAGGGCAAAGGCTTCGAACACCGCTGTCAGAAGTCCGTCAATCGTTCCGTCAATCACATAACAGGTCATAGATGACTATTGATGAGGGTTCTCTTCAAAAGGCAGCTCTAACTGTCGTTCCTCTGCCGCCCGTTTCTGTTGGGTTTTGGAGATGAGCAAAGGACGGAGCCGCTCCGGGTGCAGTTCGTTAATACCGACGATAGGCATAGCATAGCCACTGGTCAGCTCATGACAGGTAATGAAATACTTCGCCTTTTTCATCACCACTCCCATCTTCCTGAGGTCGTACGACGTGAGTCGGTTGAAGCGTCGGGAGTTCACGATGAGCCATGCGGATTTCGTGCCCAGTCCCGGCACCCGCAGCAACTGCTCATAGTCGGCCGTATTGATGTCGATGGGAAACGCCTCAGGATGACGCAATGCCCAAGCCAGCTTAGGATCAACCTCCAAGTCGAGGTTCGCATGCCTTTCATCGACAATCTCCTCGACCTTGAAATGGTAGAAGCGTAACAGCCAGTCGGCCTGATACAGACGGTTCTCGCGTACCAGCGGTGGCTGTTTGAGGTTAGGCAGTCTCGGGTCATAGGTATTCACGCTGACATAGCCTGAGTAATACACACGACGCATGGACGGTTGACCGTAGAGGGCCGACGACATTGTGAGAATATCACGGTCGGTATCCTTTGTAGCTCCCACGATCATCTGTGTCGACTGCCCGGCAGGCACGAACTGGGGCACATGACGGAAACGACGACGATCCTCCTTGTTCTCCAGCACCCCCTGCTGTATCAGGCGCATGGGCTGGAACACACTCTGGTGATCCTTCTCCGGTGCGAGCAACTTCAGCGACCGTTCCTCGGCAATCTCGATGTTCACACTCATACGGTCGGCATAGCGCCCGGCCTCGGCAAGCAGTTCCTGACTGGCACCAGGGATGGCCTTCAGATGGATATAGCCATTGAAGCGATGTACCGTTCGCAGGTCACGGGCGATGGCCGTCAACCGCTCCATCGTATAGTCGGGATTACGCACAATCCCACTGCTAAGGAACAAGCCTTCGATGTAGTTACGACGATAGAACTCCATCGTGATCTCTTCCAGTTCGCTGACGGAAAGCGTAGCCCGACGGATATCATTTGATCGACGGTTGATACAGTAGGCACAATCGTACATGCAGTAGTTGGTCAGCATCACCTTCAACAGAGAGATACAACGGCCATCGTCGGCAAATGAGTGACAGATGCCGATACCGCCGACGGTCGATCCCACCATGCCCTGCTTTCCCTTGCGCACGGTGCCGCTCGACGAGCACGAGACGTCGTACTTCGCCGACTCTGCGAGAATCCGCAGCTTTTCCATGGTCTTTTCTGTCAACATACGGATGCAAAGATAAAAAAAAGGTGTCCCAGAAGTCGGGACACCCTCTCTCGTTTTTTTGTTTTCCTGCGTTTAGTGGTTACGGATGTTCCACTTTGAATTATCACTATTGAAGTCGTACTTGGCAAGCGTCGGTGTGGAATCACCTGCAGAGTAGAGGCAGTAGTGCTTGTTAATACCCTCCTGACCTGGGATCACTTTCGGCATGATACGGAAAGTTCCATCGGTGAGCTGTTCGATGCGCCAGAGCTGCTCGTCGGCACCAGTATAGGCCGGAACAGTGGTCACTTCCTTGTCGGCGGTAGCAGTCAGCGCACGGTCGGTGCCCTCGATGACAATCTTGAAATAAGTATTTCCAAGATAGGCCCCCTTACCCTCGACAGGCGAGATGGTCCAACGCTGGTGGGGACGGAACATATAGTCGCCGATGCGTGCGGGGATGTCACCCTCCGGCCAAGTGCCGATCACATCTTCCAGAGTCTGATTAGCAACAGGCTTGACGGGCTGCTCCATCTGGTTGCGATTGAACCAACCCTGACGCTCCTGCTGCATTCTGACGAAATCGACAGCAAGCTCCAGAGCATAGCCACGACGCTCAGACTCGATCTCGAAGGTGCCGCCCTTGAACTGATCGCCGCCATAGGGCCAGCCGTTTTTCCAAAGCAGAGGACGGATAGCCAGTGTAGAGCGTCCGCTCAGATCGAAATCGGCTTCCCAGTGGAACGACATCACCTCGACACCCTCGTCGATGATGGTACGTCCGAAGTGGCCGGCACCAGTCTTACGGTCACCCGCGGCAATCACCATTCTACCACCACCATGATACATGTCACGGCCTACGTTATCGAGATACGGTCCCTCCACACTGCGTGAACGACCCACCACAATATTATAGGTGGAGTTCGTGCCGTCACAGCAAGTGCCGTGGGTACCCAGCAGATAGTACCAGCCATCACGGTAGATCAGGTCGGAAGCCTCACAGTCGATGGCGATATCCTTCTCCTTATTACCCTTCACACGGAAACCGGTCTTCGGATCGAGTTCAATCAGACGGATCGTACCGAAATAAGTGCCATAGCTGACCCAGAGACGACCCGTTGTGGGATCGAGTAAGATACCCGGGTCGATCGCGTCCTGATCCTCCATACCGTCGGAAGCACAGACCTCGACAGCCTCCGACCATTTGAAGTCGGGCGACTTAGGATCAAGTGTCTTGTTCCACATGGTAAGGATGCGACCGGCGTGACCGCCACCGAGGCCACCACCTGTGGCACCATAGATACAGAGGTAACGGTCACCAATCTTGATGATATCGGGAGCTGCTCCGCCACCAGGGCGCTCTGCACCGCTGTTCCATGTCCAGCCGTCTTCAGAGATCAGACCGCCGCCACCAGTGCCGAAGGTGTAGTATTTGCCTTCGCACTCTGCGATGGTCGAGGGGTCATGGATATAAGGAGCGCCTATCTGCGCATTGGCGGCAGCAGTCACGGCAAGTGCCGCCAGAAGTGTATGTAGTCTTTTCATTTTATTGTGCTTTGATTGAATAGTTCTTTACTGGGTTACCTTTTTCGTCGAGGAAGCGAACACAGAAGTCGCTCATGCCAGGGCCATTGATAACGGCACCACGCAGGATGTTACGTCCCTTCTTCAGGGTGAGGCGTGCCGACATGGCGTCGTCCTTTACCATGCGGCGGTCGCCAGAGAGCAACAGAGCCTCCTCGCCATTGAGCCACCACATTGAGGCTGAGTTAGAACCTACGGCCAGGCGTACGTTTTCGATGTCCTCGTCGCAGTCGATGATAGTTACAGCCCAGAAGAGTACGCCGTAAACCTGCTGTCCCCATTTCTCAGCAAAACGGAACAGTTTTACGT
>JAEEGL013569655.1_pt1 | contig 173998 bp, 136 predicted proteins | sample 9134231 | NCBI WGS metagenome assembly JAEEGL01 (sample SAMN16246548, study PRJNA631951) | gut metagenome | biome: gut microbiome; feature: rumen; material: fiber-attached | host: Bos | place: Iran: Karaj | collected 2018-10 | reverse complement strand
CATCGTCAGCGATGAACGCGTGTGCTCTCCTATCATCAACGCATTCGACACAGCAGTGATTCTGAACCAGCAGTCACTCGACAAGTTCGAATCGAAAGTAAAACCTGGCGGATATCTTCTCTATGATCCGAACGGCATCACAAAGAAGCCTACCCGTAAGGACATCCACATCTACACCATCGAAGGTGCACAGTTGGCATCAGACATGGGTAACAGCAAAGTGTTCAACATGATTATCCTCGGTGCTTTCTTGAAGCTTCGTCCTATTATCGACGACAAGAACGTTGAAGAGGGTCTTCGCCACAGCTTGCCAGAGCGTGCTCACAAGCTCATCCCATTGAACATGGAAGCCGTTAAGGTTGGTAAAGACAACGTGAAACAGGCTTAATTAGCTATTAGGTTAATAGCCATTAGCCATTAGAATTGTAGAGACGTCACAATGTGGCGTCTCTACGTGTTTTATTCTTCATCCTCAAAATCCTCTGGCATCGGCTCGGCCCAGTCTTCGTCGTAGAACTCCTCGCCTACCAGTTCGCGGTCGGATTTGTCTTGACCGCCCAGCATCTGGCGCATGATATTCGAAGGTATAGGCAGAATCTGGCCTTCAGTTCCTGTCGAGATGGCTATGCCGACATTGTCGCTGCCGAGTTCGCGAGTCCAGGTAATGAATTCGGCTATGTCCATTGTGGCAACCGTATAGTTGGCCCAATCGTCGCCAATGTTTGCCTCAGCTTCTTCCTTAGATGCCCAAACAGGGATGTATGAGTTACCTCCGCCGTCCTCAAGCATGGCGAAAAGCCCAGGTTTCGCTTCCAAGAGCCATAAGATTTTGTTTTCGTTTACTGTCTGTAAAAAGTTTCTGAGTTCTTCCATAGTATTGTGTTTTTATAATTCATCTAATTCAAGCCACCGCATCTCTTTTTCGTCTAGCAAGTCGTTGATTTCAGTCAGACGTTTGCCTATGCGGTCTATCTCCTGATAGTCGGTCTGGTTTTCGAGTTGAGTAGTGAGTTCTTTTTTCTCGTTTTCCAGGCTTTCTATGTCTTTGGTCAGCTGCTCGTATTCCTTCTGCTCCTTGAACGAACGTTTCTTGCTGCGCTCTGTGGCTGTCGGACGGTTCTCTCGAGTGTCGGTTTTGGCGGCGGCTTGGGCCTTATGCTGCTCCTTGTTGCGCTGTTCCTGCCAGTCGTGATACTGCGAGTAGTTGCCCATAAATCCTTTCACCAAGCCGCCGCCTTCAAAAACGAAAAGCTGGTCGACGGTCTGGTCGAGGAAATAACGGTCGTGAGACACCACAATCAAGCATCCCTTGTAACTCTTCAAGAAATCTTCCAGTTTCTGCAAAGTGAGAATATCCAAGTCGTTGGTAGGCTCGTCCAAAATCAGGAAGTTGGGGTTCTTGATGAGAATAGTAAGCAGATAGAGCCTGCGCTTCTCACCGCCGCTCAACAAGGCCACCGGCTGACGGTGCATGGAATACGGGAACATGAAATGCGCCAGAAGCTTGTCGGCCGTATAGACCATGTCCTTACCGTAATAAACCACCTCGGCGATATCGCGAATGGTATCAAGAACGGTCTTGTTTTCATCAAACTTGATGCCGCCCTGAGTGTAATAGCCGTAAACGACGGTCTCACCAGTAACTATGCTGCCCTCGTCAGGAGTCTCCGCCCCTGTCATCATATTGAGGAATGTGGATTTACCTATGCCGTTCTTACCGATTATGCCTATCCTCTCCCCTTTTTTGAAGATATAATCAAAGTCCTTGAGCAGATACTGATGGTCGTATTTCTTGCTGACGCCACGCATCTCTAGGATCTTGCCGCCCAGACGCTGCATGTCCAAACCGAACTGAATCTCGGTGTTATCGCGAATCATCCTCGCCTTTTCTTTCAAGTCATAGAAAGCGTCTATGCGGGCCTTGGCCTTGCCAGTGCGAGCCTGAGGAGTGCTACGTATCCATTCCAGCTCATGCTTCAACAGCTGTCCGGCTTTCTCAGCGGCAATGCGCTTGTTTTCCTCGCGCTCACGACTCTTGCGCACATAATAGTCGAAGTTGCCGTTATGAGTGTATACCGTTCCGTGATACATCTCCAAAATCTTATTGCACACCCTGTCGAGGAAATAGCGGTCGTGGGTCACCATAAACAGTGTCACGTTCGACTGGGTGAGGTAATTCTCAAGCCATTCCACCATCTGCATGTCGAGGTGGTTGGTAGGCTCGTCAAGGAAAAGCATATCAGGATCGTCGAGAAGCACCAAAGCCAGAGCCAAGCGTTTCACCTGACCGCCCGAAAGAGTGCCGACCTTCTGCGACAAGTCGTTGATTTCGAAAGTCGATAGCAATTGTTTCAAACGCAGATCGTAGGACCAGGCCTGCACAGCATCCATCTCGGCTGTCGCCTTGTCCAGATCCTTCTGGTCCACAAGAGCCTGCTCGTAACGTTTGATAACACGCATTACGTCGGTATGACCGGTAGCGATTACGTCCTCTATAGTCAAATCAGGGTCAAACTGAGGCAACTGCTCCAGATATCCCACGCGTACATTCTCGTTGAATGTCACCTTCCCGCCGTCGGCCTCCTCTTTCCCGACAAGGATTCGCATCATTGTGCTCTTTCCCGTGCCGTTGGCTGCAATCAAAGCGGTTTTGTCGCCTTTCTCTATGCCGAATGACAGATTTTCGAACAGCAACTTGTCGCTGTATGCCTTTGAGATGTTATCGACTGACAAATAATTCATATTGCAAAAATAGTAAAAAGACCGAAAAAATTCTTATTTTTGCAAAAATTTACGCTATGCGAACAGTGTTCCAACTCTTCTTCACCTTCTTCTACATAGGGGCCTTCACCCTGGGCGGAGGCTATGCCATGCTGGATATGGTGGAGCGAGCTGTAGTCGACAAACGCCGCTGGATGGAGAAAGACGAGTTTTGGGACATGATTACCATAGTACAGATGCTTCCCGGAGTGGTTGCCGTCAACACGGCTCTTTACACCGGCTACAAAATCAAAGGCATTCGAGGCGCCATTGCCGCCTGTCTGGGTGCCATCATACCCTCAATAGTAATAATACTGCTCATAGCCGTACTTTTTCTCGACTACAAGGAAAACCCTGCGGTGGAACGCGTTTTCCGCGGCATACGACCATGCGTGGTGGCTCTCATACTCTCACCTGCCATCAAGATGTTTATCAATGCCAAGGTCAACTGGAAAACTGCCATACTGCCCATAGCCACTGTCTGCCTGATTTATTTCCTTAAGGTGTCGCCAGTGTACATCATCATAGCCACCATTGTAGGCAGCATAGGCTTTGCCTTTTATTCCCAGAACAAACTAAACAAGTCAAAACCATGATTTATCTGCAGTTGTTTTGGGCTTATTTGAAGATAGGTATCTTTGGTTTCGGAGGCGGCTATGCCATGCTTTCGATGATTCAGTTTGAGATTGTAGAGCATTACCAGTGGATGAGCTTAGAAGAGTTTGCCGACATAGTGGCAATCTCACAGATGACACCCGGTCCCGTATCCATCAATATGGCCACATTTACCGGCTACACAGTAGGCGGGTTCTGGGGATCTATACTCGCCTCTTTTGCGCTGGTATTGCCCTCTTTGCTCCTTTTCCTGATTGTACTCAAGTTTTTATTTAAAAACAAAGACAACTACATAGTCAAAACCACGCTGTCTTCAATGAAACCTGTCATTGCAGGCCTCATTTTCACTGCCGCCCTGTTGATGATGAATGCCAACAATTTCAGTGACTTCGGGCTTCATGGCAGCAACATCAGCATCATAATCTGCGTCCTTACCTTCGTCGGAGTGTTTTGGGCAAAAATAAACCCGATACTACTGATTATAGCATCGGGTCTTGTAGGATATTTCGTCTACTGATCAGACGAACAGATTTTCTATCTCTTTGCTGTAACGATCCTTAACCACTTTTCTCTTCACTTTCAAAGTAGGTGTCAGAATGCCGTTGGCTATAGTCCATTCGTCAGCCAAAAGATGATAACGCTTCACTTTCTCGACCTCGCCTAAACCAGCGTTAAGTTTTCTTACCTCTTTGTCATAACGTTTCTTAACTTCCTCATTCTGAATCATTTCCTCATTTGTTGTAAAAGGAATCTCATGTTCCTTACACCATTCTTTAAGGAAAGCGAAGTCAGGGCGTATAAGTGCTGCGGCAAATTTCTGGTTTTCGCCCAACACCACAATCTGCTCGATGAAGCCTGAAGTGAGGAACTTGCCTTCAACTACGTCAGGATTCACATATTTGCCCAGTGATGTCTTGAAAAGGTTCTTCATACGGCCTGTGATCTGAAGCAGTCCGTGCTTGTTGAACGTTCCAAGGTCGCCTGTATGGAACCAACCGTCTTTGTCTATGACTTCGGCTGTCAGTTCGGGCTGTTTGTAATAACCCATCATCACATTGTGTCCGCGGCAGATGATTTCGCCATTTTCGGCTATCTTCACCTCTACGCCCGGAAGCGGCTGGCCAACGGCTCCCACCTCACGGCCGTATTTTTCACGGTTGCTCACTGTGATAACCGGTGAAGTCTCTGTCAAGCCGTAGCCTTCGAACACCGGCATCTTTATAGCCGAGAAGAACCCGCTGATCTTTTTGGTGATGGAAGCGGCTCCAGACACTATGATATCGAAGTTTTCGGCTCCGAGTTTTTCACGTATCTTACTGTAAACCAGCTTATCGGCTATACTAAGCTTCAAGTTGTAAATCCAAGAACGGCCTTCTATCTTATATCTCTCAGTCAAGCGCATCGACCAGTAGAAAATGCTCTTCGACAGGCCTTTCATGCTCTTGCCCGAATTGTAGATCTTCTCGTAGAATTTCTCCAGAACACGAGGAACTGCGCACATCATGGTCGGATGCACCTCTTTCATGTTGTCGGCTATTGTGGCTATGCTTTCGGCATAGTAAATCGACATTCCAAGGTAGTGGTACATATAAACGAGAGCGCGTTCGTAGGCGTGGCACACCGGCAGGAAACTGAAGGCGCGCTTTGACCAAGGCGAAGGTGTCTGACAGAAGTTCTTGAATTGGTTCATCAGGTTGTGATGCGAAAGCATAACGCCTTTCGGCACACCTGTGGTTCCTGAAGTGTATATGATAGTCGCGCATGCCATCTCGTCTACTTCGGCCTTGCGTTTCTCTATCTCCTCTGTATGCGGATGCTCTTTGCCGAGCTGAATAAGGTTCTCGAAGAATGGATATTTGCCTCTATCTATAAAGGTGTATAGCTGTTTCAGAGATGGTGTCTCGGGCCATATAGCCTCGATTTTATTCATCACTGCTATGCCTTCCACTATGCAGATACCTGCTTCGCAATTGTTGAGGATTATCTTGTAATCGCCTTCGCTGATGGTCGGATAGATAGGCACCATGACGGCTCCCACCTGAGTGATGGCCATATCGAGAATATTCCATTCCGGACGGTTGTTGGAGATAACTGCCACCTTATCCTGCACCTTTACCCCAAGCTCTATCAGCGCTCCACTGATGATGTCAGTCAACTCGATATATTCGTCAATACTGTATTCACGCCATTGTCCATTGACTTTTCCCGCCAAGGCCACTTTTTGGTCGGGATACTTCTCTTTGTAATGAGCCAGTAAATCAAATACTCTTTTGACTTCCATAAAACTATTATTTAAAAAGATCCTCAATCAAGTCGGCGTAACGTTTCATAACAACGTTACGTTTCACCTTTAGTGTAGGAGTCACTATGCCCGTGGCAATTGACCATTCGTCGGCCACAAGCACGAACTTCTTGATTTTTTCGACATCACCGAGATCGTGGTTAAGTTTCTTGACTTCCTTACCATAGCGTTTGAAAACTTCCTCATTCTTAATCATCTCCTCGTTGGTAGTGTAAGGAATCTCATGACGTTTGCACCACTCTTTCAGGAAAGTGAAATCCGGACGTATGATAGCAGCGGCGTATTTCTGGTTTTCTCCCAGAACCACAATCTGCTCGATAAATCCTGACAGGATAAACTTGCTTTCTATGAAATCGGGGTTGATATACTTTCCGAATGATGTCTTGAACATATTCTTCTTTCTGCCTGTAATCTTCAAGAGGCCGTGCTCGTTGAAACGTCCGAGGTCTCCTGTGTGGAACCAGCCGTCCTTGTCAATGACTTCCGCTGTCAACTCGGGCTGTTTATAATAACCCATCATCACATTGTGTCCGCGGCAGATAATCTCGTTGTCATCGGTAATCTTAACTTCAATGCCAGGCAAGGGCTCGCCCACATAACCGACTTCGCGGCCGTATTTGTTTCTGGTAGAAACGGCGATAACCGGCGATGTCTCTGTCAGGCCATAGCCTTCGAATATGGTAATGCCTAATGCGTTGAAGAAACGGCACACTTTCTTCGGAATGGCGGCTGCTCCTGAAACTATGACATCTATATGGTCTATACCGATTTTCTGACAAATCTTATCGTAAACCAGTTTCTTGGCAATCTTCAGCTTGATGTTGTAAATCCAATTACGGTCGAACACCTTGTAACGTTCAGACAGACGTAATGCCCAGTAGAATATTATCCTTGAGATGCCTTTCATGCTTCTGCCAGAGTCGTAAACCTTGTCGTAAACTTTCTCCAAAACGCGAGGCACGGCGCACATCATGGTAGGTCTGAGCTCAAGCAGGTTCTCACCCAAAGTGGCTATGCTTTCGGCATAGTAAACAGACATTCCACGATATTGATACACATAGCTGAGAGCGCGTTCGTATGCATGGCAAATCGGCAGGAAACTGAATGCCTTGTTGGACCAAGGGCTCACTGAATGCTGTACGTTTTTCCACTGGCTCATGAGGTTCTTGTGCGACAGCATCACACCCTTTGGCACTCCTGTGGTACCGGAGGTGTAGATGATGGTTGCGCATTCGTTCTCATCAATCTCGGCTTTGCGTTTTTCAATTTCCTCGGTATGAGGATGTTCTCTTCCAAGCTGAAGCAAAGTGTCGAAATAACCGTATTTGCCACGGTCAATAAAGGTGTATATTTCCTTCAAAGCAGGTGTCTCCGGCCAGATTGCCTCGATTTTGTTCATCACGGCAACGCCTTCGAGTATACACATCTTAGCTTCGCAGTTGTTGAGAATTATCTTGTAATCGGCTTCGCTTATGGTCGGATATATAGGCACCATGACAGCTCCCACCTGAGTGATAGCCATGTCGAGTATGTTCCACTCCGGGCGGTTATTGCTGATAACGGCAATCTTATCTTGCTTTTCAATACCAAGTTCTATCAAAGCGCCGCTGATGATATTGGTCTGTTCAATATATTCATCTACGCTATATTCACGCCATTGGCCGTTGACTTTGCTTGCAAAAGCCACTTTCTGGTCAGGGTGTGCTTCCTTGTAGTGAGGAAGAAGGTCAAACACCCTCTTAATACTTTCCATTGTGTACATTTTCAAAAATGCTTCGTTTTCAAACTTGCAAATATACGATATTTTTTTTAATTGAAGAATATTTTTTTTAATTCCCACAAGGATTTTGCAGAAAACACAGAACACAACCGACAAAAAAAGAAGTCTTTAGTTTTTGCAAACTAAAGACTTCTATAGACTTAAGTCTAAGCTCTATTTAGAGCAGGTGGCAAGTCACTGTCAAGCCGGCCATCACGATTGAAACCATTGACATCAACTTGATGAGGATGTTCAATGACGGGCCTGATGTGTCTTTGAACGGGTCACCGACTGTGTCGCCAACCACCGTTGCCTTGTGGTTATCAGAACCCTTGCCTCCGAAGTTACCCTCTTCGACATATTTCTTAGCGTTATCCCAAGCACCGCCTGAGTTAGCCATGAACACTGCCAATACGAAGCCTGTGGCAAGACCACCGATCAACAGACCGAGCACGCCTGGAACACCAAGCACCAAACCTGTCACAATAGGAACAAGGATAGCGAGGATTGAAGGAACGAGCATTTCCTGCTGTGCACCCTTTGTCGAGATAGCGACGCAGCGCTCGTAATCAGGTTCAGCTTTACCCTCAAGGATACCCTTGATTGTGCTGAACTGACGGCGAACCTCTTCAACCATCTTCTGGGCAGCGCGACCCACGGCGTTCATTGTCATGCCGCAGAACACGAATGCCATCATGGCACCGATGAACACACCGACCAACACGACCGGGTTCATCAGGTTAACGTTATAAGCCTCCATGAAGTCGACCAATGTAGCTTTGGCTGATGCCACGCCATTAGGAAGATCCTGACCCACACGGATGAGTGCGAGCTTGATTTCCTCGACGTATGAAGCCAAAAGTGCGAGAGCTGTCAAAGCGGCTGAACCGATAGCGAAGCCCTTACCTGTAGCAGCTGTGGTGTTTCCGAGAGCATCCAAAGCATCTGTACGCTGACGGACTTCAGGATCAAGACCGCTCATTTCGGCGTTACCACCGGCGTTGTCGGCTATAGGACCGTAAGCGTCTGTTGCGAGAGTGATGCCAAGTGTCGAAAGCATACCGACAGCGGCAATACCGATGCCGTAAAGACCCATTGAAAGGTTCTGGGCTGTGAAAGCGATATGGAATCCGTTTGAGCAGAGATAAGCCAAGATGATGGCGCAACCCACGGTCACAACCGGAATAGCTGTTGAAAGCATACCCAAGCCAAGACCTGAGATGATAACTGTAGCAGGACCTGTCTTTGAGCTTTCAGCGACCTTCTGAGTTGGTTTATAGCTCTGTGATGTGTAGTATTCTGTAGCTTTTCCGATAATCACGCCAGCGAGCAAGCCGACCACCACTGAGAGTGATACCTGCCACCACATGTTCGGGTGAGCTGCCTCTTTTCCGAAGAGGAAGTACATGATGCAGAATGTAGCTGCTGCAATGAGGATAGCGGCTGTGTTAGTACCGCGGCTCAAAGCACCGAGAAGCTGTTTCATGCCAGCGCCTTCTTTTGTGCGAACCATGAAGATACCGATCAGTGAGAGGAGCACACCTGCTGCAGCTATGAGCATTGGAGCGAACACAGCTTTAAGCTGCATGCCTTCGACAGCTGATGTGGCGAATGCTGAAGCACCGAGTGCCATAGTAGCCAGGATTGAACCTGCATACGACTCATAAAGGTCAGCACCCATACCTGCGACGTCACCGACGTTATCACCGACGTTATCTGCAATAGTTGCAGGGTTACGCGGGTCGTCCTCAGGGATGTTATATTCTGTCTTACCGACAAGGTCAGCTCCGACGTCAGCGGCTTTGGTGTAGATACCGCCACCCACACGGGCGAACAAGGCCTGAGTTGAAGCACCCATACCGAATGTCAACATTGTGGTTGTGATGATAACCAGATGGTTCTCAACACCAATGAAATGGTCGAGAACGATGAACCACACCGAAACATCGAGCAATGCGAGACCGACGACCACCAAACCCATAACGGCGCCCGAACGGAAAGCAACCTGCAAACCGCTGTTCAAAGAATTGCGGGCAGCGTTAGCTGTACGTGCAGAAGCATAGGTAGCGGTCTTCATTCCGAAGAAACCGGCCAAGCCCGAGAAGAAACCGCCGGTGAGGAAGGCGAACCACACCCAACCGTTCTGAAGATCGAACAGGCTCATCACGAAAAACAACACCGCCAACACAATAAACACTATGATGACGACCTTGTACTGTTGTTTAAGATACGCCATGGCACCTCTTCTGACGTGCGAGGCGATCTTCTTCATTAAATCTGTTCCCTCGTCACCCTTCATCATGCTTTTATAGAAATAAAAAGCAAATGACAAAGCAAGGATTGACGCTGCGAGAACCAAATAAATAACCCAATTCATACGCAAAAATTTAAGTTAATAATTATGATTGTTACACTAATTTTTCGCTACGTAACTTTTAACTTGCAAATTTCCGAATAATATTTCTTTCCTCAAAGAAAAAAATTTAATTTTATTAAAATTTATTTTTGGGCCCCCGTTTGAGAATTTTTGTCTATTTTTGTAGAATGAATAAGATTGTACTGGAAGTAATGGGACTGACTTATACACAGGAACAAAGCGGTGTATATGCTCTCATCTTGGGCGAAAAAGACTCCAAGATGCGCATTCCCATTATGATAGGCAACGTCGAGGCTCAGTCGATCATATTGGCCCTTGAGTGCCACAGACTGCGCCGGCCGCTCACCCACGATCTGTTCAAAGCTTTGGCCGAAAATTACCTTATTAATATTAAGGAAGTGCTTATTGACCGTTACGTGGACGGCTTGTTTTACGCCCATCTGGTATGTGAAAAAGACGGAGTTGAAAGCTATATCGACTCACGGGCCTCTGATGCGGTTGCCATTGCGTTGCGCTTCGACTGCCCCATTTACACCAATCAGGAGGTAATGGACGAAATCGGCATCAACATAGACGATATTAAGTTCGACGAAGAAGATATAGCCAAGCTGCAGCAAAGGTTGGACGAGGCCGTTGACGAAGAGGACTTTGAGCTGGCGGTGAAGCTGAGAGATGAGATCAAAAAGCTGAAGAGTTAGAATTATAAAATTTCAAATAAGGTATTATGAATGGCATCAAGTTTCGTTTGATTGTGATGAATTTCCTGCAGTTCGCAGTGTGGGGAGCTTATCTGACATGTATGGGAACCTATCTCCACTACCACGGACTGGCTTCCCATATCGGCATTTTCTATTCCATACAGGGCATAGTGTCCATTTTCATGCCGGCTCTGATGGGCATCATCGCAGACAGATGGATACCCGCACAGAAGACTCTGGGATTGTGCCATCTCATCTCCGGAGCTGCCATGATCAGTGCCGCTTATTACGGCTTAACTATGGGAGACGCCGTGCTGTTTGGACCGCTGTTTACATTGTATTCAATTGGAGTAGCATTCTATATGCCGACGTTGGCAATCTCCAATTCCGTGGCTTACAACGCCCTGGATAAGGCCGGTCTGGACACCGTCAAAGCCTTCCCTCCTATCCGTGTGTTCGGCACGATAGGTTTCATCTGCACCATGTGGATTGTCGATTTGCTCGGATTCCAGGCTACAGCGGCTCAGTTTGCAGTTAGCGGCGGCATAGGAATAGTGCTCGGATTATATTCATTCACCCTGCCGGCATGCCCTATCAACAAAGCAGACAACACATCGTTTGTCGACAAGCTCGGACTTCGCGCCTTTGCGTTGTTCAAAGACAAGAGGATGGCTTATTTCTTTATCTTCTCTATGCTTCTCGGTGTATCGTTGCAGATTACCAATGGCTTTGCCAACCCATACATCACCAGTTTTGGTCACATTGAGAAATATGCAGGCACATTCGGAGTACAGCACGCCAACATTCTTATTTCATTGTCACAGATTTCAGAAACCCTCTGTATATTATTGATACCATTCTTCTTGCGCAGATATGGCATAAAGAAAGTGATGCTCATTGCCATGTTCGCCTGGGTGCTTCGTTTTGCCTTCTTCGGCCTCGGCAACCCTGGCGGCGGAGTGTGGCTCTTCATATTGTCGTGCATCGTCTACGGCGTGGCTTTCGACTTCTTCAACATAAGCGGATCTCTGTTTGTGGATAAGGAGACCGACCAGGGCATACGCTCATCGGCACAGGGACTTTTCTTCCTGATGACAAACGGCATAGGTGCCACAATTGGAACCTTAGGCGCTCAAGCCATAGTAAACTACTTCGTTAACAAACCGCATGCAGCCGGTGCCACCCCTGAGATGGTTGCCGCCGGTTGGCAGAACGCATGGTTCGTGTTTGCTGCCTATGCATTGGTTGTCGCAGTGGTTTTCGCCATAGTTTTCAAATACAATTATAATCCGGAAGACAAAAAATAATGAGACAATATCTAGATTTACTTCAACGCATACTCGACGAGGGCGTTCAAAAAGGTGACCGCACAGGCACTGGAACCATCAGCATTTTCGGACATCAGATGCGTTTCAATCTGGCTGATGGCTTTCCGCTTGTCACCACAAAAAAGGTACATCTGAAATCCATAATTTATGAGCTGCTTTGGCTCATTGCAGGTGACACAAATATCAAATATCTGCACGACCATAATGTAACTATATGGGACGAGTGGGCCAATTCCGACGGTGACCTCGGTCCAGTGTATGGCGCTCAGTGGCGCAATTGGAACAACGAAGGCATAGACCAGATTCAGCAGGTTATAGACAGCATCAAGAACAATCCCAACAGCCGCCGTCATATTGTGACAGCCTGGAACCCCAGCGTGCTGCCAGACGAGCACGAGAAAGACTTCGCCAAGAATGTAGCGGAAGGTAAAGCCGCTCTGCCGCCTTGCCATGCCTTCTTCCAATTCTATGTCATAAACGGACGTCTGTCGTGCCAGATGTACCAACGCTCGGCCGACGTGTTTCTGGGAGTGCCTTTCAACATAGCGTCATATTCATTGCTGACCATGATGATGGCACAGGTGTGCAACCTTGAAGCCGGCGACTTCATCCATACCTTCGGCGACGTACATATCTACAACAACCACATCGAGCAGGTCAAGCTGCAGCTGTCACGCGAGCCGCGACCGCTGCCGACCATGAGACTCAACCCGGAGGTAAAGAGTCTGTACGATTTCAAATATGAAGATTTTACCTTAGAAAACTATAATCCATACGACGCCATCAAAGCGCCGGTATCTGTGTAGAATGAAGACGAAGATTTCCATTATTGTAGCCATGGCCAAAAACCGCGCCATCGGCAAGGGAGGCGACCTGATTTGGCATCTTTCAAACGATTTGAAACATTTCAAAGAAGTAACATCAGGCCATACAGTTATTATGGGTTACAAGACATATATGTCACTGCCCGGACAAAAACCACTGCCCAAACGCCGCAACATCATTATTTCAAGCCACCTGGAGACTGCTCCTGAAGGTTTTGAAGTTGCCCACTCAATAGTTGACGCTATGAAACTGGTATTCAACGAAGAAGAGGTCTTCATAATTGGAGGCGGCATGATATACGAGCAGTTCCTGCCCATGGCCGACAAACTGTATCTGACAAAAATTGACAAGGACTTCGAAGCTGACACCTTCTTCCCCATCATCAACTACGACAAATGGGAACTTGCAGACCTCAAGGTAATAGACGACGATCCGCAGATTGACTGCAGTTACAGGTTCGAAACTTGGGAGAGGGTTTAATTTTTTGGTTATCGGTTATTGGAAAAGTTGAGAGTGGAGATAAACCCCACTCTCAACTTTTTAATTACATTGTTAATGCTTAATAACGGAAATCTTTTGTGTCATCTCTTTCCCGTCAGCAATTACTTTTACCAGATAAATACCTGATTCAAACTGTTCCATATTTATTGAAACCTCCGAAGAGTCGAAACTATCGGCATAAACTTTCTGTCCCATGGCGTTGTACACTACCACATCGCTGATGTTTTCAGCCTTGACGGTCAGTATGTTTTTGACAGGGTTAGGATAAACTTCGAGTATGTTCTCATCCTGCTCAGCCACACCGTCTAAAGAGTACAACAATCTTACGTGATACTGGTTTCCATTGTAGATTGTACTGAACGGAGCCGATAAACAATCGATATCCTGATAGTATGCCATGACTTTGTATGAATACCATGTACCGTCAACAAGTGACTGGTTCTCCTTGTATTCCACCTTGCCTGGGCCCACAAGTTTTATAAGCTGGTAGTCGGTGTCGTCAGTTTTTCTGTAGATATAATAACCCGTAAGTCTGCCATTGTTATTACTTGGGCCAGTCCAATATAGTGCAGGTTTGAAGTTGCTTTGGTAATAGTACCACAACGACGATCCGGCTTCACAGCCTTCACCGGCGGTTGCACAAGTCTCTGGTGAGATTTCCGATTCGCCGCCATAGCCGAGGAAAGCTATCTCGTAACAATGACCTCCTATGGCCGGCTTCACGTCATCATATTGTGAATCAGACGTTAAGGCTATGAGTTGGCCGTCTCGGTAGACGTTGTATCCATATCCTTCCTCATTGATGTCATTCCAGTAAAGGGAAATGTCATCGTCATGGCTCCAAGCGTACACCTCGTCTACAAAACCTGCCGGGGCTTCGTTGCCACAGCCATTGTTGGCAGTAAAGAATATTCCTTCCGCCAAGTCGGCCGATGAGCCGGAATATGAGAATACATTATTGTTTTCAGAGTCTTTGATTGAGAACGAAACATCGGTGGTGTCGGCCACTGTCCAGCCGAAACTCACTCTGCCGATAGGCATATCCACATGCAAGGCTGCAGGTGTAGATGAAGTCATGGTAAGCTGTTGAATCTCTGTACCGGCTGCATTGTAAACAGAAATGTGGCAGCCTTCCCATCCGTAGTAACTGCTGGCGCCAAGCACAAACTTCCAGTCACAGCTCGGTCCGAACTGGGCACCTCTATACATGACCTGTTTTCCGTTACGCTGGCCGCTAACGGCATACACCTGATAGCTGAAGTTGTCGTAATAAGGCACGTGGTCGGTGCATGTCATCTGCTGTCCGGGCATCACATTGTCGGTTGTTTCGTAAACAACGCTGTTGTTGCGCATCACCACAATCTTTTCTATGCTTGTAAGGGCGCTGCCGTCCAGATAGGTGGTCGGATTGGTCCATGTCAACACAGCGTCGAGCGAAGTGTCAGACTCCACAGTCACATTCAATGCGGTTGGAGCGCTTGGAGTGGCGTCGTAAACAGGTTTAGGCACGAAGTTGAACATAGCGTCGGCCGGATGTGTGTATGGGGCATCGTCAATGAGATACCAGCCATCGGAGCCACCGCCCCAACCAAGGTTGAAGTGGAACATATCGTGGTCGTCGTATCCGTCACAGACAAAGGCATGGCAGCCGTCATCTTCGCAGCCGCCGTAATACATAGGCCAGCCCATGTCGAACTGCTCGCGCACCATGCTTTTCCAAATTTCAGTCTCAAAGTCATCGCGGCGATACTGCACATTTGCCTCACTGTAATTGAAATAGGTATGCATCACTCCAGGTATTGGACTCGATGCTCCGCCGCTGCCGTCAGGACCGTAGCCCATGTCGATGGTTACACCGCAGTGGAAGCACAAAGTGCCTGTGGCCAACTTCTCCTCTTCTGTTGAGCTGCTGCTCAGCTTGTTGGGCATATTATCCCAGTCGTATGTTGTGGCGCCGAAATCGGCACAAATCTGACCGTAATCCTCGTGGTGGTAGCAGTGGTTTCCCTGACCTTGTGCAGGATAAGCCCAGAAACGCATCAGCTGCGACATGGCTGTAGCCAGACAGCCCACTATGGCATGACCGCCCGAGCCGTTCGGATCTTCTGGGCAGCAGCAGTTGTAAGGATAGCTCTGATCCCACTGGGTTTGCACCAGATAATCCACTCCTCTGCCACCGTGGCGTGACACCAGGCGACCGGTTTTCTCGAGCATGCGCCAGTCGGCGGCGACGTCAGGAGCCGCCGATGACAGATTAGTATTCACGCTTCTGCCCGCTCTGATATTCTCCAGATAATCGGCCAGCGCCGGAGGCACGTTGTTTACGTCAAAACCGCCATTCTCAGAATAGCCTATGATCGGTCTGTAGAAATCGTCGGCCGAAATGATGATAAAGCCTTCGTTACCCACATTGAAGATGTAGAAGCAATCGGCATTGCGCTCGGTGAGCGAAGTGTGGACCAGCGTCAAGTCGAGGCTTCTGTTTGACACAGCAAAATTAGACTCCACAAACTTGCGTCCCAAATCCTTGGCCACATTCACATCCACCGGATGAGCCGAAAGCGTGTTAAGACTCATCGCTAAAGCTGTTACTATTAATAATCTTTTCACCATAGTAAATTTTAGATTTAAGGTTTAACGGTTAAATTCAAAAGAGCGCAAAGTTAACAACTTCACGCTCTTTTTTCTCATATCTGTTATCTATTATTTGATTACAGAAATCTTCTTGGTAACCTCGCTGCCGTTGGCATTGATACGCACCATGTAGATGCCTGCCTCAAAGTCGCTTGTGTTAATGACTGTCTCATTAGCATCGGCTGTCTTTGAGTAAACCATTTGGCCTATTGAGTTGTAAATCTCAACGCTGCTGAGGTTGTCGGCTTTCACTGTGAGCATGTCCTTGGTCGGGTTAGGATAGATGCTGACGCTCTGTGTCATGTTCTCATCCACTCCGTCTGTTGAATAGTGCATTCTCACGAAGTACTCGTTGCCATAGATTGACTTGAACGGAGCTGAGTAGCATTCAATCTCCTGATAGTAAGCCACCACTCTGTATGAATACCAAGTGTCGTCAACCAGAGGTTTGGCCTCTTTGTATTCTGTCTTGTTGGCGCCCACGAGTTTGATAAGCTCATAGTCTGTGTCGTCAGTTCTTCTGTAGACATAGTAACCTGTCAAGCCAGTCACATCTTCTGGAGCGGTCCATTTGATGATAGGCTTGAAGTTGCTCTGAATCTCGTAGTAGAGGTCTTTACCTGAGTCGCAACCTTCACCGGCATTGCCGCAAGCCTCATTTGAGTATTCTGACTCACCGCCATAACCGAGATAGCAAACCTGATAGCAGTGACCGCCAATAGCTGGAGCCACGTCCACAAATTCAGTGTCATGAGCGAGAGCGAAGAGAGCTCCGTCACGATAGATGTTGTATCCATAACCGTCCTTTGATGAAACGCCAGTCCATGTGAGCACTATGTTATCACCGTCTGTGTTGGCATAAATGTTGCTTGGAGCCTCAGTAGGAGCAGCATTGCCGCAACCGTTGTTGGTCTCGAAGAAATATCCTGTAGGAATGTTTGCTGATGAACCCTGTGGATACTCATAAACGACGTCGCCTGTCGAGTTCTTCAGTTTGAATGAAAGTGTGACGTCTGCTGTACCGTTCTTCCAACCGAATTTGACGCAGCCGAGAGGAAGGGCGAGGTTAGCTGAAACAGGGCTATTGTTTGTCATAGTGAATGACACAATTTCACGGTTTGCACCATCGTATGCGATGACCTTACCGTCAGACCAGCCTGACATGGCTGTTGCTGTGGCAATGATTGTCCAGTTGCATGTAGGACCGAATGACTCGCTTGCTGTGCCTGCTACACCGTTCACACCGTTTTTCACAGCAAATACTTTGTATTGGAATGTGCTGTAGCATGGAACGTCGCTGTCCACAAAGCTCATGCTTGCGCCTGGTGTGGCATTTTCCACTGTGTAGATGACAACACCATTTCTGGTAACAACCATCTCATCGATAGTTGTGAGGTTCTGGTTGGTCACAGTCTTGGTTGGGTTGGTCCAAGTAATGGTGGCTTCCTGAGCTGTGTCGCTGGTCTTGGTGACATTCACAGCGGTTGGAGCCTGAACTGTGTTCTGGTAAACGTATGTAGGAACATAGTTGAAGATAGCTGCTGCACTTGATGAGTAATCGATAGCGTCAACTGCATACCAGTCGTCGTCAGAACCGCTCCATCCGAAGTTGAAGCTGATGAAGTCATCCTCATTATAACCGTCAGCGACGAAAGCGTGACCACCTTCTGAGCTCTGGCCTGAATAGTAAACAGGGCGACCGAGGTCAAACTCAGCCTTCAGCATGTTAACCCAGTTGGTAAGAGTGTATGAGTTTCTGTTTTTCTTGACGCAGTAGTCATAGTCGAAATATGACAACATAGCACCGGGAACGAGGTCTGAGTATGTACCGCTACCATCCCAGTCGAATGTCATGTCGACAGAAACACCGCAGTGATACATCAATGTAGCGACAGCCTCAATCTGCTCCTGTGTGGCATTGCTCAATGTCTTTGGCATGAGATCCCACTGGTAGGTTGTTTCACCGAAGTTGGCGTACTGATAACCGTACTGGTAGTATGTAGGACCATAACCTACGCAGTTGTATCCGTGGCTACCTTCACCCTGGATCGGATGATCCCAGTATTTCATCACCTGGCTCATAGCTGTGGCGACGCAACCTGCATAGCAACGTCCGCCTGCACCCTGGTGACCGCCCTGTGTTGGAGGAGCGTAGAGGTTGTACGGGCTGTTCTGGTTCCATTTGGTCTGAACGAGTGGTCCGACTGTGCCGCCTCTCTTGTCGCTCAGTCTACCGTATTTGCGGAGTGATTCCCACTGACTTGCGATTTCAGGAGTTGCTGCGATATTTTCTTCAATAGCATAGCTGATACTGTTTTTGTAAGTCTCCAGCATGAACATAGCGCCATTGTATGGGTTGCTTGCATCGAAAGGACCATTCTCTGAATAGCCGAGAATCGGACGGACGTTGTCGGAAGCTGCAACCAAAACGAATCCCTCATTGCCCATATTGAAAACATAGACACATGGCTCACCGTTTTCTGATGTCACAGTGTAATACAATTGGAGCTCAGCTCTCATTGTCTTTTCAAAATTTGCCTGGACAAATTTCTGTCCCAGCGATTTAGCCGTGTTAACGTCTACCGGATTGGCGAACATTGTACCAATGCCAAGGAGAACGGCTACTGTTAATGTTAATAACTTTTTCATTTTGATTTGAATTTAATTGATTTTGACTATTATTTTCCTATTAAAAATTTTATCTTATGACTGAAACCTTTCTGGTGATTTCCGTTCCGTTGGCAATGATTCTGACCATGTAGATGCCTGTGTCGAATCCTGTCATGTCGATGTTGGTCTTGCTGGTGAACATCTCTTCAGAGAACACCTTCTGACCTATCAGGTTGTAAACCTCCACCCTGCTGATGTTTTCAGCCTCAACCGTGAAGACACCAGTAGTTGGATTAGGATATATGCCGATTTCGTTTGCGAGATTCTCGTCCACATTGTCTGTAGAATAGAATATCTTTACAAAGTACTCATTGCCATACAAAGCCTTGATAGGAGCTGCATAGCAATCTATTGCCTGATAATAAGGTATCACTTTGTAGTAGTACCAGTTGTCGGCCACCAATGCGCTATTTTCCTTGTATTCGGTCTTGTTGGCCGAAACTATCTTGATACGCTCGTATTGGCCGTCGTTCATCTTTCTGTACACCAGATAGCCGCTCAAGCCTTCGCTAACCTCAGGAGCTTCCCATGAAAGTATAGGCTTGAAGTTATTCTGGATTTCATACCAGAGATGTGAACCTGTGTCACAGCCTTCACCGGCATTGCCGCAGGCGTCATTGGAGTACTCTGACTCACCGCCAACACCGAGGAAGCTGACTGTGTAGCAATGTCCGCCTATCGAAGGGGCGACATCTGTGAATTCTGTATCGTAAACCAGTCTGATAAGCACGTCATCACGATAAACGTTGTAGCCATAACCCTCTTCTCTGACACCTGTCCAGTTGAGCACTATGTCGTTGTCGGTTCCTGTGACATAAAGGTCTGTAGGAGCCGAAGCCGGGGCAGCATTGCCGCATCCGTTGTTGGCTGAATAGAACAGACCGTCTTCCATACCTGTGTTGAGTCCGGAATAGTTGTATACCGAATTGCCTTCAGAATCCTTAACATTGATGGCGATGGTGTATCCTGTCACACTGCTTTCCGAAGCCTTCCAAACCAATTTGATACGGCCGACCGGCATATCAACGTTGATAGCGGCAGGTGTAGAGTTGTTCACAGTCACCTTTGTTACCAGTGAACCTTTGCCTGTGTACACTCCAATGTATCCGCCTCTCCATCCCTGGATATTGGTTGAAGAGATGATGAACTTCCACTCGCATGTCGGGCCGACAACGACCTGACTGCGCACAGCCGACTTGCCGCGCTGTCCGCCTATAACTGCATAAACCTTATATGTGTATGCGTCAAAACAAGGAATGGTGGTGTCGACAAAACTCATTGCTGAGCCTGGAGTGACATTTTCCTGGACATAAACGATTTCATTGTTTCTTTCAACCACAATCTGATCAATGGCTGTAAGAGCCTGGTTGGTCAGAGTGACTGTTGGGTTATTCCAGGCGACAGTGGCCTGCAGCTCGTTGTTGTCAGCCACAGTGACTGTGAGGTTGGTTGGAGTATTGGCTGTGGCGCTGTAGATAGCAGCAGGCACAAAGTTGTAGATAACGCTTTGACCGTCGGTGTAGTTATGACCGTCTATGTCGAAATAGGCGTCGCTTGAACCGCTCCAGCCCCAGTTGATGTGCACCAATCCTGCATCGTCGTAGCCGTCAATAACGTAGGCGTGACCGCCACCGCGATGCACCATAGGCCAATTCATGTCGATAGCGTCATAGAGGAACTGAAGGTATTCCTCTTTGGAATAGTCTTCACGTTTGTAGTTCACCATGGCAGGAGTATAACTGAAATACTGAGGAGCCACTGTGCAAAGTTTAGTGGTAACCGCGCCGCTGCTTGACGGACGGTAATTCATGTCGACTGCCACTCCGCAGTGGAAAATCAGTGTGCCGACAGCTTCCAGTTGAACTGTAGGTGAGCTGGAGCTTATACTGTTAGGCATATTCTCCCAATCGTAAGTGGTGGCGCCGAAGTTGGCTGTCAGAGGGCCGTACTGCGGGTTATCCCCAGGAGTGTAGGTATGGCTGCCTGTACCCTGTAAAGGATGGCACCAGTATCTCATCAGCTGGGCGGCTGCTGTCGCCACACATCCTGCATAGACGTGTCCGCCGGGACCGTCTGCATCTACAGGGCAGCAATAGTTGTAAGGATAGTTCTGGTTCCATTTGGTTTCAACCAGATAATCATCCTCACGGCCACCGAAACGTGACATCAGCTTGCCGTACTCACGAAGCATAGCCCAATCCTCAGCGGCTTCAACGCTTGCAGCAACCGGGCCGCGGCTTGTACGGTATGAGTCAATGTCTGCCAAGTATTCCTGAAGAGCCGGAGCAATATTGTCTGGCTCGAAAACGCCTTCGTTTGAATAAGCTATAACCGGTCTGTAGCTGTCATCAGCCGAAAGGATGACAAAACCATTGTTTCCCACATTGAAGATGTAGAATGAAGGGGTTGAATAGACCAGTGTAAGTTCGCTGCTCTGCCTGTCCTGAGCGAAGTTGGCGTTCACAAACTTCTGCCCGAGCGAGCTTGCTTCCTCAAGACTTACCGGATTTGCATATGCGAATACACAACCCAGCAAGATGCTTAATGTCAAAAACAATTTTTTCATATTCTTTCTCTATTTTAAAGATTAATGCATGATGATGATACGTACCTTGGCGTTTCCTTCATGACTCTTTACATTCACCATGTAAATGCCGGCTTCGAAGCCACTGGTGTTGATGTTAAGAGCATCGGCTGAACCATTGTAGCGGTATACTGTCTGGCCAAGTGCGTTGCACACTGTCACCTCTTCGATACCGGCAGCCTCGACGTTAATTGAGGAATTGGCCGGATTCGGATAGAGACGTGCGTCTATTGTGTTCTCCATAACTGCAAGCACTTCGACAATGACATAGTCGGTATTGCTTGCGGTATATGCCGGTGTCGACTCGCAGACATTGCTGAAAGCTGTCACTTTGTAGAAGTACTGACCTGCTGTTCCGACAGGATCGAAATACTCGGTTGTTGAGTTGTCTATCTTGGCGACTTCTTCGTAGAATTCACCGTCAAGGCTTCTGTATATCTTGTAGTTTGACGGAGTGTAATCGCAGCTCCATGTGAGCAAAGCACCATCGACACCGTCACGATAAACATACTCACCGGCGAGATTGGTCGGAGGAGTGCAACCTTCGCAATCGTTGTCGCCTGTGAAGATAATTCCGCTCAACTGTGCCGATGAGCCTGAGAAGTTGTAGACCTGCTGGTTGGCTGAGTTCTTCAGTGAAATAGACATGGATGAAACCTCTGACGAAGGAGCGTACCAGTTCATTGTGAAGCCGCCTTCAGGCATCTGGAATTTAATTGACACAGGTGATGAACCTGTCATTGTCACCTCCTGGAAAATAGTACCGTTTGAACTTGCAATCTGCACCTTGCCTCCGTTCCAGCCTTGGAAGTTGGTTGTCTGGCAAACTAATTTCCATGTGCAGTTAGGTCCGAAGAGAGCGTACTCTGCATATTCCACACCTTCAATGCCGTTGTTGACACCGCTGATTGAATATTCATAATAACCGTAATCGGCAACTGTTTCTTCGAAAGTCATCACTTCACCCGGCTGAGGGTTGTTGAAGGTCTCGATAAGCACGCCGTTACGTCTGAGCAAAATCTGCTCGATTGACTCCAGTGTTGTGCCGGCTGCCGATTCTGTAGGCACTGTCCAGCTGATGTTGACACGCTTTGTCATAGCGTCGGCCACCTCCACCTCCATAGTTTCGATGGCAGGAACCATAGCCTCGTAGATATAATCAGGAATCATATTGAAAACAACTCTCTGGTTGCTGTTGAAATGACCGTTTCCTGTATTCAAAGCGTCAATCTGGTAGTATGTGTTGTTGTACTGACCGCTCCAACCCCAGTTGAAGTGGAAGTAGCGCTGGTCGTTGTAGCCGTCGCAGTTAAAAGCATGACCGCCATCAGAATCCTGACCGGCATAGATAACCGGAATACCGCGGTCGAATGTGGAGATAAGCATGTCCTCCCAAGCTGTACGTGAATAGCTGTCGCGCATGTCGACGTAGGTGCAAGCGCCATATCTGAAGTGTTCGATAACTGCGTTCGGGATATCCTCAGTATGGGCACCGCTGCCATCTGGAGCATAGTCCATGTCCACTGCCACGCCGCAGTGATACATCAACAGAGCCACTGCCAAAGCGGCATCGTTAGCCGTGTAGCCGAGCTGGTTTGGCATGATTGCCCAGTTGTAGGTGGTGGCGCCGAAATTGGCAGTCAAGGTATAGCCGTGTGAGAGTGAGCTGTATGTGTGCTCACCCACGCCTGTGGTTGGCCAGTTCCAGTATTTCATCAACTGGCTCATGGCTGTTGCCACGCATCCTGCATAGCAATGACCGCCCGGAGCCCAGTATGAGGAAGATGTCGGAGCATAGTAGTTGTAAGGATAATCCTGATTCCATACGGTGGAAAGCAGAGGGCTTACAGCTCTGTCCATCTTTTCGTGTGAAATGACGCCTTCCCTGCGGAGAAGATCCCACTGGGCTGTAATCTCAGCTTCAGCCTCAAGGTTATTGTCGATTGCATACTGAATCTGTCTTCCGAAATGATTCATGTAATACATCATACCCTCAGGAATATTGTTGGCATCAAATGCGCCTTCGTCTGAATAACCCAGCACAGGATGTGCGCGGTCGTCGGCGGCTACAACCACAAAACCATTGTCGTAGTTGAAAATGTAGAGGTAAGGAGTACCCTCTTCGTTGTCCAATGTGAACACATGATTGACATTTTCTACATTTTTGGCTGCCGAAACATTGTGTTTCAGATACTTAGCGCCGAGATTTTTGGCTGTGTTGACGTCCACGGGGCCCGCGTTCATCTGGCCTGCGAGCAGCGTCATAGCTGCGACGATTAAAAACAATTTTTTCATTTTTGCTCTATTTTTTTAATTAATTTTCCAATCTGTTTCTCGTCGAAAAATATAAACGGTTGTAAACCAAACACTTATATTATATATATTCGAACTTGTAAAAATATGAAAAATTTTCATACGCCGCTCAATTTTTTCGTAATTTTGCGCATTAAATTTGAATTTTATCAAAAGTGGAGCACAAATTTTACGATTTCTACATGCGGTTTCCGAGTGAGGACGACGCTTTGAAGGCGAAAGATTTTTATTACAAAAAACATCGTCCGAGAATAGGCGGAGAGTTTAAGATCAACGACAACGGAGTATGCTCGCTCTCGCTTCAGGATGAGTGTGAACTCATCACCGACCTGTACCCGTTCGGAATGAAGCGTTTCATTGTGGCCGACAACTTCCACGGCGTGAGACGCGAGCATGGCAAGGACATATTCGACTTCTTCACTGACAGCGACCGCTATTTCTGCTGGGACCTCAACGATCAGGTGTTCGAAAAGCTGAACAATTTCCTGAAAAACGAGATACATGAAGACGGTTATGTACATCAGGAAGGACATGCCCCATACATTCAGAAAGTGCTCGACAGCATGGGAATAGACGACCTCTACAACATGTTGAATGTGGATGCCCCGGGTTTGGACATCTAGACTGTTTATTGAGAGCGGGGGTCCGATTGGATTTCGAGCTTTGCAAGCTTCTGGACCTCTATGCTGGGGTGACCGAATTCCTCTACGATTTTTCCAAGCATAAGATAAGTGCCATTGCCTTGAAACGGGTATGTTTTCAACACATTCGGGAAGACTGTGGCGTCGAAGACATTGCCGCTGGCGTCCAAAAAGTTGGCAAAATGCATCAAATCGCCATTACAGGTTTTTACATACTTCAAACTGACCAGATGTCCAAGCATACGATGGTTTTTTCCAATATTTTGCATCATGTCTTTTGCCAGGATCTCTCCCCTGAAACCGGTCTTTAACATATCGAACCAAGTCAGAGTGACCGGAAAGCCGAACAGCTCTATCTCGTCGTAAGCGTCCTCTATCGGCCGGCTGCTCATGGCGGGAAGCTGGTAATCAGGCAGGGCCTCCTGCACGAGGCCGCGCATTCCGTGAAATTTATTGCGATAGCTACTCATCTTTCCGTTGTAGGCATGCGCCTCCCAGAGCAAGGTCGGCTTGGGCTTGCCGGTGAAGGCGAAAGCGCCTCCCCTAACCAGTATCACCATCTGCTCCATCTTGGGCCTAAGGCGTTCCATAAAGTCGGCTATATTCTTATATTTTCCGTTTGCAATACGTTCATTCACAATATTTTGGGCAAACTCAGCCTCCAGCCCCTGAAAATGCACAAAACCCATGTAAGCCACCTTGCCGTGAAGTGTGGTCAGATACTCGCTCACGTTCACGCAAGGCAAGTGAATCAGACCGCCCTGCCTGTGAAATTCGTTGAAATAAACCCAAGTGGGATAAAAGCCTCCGAAATTGTTGATCACAGCCACCTGAAACTCCAGAGGGAAATAGGCTTTCAGATACAGGCTCTGAAAGCTCTCCACCGCATACGAAGCCGAGTGAGCCTTCGAGAAGGAATAGCCCGCGAACGACTCTATCTGACGCCAAACCTCACGCGTCACCGCATCACTGTAACCTCTTGATTTACAATTGTCAAAAAACTTATGTGTAAGCTCTGCCATCTCGCCTTTGCGACGGCTTTTGTGGTTCATCATGCGGCGCAGGACGTCGGCGTCTGACAGGTCCAGACCGGCAAAGTGATGACACACCTTCAGCACATCCTCCTGATACACCATCACTCCGTAGGTTTCCTCCAGCAGTTGCTTCAGCACAGGATGCAGGTAATCAATGCGCTGAGGGTCATGAAAACGCTGTATGTACTGACGCATCATGCCCGATTTCGCCACTCCAGGACGTATGATGGAACTGGCCGCTACCAGAGTTTTGTAGTCGTCGCAACGCAGCTTCCGCAGCAGCCCGCGCATGGCCGGACTCTCTATGTAGAAACAGCCGTTGGTCTCGGCATTACGCAGCAGATTTTTCACTTTCTCGTCCTTTTTGAAGTCTTCGACACGGTGTATATCAACGCTCTGACCGCGGTTTTTCCTGATGATTTCAACGGCGTCGTGTATATGGCCTATGCCGCGCTGGCTGAGTATGTCGAGCTTCTCAACACGCAGACGCTCAGCCACATACATATCCCACTGCGTGGTCGGGAACCCTTTGGGAGGCAGGTCCAAAGCCGAGTAACAGGTGATAGGTTCCTCGGTTATCAGTATGCCGCCGGCGTGTATGGAGCGTACGTTTGGAAAGTCGATAATGTGCTGCGCGAGGTCGAAGACCGAGCGCATAACAGAGTTTTGATTGGCGTAGCGCTCCGGCCAGCGGCAGAGGTTGTCCAGTTCTTCCTTAGGCAGGCCGTGCACCTTACCCAACTCGCGGAAAACCGAACGGTCGCGGAAAGTGGTGGTGGCCCCCAACAAAGCCACATGCCGCTCTCCATACCGCTTGAAAATATAGCTAATCACCTCGTCCCTATCCTTCCAGGAATAATCTATGTCGAAGTCGGGAGGGCTGCTTCTCTTGGGATTCAGGAAACGCTCAAAATAAAGGTCCAGCTCGATTGGGTCCACATCGGTTATTCTCAGGCAGTAAGCCACTATGCTGTTTGCGCCGCTTCCCCGCCCCACATGATGAATGCCCCTCGACATAGAGTAGCGCACCACATCGGAGGCTATCAGGAAATACGAGGCAAACTTCAGCTTTTCTATGATATCCAACTCTTTTTCTATACGCCTGTACGCCTCTTTGTTCTGCATGCCGTAACGGTACTGCATACCGTCGAAAGCCAGCTTGCGCAAAAGCTCCATGTCGTCGTAAAAACTGCAGGTGAAAGTCTTCTTGTTTTTGATGGTTTCGAAATCGAAATCCACGCTGCACTGCTCTATCAGGTCATCGGTGGTTTTCAGCATTTCCGGATACAGGGCAAAGGCCGCCCTCAGCTTTTCAGGAGGCAGCAGTATCTCGTCGGCCGAAGCGTGGTTGTCAAGTCTGGAAATCAGGACGTTTTTATCGATGGCTCTCAGGTTTTTATGTACCTCGAACGAGGATTCGTCCAGCATGGTCACGGGCTGGGCAACCACCAGTTTATCCTGATGTTTACGCAGTTCGGACGTCAACAGTCGCGACACCTGCGACAACCTGATGCCTATGTATTCGTTCTCAGCCAGCTGCCCTGCTTTTTTCTTTCCGAAAGGATAAATAACAAAGACATTATTCCACTGAGGGGCCTCGGCAGCGTAAGGCACCTTGCTGATGTTGTGCAGGCTCAAAGTCTCGTTGATTTCTCGGAAGCCCTCGTTATTGCGGGCTACAGCCACGTACAGCAGCTCGTCCCCATTACGGAATTCGCAACCGGCCACAGGCTTGATGCCGTATTTTTTGCATTCAAACACGAAATCTATCATTCCCATGGTGTTGTTGATGTCGGTCAGGGCCATGGCCGGAATGTGCAAAGCACCGGCCCTCTCCACCAGATCCTCTATGGAGACGGTGCCGTAGCACAGACTGTAATATGACTTGACATTCAAATACATTTTAGCTATTAGACATTAGACAAGTCCAACTAATGGTTAGCAGCTAATGGCTTTATAAATTGCATTTTTTCCAAATCTTTTCCTGATTTTATCCATGGCTCCGTATAGATTTGTCATCTCGACGGTGTCATCGAAAAGGTCGAGTTGCTGGGTGCCTCCAACCAGGCTGCTGAACCTCACTCCTATCAGCCTGATCAGCATGCGGCGATTGTAGAGCTGGTCGAAGATGTCATACACCGTTTTCAGCAACAGATGGTCGAAGGAGGTGTAGGCTATTTGCCTCTGCATGGTGTGAGTGTCGAAATTGGAATAGCGGATCTTCACCGTTACGCAGCCTGTCAGTTTGGTTTGCGACCGCATCTCGAAAGCCAGACGCTCCACCATCCTGGCCAGCACACTCTTAAGCAAAACTATGTCGATGGTGTCGTTGTCGAAGGTGTGCTCCTTGCTCAGCGACTTCTGCTCCTCGTAAGGCTGCACCGGCGTGGTGTCTATACCGTTGGCCTTCTTCCAGATCTCAATTCCATTCTTTCCAAGTGCCTGACTGACAACCACATCCGGCATCTGACGAAAGTCGCCTATTGTGACTATTCCCATGGAACGTAGCAGATGGTAGGTCTTCTCGCCCACCATGGGAATCTTGCCTATCGAAAGCGGGTCGAGGAAAGGATGCACCTCGGGATGAGTCACATGCAGCTCGCCGTTGGGCTTGGCCTCGTCCGTGGCTATTTTTGAGACGGTCTTGTTCTCCGAAAGCCCGAACGAAATTGGCAAGCCCGTATTTTTCATTATGGTCTCACGCAGCTCGTGCGCCCATTTGTAGCAACCGAAAAAGCGGTCCATGCCGGTAATGTCGATGTAGTGCTCGTCTATGCTGGTCTTTTCGAAAACGGGCGCACGGTCGGCGATAATCGCCGTCACGAGGCGCGAGTATCGGCTGTAGAGTTCCATGTCGCCGCGAATGAACACAGCCTGTGGACAGAGCTGCCGCGCCAACCTCATGGGCTGGGCCGAATGCACGCCGAAACGTCGCGCCTCGTAGCTGCAGGTCGACACCACGCCCCGGTCCGACAAACTTCCGACTATCACGGGCTTGCGCTCCAAAGCCGGGTTCATCAGCCTCTCAACCGACACGAAAAAAGTGTCCAAATCCAAATGCAATACAGTCCTTTCCATTTAGTTTAGATTTAAAAAAGGGTCTCAAAACATAAAAAATGACATTTTTTTATCATCGTATTAAAATTCTTTGTAATTTTGACGTGTTTTTAATCAAAATTTGCGACGAAAAATTAGTCATAATATTAATACGTGTCAAGAAAATTTTTAAATTTTTTGCTATGTACTTCAGTAACAACATAAAATTTTTACGCAAAAGGCGCTCCAAGACCCAGGATGACGTGGCCGTGGCGCTCGGCATGAAACGTTCCACCCTCAGCGGCTACGAAAACGACGTGGCCGAGCCTAACATTGAGGCTCTGCTGGCCCTGTCAAAATACTTCAACGTCGCCATAGACACCTTAATAAAAGTCGACCTTTCCATGATAGGCGAATTCCAGCTCGGACAGCTCGAACGCGGCTACGACGTACATCTCAAAGGCAGCAACATCAGGGTGCTGGCCACCACAGTCGACAGCGGCAACCGCGAAAATATCGAGCTGGTCAGCGAGCGCGCAAAAGCCGGATACACAACAGGTTACGCCGATCCGGAATACATCAGGGTACTCCCCACCTTCCAACTGCCTTTCCTGTCGAAAGAGCGGAAATACCGCACCTTCCAAATCAGTGGCGACTCCATGCTGCCCATACCCGACAAGTCGTACGTCACAGGGGAATACGTCACCGACTGGCACGACATACACGACAAGCAGGCTTACATCATCCTCACCATTGACGACGGCATAGTTTTCAAAATAGTGGAAAATCACATTGAAAACGGATTCCTGACCTTACATTCGCTCAATCCGGTCTACCACCCTTTCAGCATTCATCTCAACGAAATAAAGGAAGTTTGGAAGTTTGTGCATTACATCAGTTCGGAGATGCCCGAATCAGCGAACATGCCTAAAGAACAGCAACTTATAGACACCATCAACGACCTTCGCAAACAGGTCGAAGAGATACAGCTGAAGCTGAACATTTGAAAAATGGCAATATTTTTGCACCGCATTTAATTTTTTTACCTAACTTTGCACAGAATTATGAATCTTAAATTTTAAATCTATAAACATGAAAAAACTATTCTTATCATTGATGCTTGTTGCCGGATTGGCGGCAGGTTTCACAAGTTGCAAGAAAAATGACGATGGCAACAACACCACCACACACACCCAAACATTCACCCTCGGTGACGAGACTTATGACATCAACAATGCCATAACAGTTGAAAACATTCAGTATGATGATGTTGTTTACAACGTATTGATGTTTGTCGAAGGCGACGTAGTCGGTGCCACAGGCGGTGACGCCAAAGGCGTAATAATTCTCTTCAAAGGCGACATCAAAGCTGGTTCTTACGTGCTTTCAGACGCTGAGTATTCATTCCCGAAATATTTTTATGCCGAAATCGAAGCTGACGATATAGTTAACTTTGACATCAATGATTTAGCTGAAGACGGCGATGCCTACATGGCTTACACCGGCATTTTCGACCTCTCAATCAGCGGCGAGGAATTCACCGCCACATCCACAGACGTGGAAGTTGTCAAAGCTAGCGACGAAGCTATAATCGCAACATCTTCAGTCGACTACAAAGGCACTCCTCTCCATTATGAGCTTGCCGAAGTTGAAGAAGGTTCACTCTCGGACGGCGAGGCTGAATACGGAATTGCCACAGCCGGTTGCATCACCTACAAAATAATGATACTTGAGCAGAACATCGCCTGCTTCATCTCAGAAACCGGCGACATGATAGGCTTCACATATAACGGCACCTCAGTACCTACAGGCGATTTGACAGATTCAATGATCATCTACGTCGAGGAAATGGACATTGAAGATCTGGTATTGGCCACAAGCGGCTCAATACATGTTGAGAAAGAAGGTAACATTTACACTGTCGACATCACAGACGCCACAATCAACGGCAAGGTATACGACATGCATTATGTAGGAACTCTCCCATACTTCGAGTTCCCATTCTAACAGCAAGGAACCTGATTGAATAAAATGAGGCGCCGCTCGGTGAGCGGCGCCTCATTTTTCTATAACCTATAAACTATTTCCCCCAATAGTGGAAAGTCTCAAGTTCTTTCAGCAGTTCCCTAACTGCGGCCTCAAGTTGTTCATCCACGCCTTGAGCCAGCTTTTCAGGAGTGTTCTTAACCTTGATGTCAGGTTCCAGCTGACTGTTTTCAAGATAGTTGCCATCTTCGGTACGATAGCCTACCACCGGCAATCCGAAGTACAGAGTGTTGTCCTGAAGGGTCTCCCATGTGACACTGCTCATGGTACCAGGCACCGGCATACCGACCAGCTTGCCCATATTCTTATGCTTGTATACCCATGGGGTGCCGTGTGCGTTGCTGTAGTTGGCCTCGCCTATCACCATGATGGACGGTTTCACATAACGGCGCGAAGGCATAACGCACTCCACACTGTCGCGGATCACCTGCTCCAGATATTTCTCACCCGAGAACAGAATCTCTATATCCTCGTGCAGACGTCCGCCTCCATTGAAACGGGTGTCTATGACTATACCTTCGCAGAGGTTGTATTTTCCTAAAATGTCGGCGTAAACGTCACGATAGCTGGCGTCGCCCATGCTCTTGATATGTACATATCCCAAACGGCCGCCCGACAGGCTGTCGACCAGATGTGCATTGCGCTTTATCCAACGTTTGTAAAGCAAATCATTCTGAGTTCCACGGGAAATAGGCTTAACCACCTCTTCCCAATGCTTCTTTGTCTTAGGGCTGTAGACCGAAACCAAAACGGTTTTCCCTGATTTCTTGTTAAGCAGCGGGAAATAGTCCATACCTTTGACAATCTCCACGCCGTCAATCTTTTCGATGATGTCACCGGCTTTCACCTTTGATGTCTTCTTGTCGAATGGACCATACTCCAGGACCTCCTCAATGCGGAGACCGTCTTTGTCGTAATTCCAGTCAAACAGAAGTCCCAACTGTGCCGTGGCATCGCCGCTTGCACCCGGACGATAGCCCGAGCCGGAATGCGACACATTGAGCTCGCCCAAGACCTCGCTCAGCAGCTCGGCAAAATCGTAGTTATTATTAATGTGTGCCAGGAACGGATGGAAATCTATCTTTATTTGGTCGAAGTCGGCTCCGTTATGGTCGCGGCGGAACAGGCGTTTGCTTTCCTGCAGAAATACGTGGTTGTACATATACTCACGTTCGGCCTCACGGTCCAGCAACATGGTGTTGTCATATTTGATGGATGTCGATTTGCCGCCCTTGGTATCTATCTTCTGAAGATTTCCGCCGGAAAGCACGTAGATGTTATCACCTTTTTTATTTAATGCGAGCTGTGCACCACCGGCATCGAGTTTCTTCAAAATCTTTGTCGATTTCTCGCGAAGGTCGAGTTCCCAAAGGTCATAGCCCTTCTCAAACGAGCTCAGGAAATAAAGCTTGTCACCGTCTTTCGACAACACTGCGCCCGACAGCCTCGACGACATGGGAGTTAGGCGAACGACACGCTCATCAAGCCTGTCTAATTCAACATCAATGGGTTTTACCTCTTCTTTCTTATCTTTTTTGTCCTTTTTGTCATCTTTCTTATCCTTGGTCTCGTTTTCTTTCTTCATGACCTCGAATTCCTCTTTTGAAAGCTTGAACTTGTCGTAAGCCTCCTGGTTCATGAAGCAGATAAAAGCGTCGTTCTGGCTGCCCCAAGAAGCGTGTGAGCGCATGCCGTAACGGTTTGAGAAGAAAGTGATTGCGTTGCCGTCCAAGGCCCAGCGCGGACCTCCTGTAATATAACCGTCGTTGGTGATATTTTGAATCTTCATGTCTCCTTCAGCCGACACTATGCCGATGTCAGAATAAGGGGCACGCATATTGGTGATGAGTGTGATGGCAAACCATTTGCCGTCAGGCGACCATTGATAATCAAACGGATAGGCATCTGTATCGTAATGCTGGGTTCCATCAGTGATCTGACGCACTTTTCTATTGTCCAAGTTGACTACCTTCAAATACTTGCGGTCTTCTATGAAGGATATTTCCTTGCCATCAGGCGAAAACTGAGGCGAGGTGCGCTCTATGCCGTCGTCATCGAACAAACGCTCTTCTTCAATCAGTGTGGCGTATGCGAAGTTTAGGTCTTCCTTGCGAGTCATCTTGGCGAGATAGAGGTTGTAGTAACCGTCGCGCTCCGAGGTGTAAACCAGAGTTCTGCCATCGGGTGCGAACGAAGGGTCTGACTCAGCCTCAGCCGTGTGTGTAATCTGTTTTGTGGTCTGGTACTCGTCGCTGGTGACAAACACCTCTCCGCGTGAAACAAAAGCTATGAGTCCGCCGTCAGGAGTGATGGTCAGGTCGGAAGCACTGCCGAATTTGCCGCGCTCCACCACATTATACTGGTCGTTGACTATCTGTATGTCAACTTTCTTGGGCTCCTGCCCTAGCTTCTGAGTGTAAATCTCACCCTGATAGCCGTAGCATAAGGTACCGTCGTTGGCGACGCTCAAAAATCTCACCGGATATGTCTGGAAATCGGTGATTTTACGCGGCTCTGACATGTTGGGCCATGTCATCATGTACACGTTTTGGCTGTTGCGTCCGGCAGGTTCGCTGAGGTAAACTATCGACTTGTGGTCAGGCATGAAACGCGGGTCGCGATCCTCGCCCACATTGTCGGTAAGTATGGTATGCGTCTTAGCTTTGGCATCATAGTAAACCAGATCGCGTGCCACCGACGACACCTGGTGTTTGCGCCAAATATTCTCACTTCCCTTGCGATCGTAGTAAAGGAACGACTCTCCGTCAGTATCGAACGAAAGCGAGCAGACCGTGGCTGCCGTCACCTGCTGCGGACGTCCGCCCTCCACCGACACCTTGTACAATTCGGTCATCCAGCCGGCGGCGAACTGGGCGTCGGCAGCGTCTTTCTGGATAGAGGCTGAATAGTAAATCTCAGTGTCGTCAGGCGAGAACGAAAGCGGAAGCTCTGCGGCCGAGAAAGTGGTGATGCGTTTCGGTACGCCACCGACCACCGGCACCGTATAAATGTCGAAGTTCCCGTTACGGTCGGTGGCGAAAGCGATGGTCTGTCCGTCATGCGACCAAACAGGGGCGTAGTCATAAGCTGTCGACGTGGTCAGTTGTTTGGCTAAACCACCTTGGGAATCAACGACATAGACATCACCTTTGTAAGTAAAGGCTATCATGTCCCCTTTGGGAGAAATTGTGTTGTAGCGCATCCATAACGGCTGTTGCGCAAATGAGATGGTTGCAATAAAAGATGCGAATAACGCAAGGAATAATTTTTTCATACGAATTAATATTTACGGTGCAAAAATAACAAAATTATTTGTAATTTTACACTTTCAAAAATTCAGAATAAAATGAAATTAAATCTTAAACGCCCCATTGCTTTTTTTGACTTGGAAACCACGGGCCTTAATATTATCCATGACCGCATTGTAGAGGTCAGTGTTTTGAGAATCAACGTAAACGGAGAGGAAGAGCAGAGAACCTGGCGAATCAACCCAGGCATCCCCATCCCACCGGAAACCACTGCCATACACGGCATAAGCGACGCCGATGTGGCTCACGAAAAGACGTTCAAACAGGCCGCTCCGGAAATCTCTAAATTTTTCGGCAATTGCGACCTGGCCGGTTACAACATACTGAAGTTCGACCTTCCAATGCTGGTTGAGGAATTCATTCGCGCAGGCGTCAACTTCGACCTGAAGGACCGCCAGCTCATAGACGTGATGAACATCTTCATGAAGATGGAGCCTCGTACACTGAAGGGGGCCTATCGTTTCTTTATGAACAAAGACTTCGACAACGCCCACTCGGCCAATGCCGACACCTTTGCCACCTACGAGGTGCTGATGGCCATGCTCGACCGCTACAAAGATACCGAATACACTGATTTTAAAGGTGTTACATCAAAACCAGTAGTCAACGACATGTCGGAGCTGGCCCATTTCTCATCGCATCATCAGAACGCCGACCTCATGGGTCAGATAGTGTACGACGAGCAGGGCAAGGCCGTGTTTAAATTCGGCAAGCACAAGGACGAGCGCGTTGAAGACGTCTTCAAGAAGGAACCCCAGTATTACGACTGGATCATGCGCAGCGACTTCCCGGAATACACCAAACGGGTTATCACCAAGCTCCGCTACCCCGACAAAAATATAAACTTCTAACTTCAAATCCCACATTATGAAAAAATCATTGCTAATTACATTCCTAATGTTTACTTCACTATTCGGCTTCTCACAGGATTGGTTCGGTTTTAACCGCTACAAAGCCGACAACGAGAACATTATAGCCTCGGGCAACTATCCGGAAGTAGTCTTCATGGGCAACTCCATAACAGAATTATGGGCATATTACCATCCCGAGTTTTTCAGCAGCAACAATTACTGCGGCAGAGGCATCAGCGGACAGACCTCGGCACAGATGCTGGTTAGGTTCACATCCGACGTAGTCGCATTGCATCCAAAGGCTGTGGTGATAATGGCAGGCACCAACGACGTGGCTCACAACGATTACTATGTGGAGCCCAAGATCGTGGTAGAGAACGTCATTGCGATGTGCAATATAGCCAAAGCCAACGGCATAGTCCCCATCATCAGTTCCATCCCACCCTGCTCTGAGTTCGCCTGGCGCAAGGAAATTGTGAATCCCGGACAAACCATTGTAGACATCAACAAATGCCTGAAAGAATACGCTTCGTCCAACGACATTGTTTACGTTGACTACCATTCCGCTCTTACCGACGAGCATCTGGGACTTCCTGAAAAGCTTAGCCAAGACGGCTGTCATCCGCTTCCAGACACATATTTCACCATGGAAGAAATGGTTAAAAAAGCAATACGGAAGGCCTTGAAATAATACGCCTTCACATTTTTTTTGAAAAAATGGATTTTTGTTAAAAAAAAGAATTATCTTTGCATAAAATTCTTTAACATCAAAATTGACAGAGTATGGAAGACAATGAAAAGTTGACAAATCGTGAGGAACTGTTTTCGAGACCGGTACGTGCAGGAAAACGCACATACTTTTTCGATGTGAAAGCCACCAGAGGTGATGAAAAATACATCACCATCACAGAAAGCAAGCGCCGTTTCAGCAATGAGCAGAACCGCTTCTTCTATGAAAAACACAAGATTTTCCTTTACAAGGAGGATTTTGAAAAGTTCGCCAACGCTCTCAAGGAAACACTTAATTTCATTGAGACAGGCGAATACCCTGAAGGTTACTTTGACGAGCCTAAGGGATATGAGGAACCGACCGACAACGACAAAGACGATGTCGACGACTGGTTCAACGACATGGACAAGAAATAACTCATTGAGTTTTAAGATAAAAATCCCGGTAACCTTGATGTTATCGGGATTTTTTCATTGTTAATAATTTCTTCGGATTGTTCATAATTTATTTAAAAATAATATAGGCGTTCCAAAATTTTTCCGTATCTTTGTACGTTTAAATCACACATAAATTTTTGCAATGGGAAAGATTATCGCGATAGCAAACCAGAAGGGCGGTGTAGGCAAAACTACAACCGCCATGAATTTAGCGGCAAGCTTGGCGGTGCTTGAGCACAAGACCCTGCTCATAGACGCCGACCCACAGGCCAATGCCACTTCAGGTGTGGGTTTCGACCCCAAGGCCATAGAATCGAGCATTTACGAATGCATAATCGAAGGCCTCGACCCCCGCACCATCATCAAGGAGACGGAGACGCCCAACTTGTATCTCCTCCCCGCCCACATCGACCTCGTGGGTGCTGAAATCGAGATAATCAACGTGCCACAACGCGAGCAGATGATGCGCAACACCCTTGCACCTATCAAGGACGAGTACGATTTCATCATTATCGACTGTTCGCCTTCGCTCGGCCTGATAACCGTCAACTCGCTCACAGCAGCCGATTCGGTCATCATACCGGTGCAATGCCAATACTTCGCCCTCGAGGGCTTGGGCAAGCTGCTCAACACCATCAAGATAGTGCAGTCGCGCTTCAACCGTGACCTCGACATTGAAGGCATACTGCTGACCATGTTCGACAGCCGCACCCGCATCTCAAAACAGGTGGTCGACGAAGTGAAGACTCACTTCCAGACCATGGTGTTCGACACCATCATCAATGTCAACACCCGCCTGAGTGAGGCACCGAGCTACGGCCACACCATCATTATGCACGACGCCGCCAGCAGCGGAGCCATCAACTACCTCAACCTTGCACGCGAAATTCTCAACCGTAACAACACTGAAAATGACACCAAATAAGAAAAGAGGACTCGGACGCGGCCTCGACGCCATTCTGCAAAGCCCTGAGACAGACATCACTTCGACCGACATCTCAGGCAACTACGTCGCCGGAGCCATAGCGCAGATCGATATAGACAAAATAGAGACCAACCCCTTCCAGCCCCGCACAGACTTCGACGAGGCTGCCTTGAACGAGTTGGCCGAGTCTATCAAAAACCAGGGTGTCATTCAGCCTGTCACGGTGCGCAAGATGGGTTACGACAAATACCAACTCATCAGCGGCGAGCGCCGTCTGCGTGCCTCCAAAATGGCCGGCCTGCAAACCATTCCGGTGTTCATACGCGTGGCCAACGACGAGCAGATGCTCGAAATGGCCCTCATTGAGAACACTCATCGCGAAAATCTGAACGCAATAGAGGTAGCCATCTCCTACCAGAGACTGCTCGAAGAGTGCCAGCTCACTCAAGACCAGCTCAGCGAGAAGATTGGCAAGGACCGCTCCACTGTGTCCAACTTCCTCCGCCTGCTGAAGCTGCCGGCCGAGATACAGATTGCCCTGCGTGACGGCTACATCACCATGGGACACGCCAGAGCCATTATCAGCATAGACGACAAGACAAAGCAGCTACTCATACTGAAACGCATCATAGATGAAGACTTGAGCGTGCGTCAGGTGGAATTATTGGTACGCGACTTTAACGAGGAGACGAAAAAGCCTGTCAAGAAACAGGCCAACATCGTTCCCGATAATTATAAGGCGAAAGCCGACACTCTGTCCAAAACACTTAAAATGAATGTAAAAGTGAGTCGCGACAGCAAAGGCAAAGGCTCTTTGACCATCAAATTCAAAAATGACGAGGAATTTGAGCGTCTGATAGATTTTATCAACAAAGGCAATTGAGAATGAAGCGTTTCTGGTTGTTGTTAATTTTATCGGTTCTTGCGGTTCAGTGCATGAAAGCGCAGGACACTTTGATACTCCGTCAGGACTTGCCGGAGCCTATTGAAGTGCAGCAACCGGTCAGCACCCAGACACCAACTGTCAAGAGAAACCACAGTCCGAAAACCGCCACCTGGCTGTCTCTCATACCGGGTGCCGGACAGGCATACAACCGCAAGTATTGGAAAATGCCTATAGTTTATGCGGGATTCGGAGCGACGATATACTTTGCAATCACTAACGGCGACGACTACCGTCTATATCGTGCGGCTTACGATTACAAGATGGGAATCAGCACCGATGTCAGTGAGAAGGCAAAGGAAGAAGCGGCCAAGTACACAGCCGACAACCTCATCACCTTGCGCGACCACTACAGGCGCAACATGGAGTTGAGCTGGATAATCACAGCGGCTTGGTATCTGGTTCAGATAATTGACGCCAACGTAGACGCTCATTTCTTCTACTACGAGATAGGCGACGACCTGACGCTTCATGTGGAGCCTCAACTGAACAACTTTAACCAGACATTGGGCTACGGAAACAACATGGGAGTAACACTAAAACTGAATTTTTAAATGAAAATAGCAATACTTGGTTACGGCAAAATGGGTCACGAGGTGGAGCAAATAGCCCTGCTTCGCGGGCATGAAGTTCCCTATCGCATTGACACCGATCAGGAATGGGAAGACAACAAAGAAGGCATAGCTCAATGCGATGTGGTCATAGAGTTCAGCACCCCTGCCACTGCCCTTAACAACATAGCCAAGTGCTTCGACTTGAATGTTCCGATAGTCGTTGGCACCACCGGCTGGTACGACCACCTCGAACAAGTGCGCGACCGTTGTGAGTCAGAGGGACAGTCTCTGTTCTTCGCCCCAAATTTCAGCATTGGCATGAACTTCCTGTTCAAGCTCAACAAAGAAATGGCGCATTTTGCCCAGCAATACGACTATCAACTGGATATAACCGAAACACATCATATCCACAAACTCGACAAGCCTAGCGGCACTGCCGTGAAACTTGCCCAAGACATACTAAAATACAACGAGAATTACGACACCTGGGCTTTGACCGACAATGTCGAATGCCCGAGCAGCAACGACAAGGTGTTGAAAATAAACGCCATAAGAGAAGGTGAAGTTTTTGGAATTCATGAGGTTAAGGCTCTGTCGGAATGCGATGAGATAACCCTACGCCACGAGGCTTTCAGCCGCAAGGGATTCGCAACAGGCGCCGTCATAGCCGCAGAATTCCTTCATGACAAAACTGGAATATACACAATGAATGATATAATAAAATGAACATGCTGATAACGATATTGATTCTGCCGCTTATCTTCTCAATCTGTGCGGCTCTTTGCTACAAATCATACGAACGCGCAGGCTATGCACGCATTTGCGCTTTCATCCCATATTACAACCTGTACATACTTTCAAGAATCATAGGTTGGAACAAGTGGTGGTGCTATCTGCTCCTCATCTTCCCTTATCTTAACTTCTTCATGGCCATGCTGATGTTCATAGAGCTGGCAAAGTGCTATGGGCGTTACGGTCTGGGAGAGATAATCTGCGCTGCGATATTCCCTTATGTCTACTTCCCTATCCTTGGCACCAAGGACGTTAAATACCTCGATCCTCGCACCACAGTACGCCCGCCTAAAGGCTGGGTTCGCGACTGGTTTGACGCCATTTTGTGGGCTGTAGTAGCGGCATTGATTATACGTACATTCGTATTCGAGGCATACACCATACCCTCATCCAGTATGGAAGGCACACTCATGACTGGCGATTATCTGATAGTCAGCAAGATAGGCTATGGCCCCAGAGTGCCCAACACCCCTCTCTCATTCCCATTCGTACATCACACCCTGCCGTGGTCAAAGACAGCCAAATCGTATATCGAATGGCCTCATTTCGGCTACAGACGCCTGCCAGGTTTCAGCAGCATCAAGCGCAACGACCCCATAGTTTTCAATTTCCCGGCCGGTGACACCGTGAGCGAAGTCTATCAGAGCAATGTGACATATTACCAGCTGGTTCGTCAGTATGGCAGAGAGCGGGTGAATAGCGACAAATATAATTTCGGCAACATAATCACCCGTCCTGTCGACAAGCGAGAGAACTATGTCAAGCGTCTCATAGCCTTGCCTGGCGACACTCTGCAGATCATAGACGGAGTGGTCTATATCAATGGCGAAGTGGGCTACCAGCCACCTTACATGCAGCATAATTATCTGGTCAAGATAAGCGGCAACAACCTCAACCCCAAGATGCTGGAGAAATTCGGCATTAGCGAGGGTTACAGGACACCGGTGGCCAACGAGTTCATACTCAACATGAATGCCACCACAGCCGAGCAGTTCGGCAAACAGTCGTTCGTGCAGGAAGTGACCAAAGTGATAACACCGGCAGGTGCTGAGCCATCACAGGAGATATTCCCCAACGACACCACTCATTTCCGCTGGAATGTGGACAATTACGGTCCTATAGTCATACCAAAGGAAGGTGTCACAGTGCAGATCACTCCCGAAAACATAGCTTTGTACGAGCGTTGCATCACAGCATACGAGCACAACGACTTGAGAATTAAGGACAACAAAATCTATATCAACGGGCAGGAAGCCGACAGTTACACTTTCGGCATGGATTACTACTGGATGATGGGCGATAACCGTCACAACTCGCAGGATTCACGTTTCTGGGGTTATGTGCCTGTCGACCATATAGTCGGTAAACCTCTGTTTGTATGGTTCTCAAAGGATGCCAACTTCCACAAGATCCGCTGGAATAGGATTTTGAAATTCCCCAAATGATAGACTATGGTAGAAAACAGAAATAGATTGAGAACGCCGGCTCCTGTTGATGAAGTTTATGAGGAGCCTGTCAAAAAGCCTAAAGCTAAGCCGACCAAGGCCGACAAACCGAAAAAAAAGCCAGAGAGCAAGGTGGCCAAACGCCGCAAAGAGTCGGACGGCAGGGTTAGAGTATGCTTCGGCATATTCTTCCTTTTGGTTAGCATCTTCATGTTGATAGCCTTTGCAAGCCCTTATCTGGGATTCAGTTCAGAGGCACTGTGGCTCAAAAAGACCGGACAGTTCATGAGCGAGGAGATGTTCGGCATAGGCACTGCATATATCATTTTCCTTATAGGACTGCTTGGCGTGAGCATGATAGCCAAAAGCTCATTCATCAAAGGATGGACACTATGGAAATACGGTCTCGTTTTCATGCTTTGGCTGCCGATTCTGCTTGCGACATTGAGACTTCCCGAACTCTACTATGGACGTGTTGGTTACCGTTGCTACGTTTTTCTGGCACAATACATAGGACTGGTTGGCGTGATATTGCTGCTGGTATTCACAGCGTTGATATTCAGCATCTTCACCTTCAATATCAGATTCAATTTCAACTTCCAGAGGAAAGAAAGAAAAACTGAGACTGAAGACGACGGCTTCGATGAAGGCTACGACAATCAGCCGCTTCCTGCCGTTGAGGAAAACCCGACTGAAGTCGATTTGACCGATGATTACAACCCAGAGGACGAAGAAGAGGATGAAGATGAAGAAGAAGATGAAGACGTAGAAATCACTGTTGTCAAGAAACACGAAGAAGAAGAGCCGGTAAACAACGAGCCTGAAGACGACGGTTTCGAAGATGTCGTGATTGAAAGGTCAGTTGAAAAGCCCGTCGAAAAGTCTGCTGAAAATGCCAATAAATCGGATGATGTGGAAATGATTGTGGAAGAGCAGGTTGAGGAAAAACAAGCTAAGGAGATTGGCGAGCATTTCGGCATTGACACTCTCTACGATCCTAAACTCGAACTATCCGACTTCAAGCTCCCTCCTCTTGACTTATTGAAAGACTACGGCGACGGTGACGGCAACTCAGTCATCGACCGAGAGGAATTGGAGGCCAATAAGAAGCGCATTGTCGACACCTTGGCCAACTACTCCATCGAAATTGAGAAGATCAAAGCCACCATAGGCCCTACCGTCACTTTGTACGAGATAGTTCCGGCCGCCGGTGTGCGTATCTCCAAAATCAGAAATCTGCAGGATGACATAGCCTTGAGCCTGTCGGCTCTCGGCATACGTATCATAGCTCCTATCCCGGGCAAGGGCACGGTCGGTATTGAGGTGCCTAACAAGAAACCTCAGACCGTTTCCATGCGTTCCATCATTGGTTCTGAGAAGTTCCAGAACTGTGGCTACGCCCTGCCGTTCGGTATAGGTAAGACCATCTCCAACGAAAGCTATGTGGCCGACCTGGCCAAGATGCCTCACATTCTGATGGCTGGCGCAACCGGACAAGGTAAGTCTGTGGGCTTGAACGCCATTATAGCCTCATTGCTTTACAGCAAGCACCCGGCAGAGCTGAAGTTCGTCCTTGTCGACCCTAAGAAGGTGGAACTCAGCCTCTACCGCAAAATTGAGCGTCACTACCTGGCCAAGCTACCTGATTCGGAAGACGCCATCATCACCGATGTGCGCAAGGTTGTGCGTACGCTCAACTCTCTCTGCATAGAGATGGACAACCGTTACGAACTCATGAAAGACGCCGGTGTACGTAACATCAAGGAATACAACGAGAAGTTCACCGCCCGCAAGCTCAACCCATACGACGGCCATCGTTTCATGCCTTACATAGTATTGGTGGTCGATGAGTTTGCCGACCTTATCATGACTGCCGGCCGCGAGGTGGAAGGTCCTATCGCCCGTCTGGCTCAGCTGGCCCGTGCCATTGGCATACACCTCATCATCGCAACACAGCGTCCTTCGGTGAAAATCATCACCGGTACCATCAAAGCCAACTTCCCGGCCCGTATAGCCTTCCGCGTTATCTCACGTGTCGACTCGGCCACCATTTTGGACAGCAACGGAGCAGAACAGCTGATAGGCCGAGGCGATATGCTTATGTCAACCGGACAAGATCTGGTGCGTCTGCAGTGCCCGTTCATCGACACTCCAGAGGTGGAAGCTATTTGCGAATACATAGGAGCTCAGCGCGGTTACGCCGAAGCTTACGAACTGCCTGACTGCCCTGACGAGCAGGACGAAGGAGGTTCAAAGGAGGCCATGGATTCAGACGAGCGCGACCCTCTGTTCGAAGAAGCGGCCCGCATAGTGGTACAGACCCAACAGGGTTCCACATCCATGCTGCAGCGCAAGCTGAAACTTGGGTACAACCGCGCCGGACGAATCATCGACCAGTTGGAGAAAGCCGGCATAGTCGGACCATTCGCCGGCAGCAAGCAGCGCGAGGTCAAAGTTGCCACTGAATTTGCTCTCGACCAGTTCCTTAAAGATTTGGATTTAGAAGAAAACATTAAAAATAACGAAATGATATGAAGAAATATATCGTCTTAATAATCAGCTTTTTAGCTCTTGGATTTAGTGTTATGGCCCAAAACGCCGAATCAGTTTTGAAATCGGCGGTCGACAAACTGAAATCGTATGATAACATTGCCATTTCGTTCGATTACGACATGATTAACACCGACGCTGGCATTAACGAATCCATGGAAGGCTCTGCATGCATGCAAGGCAACGCGTACAGGCTCAACATACTCGGACAGGAAATCATCTGCGACGGTACCACAACATGGACATACAACGCCGACGCCGAAGAGGTGATGATAAGCGAAGTTGACAACGAAAACGGCAAGGGCACTCCCCTGGCTGTAATGAATTCTTACTACGACGACATCAACGCCAAGTTCACAGATGACGGCAAGACTGATATCAGAAAGATTGAGGCCAAGCCCAAATCGACAGACGACAATCTGAACAAGTTGCTCATCACCCTCAACGTCAAGACTCTTGAAATAAAGGACATACATATATTCGATAACAACGGCAACGAGTTTGTATATATAATCAAGACTTTTGTCACAAATCAGGAGTTGCCGGCCGATTACTTCACTTTCAAGGAATCAGCCTACCCCGATGCTGAAGTCATCGACATGCGATAAAGTGGTCAAGGAACGCAAACATATAATCTTTCTGGCGCGATGGTACCCCCACCGCTACGATCCTATGCTCGGCCTTTTCGTGCAGCGTCACGCTGAGGCTGCCGCGCTTTACAACGACATCAGTGTGATTTATGTACACCCCGATGACAGTTACGAACTGGTAGACGAAACCATCAACAATGTCAGAACAATCAGGGTTTATTACAAAAAGTCCAAGTCGAAAATAGTTTCATTATTCAGGTATTTCCGAGCCAACAGGAAAGCCCTTAAGCTCTTGCCCAAACCCGATATAATGCACGTCCATGTGCTCACCCGTCTGGGATTGATAGCATGGTGGCACAAACTCACACAGGGCACGCCTTATGTCATTACCGAGCATTGGTCGCGTTACCTTCCCGGCAATGAGTTCAGCGGATTTTTGAGGAAGGCCCTGACCCGGTTGGTGGTGCGCAAGGCTTCAGCCGTAACAACTGTCACAGGCATTTTGGCCGAGGCCATGCAGGCCCACGGCCTACGCAACGACAACTACCTCATATTGCCTAATGTGGTGGATGTCAACATGTTCAAACCGCAGCCTCACAGCAACCCCACCCCCAAAATCGTCCATATCAGCTGCTTTGAAAACAAATCTAAAAATATCACCGGCTTGATAGACGCCTTGAAGATTATGGAAGACAGAGGCCTTGATTTTCAGTGCGTTTTTATAGGCGACGGCATGGATTTTGAAATGATAAAAGCTTATTCCCAAAAGCTCAGCAAGCAGGAAAACCTGAGGTTCACAGGAGTGTTGGAAGGCAAAGACGTGGCCAAGGAATTGGCTGCGGGCGATTTCCTGGTTTTATCAAGCAATTATGAGACTCAGGGCGTAGTGCTTTTGGAAGCCTTCGCTTGCGGACTCCCTGTGGTCAGCACCGAAGTGGGCGGCATACCCGAAATTGTCAACGAAAGCAACGGCCTGCTGGTGCCGCCTCAAGACCCCGAGAAACTGGCCGATGCCATGCAGACCATGCTTCAGACCTATCAGAATTATGATCCCGACACCTTACGCGAAGGCATAATAAAAAAGTTTTCCAACGAATCCGTCGGAAAACTCCTTGAAAATATTTATACCACACATTTAAGCTAGTTCATCACATTGCCACCTTCATGGCCTTAGCAATCTGTTTCACAAACTCAGTGTTTGCGAAATGGCCAGGCTTGTAGGCTGTAACCTTGCCGATAACCGGCATACCAAGCAATGTGAGGTCGCCCACTATGTCGAGCAGTTTGTGACGTGCGGGCTCGTTATCGAAGTAAAGTGTCACGTTGTTGAGAATGCCGCCTTCGTGCACTGCCACCGATTCCTTGTGGAACAATCCGGCAACACGCTTCAGGTCTTCTTCCGACACTTGTTTCTCGATGAAAACTATGGCGTTCGACAAATCTCCTCCCCTGATGAGGTTGTGAGCAAGAAGCATCTCAAGTTCCTGGAAGAACACGAAAGTACGGCATGGGGCAAATTCAGTCTCAAACTCGCTAATGTCGTGCATGTGGGCTTCCTGTACGTTGAGCACTCCCGATTTGTAGTCGACTTTAACGTCTATGCTGAACTTGTCGGCCGGTTCTATGGTGAGTTCACAACCCACTTTAGGGTGGGTGTAAGTGATTTTTCTTGTTATCTTCAGGCATTTGCGCTCAGCATCCTGTTCCACTATGCCGGCTTCTTTAAGAGCGGCCATCATGATTTTGGCGCTGCCGTCAAGGATTGGAGGCTCCTCGCAGTTGAGGTCGATGAGCACATTGTCTATGCCGCTGCCTCTCAAAGATGCCATGATATGCTCGACAGTGTACACCTTAACGCCGTTTTGTGCTATGGTGGTGCCACGGGATGTGTCGACCACATTCTTAACCTTTGCTTCGACGATAGGCTGACCGAAAAGGTCTACCCTTCTAAACTTGATTCCATGATTGATTTCTGCAGGATGAAAGGTCAGTGTGCCGTTTTGTCCAGTATGAAGACCTGTACCGCTAATGCTGACGCTTTTGCCTATAGTATGCTGTTTTTCCACTTTAAATCTTTTATTCCGAAATAAAGTGCAAAATTACGAAATAATCTTTTACTTTGACAATAAATCTGCAAGTTTTTTCTCCAGTTCCGAAATCCTGGCTTCCAATTTATCTATACTACGCTGTCTTACAACGTCTTTCATAAACTTACTGTAGTCGTATGCAGGCGAGCCAATAATCTGTTTGCCAGCCTCGCTCACTCCCTTTGTCAAACCTGCTTGTGGTCCGATGACTGTACGGTCGGCCACTACAAGATGGCCCGACAGACCGGCCTGTCCGGCTATGATACAGTTCTTACCAACATGTGTGGATCCCGAAATACCAACCTGGGCAGCCATGGCTGTGTTTTCGCCCACTTCCACGTTATGCGCTATCTGGATAAGGTTGTCCAACTTAACACCGTTGTGAATCTTGGTCGACTCCATAGTTGAGCGGTCGATGGTGGTGTTGGCGCCGATTTCCACATTGTCACCCACCAAAACGTTTCCGATTTGAGGAATTTTCTTGTATGTGCCGTCCGGCTGAGGAGCAAATCCGAATCCGTCAGCACCCAGCACAGCGCCCGAATGCACTATGCAGTTCTTTCCGATATGCGTCATGGCGTAAAGCTTGACACCGGCATAAATCACGGTATTGTCGCCTATGACTACGTCATCACCTATATATGACAGAGGATAAATCTTCACGTTATCCCCTATCTTAACCCTCTCGCCTATATATGCAAACTCGCCAATGTAGCAGTTTGTGCCGTATTCGGCGTCAGGTGAAATGAAAGCCTCGTCAGCTATTCCGACTTTGTTGCTTGTGTATTCCTGATAAATGGCCAAAAGCTGGGCAAACGACTCGTAAGCGTCCTTGACGCGTATCATAGTGGTGTTAACCTGTTCGGTCGGCTCAAAATCCTCGTTCACCAGCACTATGGATGAGGCTGTGGTATAAAGATAATGAATATATTTCGGATTAGATAAGAAACTCAACATTCCGGGAGCTCCATCCTCAATGCGTGCCACATTGTGCACCATAGCCTCAGGATCACCTTCCACTTTTCCACCGAGCATTGCCGCTATCTGAGCAGCTGAAAATTCTACTTTCATTAGATCTAGTATTCGTTAAATTCTTTTTTTATCGCGATTATAGTTCTGTCGATCAATGAGTTGGACTTGGAGACCAGCATTTGAGCCATCACAGTGGCGTCGGCATCAGCATTTTCGCCGAACAACTCGTTTATGACTTTTAAAGCCTCGTCTTTCGCCAAAACTATCATAAACCACGTCTCCTCGCTCACGTACAGACGCTGTGCGAGATTGTGTTCAAACTCATCTTGAATGCTACTGACCAGTGCGAACTGAAGGTCGCTGCGGGTCATGCCTGGCAGGTAAACTCTCTTGACCAGTACGTCAAAACGGATGCGCTCCAAATACAGCACCATACGCTCACAAGCCTGGATTCTCAGAGGAGTGACCGCGTCGTTGCTATTCCCCTTCTTACCCTTTTTATTCTTATTTCCGGAAGAAAACAGGAACACTCCGCCGAATAGTACCACCCCTACTATGATTATTATCCATGTGCTCGTACTGATTATGCTCGTATTAAGAATGCTCATCACATTTCAATTTTGACTTGCAAATATACTAAATTTTTCAAACAAAAGTTAACCTATCATAAAAATTCTTAATTTTGCAGTCTCAAATCGTCTTTTTTAATTTAAAAATATAGATATGGGTACATTATCACAGAGAGTCATCAACATGGCTGAATCGGCCACACTGAAGATGACACAGAAGAGCCGCGAGCTGAAAGCTCAGGGTATTGACATTATTTCGTTGAGCATTGGCGAACCTGACTTCAACACTCCAGTCAGCGCAAAGCAGGCTGGCATAGACGCCATCAACAACAACGACACACACTATCCTCCGGTTCCCGGCACTCCGGCATTGCGCAAAGCCATAGCCGAAAAGCTTCGTCGCGACAACGGTCTTGACTACAAGGATACCGACATCATTGTGTCGAACGGCGCCAAGCAGGCCATCACAACCACTTTCTTTGCCATACTCGACAAGGGTGATGAGGTCATCATCCCTGCCCCATTCTGGGTATCATATCCTGAAATGGTAAAGCTCGCCGACGGTACTCCTGTCTTCATCTACACCACACCTGAGCAAAACTTCAAGATCACAGCCAAACAGCTTGAGGAAGCCATCACTCCTAAGACAAAGGCATTCATTTTCAGCACTCCTTGCAACCCAAGCGGCGCTGTTTACACCAAAGAAGAACTCAAATCCTTGGTGGAAGTGTTCAAGAAACATCCAGAGATCATCATCATTTCCGATGAAATCTACGAATTCATACAGTACGAGCACAAGCACGAGACCATGGGTCAGTTCACCGAGCTGAAAGACCGTCTCGTCATTGTGAACGGTGTTGCAAAAGGCTACGCCATGACCGGTTGGAGAATCGGCTACATAGCAGCTCCTATGGCTATAGTCAACGCCTGCAACAAGATCCAGGGACAATACACTTCAGGTATCTGCACAATTTCACAGGCTGCCTCAGTGGCTGCCATGCAGCTTTCACCTGAGAACTCGGAGGAAGTTCGGAATATGTGCAAGGCCTTCAGAGCACGCCGCGACATGTTCTACAAACTCCTCATGGAAATCCCGGGTCTCAAGCTGAGCCTGCCTTCAGGCGCATTCTACATGTTCCCTGACGTCAGCGCTTACTATGGCAAGAGTGACGGCGCAACAGTCATCAAGAACAGCGACGACCTCTGCATGTACCTGCTGTACAATGCCCACGTGGCATGCGTGGCCGGCGGCGCATTCGGTAACGACAACTGCATCCGTCTGTCGTACGCCACTTCGGACGATAAGCTGCGCGAAGCTGCCCGCCGTCTGAAAGAGGCTTTTGCAAAACTTAAATAAAAACAACTAATGCCAAAAGACACTATCAAGGCTCTATTCAACTCTTTCAACGAAAAGAGGATATTAATAATAGGTGACGTGATGCTCGACCTTTACCTTAACGGAAAGGTCGAGCGCATCTCGCCCGAGGCTCCGGTGCCCATCGTAGCGGTGAGCAACCGTTTCAGACGCCTCGGCGGTGCGGCTAACGTAGCGCAAAACATCAAGGCTTTAGGCGCCGAACCGGTACTGTGCTCCATCATAGGCGACGACTCGAAGTCGCATGACTTCTTCGAGCTTCTGAAGGAACACCACATGCCTGCCAACGGCATCATCACCAGCAAAGAACGCCGCACCACCACCAAATACCGTATCATAGGCAACAACTCACAGATGCTGCGCGTGGACGACGAGGACACTTTCAACCTCACCGAAAAGGAATACAACGCCATTAGTGAGAAAATTGACAGCATACTCTACCGCGAGCGCATTGACGGTATCATACTCCAGGATTACAACAAGGGAGTGCTTACCGAGCAGCTCATACGCAAGGTGATAGCTGTAGCCAATGAGAAAGGCATTCCGGTAGGAGTCGACCCGAAGAAGAACAACTTCCTCGCCTACGAAAATTGCACTCTTTTCAAACCGAATCTGAAAGAGCTCAAGGAAGGAATCAACATCGACTTCCCAACCGACGATATCAGGGGCATATTGAAAGGTGTCAACGCATTGCAAGACAAACTGCAGTGCCGTCTGGTGATGAACACTCTGTCTGAACGCGGAGTGCTCATTCAGGAGATGGTAAACGGCAAAAAATCGCATCACCACATTCCGGCCCATCTGCGTAAAATCGCCGACGTATCAGGTGCCGGCGACACTGTGCTTGGTGTAGCCATGCTTTGCCTGGTGAGCGGTCAGGACGCCTACCACATTGCAGCCATATCCAACTTGGCCGGCGGTCTGGTTTGCGAAGAGATTGGCGCTGTGCCTATCAACAAAGAAAGACTGCTAAAAGAAACAGAAAAATTAAAATAAACTGAGTTTTTCTGCGTTATCCTACTCATGAAATTAAAGAATTCATATAAAAAACTGCTGCTCATGGCAGGGCTTTTGCTCTGCATGCTCCCGCAAAGTCTTGTGGCTCAGACTGAAAAGCCCAAGAATCTTTTGATGTACGACACTGAGCCCTACCATTTCGGATTTATTCTGGCTATCAACCAGATGTCATACGCCTTCAGTTATGTAGAAAACTACCAGCTGATAGCCCATGAATCGTCGGAATATCCGAACACAGCCGACGTGCACTACACTGCAGGAGCCGAATACTACACCCGCAGCATAGACGCCTCACAGCAACCGGGATTTACAGTAGGTGTGGTTGGCAACCTCCGTTTGGGCAAATATTTCGACCTGCGACTTATTCCTTCTCTCAGCTTCGGCACTCGTACAATATCGTATCAACTGTACAAGAAATCGGATCTTAGCACGGAGAATTTCACTCAGACCAAGTCGATATACTCCACTTTCATCGAATTCCCACTACATGTCAAATACAAGTCAAAGCGACTCAACAATGTGGCGGCATACGTCATAGCAGGCGGCAATTTCAAGATAGACCTCGCATCCCAGAAGAAATGGGATATCGACACCCAAAGCGCCTCCGGCGAACAGATTACCGTCACCGATAACATCAGGGTTAAGAAATTGGACATAGCTGCCGAAATAGGCGCCGGTTTCGATTTCTACACCGGTTATTTCAAATTCGGCATAGAGGCTAAGATGAGTTTTGGCCTTCTCAACATACTAGATGCGCAGAATCTTATCTACGATTCGAGTATAAAAAATCTCCAAAATAGGACATTCCAACTGTCACTGACGTTTGAATAGTTGAAATTTTAGCGTTTTAATAAGTTAAGAATCAATGTTTTAAGCATAATTTTTGATTTTTAACTTATTTTTATTTTTCCAAACAAAAAAAGTTGTATCTTTGCAGCGCTTTTTAGCGGTTCAAAGTTTGAAGTTTACTCCAAACTGGAGCTCTAGAAAAAGTGGTCTCTTCGTCTAGTCTGGTTAGGACGTCAGGTTTTCATCCTGGTAACTCGGGTTCAAATCCCGGAGAGACTACAAAAGGGGTCTCTTCGTCTAGTCTGGTTAGGACGTCAGGTTTTCATCCTGGTAACTCGGGTTCAAATCCCGGAGAGACTACAAAAAAGTTTGATTTTTTAAACTTAAAGAAAGCGAGGTCAGAAGATGGGATTTATTAAGCAGTCCTGATTCTGACTTTTTTAGTTTATAAGGATTAATGACATGAAGAGGATTCTCTCCAATATCAACACATCACTGAAAAGCGTCATGGCTTTGTTGACGCTGCTGGTTCTTGTGTTGTTTACAGAGAATCTGCAAGCCCAAAGGGAAAATTATCAATTCGGAGTTCGTGGCGGCATCGGCATGTCGACGCTCAGAGGCTTGGAAAACAACGGCTTGAGGCTCGGACTTACAGCCGGAGTTTATGGTAAATACCTGCTTCAAGGCCCGAGTGATTTGGCTGCCGAATTCTACTACTCGCTTGGCGGGCAACAATCGGAGCGATGGATGGAGAATGAAGAGGAAAAGGTGAAGGTGTACAGCAAATACAGCCTTCATTATCTCAACATTCCAATCATTTATCAATACTATTTCCCCGATATTTTGGGTCTGGAAGCCGGTTTGAATTTCCGTTATTGCATTTCCGGCTCTCTGAAATCAAAAATAGGCAACGGCGATTGGAAATCGCAAGATTTCTCATCAGCCCACTACAATTCTTTCGACATGGGCCTGCTGCTTGGCATTTACACAGAAAACTTAATTCCTCATGATAATTTCTTCGTTAGCCTAAGGGTTTACTTCGGCTTCATTGATGTGCTGAAAGACAGCGGCTCCAACAAAAACATCAGTGTTCAGGCTAGCGTAGGATACATGCTATTCTAAAATGAATCCAAGAATACAAATTGTTATTGGCAACCAATATAATCCGCACCTGAATTTGGCTGTGGAAAGTTCTCTATTGGACGAAGGCGACCCAGAAGTGGTCACCATGTTTTTGTGGAAGAATCAGCAGACCGTGGTTTACGGCTACAATCAGAACCCGTTCACGGAATGCAATGTGGAACTTTTGCTTGCGGAAGGCGGCTATGCTGCCCGCCGCCGTACCGGCGGCGGTGCAGTGTATCACGATCTGGGTAACTTGAATTTCTCATTCGTGGCACACAAAAAGCACTATGATGTAAGCAGACAGATGAACGTCATCAAGACCGCCTTGAGACACTTCGGCTTGGAAACCGAGGTTTCAGGGCGCAACGACATCCTCTTCGACGGCCGCAAATTTTCCGGGAATGCCTTTGGAATCTATAAAGACAGAAGGCTTCACCACGGCACCATTCTGATAAGGACCGATGGCGAACGCCTTGCCAAATATCTGAAAGTCAACCCCGCCAAATTGCAGAAACACGGAGTAAAATCAGTTGCCAGCCGCATAATCAATCTCTCGGAGGTGGCCGATATAACTTCCGATTCGATAATGCCTTATCTTTCACAGGCTTTCGAGGAAGTCTACAATGCTAAAGCAGAAATAGTGGGATTCAACGACTTGCTGACCGACAAAGTCTTGAAAACCAGGGATTTATTTGCGTCAGAAGAATATCTATTCGGCAAGTGGCACAATTTCCATGCCAAGAAAAGCGCCCAGTTCCCCTGGGGCCTTGTCGAGCTGGACATGCAGGTTAATGAGTCTAAGGGTATAATAGAAAGTGTTTCAATAGCTTCAGACGGTCTCGAGCCCGATTTGATTGATGAAACTGAACGCATTCTAACCGGTGCCAGCATCCGGAAAGCCCCCGATTGCGGTCAAAACCCGATAGCTAAAGATATTATTAGCCTTATATATTGATTTCCAAAGGGAAAATTTCGTAATTTTGCGGCCAAATTTTAAGAGATGAAGTATTTTTTACTGCCATTGGGTTGCCAGATGAACCGCAGCGACACAGAACGTGTGCGCACTGTTTTGCACGGCATGGGTTTTACAGAGACTGACAAGGAAGAGGAAGCCACAATACTGGGCGTTATTGCATGTTCTGTCCGACAGAAAGGCATAGACAAGGTGTACACCCGCATCCTCAGATGGAACGAGATGAAGCAGAACCACAACTGCATCACTTTCGTGTCGGGATGCATATTGCCAGCCGACCGCGAACGTTTCGTCAAGCTGTTCGACCTGGTGTTCACCATGAACGAACTCCCAGACCTGCCGGATATGATCAGACAGTACGGAGTGTTCATCCCAACCAGGGATAACGTTGAGCAGGAGCCGGTTTTCCCATTGGTGGGCATACCCGTCAACCGCAATGTCAACCCATCGGCCAACATGGACCGTTTCTGGGTTATCAACCCCGACCATCTCTCAGATTTTGAGGCCTTCATCCCTATTCAGAACGGCTGCAACAAGTTCTGCACCTATTGCGCAGTGCCTTACACCCGCGGCCGCGAGGTGTCAAGAAAGTCGGAAGACATCCTAGCCGAGCTGAAAGAACTGGTCGACAAAGGCTATAAATCAATCACTTTGCTTGGACAGAATGTCAACTCATACGGACTTGACAAGAAAGGTGAAGAGATAAATTTTGCGGAATTACTCAGAAGAATCGGCGCTTACGGCGATGCCAGCGGCAAGGAGTTCTGGGTTTACTTCACCTCTCCTCATCCACGCGACATGAGTGACGAAGTGATAGAAGTCATTTCGCAGTACCGCTGCCTCGGCAAACAGATTCATCTGCCCATTCAGTCGGGCGACGACAACATGCTGCAGCGCATGAACCGCAAGCACACCCTCGACGATTACCGTCATATCATACACACAATCAGACGTTTACTCCCTGAAGCCACAATATTCACCGATATAATAGTAGGTTTCACAGGCGAGACCGAGGAAGAGTTTGAAAACTCACGCAAAGCCATGGAAGAGTTCAAATATAACATGGCTTACATTGCGCAGTACAGCGTAAGGCCCGGTGCGGTGGCATCTTCATGGGCAGACGACGTGCCTAAGGCCAAGAAACGCGAGCGCTATCACATACTCACCGACGAGCTGATGAAGCACTCTCTCGTTTACAATCAAGGACTCATCGGTAAAACTTTGAAGGTGCTGGTTAGCGGCTATGACCGCAAAAACGGCTACCTTACCGGACATACCGAGGGCAAGATTGTCATCCGTTTCCAATCGAGAGACAAGAGCCTGATAGGCCAAATAGTGAACGTGAAAGTGACCAGCGCCACAGCGCTTTCGATTGAAGGAACACTCCAGCCCGTCATTTCGAGTGAAACGAAGTGAAGTCGAAAAATCTCATACAAAATGAAAATCGCCTTTAAGACATTGGGTTGCCGAGTAAACCTCTATGAGACAGACGCCTTGGCGTCTCAGTTCAAGGAGGCCGGTTACGAGGTGGTGGACAGCGACGAAAACGCGGATGTTTACGTAGTCAACACCTGTACCGTCACCAATCAGAGCGACCAGAAATGCCGTCAGGCTATCAACCAGATCAGGCGCTCCCACCCCACTGCCATCATAGCGGCCATGGGCTGCATGGTCAACCATCGCAAGCAGGAGATGCTCAATTCGGGCACCATTGATTACGCTATAGACAACGAACGCAAATATGCTCTTTTCAGCATAATCGACAGCAGAGTGAAAGGCGAAGCCGTCGACCCGGAAGGCTTCGACAAGGACTTGTTCAGCTACCGTCCAGCCTACAGCACCTTCCACACCCGCAGTCTGATTAAAATTCACGACGGATGTAACAATTTCTGTTCCTACTGCATAATTCCAAACGTGCGCGGCAGAGCCATCAGCCGTCCGGCTGACGAGATTTACGATAACATCCGCAATGTTGTTGAGCATGGCTTCAAGGAAGTGGTGCTGACAGGTGTCAACATGGGGCGTTATCATCATAATGATGTTGATTTTGAACATCTGATTGAAAACATCCTGAAAATCGAAGGCGATTTCAGAGTCCGCATATCCTCCATCGAACCGGACAACTTCAGCGACCGTTTCCTGAGTCTGTTTGACAATCCAAAGCTTGCTCCGCATATGCACATCTGCCTGCAAAGCGGCGCCGAGAACACCCTTAGGGACATGCATCGCCACTATACTGCAGCCCAGTTTCTAGAAATGTGCGAACGCATCAAGACAGCCATACCAGACTTCAACATCACCACCGATGTGATAGTGGGGTTCCCAGGTGAGACCGAGTCCGACTTCGCTGAAAGTGCAGCTATGTGCAAAGCCATTGGATTCAGCCACATACACACTTTCAAATATTCCGTCCGCACTGGCACCAAGGCGGCTACCATGCCCAACCAGATCCCCGAGACTGTGAAGACCGAGCGCAGTGCTATAATTAGGCGGATTTCAGCCGAAAACAAGCTGGATTATTTCAACCGCATGCTTGGCAAACCGCAGCGCATGCTCATAGAAAGGGTTATGGCCGACGGCACTGCCCGCGGCTACGGCGAGAACTATATACCCCTCCGGCTCAAAGCTAAAAATCTTGAGAAAAACACCTTTGTCGACGTCATTTTGGATGGTATTATTAATAAAGGTGACAATTCGGAAATGACCGCTGTTCTTACTAGCATTTAACTCATCAATGTCAAGGTGAAAAAATTTTTAAGATTTTTGTTTTTCGTATTCAAAAATGTTGTATTTTTGCAGTCCGAAAATTTAAGAGAAAAAGAAATAAAAATTATAAGAATAAAATGGCAAATCACAAATCTTCACTGAAGAGAATCCGTCAGACAGAAAACAGACGTTTACACAACCGCTTCTATGCTAGAGCTATGCGCTCAGCCGTCAGAAGCTTCAGAGCTTTAACAGACAAGAGCGAAGCTGAATCAAAGCTTTCAGAAATGTACAAGACTATTGACCGTGTGGCAAAACGTGGTATCATCCACCGCAACAAAGCCGCTAACTTGAAGTCAAAGCTTGCACACTTCACAGCTAAATTAGCGTAAGGTTTTTTCATAGATATTGTCAAAGTTCTTCCTCTTGGGGGAGAACTTTTGTCGTTTAAAGCCAAAAGTTATGAACCAAAACACCACAAAAACCATTAAGAATTGGGCCCTGGCCGAGCGCCCTCGTGAAAAGATGCTGGCCAAAGGCCGCGAGGCTCTCACTGACGCCGAGCTACTCGCCATACTTATAGGCTCAGGCAACAGCGACGAGACAGCTGTCGACTTGTCGAGACGCATATTGAAAGATGCAGGCGACAACCTGATAAAACTGTCACAACTAAGCATAGGCGATCTGACCAATTACAAAGGCATTGGGCAAGCCAAGGCGGTTACCGTAGCGGCGGCTTTGGAACTGGGCCGCCGACGCAGATATGCGGAGGCGGCGCAACAAACGCGCATTCGCAACAGCAGAGACGCTTTCGAGTATTTCTACATGCACACTCAGAACCTCGACCATGAGCAGTTTTGGATCCTACTGCTCAACCCAGTCAACAAGGTGATAAAACTTGCAAAGATCGGCGACGGAGGCCTTCACAGCATAGAAGCCGACCCCAAGCGTATTTTCAAGATAGCCTTAGAAAACAACGCCAGCGCACTCATGCTTTGCCACAACCATCCTTCAGGCAGCGTCGAGCCAAGCAATGCCGACTTGACTCTTACCCGCAATTTGATCAAAGGCGGGGAAATCCTTGATATAAAAATTTTGGATCATATTGTCGTTGGTATCAATAATTATTTTAGTTTTGCAGATTCAGGATTGATATGAAAATAGTTACAGTCATAGGGGCCCGCCCCCAGATTATAAAAGCAGCGGCATTGAGCCGTGCCATCAGTCAGCATTTCAGCAAAGAGGTGCACGAGGTGATAGTGCACACCGGGCAACACTACGACAACAATATGTCACAGGTATTCTTCGATGAGCTCGGAGTACCTCAGCCCGACTACAACATGGGAGTAGGTTCAGCGCCACATGGAGTGCAGACGGCACGCATGATTGAAGGCATCGAGGAAATTCTGCTGAAAGAGAAGCCGGACTGCCTGGTGCTTTACGGCGATACAAACTCCACTCTGGCAGGTGCCATTGCAGCTTCAAAAATACATGTGCCTATAGTGCACATCGAAGCCGGACTGCGTTCATTCAACAAGTCTATGCCAGAGGAAATCAACCGTATCTGCTGCGACCACTGCTCTACCCTGCTCTTCTCTCCCACTGCCACAGGTTTCAAGAATCTTGTCAATGAGGGTTTCAATCCGAACAACAAAAAGAAGTTCACAGCCGACAATCCGGGTATATACCACTGCGGAGACGTGATGTACGACAACAGCAAGTATTTTGCCACCATAGCCGACCAAAAGTCTGACATACTCGAAAGAGAAAGGCTTAAAGGCAAAGGTTACGTTCTGTGCACCATACACCGCGACAACAACACCGATCAGCCAGAGCGTCTGAATGCCATATTCTCCGCCTTGTTGAAGATTGCGGCAGAAAAGACAGTGGTGTTGCCTCTACATCCCAGGACTTCCAAACTCTTGAACACCAATCTCAAAAAAGATATATTCGACAAATTATCGAACAATCCAAATATCAGGATACTGCCTCCGGCCTCATTCCTCGACATGATAGTGCTGGAGCGGCATGCCGACATGGTGGTCACAGACTCGGGCGGAGTTCAGAAAGAAGCCTATTTCTTCCAGAAGCCATGTCTGATTATGCGCAGCGAAACCGAATGGAAGGAAATAGTCGATTGCGGAGCCGCAGTAATAACAGATGCCGACGAGCAGAAAATCTTGAAGGCTTATAGGAATTTCACCGACAATCCGCCTCACAGCTATCCCGAAATATTCGGCGACGGACATGCCGCAGAGTTCATCTGCAAGGAAATGTTGGAAAATTTTTAAATTAAATGTCGGGTGTATCAGAAAAATTTCTATCTTTGCAGTCTGAAAATTAAACACTAAAAGTTTTAGTATAAATATTTAATAATCAACAAATTAAATTATGAATCAGTACGAAACCGTTTTCATTTTAACTCCCGTTTTGTCTGAAGATCAGATGAAGGAAGCGGTAGAAAAGTTCGAAAACCTGCTCAAAAACAACGGAGCAGAGATCGTTTTCAAGGATTTCTGGGGCATGCGCAAGCTGGCATATCCTATTCAGAAGAAGTCTTCAGGTTTCTATCAGTTGATAGAATACAAAGCCGAAGGCAATGTTATCGATACAGTTGAAACAGAATTGAAGCGTGACGAGCGCGTCATCCGTTTCCTGACAGTGAAACTTGACAAGCACGCTGTGGCTTACAACGAGAAAAAGCGTCGTAAAGCTGCTGAAGCTGCCGAGGCACAAGCCAACTAATTGTTTAACATTTAAATTTTGAATGATATGGCACAACCCAACACAGACATCAAATATTTGACTCCAATAGCAGTCGACACAAAGAAGAAGAAATACTGCCGCTTCAAAAAGAACCGCATCAAATACATCGATTACAAAGATGCTGATTTCTTATTGAGATTCGTGAACGAGCAGGGTAAGATTTTACCTCGCCGCATCACCGGCACATCAACAAAATATCAGAGAAAGGTCGCTCAGGCCATTAAGAGAGCCCGCCACCTCGCTTTGATGCCGTACTTAGCTGATTGTTTGAAATAATTAAGAGGAGGACAGACAATGGAAATTATTCTGACACAAGACGTTAAAAATTTGGGATACAAGAACGACATCGTCAACGTTAAACCAGGTTACGCACGTAACTTTTTAATCCCTCAGGGAATGGCTATCCTCGCAACAGAATCAGCTCGTAAAGTTTTGGCCGAAAATATGCGCCAGCAGGCTTACAAACAGGAAAAGATAAAGAAGGAAGCTGAAGAGCTCGCCAAAGTGCTCGAAGGTCTCGCCCTCCGCATCCCTGCAAAGGCTGCCTCAACAGGTAAGATTTACGGTTCGGTCAACAACGTTCAGATTGCCAACGCAATCAAAGAAGCAAAGAACATCGACATCGACCGCAAACAGATCCTCGTCGACGACGACACCATCAAGGAAGTCGGCAACTACAAGGCAAAGATCCGCTTGCACAAAGACGTTACAGTCGAGATCAGCTTCGAAGTTTTTGCTGAATAATAAGCAATATTTGCAATAGTTAAAAAGCCGAGGAATTAACGTTCTTCGGCTTTTTTTAAAACAATGATTATGACAAAGAACGACGTCAAGGAATTACAGGCGCTGCGCCAGGCAAAAGGCCGCAAGGAAGCGGGTATATTCGCCGTTGAGGGCAACAAGCTGGTTGAAGAACTACTGAGCTCCGATTTCAGAATCAACAACATTTTCGCTACCGGGCAGTGGGTCGAAAAGAACCCTGTCATGGCAAAGAAAGTGGCCGATTACGAGATTGTCACATCCAAGCAGATGGAGCAGATCAGCAACTTCGTCACCCCTCCTGGCATCTATGCCACCGCTATGATTCCGTCGTTCAAGATCAAGCCGGATATTACCGACCGCGAGTTAATTCTGATGCTGGACGGCATAAACGACCCCGGCAACCTCGGCACCATCATACGCACTGCCGATTGGTTCGGCATCCGCAAAATAGTAGTGTCCAAAGACACCTGCGATCCATGGCAGCCCAAAGTCATACAGTCGACCATGGGCTCCATCTTCAGAATACAAATAGTTGAAGCAGAGTTGGTGGAGTTTTTGAAAGATGTGAAGACTCCCGTCTTTGGCGCTTTGATGCAAGGCAAGAATGTGTACCATACCAATATGGGAAACAATCAAGGCGTAATAATCATTGGAAGTGAGTCGCATGGCATCAGGGAGAATGTCATGCCATTTGTAAGCTGCCCCATAAACATACCCAGAGCCGAAAGCAGCCAGACCGAATCGCTCAACGCATCAGTCGCTGCAGGTATCATCATCTCAGAAGTATTCCGGAAAAGCCATTAGGACACAGCGCCCCGCAGAGCATTGTAATTAATCCATACGAACAACACGCCTGCAACAACTATCAGTCCGATTATCACTGAGAAATAGAACACACACAGCAGTATAGTTCTCCACACTGTCTTTACAGTGCTGAACTCCAGCATTTTCTTAAAGCATACAGTGAACGCGACTATAACCACCAGTCCGGCCCAGTTGTCCATTACATCGTATATCTTGGGAGAAAACGCATAGCAAATGCTTGCCACACAACGATATAAGAAAGTCATAATGGTCGCATATATCACAGGTATGCTATACTCGCCCCAATTGTATCTTTTCCGGTTTTTTCTTCCATAACAAACTCTAGCCGACAACAAATAAACTGGTATAGTCATCACCATAAGTGCTGTGTAATGATTCTTGTACAAGTAGCTGAATTTCACTATGTAATCGACTACTTTGTTTTTAATCATGGTAGCTTCAGCAGAAGCATCATTATCAGGCTTTATCTCAACTGACGACTGCTCTTCTTTGTCCAAATCAGTAAAATCAAAATCACCTTTCTTACTACCCGTAAAAGTAAAAATCACCACATACAAACTCAAGGTCAGGAAAAGCATAGGGAATGGCGAGAAATAACTCCTGCGTTTGCCGTTAATAATGTCTATCATCATCTGACCCGGACGTGTAAACAGGTTTTTAATTGTAAACCACACACCGCCGTCATTGCTGAGTAAACCCAGCAAAAAATTAGTGAATATAAATTTTACGGTAAATCTGCCAGTGTCAGCCCGCTGTCCGCATTCAGGACAGAATTTCCCCTGAAACTCGGTGCCGCAATTCAGACACTTAACGGTATTGTTCACCTCTGTTTTTTCTTCCAATTCAATGACTTCTTTCTCTTCCATCGCAGAATATTTTTGCAAAAATACGGAAAAGTCTTTAGTTTTTAGTTTTTTAATTATTTAATTTTAATACCCCTAGCAAAAATACGACCTGCCTCATACTGTATATTATCCGATAACCCATTATCGCAGAAATGCGACCTACCACTTGCTACCGTGAGTATTCAGAAAAGGATATTAAAATCTGAAAATGGCATAAAAAAAAGAGACTCAAAATCTGAGTCTCTTTTTTGCGGTGCCGAACGGGCTCGAACCGTCGACCTCCTGCGTGACAGGCAGGCATTCTAACCAAACTGAACTACGGCACCATGTCAGTTTTGACGGTGCAAAGATACACCGTTTTTCGTTACTGTCAACACTTTTTTTGAAAAAAATTTAACTTTTTTCATCTGGTATTATTATTTTTTGATAATCAATATGTTAGGCTTGGCAAATTATCGTTTTATCTTGAAAACAAAGGCACCTTCAGTGCGAATGTCGTGAATTTTCTGTCCCAATTTCTCCGCTTTGGCCATAATTTTTCGACTGGAATAGCTCGGAATGCTACCGTCTATAATCAGCAAATCAACTGTATAATTGTCCAGCAACTTATCAAGGTCAAAATTTTCGCCTCCAAACACCAGAAAGCAATCCAGATGTGGACGACATGACAGCTTATTCCCAAATATGCAGTCTTTGTCGTAAATTCCCATGGTTTTCCCACCAAAAGATATTAAGTTCCCTCGCTTTTTAATAAAACTGTTTTCAAAATCGGCAGTATCTATCCGGCACAATTCCCCATTGCCATACACTCCCTCCTCTATAATATGGTTTTCTATGCTGAAACTCACAGCCGAAGGCTCGTTTATCACAGCAGTGTCGCAAAACAACACATGCCTGCTGCCACATACAAAGTCGACCGCTGTGCCCTTGTTCATGGAATAGACCGTGAGGCACATCTGCTTTCGCTGCACAAGCGTACGGGTAAGTTGAGAAAGGCTGAAAACCAAACACAAAAACAGCATAACATACACCATCCGCTTTCGTTTATGCTCAACAATCAGCATAAGCAGCACAAAAGACAACAACAGACACACAAACTCCATATCATTGATATACAAGCCTTTAAGTATAGATAACGGAAGGCTTTCCACTTTAGAAACAATGTGGTTCATCACATAGATCAGCCATTTTACAACCCAAGCTATGGTGATATTCAAATAAGGCACATAGAACAGCAGCAACATCAGCATCCCCCCTATTATTACCACAGTAGAAATAGGGCCCATAAAAAGATTGCTGAGCCAGAAATACATGGGAAACTGGTGAAAATAGTAAATCGAAAGCGGAGCTGTTGCTATTTGGGCCGCCAGGGTGACTGCCGTCAGTTCCCATACCTTATCCAACAGTTTGGAGCGTGTAAAAACCAGGCAGTATATTGGCTTGTGCAGCTCGACTATTCCTATCACTGCCGCATACGACAGCAGGAAGCCGACGTTAAACAGATTGGACGGATCTATGCACAACAGCAGAAAAGCCGATGCAGCCAAACTGTTTAGCAACAAGCCATTCCTAATCAGTATATCGCCTAAAACCACGAACGAGAGCATAATAGTGGCACGTAATATTGATGGTGCCAGCCCTGCCAGCAAGGCGTAAAACCAGATCAGCACAAGCAAAAGCGATTGCTTGAGTATATATTGCCAGCGTTTGCGTTTGCTCAAAAAGACAAGCATATACGAGAACACCATAAAAACAACACCCACATGCATGCCCGACACGCAAAGTATGTGCATAGAGCCGGCGGCGACGTACCTTTGACGCAGCTCGTCTGGCAGAGTTTCATCGTACCCAAGCAAGATGGCGGCAGCCACTGCGTACTCGTCGCCGCCTATTCCCAGTTCCCTCATAGTCCGAAGCAAAAAATCGCGAAGCCTGTACGAAAACGCATAAACAGTGTTGGCTTGGTTCTCACCTGTCGACTGCCAGGCATCCTCCTTTAGATAAACCTGTCGCAGCACACCCTTGCGCGAAAGATATCTTTTATAGTCGAATTGTTCAGGATTTTTAGGCGGTTCCACAAGTTTCGGAGGTTCGAAAAATACTATCACATCGCCGTATTTCAAGTCGAGTGAGCGTTCGTTTTTCTCGAAATAAGCCATCACTGAACCCGAGTCGGACAGCAGTTCCAGCATAACTTTCACCGATTTTTCCTTTTCCATCGGACATTCCGACAGCCGAGCGACCCAGGCTCCCCTATCCTCTTTCATATCATCACTCCGTATATGAACTATGGCGGCACCGACAATCACAAGACACAGATTCAGCAGTAGGCCGAACACCCACCTATAGCCATAGTCTTTCACCGCAGAAGCCGTGACAAACAGAATAACACCCAATGTCACAACAGCTATCAAAATATACTTCATAACATCAGGCGGCAAGGCTGTAGGCCAAGAAAATCCCAACCATATGCCGAAAGCAAACGGTATCAGCAGGCGAATGAACGGATATTTGAACCAGTTGATCATTAATGCATATATTTGATATGCAAGATAAGAAGAAAACAGTTCCAGCAAAAGGTCCGAAACTGTTTTCCCCGACTAAGTTATCAACAGGTTTTAGTTAAATTTTCTCTGTATTGTTAAAGAATTTTAACACAAATGTTAATTTAAATTAATATTTGCGATTATGGTCTCAGCAGTTCTGTCAGATGCGCCCGCATTGCCCAACACATATTTTAACTCATCGTAATCCTCAAGCAGTTTGCGCTGACGTTTCTGGTTATTCAACAGCGACCTCAGCTCGTCGGTTATGTTCTTTGCGGTCATGTCGCCCTGTATCAGCTCTTTAACCACCACTCTATCCATAATAAGGTTCACCAGACAGATGTATTTCACCTTGGCCAGCAGTCTGGCTATCAGATAGGAAATTTTATTGGCCTTATAGCACACCACCTCCGGCACATCCAGCAGGGCTGTCTCAAGTGTGGCAGTACCCGAAGTCACCATGGCGGCACTCGAAAGCTGCAACAACTGATATGTGCGGTTGCGCACCAGTTTCACATTCGATTTGTCGTTAACGAACTGTTTGTAATAGCTCATAGGAAGCGAAGGCGCGCAGGCTATGACAAACTGATAGTCCGGGAAGCGTTTCACCACTTGCAGCATTACTGTCAGCATTCGGCTAACTTCCTGTTTGCGGCTGCCAGGCAGCATGGCTATTATTTCTTTTCTTGGATTCAAACGGTTGGCCTTGTAAAACTTGCTTCTGTCGGCCGGCTCCACCTTTGCGATTTCATCCAGCAAAGGATGTCCTACAAACTGACAGTCAACACCGTAGCTGTCGTAAAACTTCTTCTCGAACGGCAGTATGCATAGCATTTTGTCAACCACCCTCTTAATCTTGTACACACGGCGGCGTTTCCATGCCCACACCTGAGGTGAGATGTAGTAAAACACCTTATAGCCTTGCTTTTTAGCCCATTTCGCGATTTTCAGATTAAATCCGGGATAGTCTATCAGTATAAGGGCATCCGGAGCGAATTCAGTGATGTCTTTTTTGCAGAATTTGATGTTCTTTAAAATAGTGTTAAGATTTATTAACACTTCAACGAAACCCATGAACGCGAGGTCGTGGTAATTTTTCACCACATTTGCGCCATTTTGACGCATTTTTTCACCACCCCAAGCCCTGATTGTGGCATCCGGGTCATGAGCCCGCAATGACGCTACCAGATTGGAGCCGTGCAAATCGCCGGAAGCCTCACCTGCTATGATGTAATACTTCATTTTTCAAAACTTTTAAAATTGTCGATGACATCGTACGCTGTCCAGTCGTAATGGGTCGGAACTATTGAGGCATAGTTGTTTTTCAACGCATAGATATCGGTGTCGGTACCGTCATCTTCAACTATAAACTCTCCGCCTATCCAGAAATAATCACGTCCGTGCGGGTCTTTACGATGGTCGAAAATCTCTCTCCATCGCGCCTTGGCCTGTCGGCATATTTTCACGCCTTTTATCGGATTACCTTCAGAAAACTTCGGGAAATTCACATTAAGGCATACACCTTTCGGGAGACCTTCGTCCAAAACTTTTTTGGTTATATCCTGAATATACTTATCTGCATGGTCAAAATTTGCGTCAAATGAGTAATCTTCTACACTAAAGCCTATCGCAGGGATGCCGTCCATGCACGCCTCGACCACTGCGGCCATAGTACCTGAATAGATCACGTTGGTCGAGGCGTTCGAGCCATGATTGATTCCTGAGACTAACAGCGCGGGATACTCATCCAAAATCATCTGGAATCCCACCTTAGCGCAGTCAACAGGACATCCGTTCAAGACATACATCTCAAAATCATCGGTTTTCTCTAACACTCTGAGTCTCAATGGCTCGTTTATGGTCATCGAGTGTCCTTGCGCTGATTTCACCTGCTCTGTCGAAACCACTACAACCTTGCCAAACTGACGCATCAAATCCGCCAGCTTTTTCAACCCCTTCGCCAAATACCCATCATCATTCGTTACTAAAATCGTCGGTCTTCTTTCCATCTAAAAACTTTTTAACACTTTATACAATTTCTGTGTGGGCAGTCCCATCACATTATAATATGATCCTTCCACATTGCAGACGCCTATGTAGCCTATCCATTCCTGCACACCATATGCGCCAGCCTTGTCGTAAGGTCTGAATCCATCGACATAATGGTCGATTTCCTCCATATCAAGTTGGTCAAACTCCACTTTCGACGTCACCGAGAATGTCTTGGTCTTCTCCTTAGTATGCACTGTAACGCCCGTTATCACTTTATGCACTTTGCCCGACAGCATGTTCAGCATACGGACGGCATCCTCCCTGTCGGCTGGTTTTCCGAGAATCTCATTGTCGACAATCACCACTGTGTCGGCAGTTATTACCATGTAATTCTCTGGCAGTTCAGCCTCCTCAAAGGCTTTAGCCTTTTTCAGACTCAAAAACGGGGCTACATCTATAAGAGGCAGCCGCTCGGGATAACTCTCGTCCACATCCTTCGTCAAGATGGTGAAGTCGACGCCTATCCCCTTCAAAAGCTCTTGCCTCCGCGGTGATTTAGAGGCAAGCACAATGTCGTAATTGTTCAAATTGTCTAACATTATCTTATAAAAAACATTGATAAAACTCCAATAAACATTATGATCTTCATCGCAATAGACTGAATATGGAAATTTTTTCCAGTCTTTTTTGACTTATCATTCAAAAGGCTGTAAGTGTTGCCAGCTATACCGAAACCCAACAGCAACAGATATGAAGCCTTGAGCATGTAACTCGTGATAGATAATCCAAACTCCTTGTAAAAATAATCACTTGTGATCGAGACACCTAAACATGTTAGGAAACTCAACGCAATCACTATAATTAGAGCCGTGTTCATACCCCAAACCAAAGGAATTGTGCGGCAATGCGAGCGACCGTCGCCTTTCACATCCTCCATATCTTTGATAATCTCGCGTATCAGGGTCATCAGGAATGCGAACACAGTGTAAATCAGCACTATGCGAAGCGTCACATGCATCCATTCCACATTCTCGGCCAGCATTTCCTTATTGCCAAGCATAGCGAAAACCTGAAACAGCCATGGCAGAAACACCGCAAAGGCCACTGACAGTGATACTATCAGGTTTCCTATCACCAGCGACTTCTTATACCTGTTGGAATAGGAATACAAAATACAGGCTAGCAAAACCATGCAGGAGAAAATCGGCAGAAAGTTGCGTCCGTGGGCCATCACAGTGGAAGCCAGAGCACAAGCCAAACCAACGACAGTCAGGGTCCAGTAGAAAACCTTACCTTGCCTCTCGGTAAAAACCCTTCCAACTATCTGTCTGTCCGGTTTGTTGATGGCATCTATCTCCATGTCCAGTATGTCGTTGATGACGTAGCCGCCAGCCACCACAAACACCATGGATATCACCAGCAAGGTGAAACCCAAAGTGCTTGGCATGCCGAGTATGCAATGGTAAACCAGACACATCATCAAGGCCGTAATCAACAGATTAGGCCAGCGCACCAGTTTGAAAAACGCTCCGATTTTATTCATTACCACAAATGATTTTCAAAGTCTTTCATCCAATTGTCCTGCACTTTCAGCACCTGCTCGATAATATCGCGCACGGCGCCTTTTCCGCCGTCTTTATTGCTGATATACACGCTTATCTGCTTGATTTCCTCCGAGGCGTCAGCCGGACAGACAGGCACTCCCACCATCTGCATAACAGGGTAGTCAGGCATATCGTCGCCCATGTACACAATTTGTTCCTTTTTGAGGTTTTTATCTTTCATGTACTCCTCCAACTTGATGATTTTGTTAGGAATATGAGTGAAAACATCCTTCACGCCCAGCATTCTCATCCTTTGAGTCATAGAGTCTGCATAGCCACCTGAAATCACTGCCACATTGTAACCCAGACGCACCGCCAGTTGCAAGGCGAATCCATCCTTCACGTTGGTCATGCGCAGACCTTCCCCGCTGGGAAGCATAATCACATCACCTTGTGTCATCACTCCGTCATAATCAAAAATAAAGGTGGTTACATCCTTTAAAAGTTCCTTATAATTCTTCATTTTTATGATATTTTTCAATAATATAGTCTGTCAAAATCATATAGATAGCCAGTTCGTCCGGATGATAGGAGAGCATTTTCTCATGTTCGCCTATAGTTGCGAAATCGCCTCGGCTTGCCGGTCCGGTGAGAGCGTTTTTCGGGGATTTCACAAACGACTTTTCCATCATCTCCATTACCAGAGGCTTCATAATATCCAGCGACAGGCCTTTTTCCTGGAGCAATCCGTCGCCTATGCCAAGCATCACATTGGTGAAATTCGACACATAAACAGCCGCCAGATGTATGGCTTTACGCTGTTCGTCGTCACATACCACCGCCTTTTTCGAGAATATTGAAGCAAACTCCTTCAATTTGATCAGATCTTCATTCGAATTGGCATAAACCAACAAAGGTACCTGGTCGAAACTGATCTCGCGATTTTTGCTCATAGTCTGCAAAGGATAAAAAACTCCGTAACGCCTGGTCCTGTTCAGCACCGCGGACGGCTTTGTACCCGAGGTATGAACCACAAGTCCTTTATAATCAATAAGATGAGATGCAACCTCCGAAATCGAGTCGTCATTGACCGCTATTATAGTCAAATCGGACTGAAGAACTTTTTCATAGTCCGAAACTGCCTCAACGCCCAAATCTTCACTGACTTTTGAAACCTTGCCCGCATCCCTTACAAAGACACAATAAGGATTCATCCCTTTGTCTTTCATTGCCTTACAAAGAGTGTAAGCGACATTACCCGCTCCTACAACCGCTATTTTCCTAAATTGCAGCATACTTTTATTTCAATCTACGAAAATACAAAAATTTTTTCAATGCTTGAAAATACCTCTAAATTTTTCTTTGAAGAATGAAATTTTTACAATATTTTTGCGTTTGTTTTGTTAATAATACAACATTAAAAAAATCGCAAGAAAAATGATTGAAACAGACATTCGCGAATTAAACGAAAAAATTCAGAGAGAGAGTCAGTTTATCGACCTTATCAACATGGAAATGAGCAAGGTCATTGTCGGACAGAAGCACATGACGGAGCGTTTGCTGATAGGTTTGCTTTCGAACGGACATATTCTTTTGGAAGGCGTTCCAGGTTTGGCCAAGACTTTGGCCATCAAGACATTGGCCAACATAGTTGACGCTGACTTCAGCCGCATACAGTTTACCCCCGACCTTCTGCCTGCCGACCTCGTCGGTACCATGATATACAGCCAGAAGACCGAGGAATTCATAGTGAGAAAGGGCCCAGTGTTCGCCAACTTCGTGCTGGCCGATGAAATCAACCGTTCCCCAGCCAAGGTGCAGAGCGCTTTGCTTGAAGCCATGCAGGAGCATCAGGTAACCATAGGCGAGAACACCTTCGCCTTGCCGGACCCATTCTTGGTTATGGCCACTCAGAACCCTATCGAGCAGGAAGGCACCTACCCTCTCCCAGAAGCTCAGGTCGACCGTTTCATGCTGAAGGTTGTGATAGATTATCCTAAGAAAGAAGAGGAAAAAGTCATCCTCCGTCAGAATATCAACAAGGAATATCCAGAGGTGCGCAAGGTGACATCCACCAAAGACATACTCAACGCCCGCAAGGTTTGCCGTGAAGTATACCTCGACGAAAAGATTGAAAATTACATCACCGACATAGTGTTCGCTTCACGTTATCCTGAGGAGTACAAACTGAAGAAGTTCGCCGGCATGATCAGCTACGGCGGTTCTCCGCGTGCTTCAATCAACCTCGCCATGGCAGCCAAGGCATACGCTTTCATCAAGCGCCGCGGCTATGTGATTCCAGAGGATGTGAGAGCCGTGGCTCCAGATGTTATGCGCCACCGTATTGGTCTGACCTACGAGGCTGAAGCCGAGAATATCACAACCGAAGACATCATCAATGAGATTCTGAACATAGTTGAAGTGCCGTGATTTTAGAACATGGAAGCAACAGATTTATTTAAGAAAGTCCGAAAGATCGAGATCAAGACGCGCGGACTGACCAACCACATCTTTTCGGGTCAGTACCACAGCGCCTTCAAAGGTCGCGGTATGACATTCAGCGAGGTGCGCGAATACCAGTATGGTGACGACATCCGCAACATCGACTGGAACGTCACGGCGCGATTCCATCGGCCTTTTGTCAAGATTTTCGAGGAAGAGCGTGAGATGACAGTTATGCTGCTGGTGGACGTGTCGGGCTCCAACGACTTCGGTTCCATCGAGGCCACCAAGCGCGACATCTCGGCCGAATTGGCGGCGGTTCTGGCATTTTCAGCCATACAGAACAACGATAAGGTAGGCGTGATTTTCTTCAGCGACCAAATCGAGAAGTTCATACCGCCAAAGAAAGGCTCAAGCCACATACTGCGCATCATACGCGAGATAGTCACCTTCCAGCCGCAGCACAAAGGCACCGACATAGGTGAAGGCTTGAAATTCCTGACCAGTGCCATTAAAAAACGCACCACCGCTTTCCTGATATCGGACTTCGTCACAAGCAAGCCATTCGAGCAGGAAATGCGCATAGCGGCCAGAAAACACGATCTTATCTCATTGAGAATCACCGATAAGCGCGAGCTCATCATTCCCAAAATCGGACTGGTGAAGTTCCGCGACAACGAGACTGACAAGGAAGTTTGGGTTGACACATCCACAAGCGCATGGAACCAGGCGTATCAGAAATACGTTCAGCATGCCACCACCTCACTCAGCAAAATCTTCGCCAACAACGGAGTGGACAACACTCTGATTTACACCGACGAAGACTATGTCAAGCCTCTTATGCAACTTTTTAAAAGGAGAGAATCGAGAAGATGAAGAAACTTAGTTTCATATTGTTGTTCTGCATTATGTGGCTGATTGGCACACGCTGCCAGGCACAGGTCACCTTCCTCAGCGGATCGACCGAGGCCGACACCATAGTTGTGGGACAACCTTTTGATTACAAGCTATTGCTCAACATCCCGAGTGATTACTTCGTGGAGTGGTTGCAGCTTGGCGACACCTTGAGCGGCTCCATAGACGTCATCAACGCAAGCGAAGTGAAAACCACTCCGGCCAGCAATGGCAACAACGTTCTCATGGAGCAGCATTTGACGCTCACATCCTTTGACACGGGATACGTATACGTGCCTGAGTTGAGCATAACTTACAGCAAGAGCCTTCAGGACAGCATACGCCACACCCTTTACACCGACGAGGCGGAACTCTATGTCACTACGGTTGCCGTCGACACCACACAGGCTTTCCGTCCGATTAAAGGTGTAATGCGACAGGGACTCACGGCGAAGGAAGTGTTCCCCTGGGTGGCAGTTGTTATTGTTCTGGCAGGCATAGCCTATCTGATCTACCGACATTCCAAGAACAAAAACGCAAAAGAACCGGCGGTGGTGGAAAAGAAGAAGCCTGTCATTCCAGCCATTGTGACTGCCCGAGCCAAACTGGCCGAAATGAAGGACAATGAGTTGTGGGCTTCGGCCAAGACCAAGGATTACTACACCGACCTTACCGACATAGCAAGGGAGTACCTCGAAGGACAGTTTGAGATAGACGCTGTCGAAATGACCACCGATGAAATCATGCAGGAGGTCAACGGATTGAATCTTAATGCAGCCACAAAGGAAAAGCTGCATGAAACTCTCATCACGGCCGACTTTGTGAAGTTCGCCAAAGCCAACCCTACGGCTGAGCAGAACAAGCAGTCGTTTGTCGACATCAACAGTTTCGTTGAAGACAGTTACGTCTTCTTTAAGGAAGAAGAGGAGAAAAAGAAGGAGGAGCAGCAATGAGTTCGATAGAATTTGCATCACCATATTTTCTTTACGGACTGATTGTCATTCCGTTGCTGACAGTTTGGTATATCTTCCGTGGCAGGAACAATCAGGCATACGTGAAGTTTATAGACACCAGTTTCTTCAGCGGTATGCAAAAGAGTTGGAGAATCTATGCCCGCCATCTGCTTTTTGCCTTGGACATGTGCGCTTTGGCCTTGTTAATCATTGCATTGGCACGTCCGCAAAGCAGCTCGACCAACCGCAAAATCAACGTGGAAGGCATAGACATAGTGCTGACCATGGATATCTCGAGCAGTATGCTGGCTCAAGACCTGAAGCCCGACCGTCTGGAAGCTGCCAAAAACGTGGCGTCCGACTTTGTGAAAGGTCGTCCTGAGGATAGAATGGGACTGGTGGTTTTTGCCAGTGAGACATTCACACAGGTGCCTTTGACCACCGACCACGGCATGTTGCTCAACATGATGAAGGAGATGAAATGCGGCATGCTTGAGGACGGCACCGCCATAGGCGACGGTTTGGCATCATCGGTAAGCCGACTCAAGGACAGTGAAGCTATCTCAAAAGTGGTGATACTGCTCACCGACGGTGACAACAACGCCGGTTCGGTAGACCCTTCCACAGCAGCCGAAATGGCCAAGCTGTTCGGAATCAGAGTGTACACCATAGGCGTTGGCACACGCGGCACAGCCCCTTATCCGGCTCAGACCCCATTCGGAGGCATACAGATGGTGCAGGTGCCGGTCAACATCAACGAGCCTTTGCTGCAACAGATTGCAGATGAGACGGGCGGAAAGTATTATCGCGCCACATCTACCGAAAAGCTGCAGCAGATTTACGATGAAATCGACCAGTTGGAACGCTCCAAGATAGAGATTAACGAGTTTACACGTGTTCACGAGGAGTTCCTGCCTTATGTCCTTTGGGGCTTGGCACTGCTTTTATTGGGATTCATCCTCAGAAGCACAGTTTTTAAGACATTAACGGATTAGGTGATATGGAGACAAGTATTTTAAAATTCGAAAACCCGCAGTATTTATACTGGTTGCTGGTAATACCGGTGCTGGTGGCTGTGTATGTCCTGATTCGTTTGTGGAACAAGAAACAGTTTGAGCGTTTCGCCAGCCTCAAGTTGCGTGAGTATCTGGTTCCGATGTTTTCGCCAACAAGGGCCAACACCAAGTTTATTCTCTTCACCCTGATTATAGCACTATTAATTATAGGTGCGGCAAATCTGCAGTCAGGTTCGAAGATGGAGAAGGTTAAGCGTGAGGGTATAGATATATTCCTCTGCGTCGACATATCCAATTCAATGCATGCCGAAGACATAGCGCCCAACCGTCTGGAACGCTCCAAACAGGCCATTTACAAGCTCATCTCCAAACTTGGAGGCGACAGAATAGGCGTGATAGTTTTTGCAGGTAATGCTTACGTTCAGTTGCCAATCACCACCGACTATTCAGCAGCCAAGATGTTCCTTTCGACCGTAGACACTGACCTCATCCCCACTCAGGGCACCGAGATCGGACGCGCCATAGAACTGGCTGTCAAAAGTTTCGGCGAGAGCGAGAACAGCAAAGCCATAGTCATCATATCAGACGGTGAAGACCACGAGAACGGCGACGCTGTGAAAGCGGCCCAGGAAGCTGCCAAAAACGGCATCAAGATTTACACCATAGGCATGGGCTTGGACGAAGGCGCCCCTATCCCACTCTACAACCAATACGGCAAACGCACTGGTTACAAGAAGGATAAGGACGGGAACATTGTCATAACCAAACTTGACGACCACATTCTGCGCCAGATAGCTGAAATAGGCGACGGCATTTACGTACGCGCCAGCAATTCCAACGTAGGTCTGGATAAGATTTACGACGACATCAGCCTGGCAAAGAAATCTGAGATAGAATCGAAGATGTTCACCGATTACGAAGACCGTTTCCAATGGTTTATCGGTGCTGCTATAATATTGATTATCATCGAAATACTCATCTCATCAGGCAAGCAGAGATGGGAAGCCAATTTCAAATTCTTTGAACCTAAAGATGAAGACAATAAATAAAATAGGAATCACTGTGTTGTTTATGACACTGACGCTTGCCGCAAGCGCTCAGGCCAAGGAAATACGTCATGGCAACAGGAACTTCAAGAAAGGTTTCTTCTCGGAAGCCGAGAAGGACTACAAGAGTTCGCTTGACAAAAAATACAACGACAAAGCCCAGTTTAATTTGGGTGACGCCTATTACAACCAGAAAAACTACGAAGAAGCCGCCAGAAGTTTTCAAAGCGTCACAGACAGAAATGTGACAAAAAACCTCGAGGCCGACTCGTATTATAACCTCGGCAACACCATGATGGAACAGCAGAAGTACACCGAGGCCTTCAACGCTTACAAAAACTGCCTGAAAATCAATCCGGATGACGAAGATGCCAGATACAATCTGGAATATGCCCGTCAGAAGATGATTTTGCAGCAACAGCAACAACAGCAACAGCAGCAGAACCAGCAGCAAAATCAAGACAAGGATCAGAAGCAGGATCAGCAGCAGCAGCAACAACAGCAGCAACAGCAAGAGAATCAGGAAAATAAAGATCAGCAGCAACAGCAGGATCAGCAGCAACAACAGCAACAACAGCAACAACAGCAACAACAGATGTCGAAGGAAGATGCGGAGAGAATGTTGCAGGCACTCGAGAATCAGGAGAAAGAGACTATGGACAAGATGAATGAGGCCAAGGCTGCAAAAATGCAGAGGCGTAAGATCCAAAAAGATTGGTAATTTGAAGTTTAAAGTTTAGAGAGAATAAAATAAATGAGAAAAATCGGTTTTATTGTTTTGTTTTTGATGACGGCCTTAGCCTTGAAGGCGCAGGACGACGTCAGTTTCAAGGTGATATGCAAAAGACAGGTGGTGGTTGGAGAGCAGTTTCAGGTATCGTACGAGCTGAACGGAGACGGCAAGAACTTTGAGGCTCCCAATTTCAACAATTTCGAGAAGATTGGAGGCCCGTTCTCATCTACAAGTTCTAGCGTGCAGATCATTAACGGCTCCGTAACAAAGACCAACACCCACACCTACTCTTTCTACCTTCGTGCGATAAAGGAAGGCAAATTCACCATACCCGCCGCCACCATCACGGTCGACAAGAAAAAAGTCAAGAGTACGACCATGGAGATCGAGGTGGTGAAAGACAACGGTTCCGTTGCCGGTGGCGGCGGTAACTCAAGCGGCCCTTCAGTAAGTGCCAAAGACGTTTTCCTCGAGGCCACTTTGAACAAAAAGAGCGCCTATCTGGGCGAACAGGTCACTCTGACATATAAGATTTACTATACTTTACCGATTTCTCAGCTTTCAATATCCAAAGCCCCTTCATATTCAGGCTTCTGGACAAAAGACATCACCGACAACAACGGCACCATACAGCAGTCGTCAGTAGTGCGCAACGGCACTGAATACCATGTGGCCACAATTCAGGAGATTGTGCTAATACCGCAGAAGACCGGCACTCTCACCATAGACCCCTTGGATATCAGCTGCATAGCACAGGTGAAAAACGAAAATCGCCAGCAACGCGGTTACGATCCATTCGACAATTTCTTCGGTGACATAATGGGAACATCATACACCAATGTCAAGAAGGAGATTAAGTCACAACCCATCAGCATAGAGGTGTTGGCAATGCCGGCCAAGGACAAGCCCGAGAGTTTCAAAGGCGCTGTCGGCCAGTTCACCTTCACATCGACCATAGACAAGACCGAGATGAAGTCGAACGACGCCTTCACCATCACTTACACCGTGTCAGGCAAAGGAAATATCGAGCTTCTCGATATCCCTCGCCCGGTCTTCCCTCCCGACTTTGAAGTTTACGACCCGAAAATCACCACCAACACCAAGAATAACTCTTATGGCTTAAGTGGCACAAAGAAAGCTGAATATGTTGTAATTCCAAGGGTTTCCGGCACATTCGACCTGACACCTACGGAGTTCACTTACTTCGATCCGGCCAAATCGCGTTACGTAACTTTGAAATCCGACAGCTACCATCTTCGCGTGGAGAGAAGCGCCAACGAAGGCAGCAGCGGCATTATCTACGCAGGCGGACAGGAAGCAATCAAGGTGGTTGGCAGCGACATCCACCACATCATGTTGAAGGGAAATCTCAAGAAAGAATCTGCTTTACTATTTGCCTCGCCAGTGTATTTCGTAATATGGATTGTGATGGTATTGATATTCGTTTCAGCTCTTGTAGTTTACAAGCGCGTCAACAAATTCAACCACAATCAGGTGCTGGTCAGGAACAAGAAAGCCACCAAGATAGCCAAGAAGCGTCTGCAGAATGCATACAACTATCTGAAAATCAAAGACCAGAGTCATTTCTACGAGGAATTTTCACAGGCTTTATGGGGCTATATCAGCGACAAGTTGAACATAGCGCGTTCGCAGCTCTCCATGGACACAGTGAAAGAAATGATGAGCGGCAAGAACGTACCGGAAGATATTGTAAATCAATTCATTGAATTGTTGAATAACTGCGAGTTCGCCCGCTTTGCCCCAGGAGATCCGGGAAAGAAGATGGAAGAGCTTTATGAGAAGGGAGTTGAAGTTATTACTAAGGCCGAGAAAAACCTTTAGTTAAAAGTTAATAGTTTAAAAATGAAAAAGTTATATATTTCGATAGTGTTGGTATTGGCAGCGTGCGGCATGATGGCACAGTCGCTGCAGGATCAGAAATTCGCCAAGGCGAACTATTATTACAATGAAAGCAGATTCGACACTGCCGTGGTTATATATGAAAGCATCATAAGCGAGGGATATGTTTCAGCACCTTTATTATATAACACTGGCAACGCATATTTCAAGATGCGCAACTACCCCATGGCCATTCTCAACTACGAGAAAGCCTTGAAACTGGATCCCTACAATGACGAAATCAAGCAGAATCTGGCCATTGCCAACGCACTGATAACAGACAAGATTGAGCCCATACCAGAATTTTTCATGACCAAATGGTGGAAAAATGCCGGCAACAAGCTATCAGCCAACGGTTGGGCAGTATTGTCATTAATCTTATTCGGCATACTTCTGGTTGTGTTATTCTTTTATTTCACGGCTCATACCAGAGGCTTGAAGAAAGCCATGTTCTTTACAGGCGTATTGTTGCTGTTGCTCTGTGTGTGCTCTGTCATATTCGCATCACAAAAGAGCAGGTATATGGCCGAGCGCAGCGAGGCCATAGTCATGACGCCTACTATCACAGTAAAAAGCGCACCATCCTCATCGGGCACCGACCTCTTCGTTTTACACGAAGGAACCAAGGTGGAGATAGTCGATCACACCGACGGTTGGGACAAAATAAAAATTGCCGACGGAAGCGTGGGCTGGATGCCTGAATCCACCACCATAAAGTACTAATTATCAGCTGATTTTAGCGGTTATAATCACATTTAAGGGTTTTGGGAGAAAAAATATTTGTTTTTTTTCCTAAAATATTTTGCTCACATTGAAAAAATGTTGTATTTTTGAACCCTAAAATAGATTATAGTATTTACTAGTCATTAGAAATTATTGTCTAAATTACGTGATATGAAAAAAAGATTTTTACCGTTAAGTATGCTTTTGATAACCATGGTGTTAGCTCAAGCAAGTTTGGTGGCTAACGCTGCTGGAGACCAGGGAAAATACACTCCTAGGTCAGGCGAAAAAGCTACAGTTTCTTCATTTATGAAGAGCATTCGCGCAAATCAGGAGACCGGTTTGATCGATCCAGCTTCATTAATTGAGGCTCGCAATTCGGCTCAAGTAACAGGCAGAGATGTCAATCTGGACTGGGTTTATGCAGGTCCGGACAACTTTGGTGGAATGACCAAGGCTGTGGTTTATGATAATGACGGCGATGTCATCATCGGAACAGCTGGCGGTGATGTTTACAAAACCACCAATGGCGGCATCACTTTCAGAAAGATTTCAGGATCAAGCATCGAGCCAATCAGCTGCATGGTCATGGCCAGCAACGGTGACCTCTACATCGGTACAGGTGACGGTCGCCGAGCCACTTCTTCAAACGGCTTGTCAAACTATGGTTACAGCAGCAGCTTCGTCGGCAAAGGTATTTATGTTATGAGATCAGGTTCAGCAGCTTTTGAATCTCTTTCAGCCACAAAAGAATGGGCCTTCGTCAACGAGATGACATTTGTCAATGGCAAATTATATGCTGCAACAGAAAACGGCTTGATGGTCAGTACAAATAACGGCGAATCATGGACAACAGCCATTGCCGGTGAGTTCAGATCAGTTAAGTCAAACAACAGCGGCGACGTTTTGGCAGCTGACACAGTCAACGTCTTCCTGTCAAAGAATGGCGCTTCTTTCACTAACGTGACAGAAGGTTCAGATTTCGGCACAAACAACAACATGAAGATCATCGCCATGTCACCTAATGATGCCAACTATATGTACATCGCATTCATTTCAGGCTCTGCCGGTGCATACGAAACAGGCGACATCTACTTCACATCAGACCGCGGTGACAGCTGGGGAGTAGCTATGGCTGCAACAGCAATGTACAACATCTTTGGAAAAGACGCCAACATCGACGGTTTCATGGCTGTTTATCCGAACAATCCTAAAAAGCTCCTCATCGGTTCAGATAACCTCTGGCTGTTTGAAGACGAAACAGGTTCAGGTGTCAACAGCTACAGACCTCTCCAGATTTCAGAATATTACACCTACGAATACACTCCAGTTGCGTGGAACCGTTACATCTACCTCCACCAGGGCATTCAGAACATAGTATTCTGCCCGACAAATCCTAACACATTCTTCGTCGGAACAGTAGGTGGTATCTACAAAGGAGAGTATTATGAGGGCAATTACTCATACAAGAGCGGCAATCGTTACTTCCTCACAGACGAAGACCACACCTCAGTGGCTCGTATGATGAGTGTAGGTGTTGGCGGCATGGATATGTTTTTGGGCGGCTGCCTTGATCATGGTACTATCATGATGTCAGGCACAGAAGCTCTCAACAATATCACAACCGGTTACGCAGTGTTCCCGAACCCGACAGCCACAAACAACGCTTTCGGTTATTTCGATAAGGAATATGCCGGCGGTCCATGTGCAATCTCAACAATCAATCCGTATATCTTCATCGTGTCAGGTACAGGCGACCTCGGCATGCCTCTTTACAGAACAGAGACAGCCGGTGCTGACTACGACCTCACCAAGTTCAGCGCACAGGATGTTATCAAAAACGAGAACGCATTCAGAACACCTTACGCTCTGTTTGAGACATACGAAGACGCTCACCACAGCATCGAGGTCAAGGAAATCCTTGAAACTTACAACATGCCTCTCGACACTTTGGAAGTGATTGACACTATCTTCATCAACGACAGTGTATTCGTAACAGACGGTATTATCTACGTTGAAGAAAACGATACATTGAACATGTTCGTTTCAATCAATTTGAACGACACCTTATATGAATCAGACGATGATCTGCTTTACATCTACAATGTATTGCACGACTACCTCTACATCGAGGATATTGATTTCGATACATTGTGCTTAGGCGTCAGAGTTCCTGCCAAGAAGGGCGATGTTCTCTACTACTACAGCACACAGGCCGGTTATCCTATAGACCACACAATGCCAGAACCACCACATGATGCAGCTCACGTTGATCCGGATGGCGGTTACAGATGGATTCCTGGCGATACTATCAGAGGTTTGCACGATCCGTTAAGAACCAATTTGGTGGTCGCTATCGAAGGCAAAGTTTATATGACAAGAGACGCTCTCATCTTCAACAAAGATACAGAGTGGTTCCTCATCAGCGAGATTGAAGGCGGTCTCCCGACAGCAGTTACCATCACTTCAGACGGTTCAACAGCTTACGTTGGAACAGCCGAAGGCAAACTCTATAAATTCACCCATATTGACGATGCATTCGCAGCTGAACAGGCTGATGTAACCAACGACCTCAACCCATGCGTTGAAATGTTCGATGTCACAGACGCAGCTTTTGCAAACCGTGCTATCACAAGCATTGCAGTGAACCCAAGCAACAAGAACGAACTGCTCGTGACACTGGGCAACTACGGTCATAGCAACTATGTCTACAGATCAACCAACGCCGGTTCAAGCTTCTCATCAATCCAGGGCGACCTCGGCAGATTCCCGGTCTACTCATCAATCATCGAGAAAGAGACAGGCATCTACGTTATCGGAACTGAATTCGGTGTCTATGTGTCAGAAAACGGTTCATCATGGAGCCACTCAGGCAGCATCGAGTGCCCAGTGATGGAAATCAAACAGGCCATCATGGAGAATCACGATGAAAAGATTGACGTTCTCTACGATGAGATGGGTGTCCCGACATACGTCGTCTATCCTGGTATCTACAACGAGGGCGTTATTTATGCAGCCACATACGGTGCAGGTGTTATTACATGCGGCACATACAAAGAAGGTCCTGAGTTCGGTCTCGATGAGAACGACCTTAACGGAAACAGCGCTGCACAGGTTAACATCTATCCTAACCCTGCAAACAGCAACGCTCAGTTCAGCTTCAATATGAGCCAGAACGACAAGGTCTCATATCAAATCTACGATCTCTCAGGCCGCATGGTCACAAGCCGCGACCTCGGATACTACACACAGGGTGAACACACTGTCAACTTCACAGTTGAAGGTCTCACAAGCGGATCATATATCCTCCGCCTGCAGGCTGGCGACAAAGTGAACACAGCCAAGTTCCTGGTGTACTAATAAACGGTAAAATCAAAAAAGGCTCCCGATTGGGAGCCTTTTTTTTTAATTATAGTTTAAAAAAACTAATAAACGTTTTCCCTCTGATACTGCTGATGCTCGCCGTATGCAGGGCATGATTTTGACTGACGGCATGAAGTGAAAACCACTCCAAGAGTGAACGCCAAAGCCAATAACAAAGCTACTTTCTTCATATAATACTATTATTAATTTTCAGTCTACAAATTAACGATATTTTTTCTAATTTTGTACATCAAATATAAAAATTTTTCACTATGGTTGAAATCAAGAAACCGGTGATAGAAGAAGGATGGTACGAGGCTCTCAAAGATGAGTTTGCCTCACCCTACTTTGCAGGCATAAAGTCGTTCCTCATAGAGGAAAAACGTACGCATGTGGTGTACCCGCCCTCGCCATTAATCTTCAACGCCTTCAACCGCACCCCTTTTGACAAGGTAAAGGTGGTGATTCTGGGACAAGACCCTTATCATGGCGAGGGACAGGCCCACGGGCTCGCATTCTCTGTGCCCAATGGCATTCAGCCGCCACCCAGCCTGCAGAACATATTCAAAGAATTGCATACCGACATAGGGATGCCCATACCGCATAACGGCAATTTGGAAAAATGGGCCGACGAAGGTGTGCTGCTACTCAACGCGTCACTGACAGTTAGAGCCAACATGGCGGCGTCTCACGCCCGCATAGGTTGGCAGCAGTTTACAGACGCCGCCATACGGGCACTCTCTGAGAAAAAGGAACATTTGGTATTCCTGTTGTGGGGCAACTACGCCATAGCCAAGGAAGGGCTCATAGACCACAACAAGCATCTCATACTGAAAACCGTGCATCCCTCCCCTCTTTCGGCAAGCCGCGGATTTTTCGGATGCAGGCATTTTTCAAAGACAAATGAATACCTTATTAATAATAATATAGTGCCCGTAAAATGGGACGTTATAGTTTGAAGTTAACAGTTATGAAAAAGATAGTTTTTGCAACGCATAATAAAAACAAGTTAGCGGAGATTAGAAATATATTAAAGAATTATGATGTCGTGGGATTACGCGACATAGGATGTGAGACAGACATAGTTGAAGATGGCGACACACTTCAGGATAACGCCAAAATCAAAGCCGATTTCGTGACGAACAACTATCATTTGAATTGTTTTGCTGACGACACCGGTCTGGAAGTTGAGGCATTGGACGGTGCTCCGGGAGTATACTCTGCCCGTTATGCAGGCGAAGGCTGCTCTTACCACGACAATGTTGTGAAAATGCTTGCTGCCATGAAAGGCAAAACCAACCGCAAGGCCCGTTTCCGCACTGTTATAGCCTTGAATCTAGACGGCAAACAATATTTCTTCGAAGGAATAGTTAACGGCAAAATCACCGAGGAGGAACATGGCGATGGCGGCTTCGGCTACGACCCTATTTTCCAACCCGACGGCTTTGAAGAAACCTTTGCAGAAATGTCGATGGAAGTGAAAAACAAGATATCGCACAGAGGACGAGCCGTTCAAAAACTCTGCGAATTTTTGAACATATAAAGAATTATTTGTATTTTTGTAGGTTAAATTGTTAGTTATTTTACGAAAATTCATATCAGAATGAGAAAAGCATTATTACTGGTTGCGGCTTTATTACTTACAATCTCAATAAAGGCACAGACATCAAAGAATCTTTATACTTTTGACAAGATTCAAAACAGATTGGAACTTGATATTGCCAAGATCGACCTGTTTGGGCAGAGAATGCATCTGCTTTACACCTTGAACAATGATGTCAGATTCAATGTCTCAACAAGCGATAGAGACGGTATATTCATAATAGAGACAAGCAAAGTAGCTGGAAATATAAATTTGGAGAGAGTGTTTAACAGCCTGCTCGACGAGGCTACGTCCGATTTTGAAAGTATGAGCAAAGAGGAAGCCGGAGATCTGTTGTATGAATGGAAATCTTCATTGCCGGACAATTTCATATCATCTATGATGATGGATGTATACCAGAAAGACCGTCAAAACAACCTCTGCGCCAATGCCGATCCTTTCTGCACCGACAATGGCTTATACCAGTTCCCTGCAGGTGTCAATGCGGGTAATGGTGAATCTGGTCCTGATTATAATTGTTTGTCCACCAGACCTAATCCTGCATGGTATTATATGAGAATGGCAACAGCCGGTGCCATGACCATTTACATGTACAGCACGCCAAGTCACGATATTGACTTCTGCTGTTGGGGACCTTTTGAAGATCCCATAGCTCCATGTCCGAACGGATTAACAGGTTCGAAAGTTGTCAGTTGCAGTTATTCTCCCGCCGCAACGGAAAACTGCCAGATTCCAGCCAGCGCACAGACTGGGCAATATTATATTCTGGTCATCACCAATTTCTCAAACCAGCAATGTAACATCAACTTCAGTAAGACTGCAGGCACCGGTACCACCGACTGCTCCATCATCAACCCATTGTTGTCAGCTAACACTCCTTGCTATGGCGAAACACTGAACCTTGTGGCCGACGTGGTTGAAGGAGGCACATACACTTGGACGAGTCCAGATAACCAGACACATAACGGCCGCACTTGGACACGTAGCAATGCCACTCTGAATATGGCTGGAGTTTACACATGCTCCATAACAGCCGGTACTCAGAGCGGTTCCGAATCAATTAACGTGACAGTGCTTCCACGCCCCACTTCTGATTTCACCTTCCCCAATCAGTGCATAGTCGGACAAGACATACAGTTTACCGGCGCCGAAACCACCACACCTTCAGGACATACCAGCCAAATAACCTCGCGTTCGTGGAACTTCGGTGACGGCGGCTCAAGCACCTCTGCCAACCCGACACACACCTATACAGCCCCAGGTAACTACAACGTAAGCTATACAGTCACAATAACCGGAGGTCAAAACGGTTCGTGCTCTGACACCAAGACCAAGACTGTGACTATACAGAGCTCCATGTCGGCCAACATCACGGGCGACAACAACATTTGCCAAAATGAATCGACAACTTTACAGGCCAATGTATATGGAGGCACCGGAGTTTACACCTACCAGTGGAAGAAGGACGGCAGCCCTGTTGGCGGCAACAGCTCCACCCTCACACAGAACATGACAGCAGCGGGCACCTTCGTTTATTCCTGCGAAATATCAGATGGATATACCACCCAGACACCTGAGTTCAGCGTGACAGTAAATGAGCTGCCTACAGTGGACATTGAAGGTCCTAACCATGTCAACTACGGTCAGTCGGCCAATTTGTCGGTGACACCTATGTCGGGAGCCTCATATCATTGGACTCCGGCCAACCTTATAGCATCAGGCCAAGGTACAGCCTCAGTGACCACAGTAGGTTTGGAAGCCGACGAGCCGGTCACCATCAACCTGAAAATCACCAGTGCACATGGTTGTGAAAACACAGGCCACATCACCATCAGCCTGGGCGACCAGTTTTATGCTTTTGTCGAAGTGACGGGCGAAGCGGCCCTCTGCAAGAGCTTCTCCACCACTCTTCAGGCCACAGCCTCCGGCGGCAGCGGCAACTACTCTTACCTGTGGGAGCCCGCCAACCTGATTGAGTCGGGACAAGGCACCTCTGCCATTGAAACCAAGGGACTTTCATCCACCACATCATTTACTTGCACTGTTTCAGATGGCGTATACAGCATGAGCGACAACAAGAGCGTCACAGTATGGCAGGTGGAAGACGTAGACTACACCCCTACCGATATGCAATGCAACGAGTACTACTGGGAGGCAGCCAACGAGACATTTACAGACCTGGGCGACTATCCGCGCACCTTCTATAACGATAACGGCTGTGAATATACCATCACCCTGCATCTGAACGATAACAACTTAAAATTCACCACTGAAGGTGAAGAGCCTCAAGAGCGTAAGGACCGCTGTGTGAACGAAGACGGATATTACATCTGGTCACCAAGCAGCGCTGTCGACAGCTACTCCATCTTCATGGAATACGAAGGCTATGAATATCATGACAGTCATGAATTCCTTGGCGTTAGCGGATGCCCGAGAATCGAATACAACTGGTTGAAACTCTACAGTCAGCCAAGCGTTGACGAAGAGTTGTACGGCGACACTCTGGTGGAAGCCGGCTTTGCCTACCTGCCGCATGTTTACGAGTACAATGTGCAGAATCTGGCCGGTGCAGGCACTGAAGATGACTATCCGCCAACATATACCTGGAGCCTCTTCAGCTATTACGACACTCCTAACCACGTAAGTGGCACGGAGGATCAGTCGTTATGGTATATTCTTGAGGACGACACCATTAAGAACAAAGTGTATGTTTACATCAACTCTGAAGGCAACGCCCTGCTCAAGTGCGAAATCACCACATTGTGCGGAAGCGTCTCAACAGAGAAGTTCATTTGGACAGAGGGTTACAAGTATCCTGGATTCTCGGTAGGAGAAATCAATTTCGACAATATGGTCAATGTGTTCCCCAACCCTTCAAACGGCGAACTGTACATCGGATATAGCGAATATCTCGCAACTATGCCTTTGATCATCAGCATTTACAGCTACGACGGAGCACTCATAGATCAGTTCTACAGCAGCACCGAAAACAACGTAACGCCATATTCAATGCGCGATCTTGCGAACGGATTGTATCTGGTGAAGATTGTTGGAAAAGACTTCTCGGTAACTAAGAAATTCGTGCTTGAAAGGTAAGCCGAATTACCATCTGGTACAGGCGTCGCGTGCGAAGTTGAACTTCAGCGGCAGCCCTATGCTCACCATAAACTCAAGACCTCTGTTTGTACGTGTATCGTCCTTATCGAAGGTGTAGGCATTCACGTCTATAGGTGTACCCTTTTCCGAAGGAATGGTGTTTATGAGTCCGAAATTGTAATCTGCGTCAAGCTTTATAACTATTGTAAAGACTTCAAAATTGAGGTTAAAGCGCAGACCCACGCCCGCTATGGCACTGATGTCGTATGGACGTATAACGGCATCCGACTTGGACATGTCAACAGACAAATTCCAATCGCTGTTGTCAGGGAAGTTTTTTGACACCACCCCGGAGTAGCACCAAGCAAAGTCGGCGGCCACAAATATATACGGATTGATCACGCTATACCTGAAGAAATAATAGGTCACAGGTATTCTGAAATCTATATATTTCGTCTCAACTTTGTCAATCTCGTGGTACAGATTCCTGAACATGAAATCTTTGGTCATGCCGCGCTGCACCATCAACAGTTCGAAACCTAAAGAAAAGCCCAGGTATTTACTGCTAGGAAATTCCAGGAACAGACCGTAAGCCGGAGCGTTCACCCCATCGCCTGAGAGGTCGTTGTAAACCTTGTTGGCGAAATGCATATTGTTCATGGTGTAACCTCCCTTGATTCCAATGGTAGGGACGTTTCTCATGTTACGTTTCTTCTTGATATTGCCGAAACTATAGTCGACCTGTGCCACTGTCTGGAATCCCAGGGCGAGAACAAATATCAATATGGCTGTCAGTTTCTTCATCTTACTCATCGTTCTCCGCAAAATCGTCATAATAATAATGCTGACCGCCTTCAACGTAGTTACTGCTGCCAGACTTGAACAGTTTCCATTTGTTGATACCGTAGATGCCGTCTTCGGTATGTTTGCCGGATATCAGTATGCCCAGATGGTTATCCTGTCCGTAAGACTCATCGTGCAAATCGAAGACCAGAGTGAAATAGCCGTCTGTGCCGTCTTTATAACCATAGACATAGGCTGTATCAACGTCGTATTCCGATGGTATTATCATACCCGGATACTGTTCTATGTACTTCAACTTGGCTATACCGTTCTTTTGTGATAAGACTTTAAGCTGAACAGTCTGTTGCGGAGGATACTGGTTGTACGGGACAGGTTTGTGTATGCCGCTATTCTCTATAGTGCTGTCGTTGCCGTTCACGAATATGCCCTGCATCAGGTATTCGCCAGTGATATCAGGCGGGAATATGCCTTCGTACACTTTGTCGTATGTAGGGTCATTGACCGACGCCGTCGGCTTTATGGTGTGCCACACGTCGCGATATTTCTTGGGATAGACGCTGTCGATGGTTTTCATGTAATGCTCATCGCCCAATGCCACAAGGGTATCGTGGTTGTTTTTCTTGCAACCGGCGAAGAACAGAGCTACCAATCCTATGATGGCGACTACACTTATTATAAACCTTTTATTCACCTTCTTATTTAAAACTGTTCTTCAAAATATCCATGGCTTTGTCGATGCCTGAAGCATTCTTACCGCCAGCTGTGGCGAGGGTCTTTTGACCGCCGCCGCCACCTTGGATCTCCTTGGCTGCCTCGCGCACCATGGCGGCGGCGTCGAGGTGCTTGCCATCAACGAGACTCTGAGGCAACATCACACAGAGAGCTGGTTTTTCTTCGAACACTCCGCCCATGACGGCCACAGCTTCGGCGTCTATGTCCTTCAATGCCGCAGCTATGTTGCGCATCTGGTTCATGTCGGCGTCTACACGGGCGACCACAACCTTATGGCCTTCCCATTCCGCAGCCTTGTCGTAGGCGTTTCTGGCGTCGCTGACGGCCTGAGCCATCATCATGGACTCTATCTTCTTCTGCAGCTGCGAGTTCTGGGCCGACAGAGTTTCCACTGCCTTGACCACATCGCCCGACTGCTTGACTATAGCTTTTACCTTGTTTAGAGTATCAATCTGAGCGTCGAGGTAGTCTATCACCGCCTCGCCTGTGATGGCCTCTATACGACGCACACCGGCTGCTATGGCGCTTTCGCTCATAATCTTGAACGAGCCGATGCGGCCTGTCGAAGCTATATGTGTACCTCCGCAGAGCTCGCACGAATAGTCCTTACCGAAAGTAACCACGCGTACCTTGTCGCCATATTTCTCGCCGAACAGTGCCATGGCACCCATCTTGCGGGCCTCGTCCACCGGGACGTCTACGGCTGTGTCGTTCTGCAGATCTTCCCTGATTTTCTGATTGACTATGGTCTCGACTTGGTGAATCTCCTCATCGCTCATCTTGGCGAAGTGGCTGAAGTCGAAACGCAGACGTTCGTCGTCGACCATAGAACCCTTTTGCTCAACATGTGTCCCAAGAACCTGGCGAAGAGCTGCATGCATCAAGTGTGTGGCTGTATGGTTAGCCTCAATCTTGAGACGTCTTTCCACATCGACCTTGGCTGTGAACACTGCCTCCGGCTGCTGCGGCAGGCTGTCGGTAATATGTATGCTCAGGTCGTTTTCCTTAACGGTATTTATCACGTTGAGTGTCTCGTTCTCCGATACCAAAACGCCTTTATCACCCACCTGACCGCCCATCTCGGCATAGAACGGAGTCTTGTCCAGAACTATCTCAAAATGTTTCTTGCCTTTGGCAACCACTTCTCTGAACTTCACTATCTTGGCCTGGCATTCCATATCGGTATAACCCACAAAACATGTAGGTTTGTCATCGTTGATGAGCACCACCCAGTCGCCCGACATCTTCTCGGCTGCCTTGCGCGAACGGTCTTTCTGCTCCTTCAGGTTGGCGTTAAAGCCTTCCATATCCACCTCCAGGCCTTTCTCCTCTGCCATAAGGTTGGTCAAATCGACAGGGAAACCGTAGGTGTCGAACAGCTCGAAAGCGAAAGCGCCGTCTATGAGCTTGGCACCTTTGTTCTGCTCGACATAGTTCTCGAAGCGCTTGATACCGAGTGCTAGAGTACGCAAGAACGAAGCTTCTTCTTCATATATCACTTTAGAGACCAGAGTCTGCTGTGTCTTGATTTCAGGATATTGCTCACCCATCTCTCTGACGAGCACCGGCAGCAGGTTGTAAACGAAGGGCTCGGTGAACTTCAGGAAGGTGTAGCCGTAACGCACGGCGCGGCGGAGGATACGGCGGATGACGTAGCCGGCGCCATTGTTGGACGGCAACTGGCCGTCGGCAATGGCGAAGCTGACCGCACGGAGGTGGTCAGCGACGACGCGCATGGCTATGTCGCTCTTGGCCTCTTTGCCGTATTCTATGCCAGAAAGCTTGGAAATCTCATTAATTATAGGTGTGAACACGTCGGTGTCGTAGTTCGACTTTTTGCCCTGCATCACACGGACCAGACGTTCAAATCCCATGCCTGTGTCGACATGTTTGGCCGGGAGGTCAACCAGAGAGCCGTTAGCCAAACGGTTGTATTGCATGAACACCAGGTTCCAAATTTCAATGACTTCCGGATCGTCTTTGTTGACAAGGTCACGGCCGTTGATCTTCTTGCGGGCTTCCTCGTCGCGTATGTCAATGTGGATTTCGGAACAAGGTCCACAAGGGCCTGTCTCACCCATCTCCCAGAAATTGTCTTTCTTTGAACCGTAGATGATTCTTGACTCATCCACATGCTCCTTCCAGTATTCGTAAGCCTCGTTGTCGGGCGACATACCGTCTTTTTGGTCTCCACCGAACACCGTGACATAGAGTTTGTCCTTGTCTATCTTCATCACTTCAGTCAGGAACTCCCAAGCCCATGCTATGGCTTCCTTCTTGAAATAGTCGCCGAACGACCAGTTACCCATCATTTCGAACATGGTGTGATGATAAGTGTCACGGCCCACTTCCTCCAAGTCGTTGTGCTTACCGGACACACGCAGACACTTTTGGATATCAGTCACACGCGGAGCCTTGCGAGGGTTGTTACCCAAGAAAACATCCTTAAACTGATTCATACCCGCATTGGTGAACATCAAGGTAGGATCATTCTTTACAACTATTGGTGCCGAAGGCACTACAAGGTGCTCTTTTGACTGAAAAAAATCCAAAAAACTCTTACGAATTTCGCTAGCTTTCATTACTTTCTAATATTTCACTAAAAAAATCTGGCAAAGTTAACAAAAAAATTATTATCTTTGCACTTTAAAAACGTAAATAAATCGTTTATCGTATAAAAAACGAGATTTTAATGGCAATTAAAAAATATATCTACAATCCACAAACGCTTGATTACGAAGAATATAAGCCATCAAAGGCTAAACGGTTGTGGAGACTGTCAGTTTTTATTTTCACAGCTGGCATAGTAGGTTTTGCCGTCATGCTACTCATCCAAAACACAATTGGAACGCCGAAAGAGCGCATGCAGGCTCGTGAACTGGAGTTCATGCAGCTTCAATACGATATCATAAACAGCAGATTACAGTCTATCGACAACATGCTCGGCGAGATGCAGGACCGCGACGACAATATCTACCGAATGATTTTTGAAGCCGACCCGATACCGGCTTCGATGAGAAAAGCCGGTCATGGCGGTTCAAACCGTTATCTTGCTCTTGAAGGCTATGACAACTCCGAGATAGTTAAGGAAACAACCCAAAAACTCGACATGCTTGAAAGCCAGATGCTGGTTCAGTCGCAGTCGTTCGACGAGGTTTACGATATGGCTGCCAGAAAATCTGAAATGTTGAGCTGCATCCCGGCAATCATGCCTGTAAAAGACGTTGATATCTACAGAATTTCCTCGCATTTCGGACATCGTACCGACCCGTTCTACAAGGTGCAGAAAATGCATAGCGGCACTGACTTCAGCGCACCCATGGGCACCAAGATCTACTGCACAGGCGACGGAGTGGTGGAAAAAGTGGTTACGGGCAGCAACGGATATGGCAACTACGTGCTTGTAAACCACGGATATGGCTACAAGACACGTTATGCACATATTCAGAAAGCCCTTGTCAAGACCGGTCAAAAGGTGACACGAGGCGAAAACATTGCACTGGTGGGCAACACAGGCAAATCGACTGCACCTCACCTTCATTACGAAGTTATCAAGAACGGCAAGGCCATCAACCCTGTCGACTTCTTCTATAACGATATTACGCCAGAGGAATACGAGACTATTCTCGTTTTATCCGAGCAGCAATCAATGACAATGGATTGATATGGAAATCAAGAAGTTATATTACCGAATCGGCGAAGTGGCGGATATGTTCAACGTACAGACATCCACCATACGCTACTGGGAGAGCGAGTTTGACGTGCTTCGGCCGCGCAAAAGCACAAAGGGCAACAGACTCTACACCGAGCGCGACTTGCGCTATCTCCAGATAATCTATCAGTTGGTAAAGGTTAAAGGCTACACCATTCAGGGTGCAAAAGACGCCATGAAGACCAAATTCAACAAACTGGAGGAAAATGCCCTGATGATTCGGACTCTGAACGATGCCAGAGAATTCCTGGTCGACTTGGACAAACAGCTGGCAGAGAAGCAGAAACAGTTGACAGTTGAAAGTTAATTTTGATTAACTCTCAACTGTCAACTTTCAAAATTAAAAAGTTTTATCCTTTAACAAGTAATTCGTAACATAGTCAAACACTCCGTCTTCGAGCGAGGTGAACGGTTTGTCGTACCCTGCTTTACGGAGCTTCTCCATATTGGCCTCAGTGAAATACTGGTATTTGTCGCGTATGTCAAGCGGAGTGTCGATAAACTTGATATTGACATCCTTCCCCATCGCCTTGAAGGTGTTGGCCGCCAAGTCGTAGAACGAACGGGCATGACCGGTGCCGAGATTATACAAGCCGCTTTCAGGACGTTTCTCAATGAGGAAAAGTATGACCGAAGCTATGTCTTTCACATAGATGAAGTCGCGCAGCTGCTGGCCGTCTTTGAAATCGGGACGGTGTGAACGGAACAGTTTGACCTCACCTGTATCCTGTATCTGATGGAATGAATGCAGTATGACTGAAGCCATGCGGCCTTTGTGATACTCGTTCGGACCATATACATTAAAGAACTTCAAGCCAGCCCAGAACGGAGGGCACTTCTCCTGCTTGAGTATCCATTTGTCTATCTCATTTTTGGAGCGTCCGTAAGGATTGAGCGGCTGCAGTTTTTCGACCACGTCGTGGCTGTCGTTGTAGCCCAGCTCGCCGCCGCCGTAGGTGGCGGCGCTTGATGCGTACACCAAAGGAATCTGATACTCTGTGCATAGTGTCCACAAACGCTCTGTGTAATCCACATTGAGCTCAATGAACACATTCCAGTCAAACTCGGTAGTGTCGGTACGGGCCCCCAAATGCACCACAAAATCAACCTTGTCGTGATTGTCTTTCAACCAGCTGTGAAGCTCCTTTCTGTCGAGAAGAAGCTGATATTGTTTGTTGATATAGTTTCTTTCCTTTTGTTTTTTCGAGAAATCGTCAACGAGCACAAGGTCGTATCTACCTTGTTGGTTGAGGCATCCTGCCACAACACTCGCAATGAATCCCGCTGCGCCTGTGATAACTATCATAATATTATGTTTTTAATTTTCTTCTGTTCTGGTTTTGAGATAAGTCCTCCATTTTGCCAATACAGCCTGCATGTCGGCCGGTAGCTCCGAGTCGAACAGCATCTGTTTGCCTGTTGTGGGATGCACAAAACCCAGTACCTTGGCATGAAGGCAGTGACGAGGTATCTCGTTGAAGCAATTGTCAATGAACTGACGGTATTTTGTAAAAGTGGTTCCTTTCAAGATACGGTCACCACCGTAAAGAGCGTCGTTGAACAACGGATGTCCGGCGTACTGCATGTGCACGCGGATCTGGTGTGTGCGACCGGTCTCAAGGCGGCATTCCACCAAAGTGACGTAGTTGAACCTCTCCAATACCCTGTAATGCGTCACGGCATCCTTTCCTTGACTGCCATCCGGATAAACGGCCATAGCGACACGGTCGCGAACCGAGCGTCCGATATTCCCCTCTATGGTGCCCTCGTCCTCAGAGAAGTCGCCCCAAACCAAAGCCTGGTAGCGTCGCGTGATGGAATGTTCGAAAAACTGAGCTGCCAGCACTGTCTGTGCTGTCTCGTTCTTGGCCACTATCATCAAACCGGTGGTATCCTTGTCTATGCGGTGCACCAGATAGCCGAAGCCGTTTTCCACTTTCGAACCGTTCTCTTTGAAATGATAGGCTAAAGCATTGAGTAAAGTGCCGTCAAAGTTGCCGTGTCCGGGATGCACCACCAAACCGGCCTGTTTGTTGACCACTATGACATCTTCATCTTCGTAGACCACCTCCAGGGGTATGTTTTCGGGAGTGATGACGATTTCGCGCGGCGGATAAGCCAGAACCACTGTCACCACATCGAAAGGCTTCACCTTGTAGTTGGATTTCACCGGCTTGTCGTTAACCAGTATGCTGCCGGCTTTGGCCGCATTCTGCACACGGTTGCGTGACACATTCTCCAAACGGTTCTGCAGGAATTTGTCGACCCTGACCAAAGTCTGACCTTTGTCAGCCACTATGCGGAAATGTTCGAAAAGCTCGGTACTTTCCTCACCATTGTCGCCAAGAACTCCCACAAAATCTTCAGACATATTCGATTTATTTGGATATCAACAGTTTAGCAGTTCTATAACCGCCATTTTTGTCAACGACCTTTAAGAAATAAACGCCCTCTGACAAACTCTCCACATTAAGCTCAGGGCTGTAATTGTACTGTCCGACAGATCTTCCGGCAAGGTCATAAATGAATATTTCCTTACAATTGTATTCATCCACACCATCCAGATGTATCACACTGGAGGCCGGATTCGGATAAACCGTCAGATTGCTCACCACATCCTGATTCTCACCCACTCCTACCATATAGGCATGTTTTCCCATCACCGGACGTATCATCAGGGAACCCGGGAAAGAACTGTTCTTCCAGCCTTCGCCCACATCATAGAAATTATACTGATGATTGTCGACCGAAGAGTCGTAACCTATGTTAATGCTCTTGGAATACTGCTGGCGCACGCCCACATAGAACACGCTGTTCACCTTCACCACTTCGTCAAATTTGTAAAACGAGTAGTTGTAGATAAGGCTGTCGTTCCATTCGGGACGCTGATCAGCAAGAGTGTATATTATCTCACCCGGTTTGCCGTTGTTGTCGCGCCACACCACTATGTCGAAGAAGTTGTAATTGGCATCTTCGAATGTACGGTTGAACAACATCTGCACTCCGCCCAGAGTATCCAGCATGGACACTTGGAACTGTGCCGCGAAATAGGTGTCGTCCGGAACCAGACCGTAGCCCATTTCAGGAGTACCGTCATCGTAGGCGAAGTAATTGTAAAATCCCTGATGACGTATTATGGAGTCGCCAGCAACCTCGTCACCGTGCTCGTCCACCACCTCGATATAGTGACGGATAGTGAATGAAGTGCTGTCCGCCGGTACATCGTACGGATAGATAAAGCCATCCAGGTGCATATGATGCTGTTCTACACCAGACACCTGATACTGCTCAAGCAAAAACGGACTGGCCTCGTACGAATAAGCCCAACCTGAGTTGTTATCCTCTATCTCGCAGGTATACTTAACCTGATGCATATTGACATCCAGATTTGTAAGATACAGCTCGAAGCCCTCAACATCGAACTCATTGATGGGATTCTCCTTGTAGTGCTTGTAAGGCATAGCCTGATAACGCTTCAACATGGATGGGGCTGTGTGGGTAAAGCCGACCAGAGGATAGGTGTCTTCCTCCAAGCTTCTGTCAACATCCAGATAGACGAGATCTATATTCCAAATATCCATGTTGCTCCTGTCATTGGCATACATGACGTAAGGCATGGTGCCATAATTAAAGAACAACACTCTGAAATCCTCCACAAAGTAGCATGAGTCCGTGATAGGAATCATCACCTTTTTGAAGTATTGGTTGTCGTCGCAATCGAGCAGGAAGGTGTCGAGTTCCACACCTTTGGTGGCCCAGACTTGCTTCCATCCGGTCTTTCTGACTGTCACATAATATTGGTTAACCGAGTCGTAAACTACTTCGTCGTAGCCATAGCCGAACTGAAGCACCAGTGAGTCGTCGCGGTCGGGGCAGTCGCCAAAGCCACCCGGTTGGTAGTAAAAGCTGAAATACAGCGAGTCGGCTGCTGTCAAGGCCTGACCTCCTATGCTGTCCAGACGTATCTTCACCGAAAGCAGGGAATCGCCAATGAAAGGAGAGCTGCTGCCTCTGGAATACACCTTGCCGAACTCGTCTATCACGTCCAGTGTAGCGGCGCGGTAGTTGACAGGCATCATAGGAAATCCCGAGTTGACAAACACATTGCCCGGCTGCCATTTTGTGGCATCCGGATATTTACCCTTATTGGTGAAATCGTCAAAAAACGGCAGGCTCACAGCTTCGTCCGTACGCAGCTTCTGTTGCGGTTCTTCAGGGAAACCTCCGTTAAAACCTGTAAGGTATTCCTGAGCTTGTCCGGCAATCATGCCGATAAGGGTGAATAATATGATAAGTGAGAATTTCTTATTCATCGTAGAAGTAATTTGTATCAATATCGTCAAATTCAAAGTCAAAATAGTCGACAGTGTCAAGTTCCAGAGGCACCTCCCTGACGGTCCAATCCTTGAACATCATGGCTTTGTCAAGCTCACGCTTCTGCGGGTCGTAGGAGAAACTTCTGTTTTTGAGAATGTAGTTGAAACTGTCGATGATATAGTCGATGGTGTCCTGTTTGAATTTTCTGACACGCATCACCTCAACCAAGGAGTCGCGACGGTATTTCTCGTAGAGATACCAGTTGAAATCGAAGTTCTTTATCGATTTATACCAAACATTCACATTAGATCCCAATGGCACGGTAAGGTCGCGTGAATACTCCGGATCCATCCTGATTACAAACAGATTTTCTGGATCATCGTCATCCACAAACACTTCTGTACCCATATTGAGCGAGGCTGCGTTGATCTTTTCCTTGGTTTCGCTGACATTCACTCCGATGAGGTCAGGAAGGTTGGTATTGCGATTGCCCTTTCCGTATCCCACTTCAAGAGTTATGGCCGAGCCTTTCACCACATTATCGTTAGGCTCTATAACTTGGTTCTTGAATTTCTGCTCAACAACGGCGTTGCGGGCGAAATACTCCACAAACACCAGCTTGTCTACACGCAGTCCCACGGAATTGAGACTGACCATGGCCTGACGCAGAGAAAGGTTACGGAGGTTTGGCATAGGCACTATTTCAGGAGAAATGGTAGTACGCACTATGTACATATTTCTACCCTGCTTGACCATAGAACCCGGAGCCGGATTTTGTTGGAAAACCGCGCCTTCAGGGAAGTTCTTGATGTAAACGCTGTCGACAACTATAAACGTAAAAGCGTCACCATACTGCGCCACAGCGTCGCCGTAAGTCATGCCAACCATGTCCGGAACGGCAAATTCCTGACCGTGACGGGTGTATTTATCGAGGTAATGAAACGAGTATTCCATCACGCCCACCATGAATAACACCATGATAATCAGGCTGATGTAAAACCATTTATCTTTCAAAAAACGAAATGCTTTCATTTTTTATTTTTTTCGTTTGCAATTGAGTCGTTTTTTGTAATTTTGAACTCGCAAAGATAACGAAAATAATTGAATTTAAGTTTATTTGACATGAAAAAAATAGCGATAGTCTGTGGCGGATACTCTGGAGAATACGAAATCTCCATCAGCAGCGCGAAAGTTGTGAAAAAGCACTTGGATGCTTCCAAATATGAGGCTTATGTCATTGTGGTTCTGAAAGACAGATGGTACCATCTGGAAGACGACGGCACCGAGACTGAGGTCGACAAGAACGATTTCTCAATTAAAGTCAAAGGTAAAAAGATTGTTTTCGACGCCGTTTTCAATGCCATACACGGTGTCCCGGGCGAAGACGGACAACTGCTCGGATACTTCGAGATGCTTGGAATCCCTTACACTTCGTCGGGTTTCACCACTTCGGCCCTGACTTTCCACAAAGACTTTTGCAAAAAGATAGCGGCCGCTGCGGGCGCCAACGTCTCCCCTTCTGTCATCATCAACAAGGGCGACAGCTACGATGCAGCTAAGATTATCAAGGAATTAGGGTTGCCATTGTTTGTCAAGCCTACACGAAACGGTTCGTCGGTGGGTGTAACCAAGGTAAAAGAAGCGGCCGATTTCGACAAGGCTGTGGAATTCGCATTCAAGGCCGGCGATCAGGTAATGTGCGAGAAATTTGTGAAAGGCCGTGAGCTGGCTTGCACAGTAATGGAAGTGAAAGGCCGCACAATGGTATTCCCCATCACCGAGATTGTCAGCAAAAACGACTTCTTCGACTACGAGGCTAAATATACCGCAGGAAAATCGGATGAAATTACACCGGCTGAATTGGATGAGGTTTCAGAAATCGAGGTTAAGGCCACTTCGGCTATGCTTTATGACAAGTTCGAATGCAAGGGCTTTGCCCGTTTCGACTATATCATGACGCCCAAACAGTTGGTTTTCATTGAGGTAAACATAGTGCCAGGCATGTCTGAGGCATCAATCATGCCAAAACAAGCAGCCTGCATGGGTATTAGCCTGAGCAAGCTGTTTGGTTTGGCATTAGAGAATATTCTTGACTAAACTGTCAGGATGTCTTTCTGCTTGAGTTCGTAAAGGTCGTCGACCTTTTTCACGTATTTGTCAGTGAGTTTCTGGATTTCGTCCTGAAGTTGCTTAACCTCATCTTCAGACACACCTTCTTTTTCAAGCTTTTTAGCATCGTCGTTCGAGTTGCGGCGGATGTTGCGGATACCGACTTTGGTTTCCTCAGCTGATGTCTTGGCGCGTTTTGCAAGCTCCTTACGGCGCTCCTCTGTCAATGGCGGGACCAAAATTCTCAGGAAATCGCCCTCATTCTTAGGGTTGAAACCGAGGTTTGCAGCCTGTATAGCCTTGTCGATAGCTCCGATTGAGCTCTTGTCGAAAGGCATCACAATAATCTGACGTGCGTCAGGAGTGCCTATGTTGGCTGTCTGTTCGATAGGAACCAGAGTTCCGTAGTATTCAACCTTCACGCCCTGCAGCATCATTGGGCTAGCCTTGCCGGCTCTGATTTTCTGAAACTCAGCCTCCAAGTGCTTAACTGCACCTTCCATCGACTCTGTGGTGGCATCCAAAATAAATTGAGATTCGTCTGTCATATCTTTTTTAAATTTTTCGTCACAAAAATAATACTTTTTCTCATAATGGATTATACAATCCGTAAAAATATGAATTCTTTTTTACAATATAATAGGATAATTTGTTGACTGATAATGCCCTTTTATCCTTATTCCAAATATAAACCTTGATAAGCTTGCCGCCATAATCCATTTCGGGAAGGAAAAATCCATTGGTCAGGAAGACACGCTCTTGAGGCAATATCTGATGGTTTTTATTCTCATATCCCTTCCAGAACAGGTGTTCATCAGTTTCGGAATTGACAATCTCGACTACCAACGCTATATCATTAATGGTATCGTCTGCCTTGATGTCGGCAATAAACCCTATCCTTTCAGTTGCTGGTAAAATGATGTCAGAGGCGTTGATTTTGGTGTTGCACACCCATTCATTTCCGCTTTTCACCTCCACATTTTCCTTCAAGACATTCAAAAGCGGGCTGCCGTTGTCAATCTTTGTCAGAGTGAGATAACGCGTTGTGAACCAAGTGTTTTCCTCAACCAAGTATGGATATGCGGCCACGGCTGAAAGTTCCCAAGGCATATCGGCATGATCGGTGAGCCCAACTCCCAGATAATCTTTATCCAACGACATGATATATTGCTGACAATCAAACATATCGTCAGTCTCAGAAAAATATGCGGCATTTTTAATACCTGCCTTTTTCTGATAAAACTCGGCCATGAATGTGCGGTCGGAATAAGACACAAAGCCTATGCTATCGGCATATTTTTGCTGAGCCTTACCCATCTCAACCGCCACCTGGTCGAAACCCTGATGATAAACCTGCTTGAAATACTGTCGGTCGACTATCAAAGAGGTCATTCCTATCAAAACCACCCATCCGACAACAGCACCCATGGTCTTAATTGAAGTCTTCCTGTCGAAAAACGAGAAAGCCGCAATTATCAGGAAAGGGAAGCTGAAGATGAGGGTGCTATACTGTAAAATCGGTTCCTTCATCAGCGAATAAGCCCATGCCAGAGCCAAAGGGACCACAAACCATACAAGACAGCAGATTCTCATGGCTGTCTGTTTGTCGCGGTTTCTTTGTCCTATTAGGAGTGGCAGCAAAACCACTATCATCATGCTGAAGACAAACAGTTTGCTGTAGTTCATGGTATACTGCAGGAAGTCTGTCAGGAAGCCGGCTTCAGGTTTGGCAAGCCACCCTCCTATGCTGCCATATACAAACAGCTGATAGTAGAAAACCGGGAGCGTAGGCAAAAAAAGCAGCACTGCCGCCGCGCAGCTCCATAAATAAAGTCGGCGACGCGTTCCATCAACATTTTTCAGGAAAAACAAGCCGCTGACAGCTATCAGCCCCGCTTCCGCCATAGAAAACATCTGCATCTGGCTGGCCAGGAAAGCCGAAAGAGCGAATCCGACGCACGTCCCCAGTGTAGCCGCGCGGCGGTCGAAGAGCATCCGGTTCCAGAAATACACGAACAACAGTACGCAGAACAGTCCGGGCGAGTAAGGCCGGGCCAGCTGGCTGTAAAAGAGGAACAGTTCGCTCACGCTCATGAAGGCAGCCGACACCAGTGCCACATTTTTGTTGAACCACTGCCTGGCTATGACATAGGTCAGATACACCGAAGCCACGCCCATCAGGGCGAAGGGCAACTTGAGCCAGAAAGCGTTCCAGCCAAATATTCCGACCAAGAGATAAAGCAGCACCTGGACGCCTGCCGGATGCGAGTCACCCAACATAACGCCCTCGCGAATGAGGTCATGGAAATTGTCGTAACCGGTGCGCTGTAAGGCGCTGAACTCGTCGTGCATAAAAGGCACCGAGCCCAAGTCCCAAAGTCGCAAGACAGCCGCCACAAGCAGTATCAGCCACAGAAGCACATTTTCATACCTATATCGCTTCACCTCTTTCATCAACTGATAAAGCCAAGAGCAAACTATTTAGTTACAATGGTACCGATCTTTTCGCCGTTGAGCACCTTGGTGAGATTGCCTTTGGTATTCATGTCGAACACCAGCATAGGCATATTGTTTTCCTTACACATTGTGAAAGCAGTCAAATCCATCACTTTAAGGTTGCGGCTGTAGGCCTCGTCGTAGGTGATGGTATCGAACTTCTTCGCTGTAGGGTCTTTTTCAGGATCGGCTGTATATATTCCGTCAACGCGTGTGCCTTTAAGGATGATTTCAGCCTTGATTTCCACTGCGCGCAGAGCCGAGCCGGTGTCGGTAGTGAAGAACGGGTTGCCTGTACCGCCTCCGATAAGGACTACGTATCCGTCCTCAAGCAGTTTTATTGCCTTGGCGCTACTCATGGAATCGGCTATGCGGTCGATGTAAAGTCCCGATAAAAGGGCGGCCTTCACACCCTTGGCCTGCAGAGTCGACTGCAAAGCCATACTGTTGATGACTGTAGCCAACATGCCCATGTAGTCGCCTTGTATACGGTCCATACCCTTGCTTGCTCCCTGAAGGCCGCGGAAAATGTTGCCACCGCCTATCACAATACCGATCTGAGCGCCGTTTTTAACTGCAGCTGCTATTTCTTCAGCATAATCGTTCAAGCGTTGAGGATCTATTCCAAACTGTTGGTTGCCCATCAAAGCCTCACCGCTAAGTTTCAATAATACTCTTTTGTATTTCATAATTTAAACCTTTAAATCCTAGAACCAATAACCCACATTGATGAATCCCATCACGCCGCTGTTGCAGTTGGAGCCCATCACGCTGACTTCCACAGGACCGAGTAATGTGTTGATACCTAAAGAAGCACCGCATCCGAGTACAAAACTACCCGAATCGAACCATTTGTCATATGTTTCATGCATAAATCCATAGTCGAAATGCAAGGTGCTATATAATGATCCGTAGAAATTCCATTGCCATGCTATCTTATTGAAGGCAAGATGTTCCACTACACTTTCGGTGAATGCAAGTCCGCTGAATGAGATGATGTTGTCGAAATACTTCATCTTTGACTGTCCACCGACAAAATAATGATAGAACACTGGCAGTTCGGCATCTCCAAGTCTCGTCGCACCTTCAAGTTCAAATATCAAAGCGCTCTTCTTGCCTATCGGAATGGTTTTCAACATATCGAGATATGCCACAAACGAGCTTTGCATGCCACTGTTACTCATATTAACCATGGTAACTTCGTCAGTCACACCTTGATAGAATATCATCTTGGCTGTCATGTCTATTCGCCAGCCCTTTCTTGCGAATGAAGGAGCATCCAGGTTCTCATAGTAAAAGTTCAAATACAGATAGGAGAACAGATTGTAATTGTCTTTGAGTCCGCCGTCTCCGACCACATCGTTCATGTGGATAAGATCGGCCACAGCGCCTATCTTAATGAGGCTTCTCAAATTTGGAACCAGTTTGGCATGGAGGTCAAGTTTGTTGGCCTGAATGCTGTATGAGTTGGTGAGAGTGCCTTTGTGGTATTGGTTCATTGTCAATGAATAGACACCAAAATCAGCTCCGAATCTGAAGACCTTTCTGTGGTGTCTGTCGAAAGTCACTTTGAAATATGGATTCTCAGCTATGTTCAGGTCGAAACGCAAGGTGGAACGGTCGATACTGTGCACCACATTCTTAATGGTGAAGTTGACCAAGGCACCAATACCGTAGTCATTGTCATAGTGAATGGCCACTGCCGCAGTCCTGTCTGATATCTCTTCGCAGTGCACTTTGAGAATGTATCCTCCCTTAGCGTCTTCAATTCCGTACCAGAAATTCTCATAGTAACCAGTGGCCCTGAGTCTCAATATGGCATCCTCTATATCTGTGATTGTCATCTCTTGTGGGAATATCGTACCGAATTCCTGTGCCACCACTACGTTGTGGCTATCCTCTATACCTTCCACCTTAACACCCACCACCTTGATGGTTTCCATCGGTTTTGTATGCGGACGCTCGATTTCGAAATACTCTATCATCTGCAACGAGTCTGCAAGGCGTTTGAACTTTGGCATAAACTGGTCGGCAGCCACCTGACCAAAATAAATGATGGAATCGTAATCGTCGAACGAAAGCATATTGCGTCCGTGCATGTCAGGTCTGATATAGATGTCGCAATTGCTGCGGGCATACAAACTTTCCTCAAGCGAAGAAAGGTTCATCAAACTGGTAAGGAGCAACAAAGAGTTGTCAATTTCAGATGCCGGTATGGTAGCGTCCTCAAGGTCTATGCCTATTATGATGTCCGCTCCGCGTTCCTTCATGTTTCTGACCGGGAAATTGTTAATCATGCCGCCGTCTATGAGCAGTCTGTTGTCAAGACGCACGGGTTTGAACAAGAATGGGATTGACATACTCGCTCTGACCGAACGTGCCAGATCGCCTTTTGTCATCTCATACTGGCATGCATGCTCCACATCGGTCGCTATGCAAAAGAAAGGCACCGGCAACTTGTTGTAATCACGAATGTTGTGTGCCGGAAGCATCAGGCGCGACAGCAGCATGTTGACGTACACTCCGTCCACCACTGACGATTTTACCTTGATCTTACCGTTGCTTATCGGGAAAGAGGCGAGGTATCGTCTGGTGTCAACTTTCTTTTCAATAGGCAGATACTTTTGAGGTATCTGGTCGTATATGACAGCGTTCCAGTCCTGAGCGCGCACCATCTTCTCTATTTCGTCGGGATCGTAACCCACAGCATAAAGCGAACCGATGATTGAACCGATTGAAGTACCGGCAATATAATCGACCGGAATACCGGCTTCATCTATTGCTTTAAGTATTCTAATCAGTCCGAAACCTTTGGCACCGCCACCGCAGAGCACCACGCCCACAGTCGGACGCTCTTTCTCCTTCTTTTTGGCACTTTGGGCAAAGATGTCGTTAACGGATATTATCCCAATCATGAAGAATATCATTAAGAATCTAGCGAAATAATTTTTTAAGTAGTTCATATCATGTTTATATTAGTGTTATCTAAAACCAAAAACCAACATTGACAAATAAACACCACTTATCCACCTTGTTGGTTTTCGAAACTTGCACTTCAATAGGACCGAACAAGGTTTTTATTCCAAGGGTCAAACCTGCGCCAATGATAAAATTATCACTCATAAACCAGGTGTCGAAACTGTTTTCACCCAAGTTATGCAGCAGATTAATAATGTCATCGGAAGACATGTTCTTTCTGTATATATCGAGGTAATTCTTGAAATAACCGGCATCGCAACTGGCTATTGCATAGAAATTCTTATAGAAGTTGTACTGCCATGCCGTTTTGGCATATGCTCCGAATTCGGTGTATACAGCTTGGAATGGCAAGCCGGTAAAGCTGATAAGATTATTGAGATATCTCATCTTTGACTGACCTCCGAATAAAAACATGTCAACTGCGTTAAGCGGAGTATCACCCAGACGCTGTGCCCAAACACCGCCCAATCTGAAGGCATGACGTTTTCCTATAGAGAATGATTTTCTTACATCCGCCTGAACTGTGAACATAGGATGTTCGAAGTCTTCATCATAAAAGCCATTGTATGGCAAAAAATTAGCCTGCAGGTTTATATTCCATCCTTTGCGCGGGAAATCGGTTTGGTCCTCATTATTGAAGAAGTAGTTGAAATATGCTTTAGGTGAAATTCTGTATTCGTCATCGGATTCCATGTCAGGATCACTCACATATTTCTCGTCCTTCATGATGTAATAATCGGCTCTGAGTCCCAATCTAAACGCTTGTGTAACAGACGGTGTCATCTGGAGATACATATCCAGATAATTCGTTTGCAATTTATACGGAGCTACAATCTTGCCGTCTTCGGAGTATAGATTTGACATTATACCCATGGCTGCCAGCTCTGCCGATCCGCTCAATAATTTGGTGTAACGATGGGTAGCTCTGGCTTTGACGTAAGGATTGTCCGATATATTCAAATCCACGTTATAGGTAAAGTGTTTTGTTCTGGCATTCATATTCAACAATGCACCAACACCGTAGTTGTTGTCATAGTGAAGTCCAAGTGAAAATGTAAGCGATGTAGTGGTTTTGCTGTGTAAAATCAGGATATCGCCTTCTGGACGATCTATCACCTCATACCAAACGTTGGAATAATAGCCTTGAGAATATATCTTAATCAATATCGTCTCTATCTCGTCAACGGCGAACGTGTGGGGAAACTCACTTCCAAACTCCGATTTCAGTATTCCGGCTTGATATTCGTCCACTCCCTCCACCTCAACGCCTGCCAAGGTGATTGAGTCGATAGGTTGGGTATGATGACGCTCCACCTCGAACGGTCCAAGAGCCTGAAGCGAATCGGCAAGGCGCTTCAGCTCGGGGAATTTGGCTCTGGCGCCCTCTTCGCCACATTTCATAATCGGGTCGAAGTCGTTGAACGACATTATGTTGGCTTTACCGATATCCGGTCTGATAAGAATGTCACATTCTTCTCTCGCCTTGTTACTCTCGTCTTGAGACACAACAGCGATGAGGCGTTCCAGCACTTTCAGAGAGTTGTCCAGCACTTCGGGATTGGATTTGATAATTTCCAAATCCACTCCGATGATGATGTCTGCTCCGTGCTCACGTACGTTGCGCACCGGGAAGTTGTTGGTCAGACCTCCGTCGCATAGCAGATATCCGTCATAACTGACTGGCTCGAACAAGAATGGTATGGACATACTTGAACGTATGGACTGAGCCAGGGAACCTTTGTTGAATTCAATGGCGTCGGCCGAGAGCATATCGGTACCTATGCACAGGAAAGGCACAGGCAGGCTGTCAAAATCACGGTCTTTGTATGCCGGAAGCGTAAGACGTGTAAGCAACATGTTGACGTACATGCCATCAACAAATGAGCGTTTCAACTTCAGTTTGCCTTTTTTGCACGGCACAGTTAAGATATAGTGCCGCTCGTTTATACGTTTTTCCAGAGGAAGGAACTTGCGGGGAATCTGGTCTTTGATAATTTTGTCCCAGTCCTGCTCGGTACACAGTTTTTTCATCATTTCGGGGTCGTATCCCACGGCATAAAGTCCGCCGACTATTGAACCCATACTCGTTCCAGCAATGTAGTCAATAGGGATGCCGGCCTCCTCTATCACTTTGAGTGCTCCAATGTGAGCGAAGCCTTTTGCTCCTCCGCCGCTGAGCACCACTCCCACTTTCGGACGTTTTTTCAATGTCTGTACGGTGTCGGTTTTACTTGCGACAAGGCTGTCCTGGGCGTTGACTGTCAACGCCAGAAGCATGATGGTTACAGTAGTTAAAAAATGTTTCATTCCAATCTTCCGTGACAGTTTTTATATTTCTTGCCTGAACCGCAAGGACAAGGGTCATTGCGGCCCACTTTCTTTTCGACATGTATAGGTTGAGTCACTTGATTCTCCTGAGTGTTTGTGTTAGCCTTTGACAAGAGGTCGTTGCGCTGCTCCTTGAGTTTGCTGCGGTCAACAGCCTTGGCACGCTGGGCACGGGCGTTGTTCGGATCCGGCGCCGGGAGGTCTGACTTCATCAGGAAGGAGATGACATCGGTATTCATCTTCAGAATCATGTTCTCGAACAGGTTATACGACTCCATCTTGTAGATAACCAATGGATCCTTCTGTTCATAATGGGCGCTGTTTTGCACTGCCTGCTTCAAATCGTCAATCTCGCGGAGATGTTCAACCCATGCGTCGTCTATCATGGCGAGCGTTATGAACTTTTCCAGTGCTAGCGATATCTCACGCTCGCCATTCTGCACCGCCTTCTCGATATTAACCGAAACATTGATGCCTTTCTTGCCGTCGGTGAACGGAATCAAGATATATTTCAGTCCGGGCTGGTTTTCGTATATCTGCTTGATAACCGGCAAGGTCTTCTGCCCCACCAGCTGCATTTTCCTGTTGTATGATTCGAGAGCTTTTTCGAAGAGTTGGTCGGCCAAAGCATCGAGTTTGCCATGCTTGAACTCATTCTCGTCAAAAGGCACCTCAACACCCATGTTCGACAGCACGTCGAGTTTCAGCTCGTCGTAGCTTTCGTCTTCCTTGTGGCGGCTGATGATAGACTCGCCGAGGTCGTACATCATGTTGTTGATATCTATCTCCAAACGTTCGCCGAACAAGGCGTGATGGCGTTTTTCGTAAATAGCCTTACGCTGCATGTTCATCACGTCGTCATAATCGAGCAAGTGTTTACGTACACCGAAGTGGTTCTCCTCCACTTTCTTTTGGGCCTTGTCTATCTGCTTGGTAATCATTGAATGCTGAATCACCTCGCCTTCCTTCATGCCCAGACGGTCCATGATGCCTGCTATACGTTCAGAGCCGAACAGACGCATCAAGTCGTCTTCCAATGAGACGAAGAACTGTGAGCTACCCGGATCGCCCTGACGGCCTGAACGGCCTCTCAGCTGACGGTCAACACGGCGTGACTCGTGACGTTCAGTACCAATGATGGCCAAACCGCCCGCCTCTTTCACTCCCGGTCCCAACTTGATATCGGTACCACGGCCAGCCATGTTGGTGGCTATGGTAACGGTGCCGGCCTGACCGGCGTCTTTCACAATCTGAGCCTCCTTGAAGTGCAACTTGGCGTTCAACACATTGTGCTTGATATTGGCACGTGTCAGCATTCTGCTCAACAGCTCTGACACCTCCACCGAAGTGGTACCCACCAGCACAGGTCTGCCCTCTTTGACAAGCTCCTCAATATTTGCTATGATGGCTGAATATTTCTCACGTTTTGTCTTGTAAATCAAATCGTCGTGGTCGATACGGGCTATAGGTTTGTTAGTCGGTATCTCAACCACATCCAGTTTGTAGATATCCCAGAACTCGCCGGCTTCTGTGATAGCGGTACCTGTCATACCGGCCAGCTTGTGGTACATGCGGAAGTAGTTCTGCAGGGTGATGGTGGCATAGGTCTGGGTGGCTGCTTCCACATCGACGTTTTCCTTAGCCTCCACAGCCTGATGCAAACCGTCCGACCAGCGGCGGCCTTCCATGATACGGCCTGTCTGCTCATCCACAATCTTGACCTTGTTGTCTATGACCACATAGTCGACGTCTTTCTCAAACAGGGTGTATGCCTTCAGCAGCTGCTGCACTGTGTGCACACGGTCTGACTTTTCCGAGAACACACGCAGTATCTCCGATTTCTTCAACACTTTCTCGTCGTCGCTCAAGCCCGACTTCTCAAGTTCGGCAATCTCCGAACCCACATCCGGAATGATGAAGAACGACGGATCGTTGTATGCCTTGGCCAATTCCTCGTTACCTTTATCGGTAAGCACCACTGTATTGAGTTTTTCGTCTATGACGAAATACAACTCGTCGTCAATGATGTGCATGTTCTTGCTCTGCTCCTGCATGTAGAAGCCTTCAGTCTTCAGAAGCAAAGACTTCATACCCTCTTCCGAAAGGAACTTGATGAGAGCGGTGTTCTTCGGGAGTCCGTGGAACGCGCGGAACAACTGGTCGGCACCGTGCGATTTCTCATCTTCAGTGGCATTAGGATTGGTCAATATCTTCTTAGCTTCGGCAAGGCATTGTGTCACAAGGCGTTTCTGAGCCTCGTAAAGCTTGACAACATCCGGCTTAAGCTGAATAAATTCTTGATCTTCACCATGAGGAATAGGTCCGCTGATGATGAGAGGCGTACGGGCATCGTCAATCAACACAGAGTCGACCTCGTCCACTATGGCGTAGTAATGACGCGGACGCTGCACCATTTCTTCAGGCGAGCGTGTCATGTTGTCACGCAGGTAGTCGAAACCGAATTCGTTGTTTGTACCGTAAGTGATGTCGGAGTTGTAGGCAGCGCGGCGCTCAGCCGAGTTAGGCTGGTGCTTGTCTATGCAGTCGATGGTGAGTCCAAGGAAGTTATACAGAGGTCCCATCCACTCCGAGTCACGTTTTGCGAGGTAGTCGTTAACTGTCACCACATGCACTCCACGTCCTGACAGACCGCGCAGATAAACCGGCAAGGTAGCCACCAGGGTCTTACCTTCACCTGTAGCCATTTCTGCAATCTTACCCTGATGCAATACTATACCGCCTATGATTTGCACATCGTAGTGCACCATATCCCAACGGATCATGTTGCCGCCGGCAACCCAGCTGGTGTCGTAAAACACACGGTCGCCCTCAATGCGGATATTCTCGCATTTTGCCGCCAAATCGCGGTCGAGGTCTGTGGCTGTAGCTTCAATCACCTCGTTTTCCTTGAAACGTCTGGCTGTCTCCTTCAAAACGGCGAAAGCCTCAGGCATCACATGGTCAAGAGCCTCGTCAACCTTGTCGAGAAGCTTCTTCTCCAACTTGTCGACCTGCTCGTAGATGTCGTTCTTTTTCTCCAAATCCATGTCAGGATTGGCCTCCACATTGGCCTTAAGCTCGGCTATCTTAGCCTCATCCTCAGCCACATAATTGCGGATGTATTCCTTAAATTCCACAGTCTTATGACGCAGACTGTCAATATCCAAATTCTTAATGTTCTCGTATGCATCGAGTGTTTTCTGCAACAACGGCTGCAAAGCCTTGTTGTCACGCGTTGACTTGTCACCGAATAATCTTGTTAAAAAACCCATTTTTCCTTAGCTTTTCGTGAATATTATGTTTTAAAAAAACATCTGTATCAAAAATTATGCAAAAATAATAAAAAATTTACAAATACTTGCTAATTCTTCTCACATGTTTTTCCAGTTGGTGTTCAGGCGAGGGTGCCGGAGCCATTCCAACGCGGCCTTTTTTCTTCAAAATGATGTAGCTTGGGAAGGTCACAACATGGTATTTTTCAAGCAAAAGCATATTATTGTAAAGGTTTAACAATTGCCATTCAAAACCTTGTTTTTCAAATAGTTGTAAAACCTCATCAAAAGAATCTTCTGTAGCTATTGTCACCACTTGTATGGTGTCGTTCCACTGCTTCCGCAACTCGTTCAAAGTGGCGAATTCATGCTCTAACAAAGGCGAATATCCATCGACAAATTGCAACAATACCATGTCGTTTTTATAATCTGACAGCTGTATTATATTGCCATTTTTGTCCTTTAAGGCGAAATCAGGAGCCTTGGAGTCGTACGAAAGGTCTTCAATTGAGGTGATAAGATTGGTCGCCACCAGCTTGTTCCCTGCGTATTTGGTAGTTTTTATAATGTTTTCCAGATAGTTAATCACATTCTGCTTTTCAGCAGGATTCGCCTTGCACTTTTTCTGCTGTTCATTCATGGCAATCAACTCGGCCAGCTGTGGATTGCGTGACAAAAAGTCATTGTCACTGACATCCGACTTGAATAATTCGAAAAAAGCGTCCATATAAGCCGTCTGCGAGTACAAAACCGCCTGTCCGTCAAAATAGTCAGCCATGGCTTTTTTTGAGCTTACAGCCGTTACTACGGCCGCCTTTTTGTACTTAACCATGTCAAGCACATAATCCGACTTGATCTCACCCACATTCTCAGCCAGTTTTGCGTCCAATGAGTCGAGAAGAGAAAGCTTTCTGCCTCGATAAATAGTATTAAAGTTTTGGTAGATATAATCGTTGATAAACAACTCTGCATCAATATATTGCAAATACACACCACCGTCATTTATGGAATTGATAACAAGGGTAGGCTGTTCCTTTTCGAAAAAGGATGCATCGGGCTGTTTTTCAGGTACGGTTATCTCGAAATCATAGCTTCCGTCAGGGCTTAAAATCACATCCACACGCTCCAAACCGAGGGCGATTTGAGCCGGGGTGATTTCATTTATCGAAGCCTCAAGATGGAATTTTCCGTCCTTGTCGGAACGGGTGTCGGCCAGCAGGGTCTGATGACAGGTAAACATCTCGTCGTAGGACAGCAGTCGCACCAGCTCGTCGGGCCGGTTTGTAGTGCCGGTTATGCTCACGTTCTGCCCTGCGGCAAACAAGGGCAGCAACAAAGCCGCCATCACCCCCCAAAACGCCTTATTTCTCATAAAAACCCGACTTTTCAGGAATGAACTGACGGGCGTCGCCCTGATTTTTCAGCACATCGCGCACCACAGTGGATGAAATGCAACGCAACTCAGGCCTTGAGAGGAAAAACACAGTGTCAACCTCGGGACAGAGCCTCTTGTTGGCCTCAGCTATGATGCTTTCGTACTCAAAATCGGTTGTGTTGCGCAGCCCGCGGATTATGAAGCCGGCTTTCGTTTTTTTGCACAAATCGACCGTAAGGCCTTCGTAACTGACCACTTTTACCTTCGGATAGGCCGAAAATGTGTTTTTAATCCATTTTATGCGGTCGTCAAGCGGATAACTGTATTTCTTGTCGATATTAACGCCTACGGCTATGATAATCTCGTCAAAAAGCGGCATAGCCTGCAGCACTATGTCCTCGTGTCCGAGTGTGATTGGATCGAACGAACCGGCGAAAATTCCTGTTTTCATGACAAATAATTTATGCAAAGATAGTAAAAATTTACAAATACGGACTAACTTCAGCAACTAAACTTTTAAGTGAATCGAAGGTATGTTTCTCAAACTCCTCCAATTGGTCTTTGCCGACCAGATAAACCTTGGTGATTCCCTCTTCTGTCTGAGGTACAAAAGGCCGGTCGCTCGAGGTACGCATCAGATACCAGCTGGTTTTCTTGATAGTCCATTGATTATCCGGACGATAGCAATGCCAAGTGGCTGGTAGTTCCCTTATTATTTCGAGATTGGTAATACCCGTCTCCTCCTCCACCTCGCGCAAGGCAGCCACCTCTGGACTCTCGCCCTTCTCGATATGCCCTTTAGGTATGTCAGCTATGCCTTTTCTTTCGATGGCAACAAACTGATTGTCAATGATTACCAATCCACCCGCCGCCGGGACCTGCTCAAACACAGCCTTCATGGCCAGAGCCACATCCACGCCGTCAGAGTCGCCAAAATCGAGGTTCTCTATTGTCTCATCTTCGAGCCATTGTCGCGTCTTCTCTGCCAATTCCAATGATTTTTCAGTATAGTCGACATGTTCGGCCAAAACATATTCAGAAAAATTATTTGCGGACAACGTCCGAGTGTTACAAAAAAGTCTGTACATTTGCATCAAATTTTTACACGTTATGAACGAAAAAGAAACTGCTCTAACATTAGCTAATTTCCTGCTGCAAATTAAAGCAATAAAATTGAATCCTGCAAGTCCTTTTACATGGGCCAGTGGATTAAAATCACCCATCTACTGCGACAACCGTATCACCATGTCGTATCCTAACATCAGAACATTCATCCGCGAGGCTTTCTCGAAGATGTGTGTGGCCAAATTCGGCAAACCGGATGTAATAGCCGGCGTGGCAACAGGCGGCATACCTCAGGGCGCTTTGGTGGCTCAGGAATTGGGCCTGCCATTCTGCTATGTGCGTTCCGAAGCCAAGTCGCACGGTCTCAACAACCAGGTGGAAGGCGTAGTGCCGCAGGGCGCTTCAGTAGTGGTGATTGAAGACCTCGTTTCTACAGGAAAATCAAGTCTTGCAGCCGTTGAAGCTTTGCGCGAGAAAGGCGCCAAAGTAAAGGGTATGATGGCTATTTTCACCTATCAGCTGCCGGCAGCTGCCGAAGCTTTCCAGAAAGCCAACTGCGAACTGGTGACTATCAGCAACTATGAGGCTCTTATCACTAAAGCCGTTGAAGAAAAATATGTTAGCGACGATCAGATGCAGAGCTTGATGGAATGGAGAAAGAACCCTCAGGCCTGGTCAGAAGCTCACCAAATGTAAGAAAATATGATATTTCAGTCACAATATGTAGATTGCAGCAAGAGCGAGCAGGAGTTTTTCGAGCTCATGAGCGATATGCGCAATATTCCGGCTCTGCTGCCGGAGCAGGTCGTCAACGTGAAGGCCGACTATGACACCCTCTCGTTCACAGTTCAGGGAATGGGCAATCTGGCACTGTTGGTGAGCCAGCGCATACCGAACAACCTCGTGCAGTTGGTGCCTACCGGAAAGACTCCTTTTCAGTTCACCCTTAGCATAAAGATAGCAGGTATGGGTAACCGTTGCCGCGTGATGTACGAAATCGACGCCGACCTCAACCCTCTTCTGGCTATGATGGCTAAGCGTCCGCTTCAGAATCTTGTGGAGATGATGGCAGACAAAACTGTATCTCTTTAACGTCACATACAGCCTCTGCTCCTGATTTATCAGTGAGCAAAAGCCTTCCAAATAAGTCAAATCCATTGATTATCATGGATTTGACTTCGTTTTTATAGAGATAATCAGCCCATTGGCGGTAACGGTAAAGCTTATCGGTGTATTTTTTATCCAAACTTTCAAAACACGATTGATTTTCAAGACTTTCAACCGCATTCTTAATGTTTGCTGTCAGTTTTTCAAGCAGATTTTGAAGATTCAACTCCTCCCCCGTTATCATCTTTAATGAAATCGGATTCGGCAAGCGTTTACTAAACTCTATCTGATTGACATTCAGCCCTATACCAATTATGGAAACACCCATCATTCTACCCTCCACGGTGTTTTGAATGAGCATACCGCAGAGTTTTTTGTCGCCGAAATAGATGTCGTTGGGCCATTTTACCGAAAGCCCCGGCCTGTTGACTATGCTTTGAAGAGTGTCGACTATGGCAACAGCCACCGCTTGAGAGATTTTAAACTGGTTTTTGGCTTCCAAATAACTGACATTCAATGCAATGCTAAACAGCAGATTCTGGCCTTCAGCGCTCTCCCAGCTGTTTTTGTCCATACCGCGGCCCGCAGTCTGATAAGAGGCCGAAACCACAGTGTCGGCCACATCCTCACCTACTGACATTTTGTCATAAAGATAAGAGTTAGTTGAGTTTATCTCATCAAAGTGAAAATATGTCAGCCCGTTTTGCATTGAATGGTTGTATTTACATTGAAAAAACAAAAATAAACATTTTTTCTTAAATATAGTTTTCATTCTTTGAATTTATTGAGTATCTTTGCAAAAATTTATCACAAGATGAGAATTAGGCACGAAAATGACAACACTGAAGAGGTCTTGGCAACCATAGTCGAGACCATGCTGGAGATGAAGGCTAAAGATGTTACAACCTTGGATATGAGAGAGTTACAATCGGCAGTGACCGATTATTTTGCCATATGTCACGCTCAATCGAAGACTCAAGTCAACGCCATAGCTGAGAAAATTATCGAAAATGTGCGCAACAAACTGCACGTTCACGTGTACCACGAGGAGGGTTTTGAAAATTCGGAATGGATTTTGTTAGACTACATAGACGTAGTGGTTCATGTTTTTCTGGAATCAAAACGCGAATTCTACAAATTGGAGGATTTGTGGGCTGATACGGAAAAGCGCATTTATGAAGAATAAATTTTTAAAAAATGGCAGAAAATCAGAATCCATTTAATAATCAGAGTCAAAACAACAAACCAAAGAAAAAATTAGGCTTTTACTGGATATACGTTATCCTGATAGCCTTTTTTGTAGGGTCGATGGTGTTCAACGGTTCTAGTTCGATAAAGGAGACCACCATGACAGAACTGAGCAAGATGCTCCGTGACGGCGATGTGTCTAAAATCGAGCTGGTCAACGGCAGGACAGCCGAGATTTACCTTAACGACCAGGGTATGCGCAAGTATTTCCCCAACGAGAAACCGCAGACTTTCGGCACCTCGCCAAACTACAGGCTCAATGTGTCGGAAGACCGCTTGTACACTAAGGTTGACGAGGCTCAGCAAGGCATGGCCAACCCTGTAGAGGTGATACCGGTGGAGCGCCATAACTGGGGCGCCGAGGTTATCAGCTGGGTGGTGCCTCTGCTGTTGCTTGTGGTGTTCTGGATATTCATAACACGCAGAATGAGCGGCGGTGCAGGCGGAATGGGTGGCGGCCAGATATTCAACATCGGCAAGTCGAAGGCACAGCTATACGATCAGGAAAAAGACACTAAGACCACTTTCAAAGACGTGGCCGGACTTGAAGAAGCCAAAGAAGAGGTGATGGAGATAGTCGATTTCCTGAAGAACCCTAAGAAATACACACGTTTGGGCGGTAAGATTCCTAAAGGCGTGCTGCTGGTGGGCCCTCCAGGAACAGGTAAGACTTTGCTGGCCAAATCGGTAGCCGGCGAGGCCAACGTGCCTTTCTTCAGCATTTCCGGTTCTGATTTCGTGGAGATGTTTGTGGGCGTAGGCGCATCGCGTGTTCGCGACCTCTTCAAACAGGCCAAGGAAAAGTCGCCTTGCATCATATTCATAGACGAAATAGACGCCATAGGACGTGCCCGTGGCAAAAACATAATGAGCGGCGGCAATGATGAACGCGAAAGCACTCTCAATCAGCTGCTTACCGAGATGGACGGCTTCGGCACCAACTCTGGAGTTATAGTGTTGGCTGCAACCAACCGTGCCGACATTCTGGATAAGGCATTGATGCGCGCCGGCCGTTTCGACCGCCAGATTTATGTGGAACTCCCCGACCTCAACGGCCGGCGCGAGATATTCGAAGTCCACATGCGCGGACTGAAATTGGCAGGCGACGTCGACAAGGAATTCCTTGCTAAGCAGACTCCGGGCTTCTCTGGAGCCGACATCGCCAATGTGTGCAATGAAGCAGCCCTGATAGCGGCACGCCGCAGCAAGGATGCCATCGAAAAGCAAGACTTCCTCGACGCCATAGACCGTATAGTGGGCGGTTTGGAGAAGAAAAACTCCGTGATAACGCCTTCCGAAAAGAAGGTCATCGCCTTCCATGAAGCCGGACATGCCACCACAAGCTGGATGCTCGAGCATGCCCATCCATTGGTTAAGGTAACTATAGTGCCACGCGGCAAGGCATTAGGCGCGGCCTGGTACCTACCCGATGAGAGGCAGATAACGACTAAAGAACAGATGTTCCACGAGATGGTGGCTACCCTCGGAGGCCGCGCCGCAGAACAGATTATCTTCGGACAGATTTCCACAGGAGCTCTCAACGACCTCGAAAAAGTGTCGAAACAGGCCCACGCCATGGTGATGTACTACGGCCTTGACGAGACCATAGGCAACGTAAGCTATTATGACTCAACAGGTCAGCAGGAATATTCATTCCAGAAACCTTTCAGCGAGAAGACAGCCGAAAAGATTGATGCCGAGGTGAGCAAGATCATCGAAAAGGCATATCAGGAAGCTCTGCGTATCTTGAATGAGCACAAAGAAGGTCTCACACAGCTGGCCGAGAAGCTTATCGACAAGGAAGTGATATTCAGCGACGATCTGGTGGCCATATTCGGCGAGCGTCCATGGAAAACCGAGGAACGCAACTTTAGCAGAAAAGACGAAAACACATCAATAGCATAAGACAGTGAAGTTATTCTCGTTAAACGGATTAAGCGAACGCACCAACAAGGAACAAATCCTTGCCAAGGTGCGTTCGGCTCTTATCGCCAAAGACGAGAACACCTTCCGCGACGTCAACATGCAGGTCGACACCTGGACTCCCTTCAAGGAAGAAGACGGTGCCGACTTCACATTTGTAGAGCGTTTCCGTGACAACGGAGGCATTTTCATTTACTTCGAGAGCAAGGAGAATTTCCTGGATGCCATGAAGCAGTACCTAGTCGACAACCAGTGGGCCCCCCTCTGCTCCACCAGCAAAAAAATGGAAAATGTCTTCAGTGATTCGGGCATTGAACTGTGCGGCGACTATGGAGTCAAGCGTAAGAAAACCGTAAGCATAACCGACTGCGAATGCCTGATAGCACAGACTGGCAGTGTGGTTTTAACAGACCATTGCGCCGGTTCGCCAGCGGCCTACTCCAATGCCGACGTGCTTTTGGTATACGCCTCGCCAAGCCAGATAGTGGCCAGCATGAAAGACGCCCTAAAGCTTATAAAAGAAAAATACGGTTCCCGCAAACCTGCTGAAACCGTAATAATCAGTGGCCCTAGCCGCAGCACCGAAATTGACAATCAATTGGTCGTAGGAGCTCAAGGTATCAAGCAGTTAGCTTTGTTTTTAGTTGAAGAAGATGACTAGTCATTAGCCATTAGCCACTAGCCATTAGCTATTTATAACTACTAATGACTAAAGACTAGAGACTAAAGACTAATGGCTTATTTCTTCATTGCTGCCATCTGTTGCATGATGACGGCAATCTTAGCCTCAGCGTCAGCCTTTTTCTTGCGTTCCTTGTCGACCACAGCGGCTGGAGCTCCGTTTACAAACTTCTCGTTTGAAAGCTTAGCCTCTACCGACTTCAGGAAACCTTGGGCATACTTCAACTCTTCTTCAAGTTTCTTCAGCTCAGCCTCTGTATCGACAGAGTCGGTCACCGGAATGAAGTATTCCTTTGAGCGGACCAGGAATCCGAAAGCGTCGGCCGGTTTCTCGGTGGTGTAAGCTATAGATTTGATGTTGGTCAGCTTCTCGATTATGCAATCGAAATCCTTATTGGCACCACCCTCGTCTATAACCACAAGTTCCAGAGCTTCCTTGTAGGAAATATTCTTTTCGGCACGGATCTTACGGATGTTGTTGATGACATCCATAGTGAAATCGAACTGTGCTAGCACCTGGTTGTCAATGGCTTTCTGTTTAGGAAGCTGGGCTATTATGATATCGTCGCCATCTTTGCGGTCAGCGAGGTTATGATAAATCTCCTCTGTGATGAATGGCATGAACGGGTGCAGAAGCTTCATCAGATTCTCAAAGAATGTGACTGTAGCCTTGTATGTGGCACCGTCAACTGCCTGTCCCATAGGAGCCTTGACCATCTCAAGATACCATGAGCAGAAGTCGTCCCATGTGAGCTTGTATGCGCCCATCAGAGCGTCCGAGAGACGGTATTTATCGAAATTGTCGTTCATCTCGGCCAAAACTTGGTTGTAACGGGCGTCGAACCACTTCACTGCCATCTTAGCTGTGTCAGGCTGAGGGGCGTTTTCATCCACATTCCAGCCACGCACCAAGCGGAGAGCGTTCCAAATCTTGTTGCAGAAGTTACGTCCCTGCTCGCAGAGGGCTACATCGAACAGAATGTCGTTGCCGGCAGGAGCAGAAAGCAGCATTCCCATACGCACGCCGTCAGCGCCGTAGTTTTCGATAAGCTCGATTGGGTCCGGAGAGTTACCCAGCGACTTCGACATCTTGCGGCCTAGTTTGTCGCGCACTATACCGGTGAAATACACCTTGCTGAAAGGCACCTTTCCCTGGTACTCCTCTCCTGCCATAATCATTCTGGCCACCCAGAAGAAGATGATATCCGGAGCGGTGATGAGGTCGTTTGTCGGGTAATAGTATTTGAATTCTTTGTTGTTCGGATCGAGTATGCCGTTGAACAACGAGAGAGGCCACAGCCATGAGCTGAACCAAGTGTCGAGACAGTCGCTGTCACGACGCAAATCACTCATTGTCAAACTATTATTACCAGTCTTTTCACGTGCTGCTTTAAGTGCCTCTTCATCAGATTCAGCCACCACATAACCGCCTTCAGGCAGGTAATATGCCGGAATCTGATGTCCCCACCACAGCTGACGGCTGATGCACCAGTCTTTGATGTTCTCCAACCAGTGACGGTAGAGGTTGACATATTTGGCAGGATAGAACTGAATGTCGCCGGTCTCGACAGGCTTCAGAGCAATCTGGGCGAGATGTTCCATCTTGAGGAACCACTGCATCGAAAGTTTAGGCTCTATAGCCACGTTGGTACGCTCCGAATAGCCCACCTTATTATTATAGTCTTCAACTTTCTCCAGAAGGTCGGCTTCCTTCAGATCGATGACAATCTGCTTGCGCACCGCGTCACGGTCCATGCCCACATAAAGGCCGGCAGCCTCGCTTATGGTGGCGTCGTCGTTGAAGATATTGATAGTCTGCAAATTATGCTTTTCACCCAGCATGTAGTCGTTCACGTCGTGAGCCGGAGTCACCTTCAGGCAGCCTGTACCGAATTCGATATCGACGTATTCGTCTTCTATGACCGGAATCACACGGTTCACCAACGGCACTATGACCTTCTTGCCTTTCAGGTGCTGGTTCTTGGGGTCGTTAGGATTGATACACATGGCGGTATCGCCCATAATGGTCTCAGGACGGGTTGTAGCCACTACAGCGTAGCCATTCTCGCCTTCAATCTTATATCTGAGATAGAAAAGCTTGCTATGTTCTTCTTTATAGATGACTTCCTCGTCGCTCAACGCTGTGAGAGCCTTCGGGTCCCAGTTGACCATACGCACTCCGCGGTAGATAAGGCCTTTCTTATAAAGGTCGCAGAACACGTGAATAACGCTCTTTGAACGGATTTCGTCCATGGTGAACGAGGTGCGTTCCCAATCGCAGGAGCAACCGAGCTTGCGGAGCTGCTTGAGGATGATTCCACCGTGTTCGTGGGTCCAATCCCAGGCATGCTCGAGGAATTTCTCGCGTCCTATGTCGGTTTTCTTGATGCCTTGCTGAGCCAATTTGTTAACAACTTTGGCTTCAGTGGCTATAGAGGCATGGTCTGTGCCGGGCACCCAGCAGGCATTCTTGCCCATCATACGCGCACGGCGGATGAGTACATCCTGAATGGTGTTGTTCAGCATGTGACCCATGTGAAGCACGCCAGTGACATTCGGTGGCGGGATAACTATGGTGTAAGGCTCGCGCTCATCGGGAGTCGAGTGAAAATAATTCTTGTTCATCCAGTGCTCATACCACTTCTCTTCTGTCGCTTGCGGACTGTATTTGCTCGATATTTCCATGACCTTTATTTAAATATTCAATGATTTGAAGATTAAAGTTGCAAAATTACGATTTTTCTTGTTCATATTAAAAGTTTTTAATAATTTTGTACGATTTTTAAAAATTTAAGTTTATGTCATTATTATCCATTGCAAATTTATGGCAGACCAACCGTACATTGGTGATTTTGATCGGCATTTTGATTGTCGTCATCCCATTCTTGGTCTACTATCTCCATCAAGCCAAGAAATATCATCCTAAAGGCTTGATCGCAGCAGCATTAAGCAACATGGGCGAGCGTTTCGGTTACTACATCATGAACGCTATCCTTCTGTTGTTCCTCGTTTCAAAATTCGGTTTGCCGGACAAGACCGCCAGTATCATCTACTCGGTGTTCTATTTCGGAATTTACGTTTTGAGTTTGGTGGGCGGTATCATTGCTGACCGCACTCAGAACTATCCGAGAACCATCCAGTGGGGTTTGATTATCATGGCAGCAGGTTATGTCGGACTGGCTATCCCAATGTTCAGCAAGGACGCCAACGGCATCATACTTGACAACGGCGGCGCCTGGTGGGGCATCTTGATCTTCACCTGCTTCGCATTGCTCTGCATCTCATTCGGTAACGGTTTGTTCAAAGGCAACCTGCAGGCTTTGGTCGGTAAACTTTACGACAAGTTTGAGGTTGAGGCTGCCGAAAAAGGCCCTGAGGCTTTGGCTGAGGCTAAAGACCGTCGCGACAGCGGTTTCCAGATTTTCTACGTGTTCATCAACATCGGCGGTGTTATCGCTCCGTTCGTGGCTCCTATGCTCCGCAACTGGTGGTTAAAGGCACACAACTTCGTCTACAACGCTGACATGCCGGCACTTTGCCATCAATATCTGGCCAATGGCGAACAGACACAGAAGTTCACCGAAAACATGGCTAAGTCATTGCTTGACGCCGGTTCAGCTCCAACAGACCTGGTGTCGTTCAGCTCACAGTATATCGACGTGTTCAACACAGGTGTTCACTATGCATTTATCGCATCGGTGGTCGCCATGATGATTTCACTCATAGTGTTCCTCTGCACAAAGAAGATATTCCCACAGCCTTCAAAGAAAGAGAAAGCCGAAGTGGTCGAATACACACAAGAGGAAAAACTCGCAATGGCAAAGGAAATCAAACAGCGTCTCTACGCTTTGTTTGCAGTTCTCGGTATCGCCATCTTCTTCTGGCTCTCATTCCACCAGAACAGCCAATCGCTGACACTGTTGGCCCGCGACTTCGTCATTACCGACTTCTTCCCTGCTGAAATTTGGCAAGCACTTAACCCATTGTATGTCATCATCCTGACTCCTATCGTAATGGCAGCCTTCGCATGGTTGGTGAAAAAAGGCAGAGGCGTTTCTACACCTCGCAAGATCGCTTACGGTATGGGAATCGCAGGTTTAGCTTACCTCTTCCTGATGGTGCTTTCAATTTCATGCAACTATCCTTCAGGCGATGTGTTCCGTGCAATGAACGCCTCTGAGATGGAAGCTGCAGGTCTCGCCAAGTCAGGACCATGGGTTTTGATTGTGACTTACTTCTTCCTGACAGTCGCAGAACTGTTCATTTCACCTCTCGGACTCTCGTTCGTATCGAAGGTGGCTCCACGTCACATGGTTGGCTTGTGCCAGGGCTTGTGGCTTGGTGCAACAGCTATAGGCAACCTCTTCATCTTTGTCGGACCTCTCATGTACAACGCATGGGATATCTGGGTATGCTGGGGCGTGTTCCTCGCTATCTGCCTGATTTCAATGTCAGTGATGTTCGGCATGGTGAAATGGTTGGAACGTGTAACCGCATAGTTAACAGTTATGAAAGGATTATCAAAAGAAGAATTTGAGATTTACTGCCTGTTTGTGGCGGCCAATGCCGACTTCAACATTTCAAAGCAGGAACTCATTGCCATGGGCGCTCACACCGACCCCGTAACGTTTGTAAGGATTTACAACGGTTTTGAGGCCGACAGCGACGTGGAACGACTCGACACCATCCGCGAATGCAAGGAATTGTACATCAAGGATGAGCTCGACCGTCAGAACCTCTTCGACAGAATGAAGATGGTGTTTTTTGCCGACGGCAGATATGCCGCAGCGGAACAGAGCGTCTTCACTATGCTGAGAAAACTCATCTAGTCAACAAACTTTGATAATGAATAGAAAAGGCTCCGAATTCGGAGCCTTTTTTGATTGCCATCGGTAACTGGAAACTAATATTTCTTGCGGAATTTCGGGCAGTAAAGCAGAAACACCGCTGGTTTTTTGTTCCAGTCGTATTTTACTGATTTCCATTCGGAAATGGGTTTGCTCACAATCTTCTCGTCTTCCATGGTGATGTCGCTCGCCACACAGAGCATAGTGGTCGGGTGACAGCTGCGGAGGAGCTCCTCTATCATGGTATTGTTGCGGAAAGGCGTTTCGATGAACATTTCGGTCTCGTCGTTGGCGAGCGACTGACGCTCCAATGTCTTTATCTTCTGGACCCTATCGGGATTTTTTATGGGCAGATACCCGTGGAAGCAAAACGACTGTCCGTTAAAGCCCGAGGCCATAAGCGCCAGAATCATCGCGTTGGGGCCTGTCAAAGGCACCACCTGTATTCCTGCCTGATGTGCGAGTTCCACTATTAACGCTCCCGGATCGGCCACGCAGGGGGTTCCAGCCTCAGACATCAGACCTACATCGTGGCCGTTGAGGGCCTCCCCCAGATAAGTCATCAAATCGGGATTTTGCGGGTTGTGCTTGTCGAGTTCCACAAACTCAAGCTCGTCAATGGGGCAAGGCATGTGCATCTTGCTGAGCATGCGACGGGCAGTACGCACGTTTTCCACTACAAAAAAGCGTATGGTTCTGACAATTTCCAGAGTGCCAGCCGGTATGACCTGCTCGGCCGAAGTTGCCCCAAGCAAGGTCGGTATCAGATATAATTTTCCAAATTGTTGATTCATAGCTTATTTAAGGTTCTGCTCTATGGTGTCGGCTATAGTGCGGAACTGTTTGTCGGTGTCGAGAAGGTTGGCTACAGTCTTCAAAGAGTGTATCACCGTAGCGTGATCCTTGCCGCCGCATTGCTCGCCAATGATATTGAGCGAAGCCTTGGTGTATTTCTTGGCGAAATACATAGACAGCTGACGGGCCTGCACCACGTTACGCTTACGTGTGGTGGTGAAGAAGTCGGCTTGCGAAGTTCCCATCTCCTCGCATACTGTGTTGATGATGTAGCTGATTGTAATCTCCTGATTCGAGTTGTTGACAAAACGCTCCACCATCTGCTTGGCCAAGTTGATGGTGATGGCCTTACGGTTAAGCGACGATTGCGCGATCAGCGAAATCAGGAAGCCTTCCATCTCGCGGACGTTGGTCTTGATATGCTCGGCTATGTAGTTGACCACCTCGTCGGATAGATCCACTCCTTCGTTGTATGCTTTACGTTTAAGGATACTGCGGCGGGTTTCCACATCAGGCAGTGTCATCTCGGCCGACAATCCCCATTTGAAACGGGAGATCAGCCTCTGCTCCATATCCTTAAGCTCCGCAGGCGGCTTATCGCAAGTGAAAATAAGTTGCTTGCCGGTCTGCTGCAAATGATTGAAAATATGGAACAAAGTGTCCTGGGTTTTAGGTTTGCCCGAAAGGAACTGTATATCGTCAATGATGAGCACATCTATCATCTGATAGAAATGCACGAAGTCATCGCGGCTATTCTTGGAACTGTTGTTGCGGCATGCCGCCTGGAACTGCATCAGAAACTGCTCGGCGTTGACATACAACACTGTCAGCTCGGGATGATGTTTCTTGGTTTCCAATCCGACGGCCTGGCACACATGAGTTTTACCCATGCCGGTAGGACTGAAAATAAACATAGGGTTGAACGAGGTGCGTCCTGGATTCTTTGCCACTGCCAGACCGGCTTCATATGCCACGCGGTTGCATTCGCCCACCACGAAGTTTTCCATGCAGTAGTTTTCGTTGAGATTCGACTCAATGTTGATTTTCTTGATGCCCGGCAACACAAATGGGTTGGGCATTGCACTCTTAGGCTTGTCGAAGTCAATCTGAATCTGCTTGGGCGGATTCTTGGTGTTGGTGCGGTCCACTGAAGGCTGTCTCACTTTCAGAGGGCGGTCGGCATCGTTGTCCATAATGATGCTGTACTCGAGTTTGCCCTCCGGGCCCAGCACCTTACGGATGGTGGCCTTCATCACCTTAATGTAATGAGTTTCAAGATATTCGTAGAAAAATTCAGACGGCACCTGTATGGTCAGGAGATTGTTCCTGTAGTCGACAGGCTTAATCGGCTCGAACCAAGTCGAGTAAGCTTGCGGCTGAACATTCTCCCGAATCATCGCGAGACACGCATCCCATATATCATACAAACTCTTGTTCACCTCGTTTTACAAATTGTTAAAAATCAAAGTTTTACAAATGCCCAATTTTGGCAAAATTTCTTGTACAAATATGAACATAAAAAAGTGAATAAAAATATTTTTTTTGCATTGATTTTTAAAAATTAATTCGCTAACTTACGAGCGTAAGAGCAAAATCAATGCAAAATCCGTCCCAACATATTGATTTCTATACAGTTTTAAGGTATTTTACATCCACACCGTACAGACGTTTAATTTTGGCTATAATTCTGTCGGAATCGCTTTGCCTGATTGAGATTTCCAAATAGCAACGGATTTCAAATTTTGGGTTTTGCTGTTGCAAATTTTCATCTTTGAGGATTCGCATCACCTCGTTAAGCAGAGGATAGTCAAATTCCAGAGAATAGACTTCGTCAATTGTTTTTTCAACAATGCTGCAATTGTCGAGCGCCTCGCGGGCAGCTGACTTGTATGCGTTAATAAGACCTGGCACTCCTAGCAGCTGCCCGCCGAAGTAACGTGTTACCACAACGCACACGTTTGTGACGTCTTTTGAGAGTATCTGGTTCAAAATCGGCTTACCTGCGGTGCCCGAGGGTTCACCGTCGTCGCTGGAGCGATAACAGGCCTTATCGGGCCCTATCATGAAGGCATAGCAATGATGTTTGGCGTCGAAATACTTCTTCTTTATCTCAGCCACATGTTCTTTCACCTCCGCCTCAGAATGCACCGGAAACGCCTCAGCAATGAATTTGGAGCCTTTCTCCTTGTAAAGCCCCTCACCTGCCGAAGTCACGATTTTATATGAATCATCGAATAACATCATGCAAAGATAATAAAATTTTAAGACTTTAGTCGTTAGTCTTTAGACTTTAGTATTAATTATTTCAAAAACTAAAGACTAAGAACTAAGGACTAAAGACTTTTTGCTATCTTTGTGGAATGAAAACACCATCAAATTCAGTTAGGGACTGTCGCAAGTATTATGCAGGCGAGTTGGAGAAACTCTACGGCTCCGATGAGGCTAATGCTTTGATTATGATTTTGTTGGAGCACTATTTCGGCATTGACAAAGTGAATATCGCCCTAAACCCCGAACTGCGTTTGAGCGAATCGGAGTTGCTGACCTTGCATTTCGCAGTTAAGGAACTGCTAAAAAACAAGCCAGTTCAATATGTAACTGGTGAGACAGAATTCTGCGGGAGGCGGTTTTCTGTGGATGAGAACGTTCTGATACCGAGGCCGGAAACCGAAGAAATGGTCAAAATGATTACAAATTCCGTGGATACGCGGCGCGCCACGTCCATACCGAATTCAATTTTGGATATCGGCACCGGCAGCGGCTGCATAGCCATCAGTCTCGCCAAGTTATTGAAAAACAGCCTCGTCACTGCCGTTGATGTTTCTGAAAAGGCCTTGGAGGTAGCAAAAAAGAACGCTGAAGCCAACAGCGCCCCAGTCACCTTTATTAAAGACGACATTTTAAATCCACAAAACCATGGTTTATTAAACGGGCAGTTCGACATTATCGTCAGCAACCCGCCCTACGTATGCGAGAGCGAAAAATCTGAAATGCGCGCCAATGTCCTGAATTACGAGCCCTCCACTGCCCTATTTGTCAGCGACCACGACCCTTTGGTTTTCTACAGAAAGATTTTGGAATTCGCACAAAAATCATTAAAACCCAATGGTGAAGTTTGGTTTGAAATCAACGAGAGATTCGGTAAAGAAATGCAATCGCTTTGCCTAGAAAAAGGATTCCGAAATATTGAAACCATCAGGGATTTCAGAGGAAAAGACAGAATTTTAAAAGCCTGCAGATAAAAAAACGTAGAGACGTGCTTTGGCACGTCTCTACAGATTTCACTGATTATTTTCGGTTTATTACACCATCAAAGCGCCAACCAAACCCAAAATCGCGTAGAATTCAGGGAGAGCGGCGTAGATAAGAGTGTTGGTGAACACATCGTGTCCCTGGCTGACGCCGACTATACCGTTGGCGCAAACCTGACCCTGACGGATGGCTGAAATCATACAGACCAAACCGACGCAGAGACCCACACCGAAGATGAGCAATCCTTGTGACGGATCGGCTTTCATTCTGCTAAGAAGCATGAAGAAGGCCACGAAACCGTAGATACCCTGTGTTGCCGGAAGAGCCGACAAAACGATGAAGCTACCTGATGACTCAGGGCGTTTCTTAAGACCGCCCTCTGCTGCATTGCCAGCTATAGAAGTACCGATTGAACTTCCGATACCAGCCAAGGCCAAAACCAGACCTAAACCGAGATAACCTAAAATTGTTGCTGTCATAATATTTAAGATTTTAAAATTTAATAATTCAAAGTTTTAATTTTTAACGGATTGTACTTACGTCCCGTGCCTTCATAACCTGAATTCTTGAAGAACTCCAGGAAATTGAGTCGCAAAGGATGCACGAATGCTCCAAGCACGCACATAACTATATTGAGCGCATGACCCACCACAATTATGAGTATGAACCATATCCAGTTTGCACCGCCGTCGCCAAGTGCCTGAGTGCCAATGGCATTGAATGCCTCGCCAAGCTTGGCTCCTGCCAAACCGAGAGCATATAAACGAAGGTAACTCAGCACATCACCTAGCAAACCGGTAACCATCTGGTAGGTATCCCAAAGGCCGGCGCCAAAGTTAATCAACGGATTGCGATGCAAGTTGTTGAGGAAGAAGATTCCCAATGCCGACAATATTCCCAATATTATAATTATCCATGTCGCCACAGAACTCTCCAAAACTCCAACCAGTGCGAAAGCACCCACAATGACTCCACCTACAATCAGCAAGGTCCAGCCCCAGGTCCCGAGAGAGTTGGCAAAACCGTTAACTTTGGTGGCTTGATAGGTCTTTATTATCATTGCAAGGCTTAAATGCACCACACCGACTACTATGGCCAGCACCATAGTGCCGTCGTAGCCTGCGATCTGTGAAGGGAGCATACATTTCTTCACCGCCTCAGGGAGAATGCTCCATGAGAGCATATCCATAGAGAAGAAAGTATGGAACAGGAAACCTATGACAGTGGTTGCTATACCTAAAACGAGACCGATTTTAGCTATATCGCCCAACATTTTCTTCATTGCCAAGCTGGCTATTATGAGCACCAAACCGTAACCGGCGTCACCCATACAGAATGCAAAGAACAGCATGAAGAAGATTGAGATGAACACCGTAGGGTCGAACTCGTTGTACTTCGGACGGCCGTACATGTCTGTCAACATCTCAAACATCGACACATAACTGTTGTTTTTCAATTTGATAGGCGGATTGTCCTCAACTTTGGCCTTGTCGACCAAGTAAAGCACCTCCTCGCTTTCAAGCAATGCCGTCATCTCCGCTTCCTTCTCTGTAGGAACAAAACCTTCAAGCACTGTGATATAGTCTTCTGCAGCTTTGGTTCCCGAGATGCGAGCCAGATGCAAATCGAGTTTGGACATAGTCTTATCGAGTTCACGCTGAAGGTCGTTCTCATGACATTTCAGCTCGGACATCAGCCGATAATTCTTCTCGATTTCGTATTCCAAATCATTGATTTTCTTTTCAATAGCCGTGCAATCACTATCTGGAGCCGGCAGTTCTTTCAACGGGAATTCGTAGTTCTCGTCATCTGAAACCACCACGAAGTAACTCCAGGTACCATCATTGGAAATCTCGCTTAGAGCGTAATTCTCAGCCCAAGCCGGATCCATTGCCGAGGCTTTCACCTTGTAGAAATGCAACTTCAGGCCTTGTTCCTCAAGTTTCTTGAAGTTTTTGACATCAAACTGACCCCATGGCAGGCGTTCAGCCAAATCTCTATGAAGCTGAGTCAGTTGGTTCTCCATCATCTCACGTTCGTTAACGGTGTTGATGACGGTTTCCGCGAGGTCGCCGTAAGTTTTGTCGGCAAACTCCGCAGGCGTCACTTTCTTCAGCAAAGTCAAGGCTTTACGGTAATTTCCAGCCTTCGACGACAAGGTCTCCGACTTCTCGTCCACAGGTTTGGTGGAACGGGTAATGTCAACCACTCCCACTCCCTGCAGTTTCTTGAGAAACTCTTCAACATCGCCACTCAGCAGGATGAAATTATATTTCGTCATTTCAGTTACCATACTCCGCCTCCTCCTCAAGGGTGTGTTTGTTTTTCATGATTTTCTGCGAAGCCTTGTCAAGGTTCTCCGCATCTTCCATGTATCGCTTAATCTTTCTGATGGCTTCGTTATAGCCAGGTATCTGCACCTTTTCGTAAAGGTTTACTTTTTGTGTGGTCTTTTTACGCTGGAAGTCGAGCACACGGCTCACTTCAACGTAAACCTCCGACTCAATGCCGAGCTGTGCAAGGTTTTTCAGGATTTGGACGCCGTCGGCATACCACATGGGCTTGGTGAAGAGGTTAATGTCTTTAACCTCGTAAAGCACCTCTTCCAATGCCGGCACCGGCACGCCCGCCACCTTAACTGTCTTCAGTTTGACATCGGTTACAGAAATCAGTCCTGGCTCAAATTCATTCCAAAGCCGGGCCATGTACTCATACGATTTGAGTTCGGCCTCCAGTTGTGCGACAAGACTTTCCGAATGCTTCTTAGCTTTCTTCACCTCAAGGCGCAGCGCACTCTCCTTGCTCTTCAGAGTCGGAAGCGCACGGGTACGCGTCTTGAGCTGCTTGTTAAGCTCATTCAGCGAAGTCTTGTTATATTGGAATTTAATCGCCATGACTCATCACTCCCCTTTCCAATATTTTTCGATAAGTTTCTCTTTCAGACCGGTCTCGGCTTTGGTGAAATACTTGCCAAACAACTCCCAAGCGGTGTCAAGCATCTCGGTTATCGGGATATTGACGTCGATGGCGAGCAGACGTGTGGCGTATTCCTTAGCATAGTCGAGGCAACGGAGGTCATAGTCGCTCAAGTCGAAACCGTTTTCCAACTTTGTTTTCGCGTTGGAGGCATCGGCATAAAGACGAACTGAAGTATTCATCACGGCGCTGTGGTCCTCACGGGTCTTCTTATTCTGAACATGCTGTTTCAGACGTGAAAGCGAACGGAACGGGTCGACAATAACCTTGCCGGAATCAGGGTCGGCACGCAAGAACAACTGTCCCTCAGTGATATAACCGGTGTTATCCGGAATAGCGTGAGTGATATCGCCGTCGTTCAAGGTGGTCACAGCTATGATGGTGATAGAGCCGCCATCAGGCAACTGCACCGCTTTCTCGTAAATCTTTGCCAAGTCTGAATAGAGCGAACCCGGCATAGAATCCTTGGAAGGAATCTGGTCCATACGGTTCGAAACTATACTCAAAGCGTCGGCGTAAAGCGTCATATCTGTAAGAAGCACAAGCACTTTCTCGTGTTTATCCACAGCAAAATACTCAGCGGCTGTCAGGGCCATGTCTGGGATAAGCAGACGCTCTACAGGCGGCTGGTCGGTGGTGTTCACGAAGCTGATGATTTTATGCAAAGCGCCAGCACTCTCAAATTCATTCTTAAAGAACAGGTAATCGTCGTTGGTCAAGCCCATGCCGCCCAAGATAATCTTATCGACATCTGCACGCAGAGCCACCATGCTCATCACCTTGTTATATGGCTGGTCCGGGTCGGCGAAGAATGGAATCTTCTGACCGGAGACCAATGTGTTGTTCAAGTCGATGCCGGCTATACCTGTAGGAATCAGTTCCGAAGGCATGCGACGTTTGTAAGGGTTCACCGAAGGACCGCCAATCTGGCGCTTCTCGCCCTCCACTGCCGGACCGCCGTCTATAGGCTCACCGTAAGCGTTGAAGAAACGTCCTGCCAGGTCGTCGCTCACGTTGAGTGTAGGAGGTTCGCCGAAGAAGGTAACCTCGGCATTGGTAGGAATATCTTCCGTGCCACCGAACACCTGCAATGTTACGGCTTTATCTTTAATCTTCACCACCTGGGCCAGACGGCCAGCCACGAGAGCGAGCTCATCGTTTGCAACTCCTTGAGCTTCAAGGGTTACAGTGGCCTTGGTGATAGCTGTCAGCTTTGTATATATGCGTTGAAAGGCTTTCTCACTCATGTTTAAGTTCCTCCTTTAACTGTCCAAGATATTTTTCAAATTGCTCTGACTTATATTCCGAGTAGTTAATCTGACGGCAGATATTGATCAGGTTCTTGAAGTAAGTCATGCACGCCTCGAAGTTTTCAAACTTGAAGCTGCGGTCGCAGATTTCAAGCATAAGGTCGAGCATGAACTTCTGACGTTCCAACGGTGAGCAACCGTCGATATCGTCAAAAGCGTCCTGCTGAAGAATGACATAATCAATAAGTTCAGATTTCCAATACTGCTCATGGTATGACATAGGCACGCCATCATCGCCCAAGATGTTAATCTGCTCGTAGGCATCCTTACCTTTGCGGATGATGTATTTAGTCTTGGTGACCTTGTCAACCCAGCCTTTTTCAATCTTATTGTCGAGATATTCAATAATTTCAGGATATTCAAGATATTTCGAATATGATTCGACAGGGTCTACAGCCGGATAACGTTTCTTATCGGCGCGGTTCTGCGACAATCCGTAGAAGCAACGTGCAGCTTTCTTTGTCGACTCGGTGACAGGTTCCTTAAGGTTACCGCCAGCAGGCGACACTGTTCCTATGAAGGTGATTGAACCTGTGGCTCCGTTGTTGAGTTTCACATAACCTGCACGGGCATAGAAGTTGGAGATGATAGCCGAAAGGTCGACTGGGAAACCGTCCTGACCTGGAAGCTCTTCCAAACGGTTACTCATCTCACGCAATGCCTGAGCCCAACGTGATGTTGAGTCGGCCAGCAGCAACACCTTCATTCCCATGGCGCGATAGTATTCACCAAGGGTCATGGCGGTGTACACTGAAGCCTCACGGGCTGCCACCGGCATGTTTGAAGTGTTGCAGATGATGATGGTACGTTCCATCAGGCTACGGCCGGTGTGTTTGTCTTTAAGTTCAGGGAACTCGGTGAAGATTTCCACCACCTCATTAGCACGCTCACCGCAGGCAGCCATGATGATGACGTCGGCGTCGGCCTGCTCAGCCAAAGCATGCTGAAGCACTGTCTTGCCGCATCCGAACGGGCCAGGGATAAATCCGGTACCGCCTTCCGCTATAGGATTCAGTGTGTCTATGCAGCGCACACCTGTCTCCATCACCTTTAACGGGCGAGGTTTCTCGACGTAACCGCCCACAGCCACTTTGACCGGCCATTTCTGCATCATATTGACGTTGACATCTTCGCCATCGGCATTGGTCAACACAGCTATGGTGTCTGTGATTTTATACTGACCGGCTTCAGCCACTTTCTTCACTGTGTAAGTGCCTTCAAATGCGAAAGGCACCATGATTTTATGAGGCAGCCAGCCTTCTTTGACCTCACCCAGCCAGTCGGCGGCTATCACTTTGTCGCCTGCCTTGGCTATAGGCGTGAAGTCCCAAAGTTTTTCCTCATCCAAAGCCTTGGTGTATTCACCACGTTTCAGAAACACCCCTTCCATGGTGGATAGGTTATTCTGCAAGCCATCGAAATTACTCGAAAGCAGTCCTGGTCCGAGTGTAACTTCCAGCATGTAGCCTTGGAACTCAACCGGGCAGCCGATTGTCAGGTCGCGGGTGCTTTCGAACACCTGCACGGACGCCTTGTTGCCGTTCACCTTGATGACCTCTGCCATCAGCTTGATACCATTGAGGTCGATGAGGCAGATTTCATTCTGTGCCACAGGGCCGTTCACCTCGACGGTGACCAGGTTGGATATAATTCCTGTAACTTTTCCTGTTGTCATATTATATTCTTTTTGTTTTTAGACTTTAGTTGTTAGTCTTTAGTTTTTAGTGGTTTTGTCTAAAGTCTAACGACTAAAGACTAAAGACTTATTATCAAAGGTTCCGCGAACCTCTTTCACCATCTTCTCAAACATCTCCTGTCCCTTCGCAGGGTCGAGTTCCACCCAACGCTGTACTGTCTTGGCTTTTGCCATAAACGCGAGTATGGCGTTCATGTTGAAATAGTCCATACGGGCTATGTCGCTGGCTTTCTCCCATTTCAGCTCGTCCATCTTCTGCTCGCGACGGACAAAGTCGGCGTCTTCGAGTATTTCCTGAATCTGCTGGTGTTCCTCGAAATCGGCTTCGGGCATGTCGACGAAGTAGGCATCTCCATCCTTGCCCAGACGCTTGGCCAGATACGCAACCTTCATGTTACGCAAACGGGCGTCGAAGTCGAAATACTCACGGATGAAACGGTTCTTGCTCTCAGCGGCTTTGGCATAGAAGTCAGAACCCAGAGTCTCCTCATTGAAACCCTCCTCGAAAAACTCTACCAGTTTCTGGTCTTTCTCCGAGAGCTGTTCCATGACAAACTCCTTGGTGGCAGCATAGTCAAAGCTTGTATTCTCAAAACCCGCTGTCAAATCCGGCAGACTTGCTACTATATAAACGTAGTTATCCATTAGCCGAAGAGGATTTTCTTAGTTGCCGGACGCAGGTAATTGGCGATAAGCTGCATAAACTCGTCGTCGGTAAACTGCAGCACGTAGCCTCCGTCTTGCGGAGCAACCTTGAAGCCGCCGTTCATCTTCTTTGAGAATTCCACTCTCACCTCGGCCTTGAACGCATTGGCTATCTCGTTCTTGACGAATGGCTCGACTTCTTTCTTCAAAGATTCCGGGAGTATGATATCCAAAGCCACAGGCGAAGCGTTGTCCGGGTTGAATGCCTTGACGACGTCTTTGACCAGTTCTTTCACAAAGTCTGCCGAGCTGAGTGATGCCTTGACGCCCTTTTCAGCGGCGTTCATCACTATCATCTTCTCGATTTCCTGCTTGGTGAGGGCAATGCTCTGTGTGGCAGCCATCTTCACGTCGGCAGTGACTTTGGTTTGCAGCTCTTCAGCCTCTTTGTTGGCCTTTGCGATAATGCTCTCGGCCTGATTTTTAGCCTCGTTCAGAATCTTTTCAGCTTCTTTCTTGGCGTTTTCCACGATTTCAACAGCGTCGTGATTTGCTTTTTCGACACCCTGCTCGTAGATTTTCTTTGTTAAAATATCAAGTTTGTTATCCATAACAATAAATTTTATGCGTCGATATTTGCGTATGTGGCGTTCTGCTCGATGAATTCACGGCGTGGACCGACCTCGTCGCCCATCAGCATTGAGAAGATGTAGTCGGCTTCAGCTCCGTTTTGGATATGAATCTTACGCAGAGTGCGGAACTCAGGGTTCATAGTGGTCATCCAGAGCTGTTCCGGATTCATTTCACCAAGACCTTTGTAACGCTGTACATGTGCATCCTGTCCCATTTCTTCGAGCAACTGTAAACGCTGTTCCTCTGTCCAGCAGTAGCGCTCTTTCTTGCCTTTCTTAACGAGATACAGTGGCGGTGTAGCGATGTAAACATAGCCCTTCTCGATAAGTTCAGGCATGTAACGGTAGAAGAATGTCAGAATCAAAGTGGAAATGTGGCTACCGTCCACATCAGCATCGGTCATGATGATGATCTTGTGGTAACGCAGCTTTTCTATGTTCAATGCCTTGGAGTCTTCTTCTGTTCCGATGGTTACACCAAGAGCGGTATAGATGTTTCTGATTTCCTCGCTCTCGAAAGCACGGTGCTGCATGGCTTTCTCAACGTTCAGGATCTTACCCCTCAGAGGCAGTATAGCCTGGAACTTACGGTCACGGCCCTGTTTTGCCGATCCGCCTGCAGAGTCACCCTCAACGAGATAAAGCTCGGTGAGTTCAGGGTCACGTTCGGAACAGTCGGCCAGCTTGCCTGGGAGACCGCCGCCCGAAAGGGCGCCCTTGCGCTGCACCAGCTCGCGCGCCTTTCGGGCGGCGTGACGTGCTGTTGCTGCCAAAACTACCTTGTCCACAATCATCTTGGCCTCTCTCGGATGTTCCTCCAGATAATTTGCCAGATGCTCACTCACTATCTTGTCGACTATACCCATCACCTCGTTGTTGCCGAGCTTGGTCTTGGTCTGACCCTCGAACTGAGGCTCCGGCACCTTAACTGAAATGATAGCTGTCAAGCCCTCACGGAAGTCGTCGCCGTTGATTTCGAATTTCAACTTTGCAAACATTCCTTCCTTCTCGGCGTAGGCCTTTAGGGTTCTTGTCAAACCACGACGGAAACCTGCAAGATGAGTACCGCCTTCGTGAGTATTGATATTGTTGACGTATGAATGCAGATTTTCTGAATAAGAAGTGTTGTATTCGAGAGCTATCTCAACCGGAACGCTGTCTGTCTCGCCCTGAATGGCTATAGGCTCCGAAGTGAGTTTCTCACGGTTTTCATCCAGGTAGTTGATGAAGTCAATCAGACCGTTCTGTGAATGGAACTCGTCACTCTTGCCTTCGTTGCCCGTTTCCGGATCTATACGCTTGTCGGCGAGAGTGATTCTGATGCCCTTGTTGAGGTAGGCCAATTCACGCATACGTGCTGCGAGTATGTCGTAGCTGTATTCAGTTGTGAGGAAAATGCTGTCGTCCGGAGTGAAGGTGATGCGGGTGCCATGATCGTTAGCCTCGCCAACTACTTTGACCGGGTAGAGCGGTTTGCCGTATTCGTATTCCTGCACAAAGATCTTGCCCTCACGGTGCACCTCGGCTTTGAGGTGTTTTGATAGGGCGTTGACGCAGCTCACGCCCACGCCATGCAGACCGCCTGAAACCTTATATGAGCCCTTATCGAACTTACCGCCAGCGTGAAGCACTGTCAGAACAACTTCAAGAGCAGACTTTTTCTCCTTCTCGTGCATACCGGTCGGGATACCACGTCCGTTATCCACAACGGAAATGGAATTGCCCGGCAGGATCTCAATTTCAACCGTATCGCAATATCCGGCCATGGCTTCGTCTATGGAGTTATCGACCACCTCGTAAACCAAGTGATGCAATCCACGTACGTTCACGTCGCCTATGTACATGGCAGGGCGCTTGCGAACCGCTTCCAAACCTTCCAAAACCTGAATGTTGTTGGCACCATAGTTGCTCTCAGCATTCTGTATTCTCTCTTCTTCTGTCATTTTTTATTATAACTTTTCTATTTTTATTAACTTTTCAATAATCAGTTCGCAAAGGTAATAATTTTCCTCGAAATAACAATGAAAAAAATGACGCAAAAATGCAATTTTTTACGTCATTTTTCATACTATAAAACAGGCTGTTCAGAACTTGTATTTCAGACCTACAAATAACTCAAATCCGGCACTGGGATAGTTGTAAAAAAGCTGGTATTTCTGGTGAAACACATTATGCACCTCGGCGAATGCGGCCAGGTCTTTTTGGATACGGTAGTCGGCGCCAACCTGGAAATCCACAGCCGGCTTCATCTGTTCAGCCTCGCCTCGCGGATTCACAGCCAAGCGTTTGCCCAGAAGAGTCATCGCAGAGTTGAATTTCCATGTCTCATTCAACTCATAGTCGCCACGCAATGTCATGGTGAAAGAAGGTTTATACCAGGCTTTGTCGTAAAGATTTGTCTCAGTTGGGTCGGCGGGCATAATGTCGGCCGAAGGTTTCATGGTGTAGCTGTTGATTGACAACTCAGCCGCAATATCAAGCTTTTCCATAGCTTTCCAACGGACATCCGCAAGGAAGTTCACCACATTGTAGTTGTTGAACACCAAGTCGAAGGCCTGCAGATGATAAACGGCCGCATCCTCTTCGTATGAGGCGTAAAAATCGCGGTCAGGAGCATAGAAAACGCTATTTTTGATAGTACGGTAACGCACTCCCAAGTGGGCATCTATATTGTTGGCCACTCTGGCTTTCAAACCGCCTTGGAATTCAAAGCTTGTCTTCTCGTAACCGAACTCTCCGAATTTGTCGAAATTTGTTGTCACAAACGGGTTTTCAGCCACAATATCTGCAAAGGTGTTGATCTTTGAACGTCCGCCAAACTTGGCATAAAACTCAAACATATTGTCGAGAATGAACACGCTGCCTGTCACATCTGGATAGACGCTCACGTTGCCGCCCGTCTTGAAATCGACACGGGCGCCCAGGTGCAAATGGTAAAAGTCGCCACTCATGGCAAAATGCGGGTTGACGGCTATCAGTATCTGACTCTGGTCTATGCTGTTGAAGTTAAACTCCACATCAGTGGTAATGGTCTGGAGGTCGTCTACATTCTTGTCACTAATCCAATTGTCGGAATAGGCTATGTGGAACAAAGCGTTAAGCTGATGCTCCACTGTACCTCCCATAATCCATGTGGCACGGTAGTCGGCGCCCAATTCGTCATAGAAGCTGCGGTAGCTGGTGCCGTTGGCAAGCCATTTGGCTCCGATATTCAATGAATGAATGTTACGTCCGTTGGGGTTCTCCACATCATCGTATGCGCGAAGGTGGTACATATCGTATTTATAGTCGGCGAAAGCGCGCAGCTGACCGCTCTTGAACTTGTTGACTGTCATCAGGTTGAAGCCATTGTTCATGAAAGACGACTTCTTATAATCGCTCAAGTTGAGCCAAGACGAGAAATGGCGCACGCCCACTCCCAGGCTCATGGTACGCGAGATGTCGGAATAGTGGCGGAACAAAAACACTGGCGACAAACGGGTACCCAAACCGGCTTTGAGGAAGTTATTTTTGCTTTCCACGCCGTATTCAGCCTTGTAGTTGAGAGCGCTCATGGTCTCCAGCTCCATGTTGTAGCCGTAGCTGAAATCCTTGGCCTCGGCTTTGTATGTCGGGATGTTGAAATCGTTCTTGGGCATCTCGGGATTCTTGGTCAGACGCTCCGAACGTTTGATCTGCGGACGATATGAGCCTTCCACTGTGACTTGTTCGTTATGCTGCTGTGCGTTGGCAACGAATGCCACGCAAACAAATAATATACTGATTATCAACGATTTTATTTTCATTCTGCTGCCTCCTCATTCTTTAATTCCTCTTTCTCTATAGCCGCGAGTTTCTGTTTTGCCAGTTCTTTCGGTTTGCCAGTGGTATAGTTGTCGATTATGCTTTGCAACGTGGCTTTAGCTTGGAATACATTGCCTTTGGCGACATAGATATCGCTCAGCACGATGAACGACATTGCCACGTCATAATTTGAGACATTACTAAAATTATCGGAAATGTAAAACACGGCGTTCTCTGCCTCGTCAAGGTTGCCAAGGTTAAAATTCGCCAACACCACATGATATGCGGCATCGGATCCTAATATCGATCTTTCTTTCTTCGCACATTCCTGCAGCTTGGGTATAGCCGCCGAATACTCGTGTTTGTTGTATAGTGACATTCCGGCGTAATAGTTCAAACGATTTTTCTTATACTGCCCGATATCCTTCATCTCCGCCAACTGTTCGCTTAATTCTATTGTCGCGTCGTAGTTTCCGAGCTTGTACTCACAACCCATCAGACCATAAACAGCTTGCATCTTAACTTTTTGATTCTCAGTAATTTTAAGTACTCTCTCGTAATATGCCTTAGCTTCGGCATAGTGCTCCTCGACCTCCTCCATGCCCGCAAGTTCCAACAATGCATTGTCGGTATAGTCGTTGTCAGGCTGCGATGCGATATATTCAAAATAAGGTCTTCTCTCCGCGACATCGAGACGTCCCATCTTCTCCAAAGATGTGTAGCCGTAATAGTTGGCTTTCAAGAGGTAAGCACCTTTCGGAAACTGCTTGATATATTGGTTTACAGCTTTCAAAGCGTCTTCATACTGACCTTGCTGGAAGAAGTTTTCAGCGGTGGCAAATGAAATCGAATCCTGCTCTGTCACGCTCGTCGCTATGCCTTTCTCTTCGGTGTATTTGTAAAATTCAGCAATCTGATTCTGCTCCATGTAGATACTGCGCATGATATTGAGCGCCTCGCGGGCCTCTTCTGTGTTAGGATAGTCTTTCACCACTTTCTGCAAAGCAGTCAGAGCATTATCGTATTGATTGTCGTTGTAATACAACATTCCAATCTTCATCTGTCCCTGACGGGCGTATGCCGAACGCGGACGGTCTTTCACCAACTTGCTGAAAGCCGCTATGGCCGAACGCTGGTCTTTGGCGCTCAAGTGAGCCATACCCATTTCATAAATAGCCCTGTCGTAGAATGAGGATGTGGGATAATCCTTCACAAGACGGTCCATGCTTCTCACTTTTGAGTTCATGTCGCCCAGAGCGCCGTGTCCCATACCCTGCTGGAAGAGAGCGTAGTCGGCGTTGCGGGGACTGAGCTTCATGGCATTGGTGTAGGCCGTGATGGCTTTGCTGTAATTACGTTCCATAAAATAGCAGTCGCCCACACGCATCCAGGCGTCCGACTCATACTCACGGTCACCGTTGGTCATGTTGATGAAGTAGTTGAACTCCTTGGTGGCAGCTGCAAATCCGCCTTTGGAATATGCTATGTAGCCGAGGTTGTAATGTGCCAGAGGCACCAGATCCGTCTGACCCGAACCCTCCGATTTGAGGAAAGCTCCAAAGAACTTCTCTGCATTAGTATAGTCTTTTTGCTGCATATAGCTGTCGGCCAGCCAATAGTATGCCTCCGCCTTGATGAGAGCCGGCGTCTTGCGGTTGGAGACAGTCTTGGCCAAATAGGTAATGGCGCCTTCGTAATAGGAAGAGTTGTAGTCCTGAATTCCGATATCATAAGTAAGGCGGGCGTAGATAGCCTGCATCTCGTCATTCATATCGGGATATTTCTCCAATGCGCGAATGGCTTTTGCGTAATCCTTATTGTTGAGATAAAGATGTATCACCAGCAGACGGGCCTCGTCCTTGCGAGGAGAATCAGGGTGAGTCTCTATGTATTCGTCCAGTTGGGCCACAGCCTCGTTGAAAGGGTCAACTCCGCTGATAAAGCTCAACTTGGCATAGTTGAACAGAGCATCCTCGCTCATTTCGTGGTCGAAGTCGTTTTTGTGAGCGACGAGGTAGGCATTGCGGGCGAATTTGTCCTGATTGGTCTTGCTGTAGCATTGGGCCAGGTAATATGAAGCATACTGCGCCAGTTCGTCGTCATTACGTTTCTTGGTGGCATTCTGGAAGTTGGTGATGGCGCCCTCATAGTCGGCCTGCTTCATCTTGCAGAAACCCATCTGGAACTCCACCTCACGAGGGAAGGTACGCTTGGTATTCTCACGGGCTATGTTGTAATACTTCAAAGCCTTGGCATAGTCCTGCTGTTCGTACCACGACTCGGCTATTATCAGAGCCAGCTCCACCTTGCGCGACTTGTCGGCATTGACCAGCACTGAGTCGGCAGCCAGAGTCACTGTGGCGAAATTGCCTTCTGTGTAGTCTATCTGCATTAGGTAAAGAGGCACCACGTCCTTGTATTTCGGAGTGTCTTCTATCTTTTTAAAATGGAACCTCGCCTCGTCGTAATTCTTTTTCACATACTGAATGTGAGCATAGTAGTAACGGGCGTCATCCTGATAAGGACTGTCCATAAAAGCCGTTCTGTAAAACAATGGAGCGGCCTTGTCCATGTCGTTGGTCTGGTAATAGGCCAAGCCCTTCTTGAAATAAAACTCAGCCTTGTCGTCAGTGGACAGGGCATCGTCATCTATGGCCTCGTATTTCTTGAGAGCGTCGCGGTATTTCTTGTTTTTGAAGAGGGTGTTGGCATAGAGGAAGTCGGCCTTAGGTGCCAGGGTACTGGTAGGGTTTTCCTTTGAGAAAAGCATCAGCTGCTCCTCGCCTGCCCCCATGTATGACGAGCATGCGGCCTCGTAAAAACGGGCTTCAACCCTCTTCTGCTCGCTCTGGCCTTCCGACAGGCTCAGATAGCGATGGAAAAGTTCGGCCGCCGAACTGTAGTTCTGATTATCGAACAGGGTCTTAGCCTCTTGAAACACCGCTTCAGGGTCATAGCCGTCAATTCGCTTTTGCGCTGACAATGAGCACGTTACAAGAGTTAATAATAAAGTTATGATGAATATTATTCTTCTGCTTGGCATACTGACAAAATTTTTGCGAATTTACGGAAAAATAACGTGTCATACAAGCATTTAGTGTAAAAAATTTTGTCTTTGGATGTCTAGGCACCCAAAGACAAAAAGGAAGGCATAAGCGGGATTCTGTTCTCATTGCTGAGCGATTGTCATTTCTCTAGACCTGACGTCACCGTCAGGCTCAAGCGACCCACCCACCCGACTCGGACGAGCAGCCCTCAAACGTCGGTATATTTGGTTTTGCAGCCCATGAGGTTTACCTCCGCCGCGCGTCACCGCGCGGCGTCGTGAGCTCTTGCCTCGCGTTTTCACCCTTACCCTTCGACAAGCTCAGGGCGGTAATTTTCTGTGGCACTTTCTGTCGCCTTTGCAGGCGCCTTCTCATTATGAAGCATGGTGCTCTGTGCTGTCCCGACTTTCCTCACGCGGAATTGCTTCCGCCCGCGACAATCGCCTTCCGGGCTGCAAAAATACTAAAAAATCTTGACCACGGTCAAGATTTTTTGTTAGCTGTCAATTAAAGCTTCACAGTCTCTCCGGGTTCCGGAATCATGATATCCTTGTAGCCGTTGTTTTTGGCAAGGAACTTGGCGTAAGTCTCCTGCACCTTGGCCTCGCCGTGCACTATGAACACCTTTTTCACCTTATCAGGATTCTGGCATTTGAGATACTCGGCCATCTCCTTATAGTCACCATGACCGCTGAAGGCGTCAATGCTGTAGACGTCGGCGTTCACATGATGCGGCATGCCGAAAATCGAAATATCCTTCTCCCCTGCCACAATGCGGGCGCCAAGGGTTGTCGGGGCGCAATAGCCAACCGCCAACACAGTGTTCTTGGGGTTGTCGACACTGTTTGCCAGATGATGCTTCACACGGCCAGCCTCCATCATGCCCGATGCCGAGATGATGATGCAGGGCTCTTTGCTCTCGTTCAACGCCTTGCTCTTTGCCACATCGGTGATGTAATGCAGGGTGTTGAAGCCAAACGGATCGTCATCGTAACGTAACACCTCGGCTACGCCCTTGTTGAAGTCGTCCAGATGCATCTTGAATATGGCTGTGGCGTTGATGGCCAGAGGGCTGTCAACATAGACCGGGATGCGCGGCAACTTGCCGGCATTGTAGAAATTGTTGAGTATATACACTATCTCCTGCGTACGGCCAATGGCGAACGAAGGGATTATAAGTTTGCCTTTCTTTCTGACGCAGGTGTCTTCTATCACATGCAACAACTCCTCCTCGGCTCCTTCCTTGTCTTTGTGCAGGCGGTCGCCATAGGTGCTCTCGGTGATGAGGTAGTCGCACTGCTCGAATGGCGCCGGCGGACGCAAAAGGTAGTTGCTATCTCGTCCGATGTCGCCGGTGTAGCCTATCTTTGTGACTGTTCCGTTCTCGTCTATCATGATGGTGGCGCAGGCGCTGCCAAGCATGTGACCAGTGTTGTAGAATTTGACGCTGATGTTGTTGTCTATGTAAAATCTGCGGTTAGGTTCAGTTGTGATAAACAGCTCCATGCAGTCGCGGGCGTCCTTCTCGGTGTAGATAGGTTCCACCGGTTTCAGACCCTGACGTGAGCGTTTCTTGTTGAACCAATGGGTATCGTTTTCCTGTATGAAGCCGCTGTCGGGCAGCATTATCGAACACAGTTCGCGAGTGGCTGTAGTGCATATCACCGAGCCGCGGAAACCCCTCTTATAGAAATAAGGAATAAGTCCCGAGTGGTCGATATGGGCATGGGTCAATATGATACTGTCTATTTCCGAAGGCTCAACCATGGTGTTGCGGTTCATGGCATCAGTCTCCAGACCCTTACCCTGAAACATTCCGCAGTCGAGCAACAGTTTCTTACCTTTGTCGGTGACCAAAAGATGCTTACTGCCTGTCACCTCGCGCGCCGCGCCGATAAACTTTATCTTCATCTTAAAACACTTATTCTCTTTACAAAGTTGCCTTTATCTGTCGAAATATTAACCAGATACATTCCATTCTCAAACTGACTCAGGTCAAGCAGGGCTTCGTCGCTGTCCACAGCCTGGATCATCACAACCTGACCCATGGCATTGTAAACTGAAATCTGTCGCATTGCCTCAGCCTTGACACTGATTTTGTCGGATGTAGGATTAGGATAGACGACAGCTTCGCTTGCCTGAACTTCGTCTGCCGAAGTCACTTCCACCGCTATGGTGATAGGCTCCGACTGACAGTCGTTGACATAATAAGCTATTATCTGATAAATATACTTTCCTGGTTCATAAACACCGTCATCCACACAGCCGTAATGAGAGATGGAAGGTGTTCTGACTATACGCTGTATCATCTCAAAATTCACACCGTCGGTGCTTCTGTAAACCTCGTACTGATCGAGGTTGTACTCATATTCAGCCTCATCCCATTCAAGCTTCACATAAAACTCGTAAATGGTCCAGCAATATGTTCCCATGAAGTTGTCCGGACCCGGGCACCCCCCCTCTTCGATTGTCACGACACAGGCCTCAGACATAGGCGATGTCACTCCGCTATAGTGAGCTGCCACATTGAAGGTGTATGTACCTGGTTCAAGATCCTCGACAGTGAATGTGGTGGTTGTGATGCCGTTGTAAATCTCCTCTCCGTCACGGAAAATGGTGTAAGTAGTGACAGGGGTGACTGCGCTCCAGGTGAGAAGCACGTCATGGTCATCAACCACCGTGGCTGTCAGATTGGTTGGGGCATTCACCACTGTTACCACACAAGTCTTGGAGGCCGACATTCCGGCACTGGTCACTGTGCAGGTGTAGGTAGTTGTAGTCAACGGAGTTGCTACAGGATTGGCTATATTTGCATTGTTCAACGATGCAGCTGGCGTCCAACTGTAGACGTATGTGCCGTCGCCACCAGAAGCCAAGGCGTTGAGTTGTGTGCTGTTGCCCCTAGGTACTATAGGCTGGGCCGCTACAACATTGACTGTCACAGGATCAGGTGTAGGACCACCGCCCGAGGTGATGCTTATAGGCATAGTGTAGGTTTTCTTGTTGTAGCCGAACACTGTCAAAGTGGCTGCACCTGTGCTTATAGGAGCAGCAAAAGTTATGGTAGCTGTGCCATTGTTTATGGTAGCCGAACCCATGATTTCGCCATTTCTGGTCAAGGTTGCCAAAGCGCCCTCAGCATCGGTGGCATTCACTGTATAGCTTGTAGCTGTGGTACTGATGGTGGTCGGAGCCGAAATGCTCATTATTGTAGGTACTGCATTGCGCAAAGTCAAGGTTGGGTCGCCGAACAGAATCCAGGTGTTGTAAGTTCCCTTATTGGCATTATTACTTGCTCCCAAATCCAAAACCTTCATGTTTCCGTTGATTGACACCCCACCCATGGTGCGGCGGATGTTGTTGGCCTGCGACTCAACCAGGATGTCTACCATCTCGTCCTGGCCATACATTGGCGGCTGCCAAGGTTGTGAAATGTATGAGAACATACCGCCTATGGCACCTGTAGGATTGCCGTTGCTGTTGTTGGTGGCACGCATCCAAGCCTCAGCGAAACAAGGTCCGTTATGGTCATATTTTCCGTTAAGACATGCAACTGAGATGATGTATGGCAACTTGTAGTCGTTGGTCAAAGCGTTGACATTATTGTTGTTGTAGCTGAAAACTCCCCACAATGTAATGTTGCCGTGATTGCAGTAGTTGATGATGCTCACGCCATCATTGATGTGTTGGCTGACAGTAGCTGCACTCGCGGTGACACCAGTCACACCCTGATAGTCGCGATGCACCTCGGTGTAATTGTAACCAAGCAAATCATCTCTGATATAGTCGATATGCACATAGTCGGCCTCACCGTAGTGACCGCCGCCGGCGCCTTCGTTCTTGCTGACACCTTCGCCCACCGAAAGCCATGTGGCTGTCTCATCCAAATCACGCTCGTAGTTCAACACCTTGTTTACATGATTTGTCACTTGTTCCTCTGTCTCGCAGCAGAAACGGCCCACTATCACCTCATTGTAATAGTCGTTGCCGGACAGCTGTCCGTACTGCAGGTCGCCAAAGCCCGAATAGCCGTATGGATACTCACCACCTGCCTCTATGTAAATTCCAGGAATCTGAGCTACATCACCAACAAGCAATATGTCGGTCAAATTAGGATGGGCAGCGTAATAATTCTGAATATACGACTTGATAAGCACGGCTGTAGCGCCTGTAGTGCTTGTGCCGACCATGGTCGTCGGACGGCCAATCTGTTTCTTCCATGCCACAAAAGGCTCCATTGCCGACATAAAAGCGTCATGGCAGATGATAAGGAGCTCTCCATCTTCCTCAATGGAGTTGTATTTCGACATTGAGGCTTCGTAGTTGATATAGCGGCTCTCGTATATCTTCTTGAATTCCTTGTCAACACTCAGAGTGTTGGAGCGACTGTCTATGACATTTCTGGTATCAGTGCCCAAAGCTTTCATTCTCAGGGTGATGTGATTGTAAACTCTCAAAACCTTGGTGACTGGGTTATATAAATAAGGTGTAACCACCATATTCTGTGCTCTTAAGTCACGATGAATGTAAGGCTCGTGGAGTTGGGCTGGTTGTGCAGGATAAAAAGCGTCCTGCTGATACATTGCGCCGTATGTATAAGGCACGTCTTCAGGATTGATGCTACGCGGAAAATCGCCTTTTGACGGAGCAATTTCCACATTTTCATAATCGACATACTGGGCGTCAACCACCTCTATTCCCATTAGAGCGCGGTCCCCAATGACAGCCGGTATGACCAGGCTTGGCACATCAGGCTCGCCTGCCTGCGTCATCGACATCATTTTACTGTTGGTAATAACTACAGCCTCACCTTTCGGTGTGGTTACATTATTTGACAGATATCCGTCGACTGTAAGTTCAACGACTATTTCTTTGTCGGTGGATGAGACAAGCTGTACGTTCCATCCCTGTGCAAATGCGAATTGCATGCACATTAAAGCTACGATTGATAAAATTAGTTTTTTCATGGTCTTAATTTTTTCCGCAAATATATACAAAAAAAGGACGCCGGCAGCCGGCGTCCTTTAATTTTTTTCAAAAAGTCAATTACTTGATGATGACTTTCTGGATTTCTGAGCTGCCGTTGGCAACAACTTTGAGGAAGTATACTCCGCTGAACTCGTTCACGTTCAGTTCGGCATTGCCTTCACCGTTGCCGCTCAACACCACCTGACCGATGCTGTTGATAAGCTGATACTCAAAGCTCTGTGCGTTAGTTCTGATGTTGATCACATCCTTGGCCGGGTTAGGATAGATACCCAGGCTGAGGTTGTTCTCACCAACTGAATCCTCACCTGTCTCAACTGTGACACTTGCCGGCAGTGACTGAACTTCACCGTAGTTGGCAATCACAACGTATGTGTAGGTCATTTCCCATTCAAGATCTTCGTCAACAAATCTCAACACTGTCACTTCATCGATATCGATGCCGTTACGTTTGATTATGTATGACACTGGAGTACCTGTTTCAGGAGCATCCCATGTGAGAGTCACAGCATTGCCTTCAACCAAACCTTCGAGGTTACGGACTGGAGCAGCTGCCACAGGGTCACCGCTGCAGTTGACTGTAAACTGGAAGTTGTAGCTTGAACTTGGAGCGCTCACAGAGGTGATCTGATCACCGTCTTCGTATGAAACAGTGAATGAGCATTCGCTGTCATAGCTACCGGTTGACCATGTGAGTGTAACAACAGTACCACTTGCAATCAATATGGTGTAAGAAGCTGTATTGCCTGAGTTAACTGCGAGGCTCTGCGAAGGTGTGCCGTCGCTGAATGCAACATTCAGATGTGCGCCGTTCCAACCGTCACCATATGAGTCACTGAGGTTGAACACCACATTGCAGCTGTTTCTCAACAGACCGTTACCTGTAGCAGTGACATCGTTGTCGGCTGCAAATGTGAATGTAAGCTCGATCACTTCTGTAGTCGGGCAAGCCTGGTCGATAATCACGTTGAACACTGAGGTTCCAATACCTTCAGGGGCGATTGTGCCAAGTTCGTATGTATCATCCTCAAATGAAACATAAGCGCTTGTGCTTGAAATTGTCACAATTGAGTTGGTAGCCATGTAGTGACCGTCGTTGACGAACTCGGCAACCACTGTCTCTGTCTCACCTGGGACAAATCCTGCATTGCTCTGATAGCTATAGAATGACATAACAGGAGCGCCCACGGTAATCTTGGCTTTGCCTGTCCATACGTTCGTACCGCATGTGGCTGTCACGTCGATCTGAATCTGTGTGCCGTCAGCGACGCCAGGAGCCACTGTGAATGAGAACTCGTCATTCAATGTCACTGTCTCGTTTGCACCGAGGACTCCGAATGAACCTTCGTTGTCTATGAAGCTGATATTATCATTTGTGCTTGACAAAACCACGTTTGTTGTGCCTGCTGTCGGGTCAACACCAACGTTCTTGAATGTCATGCTCATTGTCTGCTGCTCGTTGCATGGAACTGTACCAGGAGTGAAAGCGTCAACTGAAATGTAAGCGCCTTCTGCCGGAAGGACTTCCAACTGCTCGATATGTGTCACTTTGTTATAGCCTATCACTGTGAGTGTCAGTGTTTCCACTGCGCTGAGTGAAGGGAAGCTCAAAGTGGCTATATTGTTGATGATTCTAGCAGAAGCGATAACGCCTTCAGCATTTGTCAAAGTTGCGATACCGCATGAAGTATTCTCTGTTTCGACCTGAAGCTGGCTCATGCCGATCATCAGATTTGAAGGAGAAAGGCTCACGTTCATGTCTGTAGGGTTGGCTGTACGAACCATCAAGCTCGGGTCGCCGAACAGCAACCATGTGTTGAATGTTGAACCGTTGTCTGAAGGAGCTGCATCGAGGATGTACATGCTACCGTTCAATGAAACACCGCCCAAAGTGTGGTTGTAGAGGTCCTGGCTGCGCCATTCTGCAAGAATGTCAACCATTTCGTCCTGACCGTACATCGGAGGAACCCAAGGCTGTGAAATCCATGAGAACATACCGCCCACAGCGCCTGTAGGAACGCCTGTTGAGTTGTTGGTTGCACGCAACCATGCCTCAGCGAAGCATTCGTTGACATCGAACTGACCGTTCTGGCAAGCGACTGACCACACTACAGGGAGTTTGTAGTCGTTAACCAACTGGTTGACGTCGCTTGTGCTGTAGTTAGCGACACCCCATGAAGTTGGTGAACCGTGGTTGCAGTAGTTGATAATGCTGACACCGTTGTTTACAGCGCCGCTGATTGATGACTGGCTTGCGCCACCGCCACCGCCGTGAAGGTCTGTCACTGACTCGTAAGTGTAGTGCAGAAGGGTGTCACGGATCAAGTCGATGTGCTGGTAGTCGTCTTCACCGTAGTGACCATTACCTGCGCCAATGTAACCGATACCAAGACCTTTATCACCCCAGGTAATGTCGGCCTGAATGTCGCGCTCATAATTGATAACCTTGTTGATATGAGTCTGCAACTGTGCTGCGTTCTGAACTGAGAAACGTCCGGTGAGAGCCTCAAGGTAGTAGTCTGAGCCTTCCAACTGACCGAACCAGTTGTCTGAACGGCCACCTGTCATTGAGTGAGGTGTGAGTTCGTTATATTCACCGATCAAAAGGATGAATTCGAGGTTACGATCCGGGTCATTGTAAATGCTTGCAATGTAGTTCTTGATGTTGTTGTCGTTGTTACCACCTGCTTCTGACAAGCTGACCAGTGTGGTAGGACGGCCTGACTGCTCTTTCCAAGCGACAAACTCTTCCATTTCTGACATGTACTGGTCTGGGCAAATGATGACGAGTTCGCCGTAGTCCTCATCGAAAGGATACTTGGCTGTCATCTCGCTGAAGTTGACGAAACGGCGCTCGTACTCGGCTTTGCGTTCCGGATCAACTTTGATGGTGCTGCTTCTGCGGCTGACTTTCTGGTTCTCGCCGTTGTCGCTAACCTTTGTCATGGCAATTGTCATCTGTGTGTAGACACGCAGAGTCTTTGTCACAGGGTTGTAAGCGAATGGGCGGACCATGATGTTCTGACCACGGAAGTCTCTCAAGATGTATGGAGCCTCGAGGTAAGCCTGTGTAGCCGGCCAGAAAGCGTTCTGCTGGTACATCTCACCGTAAGTGTAAGGGACATCGTTAGGATTGATCTGACGGCTGAAGTTACCTTTTGAAGGAGCCACTTCAACGTTTTCAATATCAACATAAGTTGAATTAATCACATTCACTGTCATCTCAGCGCGGTCGCCGATGATAGCCGGAATTGGAGCCATCGGGAGGTCAGGGGCACCAGCCTCAAGCATGGCAACCATCTTGTCGACGCTGACAATGGCCTGCTTGCCTTCCGGAGTTCTTACGTTTGTTGTGTAGAAACCGCCGATCTGAACATCGACCACGATTTCATTTTCTGTTGAAGACATAACTTTTGTCTTCATCTTGACAGGAGAATCACTTGTGATTCCATGCCATTCCTGAGCGAATCCCATAAAGGAAATCATCAGGATCACTGCTGTAAGTAATAATGATTTTCTCATTTTTTATTAATTGGATTTATGATTTGTCTTAAATTTATTAATATTTGAGGTGCAAAGATATATAAAAAAAGGACGCCGACACCCGACGTCCTTAAAATATTTTTTATTTTTTTTGTTTACTTGACGGTAATCTTGCGGATGACCATGTTGCCGTCGGCAACGATTCTCAAGAAGTAAACGCCGTTGAGATTATCAACATTGATTGTCTCATTGCCGCTAGCCTTGCCGCTAATCACGACCTGACCGACGCTGTTGATGATCTGATACTCGAAGTTCTGAGCATCTGTGACGATGTTCAACACATCCTGTGCAGGGTTAGGATAGACACCGAATGTAGCGACGTTCTCACCCATGCCGTCCTCACCAGTTGTAGCCTGGATTGACACAGGAATTGAAGTGCCGCCTTCGTAGTTGGCGATGATGTTATAGGTGTATGTTGTTTCCCATGCAAGGTCTTCGTCAACATATCTGAGCACTGTCACCTCATCAATCTCAACGCCGTTACGTTTGACTGTGTATGACAATGGAGTACCTGATGCAGGAGCATCCCATGTCAAAGTGATTGTGTTGAGTTCTGCAACTGCCTCGAGGTTCTGGACTGGGTCGAAGTTCATAGGCTCGCCAGCGCAGTTGACAGTGAACTGGAATGAGTAGCCGCTGCTCAAGTTGCTTTCAGTAGTGATAATATCACCACCTTCATACTCAACTGTGAATGAGCACTCGTAAGTGTAGCTGCCTGTGATCCAGCCTAATGTCACCTGAACATTGGCGTTGATGTCAAAGCTGTATGTGGCAGCACTGCCGTTAGCGATTGTAAGGGTCTGTTGTGGTGTGCCGTCGCTGAATGCAACTGTCAACTGGTTGCCGTTCCAACCGTCACCGTATGAGTCTACGAGGTTGAATATCACCATACAGCTGTTCTTCAAAACAACTTCACCGCTTGCTATGTAATCGTTGTCAACTGCCAAATCGAATGCGATTGGGAGGTGTTCTGTGGTTGGGCAAGCTGCATCGATTGTTACATTGAAGATAGCTGTAGCATCGCCGTCGACAGCGATTGTACCGACGTTATACTGTGCTTCTTCAATTGTCACATAGCTGCTTGTGCTTGTTGCTGTCACAACACCGTTTGCTGCCTCATAGTGACCTGCATTGTGGAAAGTGGCGATAACCGGGTATGTGTTACCTGGCTCGAAGGTGCCTTCCCACTGTGCTCCAACGTATGAGAGGACTGGTGATGCCACTGTAATCATGACTTTGCCTGTCCAAACATCTGAACCGCATGTTGAGGTCACGTTGAGCTGGATTTTGGTATTGTCAGCAATACCGCTGGCCAGGATGAATGAGAACTCATTTTCCAGGGTGATTGTTGAACCTGCCGGAAGTGCGCTGAATGAAGCTTCACCGTCGATAATTGTGACGTTAAGATCATCGCTTGAGAGAACGACGTTGGTTGTGCCTGTTGTAGCATCAGCACCGACATTCTTCATTGTGATTGAGATACCCATCTCCTCGTTGCAAGGAACTGAACCTGGAGTGTAAGCATCGACTGCGATGTACGGGCCTGTCATTGCTGCTGCAGGAACCACTGCCACGTATGGCTGACGCTGTGGGTGTGTAACGACGATCTTCACGTCACCACCTGATGTAATAGGAGTGATCGGAATGTCAGCTGTACCTTCTTCACCGATTTCACCGGCACCATAGAGGACGCCGTCCTTTGAAATACCAACGTATGAACCCGGATCAGCTTCCACTGTGTAGAAGTCCATGCCGATAGGAAGTGTTGGCATGTGAGAAACTGTGTTCTCAATAGGATTTGTGTGGTATGGGGTAACAGTACCGTCACCGAGGACGTGGTAGCACTCCCAGTAGTACTGGTCTGTCACGCTGCCCTGATAACCGTTGGCGTGTCCGTAAGCCACAGCGACGTTACCTACGAATGGGATAGCTGAAACGCTGTTGAAGTCATCACGGAATGTGGCATCGTAAACACCCATTGTTGTGTTTTCAATCAATGGCATCTGGTTCTGTGTGGTTGTGCAACCTACTCCGAAGTAGTAGTCTTCATACCAGTATGTGCTTGGGCATGAGCCGATGTAAGCGTAAGCGCCTTTGTTAGGGGCGATAATCATAGCTTCACCTAAGCTCTTGTTGGTGTAACCCCAGTCGGCTGCCAAGCAGCAGTTACCCATAGCGAGGAAGTATTTACCATTGTTTGTCAGTGCGTTGACGTCGCTAACGCTAAAGCCTGGGTCTGACCAACTTGTCTCACCACCGTGGGCAGTGTAGTTGACGAAGTTGACACCTGTGTTCAAGCTTGCATAAGGCTGGTTGTAAGGAGTCTGCAGGAAGTTGTACACATTGGCGAAGCCGTGCTCTTCGTTGTAGTAGTAGTACATTGCGTACTGAATGGTTGGCTTACCGATTTTAGGATTGTATGTTCCATCCCAACCGGCGATGAGAAGGACATTGTCCAGATAGCTCGGATCCGGCATGGTGTACTGCTCATACATCAAAGATTTGTCAAGGACGTTCTGGAGTTCCTCAACTGTCTCGCAAGTGAAACGGCTGTGGTACATATCACCGAACACGTCGTTGCCTGCCACTGCATAGTAGTAAAGGTCGGTCACCTTGTTGGTTGCCTGACCGTTCTGTGATGGAGCGACCTGGTTCTTGTCACCGACGATGACAACCCATGTCGGGGCCTGACCGTTTGCAACACCCTCATTGTACTTGTCGGTGATGAAGGTCTTGATAGCTGCACCTGATGTTCCGATTTCGTCTGTGTAGTTGACATCCATGTAGAAACCTTTTTCAGTCTTCCATGTGATCCATGGCTCCAGAGTTGATTCGAACATACGGTTAGCGACAACCAAAACCTTTACAGGCACTGCCCAGAGGTCAGGGTGCTCATCGTAAACGTCAAGGATAGCTCTTTCGTTGAACAATGTAGCATAAACTGTTCTGAAGTAAGGGCTGTAGGTGTTGACCAAGGTTTTCTCTGTGAGAGCGAGGTCGGCGTTTTCGAATGTCACTTCAACATCGATGTCGTTGTAAACGCGGATGGTGTTGGTAGCGGCATTGTATCTGACAGCATTGAGCTGCAGAGCGCCGATCTGAACGCCACGCATTGTACCCATAACTGTAACCATAGCAAGTGGAAGATCCTCGTTGAAACCTCTTGTTGCATATGCTGCTTCGTTATAGGCGAATGGATTTTCTTTCTCGCTCTTGTTCTGTGATGGCTGCTGAGGATAGATTCTCTCAATGCCATAGTCGGCGAGTCTGTACTCTTTAACAGTGTAGTTCTTCACTGTCACAACCGGATTTGCTCCAAATGGAACAGCAATAAGCTCACGCTTTACAGGGACCTGAGGTTCACCGATGTTACCGGCAGGAACCGAATTGTCTAATGAGATGATTGAGAAATCACCCTTTTCTGTTGAAACGAGCTGACTCTCAATGCTGTTGAATGAGAATGTAGCGGTGAAGCCGCTCATTGTCACGTTCTGTGCGCCCTGAGCGTCTTTAGCTGTTGGCGCGAGGTCGATGCGACCCTGTGCAAAAGCCTGGAAGCCGAACATTACGACTACCAATGCCATTGCGAGCTTTCTGAGTTGTAATTTTTTCATTTTGAATTGATTGAATGTTAAATTATTTGAAATTTTAAATGATTTTATCTACAAAATTACCTGATTAAAGTCCGCAAAGATACTAATTTAAATTTAACTGCGGTATGTTTTTTGCCAAAAAATTAAAAAAAATCATTTTGATAAAATTCTCTTGTACTCCTTTTTGGAGTTCAGGACCTCTACAGCCTTCTGTATCATCTTGTCTTCCCTCATGACCACCTGATAGAATTTGTCGACATCCCAAACGTTCTGGGCTATCATTCCTTTCATCCTGAGTTTCACCCACATCTCAGAGCGCAAGTACTGTTCATCGTCCCAAGCCACGCCTTTGGTTTCGGCCATAGCCTTGAGACCGTCTATCATGTCATCAGTGACCTCGAAGTTTTTGTTGTATGAAGCGAAATCAGGGTATTTCTTATGTATGGCATCTCTGTTTTTAAGCACGTAGTCGATGCAATAGTTGTTGAACACAGTTTTTCTGATAAGGTCGGTAAGGAGCTTGCTGTTGTAGGTGGTGTCAGCCGGCATGAAGATGTCGGGCATTATGCCGCCGCCTCCGTAAACCGTACGACCGCTGTTGAGAGTGTAATACTTAAGCGAATCGGGGAAGTGTATGCTGTCGGCATGGTAATACTCGCCATGAGCCAGACGCTTGGTCATCTCTTTGAAATAATCCTCTGAACCCTTTTCGTAGGAACGCTGAATGCAACGGCCGGTCGGGGTGTAGTAACGCGCCGTGGTGAGTCGTATCTGAGCTCCGTCTGGAAGGTTAAAAGGTCGCTGCACCAATCCCTTGCCGAAGGAGCGGCGTCCGATGAGCACTCCACGGTCCCAGTCCTGGATAGCGCCCGATACGATCTCGCTGGCCGAAGCGCTGCCCTCGTCAATTAAAATCACCAGGTTGCCGTCACGGAAATCGCCGTCGCTTTCGGTGGCATACACCTGCTTGGGACTCTTCAGACCCTCAGTGAACACTACGGTTTTACCTTTACCAAGGAATTCATTTCCCAAGCTGAAGGCTGTCTGCAGATATCCGCCCGAATTGCCTCTCAAATCGAAAATCAGCGATTTCATGCCCTGCTTTTTGAGGTCGGACAGGGCTTTTTTGAATTCATCCAAAGAGTTTTGGGCAAACTGGTCCAGTTTGATATAACCTACATTCTTGTCGACCATGAAGTAAGTGTTGATGCTGTTCAACGGAATCTTGTCCCTTACAATCTCAAAGTCGATAAGTTCCTTGTCGTCGCCGCGCTTGATGCCCAGCATCACCTTGGTTCCCTTTTTACCGCGAAGATGGGAGGTCACAAATTCGTTGTTCACCTTTTTGCCGAAGGCGTCTTCCCCATCGATTGTCACTATTCTGTCGCCCGCCATGATGCCGACTTTCTCCGACGGACCGCCGGGCACTGCCGACACCACAAGAATAGTGTCGCGCAATATCTGGAAAGTCACACCTATTCCTTCGAAGCTGCCTTCCAGATTCTCGTTGGCTTTCTTCACATCTTTGGGAGCTATGTAGGTGCTGTGCGGGTCAAGAGCCTTGAGCATGGCCACTATGGCCTCCTCTGTCAACTTCGGCATGTCGGTGCTGTCCACATAGAAATTGTCAATCAAATACATGGTGGTAGCCATCTTTTGCGTAGTCTCGGCTTGAGAAGCCTTATTCTGAGCCACACCCAACTGACTGGCAGTCAACAATACAATTAAAAAAAGTCTCTTCATAGCCGGTAATTGCTAACTTCTAATTATGTCAAAAGTGTTATCGTCATTCATTCTAATGATAGTTGAAGCCTTGGGCTTGACAACCACATCATGGTAGAGGCTTACCACATAGTCGGCTGCATTTTTCATGTTTTCCGAGATGTCGATGAAATTGGACGGGGAAGGCTCTCCGCTGAGGTTAGCCGAGGTGGATGTGATGGGATGACCCAACCGTCTAATAACCTCTTTGCAGAATTCGTTGGTGGTGACACGAATGCAGACGCTGCCGTCAGCCGAAAGGTTCTTGGCCAGTCCCATCGACTCTTTGTATATGATACTCAATGGGTTTGTGGCAGATTTTATGAGGTCACCCACTATAGGTGACGGAGATTTGACGTAATCTTTGATGCGTTCGATTTCGTCCACCAGTATGATAAGACCTTTCTTGTCGGCCGGACGTTGTTTGATCTTTGAAATCCTGTCGATGGCACGCGGGTTGGTGGCGTCGCAGCCTATACCCCAGATGGTGTCGGTAGGATAAACTATAACCTTGCCCTCCGCGAGCATCTTCACACAAATATTGACTTCTTCTTCAAAAGTATTCATAATCTATTTGTAAGTTCTTTAATATCAATTAAATAAGCACAATCAAAATGGCCTTTAGGGCATTGTTTGTAGCCATGCAGTCCGCAGGGTCGGCATTTGAGACCGCTCCTCTCCTCCACCACTACCGAGTTTTCAGACAAAGGTCCGAAACCGAAATCGGCCACTGTCGAGCAGAAGATGGCTGTGGTGGGAGCATTCTGCGAGCTGGCCAGATGCATAGGTGAAGAGTCATTGACATAGTTCATGGCCGCGTCACGCATCAGGGCAGCCGACTCCAGAAGGTTCAACTTTCCGGCCAAGCTCTCCACATTTTTGCCTGCTACGTTGGCTATTATGCGGTCACAAAGGGCTATGTCATCTTTTCCACCTAGCAGGTATACCTTGGTGTCTTCGGGCACCAGCCTCAAAAATTTCTTCCAGCAGTCTTCAGGAAATTGCTTGGTAAACCAGAGCGAACAGGGAGCCACGCAGATATATCTTGATGATTTATAAGGCTTTACCTTTTCAAAAACCGCCTCACTAGGATACAGTCCAGGACGCATCGCCTTGTCGTCGGTCAGATGGGCTATCAGACGCTGGTTGCGATCCACCTCATGCAGCCCGTGCACTCCAATCTCATGTTTCACTTTATAGGTGAAGAAACAGCTGAAGGGGTTCTTGTCGAAACCCGAGGTCTCCTTCGCCTTGCCGAACGCTGTCAGCAGACCTGTAGCCGCATAGCGTTGCACATTGACTATCAAGTCGTAACCTTCGGCGCGCACCTTTTTCAGTATTGAAAGCAGGTTGCAGTATTTGTGGTCTTTCTTGTTCCAAACGTATACATTTTTCAGGAAAGGATGCCCTTCGAACAGACTTTCGTAGCCTTTCTTGATGAGCATATCTATCTGACTGTCAGGATAATAGACATGCAACTTCTCGCACACGGCGGTGGCCAGAATCACATCGCCTATCGATGCCGTTTGTATCACAAGGAACTTTTTCATGACTTTAAAACAAACTACAAAATTACTAATTTTTTTTGATATTATTCCTTTTTTTCTGATTATCTCTCAATCTGCTTAACTATCAAACTTTTCGACTACTTTAAACTTTACACCTTCCACTCTAAACTAATTTTTCGTATTTTTGCAAAAAATTTTTTCAGGCTTTTCAATATGTTGTTGATTTTAATAGCATTAGCGATAGGACTAGTCTACGCCTCGCTTTTGTACCTCTTTTCGAAGAAGTACAGCAAGCCGCTGACCGTGCTGTTGTTTGCCTTCCGCACCATAGTGGTGGCGGTGCCGGTGGTGCTATATGTCAACCCGTATATCAAGCAGAAAACAAGCAAGATCGAGCAACCCATCATAGTTTTCGCCCAAGACAACTCCGCCTCCGTTGCCATGACAGCCGACTCGGTCTACTACAAGCGGAATTATCCGAAAGCCCTTGATTCCATTCAGCAGGCGCTTGACAAGAGTTACGATGTGGAAACAGTGCTTTTCGGCAGCTCGGCAGGCAACGGTCTGTCCGATTCGGGCGAAATCAACTTCTCAGAACAATATACCAATGTATCAAACGCCTTGTCAACCATAGGCCGTCAGTATTACAAAAAGAACGTGGGAGCTGTGGTTTTGCTCTCTGACGGCATTGTAAACCAAGGTGTTAACCCAGAGCTCAATATTGACAATTACCCCTTCCCCATTTACACAGTCACCTTGGGAGACACCGTCGCCCACCCCAACACGGCCATCACTGAGGTGAAATACAACAAAACCGTGCCGGCCAATATGCTGTTTCCGTTGCGGGTGACAGCCAATGCCACCAACTGTAAAGGCAAGGACATGGATGTGAAGGTTAAGATGGACGGAGTGGAAGTAGGCTCTGCCAAGGCAAGCGTCAGCTCGAACCGCTTCTCTAAAACCTTCGATTTCAATATAGATTCAGAGAACGAAGGCACCAAACAAATTGACATCTACGCAGGCGACCGCAAACGCACCGTCTTCATCACAGTAACCGACAAGAAATATCGTGTGCTCTGCATAGCCAAGGCTCCTCATCCCGACATAGCCGCCATAAAATCGGCCTTGGACGACCATTTCGAGTTCGATGTGAAATATGGCGAAAGTGTTGAAAATATTGGTGATTACGACCTATTACTGCTGCATCAGACTGCCGATATCCGCCAGGATGTCGCCTTGCCTACTCTGTATGTGGTCGGGCCGGCAACCGATTTTGAGGTTTTCAACCAAGCACAGGACGCTGTGACTATAAAACACGGTGCTGTCAGCTCAAACCTCGACATACGCGGACGTTACAACAACGGTTTCGGGCTGTTTACCGTCAGTTCCGATATCAAAAACGAGCTGCGCACCTATCCGCCTTTGGCTTTGCCGCATCTGGAGATGATGTTCAACCAGCGTCACGACGAGTTGCTGCTGATGAACATTATGGACGTTGAGACCCCCAATCCTCTGATAGCCTTCTCGGCCGACGCCGGCGGCAACAAGACCGCCTTCCTTTTTGGAACAGGCTGCTGGCGCTGGAAACTGTACGAGTATTACCATCACAAAAACAACGATGGCTTCAACGAGATTTTCAACAAGACAGTGAAATATCTGCTTACTGAAAAGGACAAGGAGCTGACCGTCAATCATAAAGACAGCTACATCACCACCGAGAGCGTCAGCCTGACAGCCGAGTTGCGTAACCCCAGCCGCGAGTTGGTCAACGAGCCCGAGCTTAGCCTTACATTGAGAAACAAGAAAACGGGCGATTCGTACGACTACGTCTTCTCCAAAGGTGAGAACACATACAGCCTGAACATAGGAATGTTGCCAGAAGGCATATACAACTACTCGGCCCATGCCACTATGGGCGGAGTGGAATACAACGCCCGGGGCACCTTCCCTGTTGAAGCCATAGGCATAGAAGCCCAAGACCTGACAGCCGACATCAACCGCATGCGTTCGCTGGCTGACCAGACCGGAGGAAAGCATTATTACATCACAGAAATCCGCAAGCTGGCCGGTGATTTGAAAAACGACGAACGGATAACCTCCATCTCACGCGAAGAGACCCGTTACGACGATCTGATAAACATGAAGGCGCTGTTTTTCATTATCCTGGGAATAATCACCATGGAATGGGTGCTGAGAAAGATGTTCGGGATTTACTAAAGTTTGAAGTTTAATTAAAACTAATTATCAATATGAAAGTTGGAAATAACACTGTTGTGACATTGACATACACTTTGCACAACGACACAAAAGAAGGCGCTGTCATCGACCAGGCCACAAAAGACCGCCCGTTGGAGGGCATTTTCGGACACGGCATGTTTTTGCCACGCTTTGAGGAAAACCTGCAAGGTTTGGAACCGGGCGACACATTCGGATTCCGCCTCACTCCTGCCGAGGGTTACGGTGAGTTCAACCAGGAGATGGTATACACCGTCAAGAAAGACATGTTCATGGACGAGAAAGGCAACCTGAGCGAGCTCTGCAAGGAAGGCAACACCCTGCAGTTCAACGTGGGTGACGGCAACATTCTGCCGGGTACAATCAAGAAAGTCACTGCCGAACTGGTGGAGATAGACTTCAACCATCAGCTGGCCGGTGTGCCTCTCTTCTTCGAAGGTGAGATTATCGCCGTGCGCGAGCTTCGCGAGGAAGACATGGGAGGCGGTTGCGGTCATTGCCATCACCATCAGGAGGGTGAAGGCTGCGACAGCTGCGGTGGCGGTTGTGACAGCTGCAAGTAAAACCTTGACAAAACAAAAAAGCCGGATCTTGCGATCCGGCTTTTATTTTATACAGTTCTAATATTAGAAGTTGTAAACGAAACCAACTGAAAGGTCTGTGTTCTGGTTGACACCGACACCGAAGTTTGTCTGTTTGGCATCTTCAACCTTGTACTGTGTGTAACCGATTGAAAGAATGTTCAGATTTGCAATCATTGCAAAATGCTCTGTGAAGTCATAGCTGAAACCTGGGACGAGACCGACGCCGAAGCCTGAGGTCTTGTCATCACCATGTTTACCAAACATGAAAGCGACTTTCACATCACCGTAGAACTTGAAGTTGTCAAGCTGTGCGAAGACATAACGGAAGTAAGGAGCGAAAGCGAATGTTGAAGTCTTAACATCGTCACCGATAACCGGAGTCTCTTTCTTGTAACCATAACCCAATTCGAGACCAACGCCCATGTTATCTGCAAACATGTAACCTACGTTAGGTGCAATTTCGAAACTGAATTCTTTTGCGTCTGACATGAACTTGGTTGATGTCAAACCGATGTTACCACCGATGAAGAGGCCCTGAGCCTGACTGAACATAGCTGCTGCTACGAAAGCGATTGTGATAAATAATTTTTTCATTTTTAATAGATTTTAATTTTGCCTACTCTTTATGAGATTTTCGGCATCCTCTCTTTTGACGCAAAGTTACAGATTTATAACAATACAACGTGCTAATTATTTATCAACAACGGCTTATTTTTATCAACATTGATATACTACAGCGGTTCTGGCCACATTATAGATATTCATAAATACTTGATTATAAACCTGTTCAGATGGAAAAATAGTATTATTATTGATATTTCCAAAGCCTCCGTAGCAGGGGTCGTCAGTACTGAAAATTATGTGATAATCACCAGTTTTCTTGACATTGATTCTATAATTTGGTATGGACTTCTGTCCCCAATTGAAAACAAATATCAAATTATTACGCTCAAATACTATGGTTTTGTTGTCTTCATCTATATTCATCAACCATGCCGGATCGGATTGCAGCAGTTTGGTTCGCTTAACAAAATCGATCATAGCCTTGTCAAAATCACCCAGCCACTGGTATTTCAGATAGCCGTTGTCGGCCAGCGACCACTGACGTCGGGCGTATTTGTAACTCCAGCCGTTATCATAGCGTGGAAAATCTATCCATTCCGGATGTCCGAACTCATTGCCCATAAAATTGAGCCAGGCGTCACCGCCAAGGCTGATGGTAAACAGGCGTATCATTTTGTGAAGGGCTATACCCCGGTCGACTATTAGATTGTGGGAGTCTTTCGACATGGAGGTATACATTTCCTTGTCCATAAGCCTGAACGCCAAGGTCTTGTCACCCACCAGAGCCTGATCGTGCGACTCGGCGTAGGCTATGGTCTTGACATCAGGCATGCGGTTGGTCATGGTGTAGAAAAACTCGTGCATGTTCCACTGCTCATCGGTCTGGTCTTTGAGCACCTTTATCCAGAAGTCGGGCAGTCCCATGCCGAGACGGTAGTCGAAACCTATGCCGCCGTCTTCCATGGGAGCGCACAGCCCGGGCATTCCGCTCACGTCTTCAGCTATTGAAATATTGTGCTTGTCTATGTCATGAATCAACTTGTTGGCCAGCTGCAGATAGGTCACTGCGTCGTTGTCGACATTATCGCCGAAATACTTCCAGGGATCGTCGAAGGTGGCACCTATGCCGTGGTCGCGATAAAGCATGGAAGTGACGCCGTCAAAGCGGAAGCCGTCAAAACGATATTCCTCAAGCCAATACCTGACGTTTGAGAGCAACAGCTGCAAGGTCTCGGTCTTGCCGTAGTTGAAAAGCATGGAGTCCCACAACGGATGTTCACCTTCTCGCCCACCTTTTAAATATTGGTATTCTGTGCCGTCGAACAGGTTCAGGCCCTCGCGCACGTTTTTCACTGTGTGGGAGTGTACCAAATCCATAATCACCAGCAGTCCCATGCCGTGGGCGGTGTCGACCAGTTGCTTCAGCTCCTCGGGGGTGCCGAAACGCGAGCTGGCGGCGAAGAAATTCGACACATGGTAGCCGAACGAACCGTAGTAGGGATGCTCGGCTATAGCCATAAGCTGAACGGCGTTGTAGCCGTCGGCTTTGATGCGTGGCAAAATCTGTTCGGTAAACTCTGTGTAAGTGCCCACCCCTTCTCTCTCCTGCGCCATACCGACATGCGACTCGTATATTAGCAGAGGTTCGTCGCCCAGTTTAGGGGTTTTGTGGGTGAATTTGTAAGGATGCTCCGGGTTCCAGAACTGTGCGGAGAAGTCTTTGGTGACCCCATCCTGTACCACACGGTTGATGTACACCGGCAGACGTTCCTGCTCGCCTATGCTCGACTGCACCAGCACCTTTAACAGACTGCCATGTGTGAGCTTGTCTTTGTATTCCGAATCAGGCAGGAAGATGGTCCATATGCCGTCACCCTCGTCTGCGAGAGGATGGGAATAGCGGTTCCAATTGTTGAAGTCGCCGTAAATCGACATGTAATGTGCGCCGGGGGCCCATTCGCGGTACCACCAGCCTCGGCGCATACGGTCGTACTGAAAACCGAAGAACCGGTGCGCCGAGGCAAACGCGCTCAAGCTTCCATAGTGGTCCTTGATGGATTTCAGACGGTATTGATAACGGTCGTAGCGATGCTGCACCTCGTCAGCCACCGGGTTCAACCAACTGTCTTTTTCAACGATCTTCATTGTTTTTATGTTTTTGTTTTATAATTGTACGACTTTAACGTCCCTTGGCGACAATTTCACTTCAATTTTTTCATCGCAACCGCCCAGCAGACGTCTTGCGTCTTCGGGTATGGTCACTGTCACATTACGTTCTTCGTTCAGATTGAAATTGATGACAATCAGCAGCTTATCATCTCCATGATAACGCAAAAACGCATAAACATATTGCGGATCGAAATTATTGTACCACGGATTAGCCCACATCAGGTCGTAAAAGGCGCCCTGCATTATGGCCGGATGCGATTCACGGAAACTCATCAAATCACGATAGAAACTGAAAACGTGAGTACGTGAGTTGCGGTCTATCATGGCCGGCATGTACACGTAATCGAATATGGAGGTGCGTCCGTTGTCGGAATCGGCGGCGGCTTCGCCGTACTCCTGTCCGTTGTAAATCATAAACGGGCCGCGGTTCATCAAAGCCGACAATGCCACAAACGGAACCGCGTTCTCAGGGGTTTGCATGAAACAACGCGAGGCCAAACGCACTTCGTCGTGGTTCTCCATGAAGCGCAGCATCTTGTCGTCCATGTCGCCCAAGCCTTTCCAAACCTCGGAAATGCTGTCGGCCCTCTGTCCGAAACGGTAAATATTCTCAAGGGTGTTGTACAGACCCACCTTGTCGTAGAGATAATCGAATCCGGCAGCTATGTAACTCCGGTAGAGCTGAGGCTGATAAATCTCGGCTATCATCGTAACCTGGTACGATTTGCGAACCTCGGCTATCACCCAACTCCAGTATTCAGCCGGCACCATCTCCGCCATATCGGCACGGAAGCCGTCCACTCCCTTCGAGCACCAGAACTTTATAATCTCCCGCATCTTCAGCCAAGTGTCTGGTATGGGGCTAAAATACTTGCGACCGTCATGGTAGTCTATGCCGTAGTTCAACTTGGCGGTGTCATACCAGTCGTTCAGCGAAGGACGTGGCGAAAACACATCGTTACCCGTGACCTTGGCAGGAAACTCCTCGTAGCTGTCGTCGCCTGTCGGAGCCACAAACCGCTCATTCGGGCAGTAGTAGAAATTGTTATGCGGTGAAAACTGCAGGCTTTTATCGTCGTTTTTACCGAAATCGCCCTTGTACTCCCTGGCCACATGGTTTGGAACCAAGTCAATGATCACCTTCAGGCCGTGACTGTGAATCCTCTCCACCGTCTGTACGAACTCCTCCATCCTATTCTCCTCATTGTCAGCCAAATCAGGGTCGATATCATAGTAGTCGGTTATAGCGTAGGGCGAACCGGCCTTACCCTTGGTGACAGCGGCGCTGCTGTCGCGCCAGCCTGAATGGCGTATCACGCCAGTAAGCCAAATATGGCTGGCGCTCAACGATTTGATTCTCTCAATAGCCTCATCGCTAATGTCACTGAAGGTGCTGCAACGCTTTTCAGGCGTAGCACCGAACACTCTTGTTAAAAGTTGGTATATTATCATTTTTCAAGTATATCCAATATGAATGCATATTCCATTGCCACCTCGTGGAAAGGCTCAAAACGTCCCGACGCTCCGCCATGACCGTAGTCCATGTCGGTTTTCAGGTACAAAGGGTTGTCGTCGGCCTTCAGTTCGCGCAATTTGGCCACCCACTTGGCCGGCTCCCAATACTGCACCTGACTGTCATGCAATCCAGTCGACACAAACATGGCCGGATAGTCCTTAGCCTCCACATTGTCGTAAGGTGAATATGAAAGTATGTAGTCGTAATATTCTTTCTCGTTGGGGTTGCCCCATTCGTCGTACTCGCCCGTTGTCAGCGGAATGCTGTCGTCAAGCATGGTAGTCACCACATCCACAAAAGGCACTTGAGCCACTATGCCGCGGAACAGTTCAGGCGCCATGTTGGCTACCGCTCCCACCAGAAGTCCGCCTGCGCTTCCGCCCATGGCGAACATCTTTCTGCTGTTGGTGAAGCCTTCTTTAATAAGGTATTCACCGCAGGCTATAAAGTCGGTGAAAGTGTTTTTCTTCTTCAGAAGCTTACCGTCCTCATACCACCAACGGCCCATCTCCTCTCCTCCGCGAACGTGTGTGATAGCCCACACAAAGCCTCTGTCGAGCAGGCTCAGCCTTGATATGGAGAAATAGGCATCCATGCTGTTGCCATACGAGCCATAGCCGTACAAGACCAGCGGATTTTCGCCGTTTTTGACCAGACCCTTCCTGTAGACCAGCGAAATAGGCACCATCACCCCGCCTTTGGCGGGGGCCATCAGGCGTTCGGTCACGTAATCCGAAGGATTGAATCCTCCCACCACCTCCTGACGTTTCAGCAACTCGGCCTTTTTCTCCACCATATCATACTGATAGACGGTGGCCGGAGTGGTCATTGAGGTGTAGATGTATCTCAGCTGATGAGTGTCAAATTCCGGATTGGCCGAGGTCTCGACAGTGTAGGCCGGCTCCCCGAAGTTGATGTAATGATCTGTCTTGCCGTCCCAGCTCATGACTCTCAGGTTGACCAAGCCTTGACAACGCTCCTCTATCACCAGAAAATCGTTGAAAATGTCGTAGTCTTCAATCAACACATCCTCGCGGTGCGCTATCACCTCCTCCCAGTTTGCCTTTTCGGTGGCTCCTACCGGAGTGCGCATGATTTTGTAGTTTCTGGCGCCGTCGGCATTGGTCAGAATATAGAAATAATCGCCGTAATGCCCCACTCCGTAAAGCAAGTCGTGCTGTCGGGGGTTGAACACCCTGAACTCGTCTTTCGGACGGCCGGCGTCTATGAAGCGTATCTCCGAAGTGAGGGTGCTTTCCAGAATAATGACTATGTATTTCTCGGATTTTGTCTTGCTTACGAAAGCATAAAAAGTGGCGTCGTCCTCGTAGTAGACCTCCACATCGTCTTTTGGGTCTGTGCCTATCTCATGACGCATTATACGGCATGAACGCAGCGACTCGTCTTTGACCGAATAGAACACGGTTTTGTTGTCGTTGGCCCAGACCATATTGCCCGAGGTGTTCTGTATGACTTCCGAAAACATCTTGCCGCTGGCTATCTCCTTGAAGAAAATCTGGTACTGACGACGGCTGACTGTGTCTATGCTGTATGCTATCAGTCTGTTGTCGGGGCTTATGCTGTAACCTCCCACATCGAAGAAAGCATAGCCTTTGGACATCTCGTATCCGTCCAAAAGCACCTGCTCGTCGGCTGAGGAATGAGCCACTTCGTTTGAAATTATGGCAGGGTTGTCTCCCGCCTTGGCAGGCTTTCTGCAATATAGCGGATACTCCATTCCCTCTTCGAAGCGGGTGTAATACCAATAGCCATGATGTTTCACAGGCACCGACATGTCATCCTGCTTAATGCGGCCGGTAATCTCTTTAAACAGCTGATCCTGAAGAGGCTCGGTATGCTTCATCATAGCTTCCAGATAAGTGTTTTCAGCCTTCAGATAGTCAATAACCTCAGGATTTTCGCGTTCTTTCAGCCAATAATAGTTATCCACACGAGTATGACCGTGTATTGTCATCTCGTGTGGTATCTTTTTTAAAGAAGGTTTTGTCATAATTAGAAACTGAGTGTCAGGCCGAGGCTCGGCATCAGCGGCAACTGATATATTTTCTCGCTGGTTATGATATCTACGTAGAAGATGTTGTCTCTGTTGTAGACGTTGGTGATACTGAAGTCGACCTCCAGTTGGGTATGTTCGCTGAAGTAGAATTTGCGTTTCACATCTATGTCAAGACGATGGTACCAAGGCAGCTGGCCTTTGTTAAGCTCACCGTAGATGATGCCTGTGTCGCCCGATGTGCCAATGATGCTCATGCCCATATCGTCAAACTGGTAGTGCTCGTAGAAGCCGCTCACCTGTGTGAACGGGAAGCCCGAACCCAAGTTCCAACGGCCGCTGAACTCCCACTGACGGCGTGCACCGCCTGTGTAGGTCACAAGTATATTAATATTGTGACGACGGTCGTAGTGAGTGCGGTAGTTGATCAGGTCGCCGAACTCGTTCTCGTAGTTCTTGTTGACATAGGCCAACGAATAAGCCATCCAAACATACCATCTCATATACTCATATTTCAACGAGAAGTCCACTCCGTATGCCTTACCGTTCTCCACCATGAAGTCTTTCCAGAGAATCTCAGGAGTGCCTGGAGGGAAGTTGGTTGACGAATAGAGCTGGTTGCGGTTCATGCTTGTCAGCTGTACGAAATCTTTCAGGTAGCCTTCAACATTGAGAGTCACATTGTCCATCACGTCAAACTCTGTACCAATGATGAAATGGTTGGCCTTCTGCAGACGTGAGTCCACTTTCTTGCCGTCGAATGTCTTTGGAATGCTCTCCTGTCCCGAAAGGAAGCCGTAGAAGAGGTTGACCACGTCGCGGTCGCTGTTGGCTGCGATGAGGTTCTGCGAGTACATACCTGCAGCCGCCTTCACGCGGAACCAGTCGTTGACGTTATACTTGATGGCCAGACGAGGCTCCGGTGAAATCTCAGCCAGTGAAGCGTACCACTGTACACGCAAGCTAGGCTCGATGATGAGTTTGTTGATCTGCCATTTGTATTTGATGAAGGCGCCCAGCTCGGTGGTATTCTCGGTCTGGTTAAGCTTGATACCGTTCGACTTGGTGTAGTCGAACACTGTCTTGAATCCCAACATCTCGACACCGTACTTCAAGGTGTTCTTGCCGAGGAAGTATGAGAATGTGAAGCCAGCGTTGAAACCGTCAATAGAACTTGAACGTCCGGGGTTGTTGGCCTCGGTCAGGCCGGCCTCATATTTTGAATAAGCCACATTACCTTCGATGAGCACTGGCGACTTGCCCGGAATGAGCACGAAGTTGGTACCGCCTCCGTACGACTTCCAGCTGAAGTCTGAAATGGCCTTGTAGTTGTTAACCTGGTCGTTGAAGCTGAAGCCGAAGAAGTTGATCTTACTGCCGTTGGCTGTGTTGAGTGATATCTTGCCGTACACATCCTGGAAGTTGTATGGCAGCACTTCTTTCACTATCGAGCTGTATATCGACTGGCTGGTTTGCTCCAGGTATGAGTTCTTGGCCGAAATGATGAACGACATGGTCATATCGTCGTCCTTCTTGGCTTTCTTGAGAGGACCTTCCACCATGATCTTGGCGCCGAAAGTGGTGCCGCCGATTTTTCCTGAAATGCGCTTCTTGTTACCGTCGCGGGTGATGATGTCCATAACAGAGGAGACTCTGCCGCCGTATTCAGCGCCGAAACCTCCGGTGTAAACCTCTGCGTTACGAATGATGTCGGTGTCAAAAACCGAGAAAAGTCCTATGCTGTGGAATGGGTTGTACACTATCATACCGTCCAGGAGCACCTTGTTTTGGATAGGGGCACCTCCTCGTATGTAGAGCTGTCCGCCCTGGTCACCGGTGAACACCACGCCCGGCAGCACCTGCAGGTACTGCGCGAGGTCGGCCTGGCCGCCCACTGTAGGAATCTTGGTGATTGTCTTTGGAGTGATGTTGACCACCGAAGTCTTGGTTTCGGTACGGGCTTCTATCTTGTCGGCGGTGATGCTCACAGCCTCCAGCTGGATGGACGCCTCCGACATGCTGAATTTCTTGTTCAAAATCTGCTGTCCTTTGACAGACACTTTCTCGGCTATGGTGTCGTAGCCCACCATGGTCACAGTGATGATATACTCACCGTCCGGGACACGGGTGATACTGAAATAACCGTTGATGTCGGTGGTTGAACCGAAAGTTGTGCCTTTCAGAAACACATTGGCAAACATCATAGGCTCACCGTTCGATTTCTCGTAAACAAAACCTTTAATGGAGTTGTCTCCCTGTGCAAAAGATATAATGCCGGTCATCAGCATAACGACCAGCATTATAATCCGTCTTGTATTTTTCGTAATGATATTCATTTCTTGCAGTTTTAAACAGAAATTTTAAAATCGTGCAAAGATAATGAATTTTTTATTACAAGTGAAACAATTTTTTAAAATCAATCATCATCTCCTGAATAGGACGAGATAATCTCAGTGTCATCATCCATAATGACGATACTGTCGTACTTGTTTTCGTAAGCCCAGTAACCCAAAGCGAAGAGTGCCACGGCTAAAAGGGTTCTCAACCATTTGTTGATAGGCATCAGGCACACTCCTATTATTATCAGCAGCACAGGCCACATTTTTCCGACGATGTGCCAATCCACATCGAAATCGAAGAAGGTGATCAAAAGTGCGATAGCACCTATTATTATCAGAAAGACACCTCTGCTGAAGCTGTCGTTAGTGTTGTTTTCATTATTGCTCATTGTTCTTGTTTTGTTGAGATTTAACAATAATTACCACTCCAACCATGATCAAGGTCACAGGCCACAGTTTCCAGATCCATGTCACTGACACGAAGTTGTCGAGCAGCGCGATGATGCCTATGAAAATCAGCACCAGACTGGCTATCAGGGCTCCGTTGTTGGTTTTTTGCCTTATTTCATTCGGTGTGATGTCGACTGAAGCGTCTTGTGCAGCATATTCCTGACCTAAAACGTTTTCTTCAGGTGCCACTATCCAAAGGATGATGTACAGCCAGAATCCGAAGCTGCCGCATATTGTAGCCACTACGAAGAGAACACGCATCAGGGCCACATCTATGCTGAAATAGTCTGCCAAACCCGCGCACACACCCGCCACCACTCTGTTGGTGCGGGAACGTTCCAATTTTTTAGTGTTATTTTCCATTTTATATCAGTATTATATTTGTCTTTTCTAACCAATAACGAAGTATTTCGTATTTTGCTGCATGAAAATACAAAAATTTCAAATCATGGTAAAAAGAGCAATTATTCTTTTCCGAATCTCTTGAGGAACGGGCCCCTGTCTTCGGCCGGCACGTCCTTGAGCAGCATCTCCAGCTCATCCAAAGGATAATCGGTAAACTTGAGAAGCAGCAGTCCGTCGAGAGTGTCGTTGAAATCCGGATCCACGTTGAAACACAGGAACTTGGAGTTGATCTTCAGATACTTCTTGAACAAAGTCGGCATGCGATAGTCGCCATTGCTGAGCTTCATCAGGTAACGGTCGAACTTCTCGACAGTGTCCATGTTCTTCTCCATAAGGACGTCCACGTCGCACTTGTTGAAGTCGGGAGTGAACGGTGTATGCGGCTTGAACAGCTTTGACAGCTCTTCGTTTGTGTGTTTGGTCTTGACGTAATAAACCATGAGGCTCTGGTAGAACTTCGGATACCAACTGCTGATGCTCACAGGGCCGATGAAATAGTTCATGGCCGGATAACGCATTATGGTATACATAAGTCCTTTCAGCAGCAACATAAGCGGAAGTATGTCCTTCTGGTAGTCGACAGAGACAAACGAACGGCCCAACTCGATGGTTTCCTTGAGCATGTTCTCAAGCGACGGGTCTATGTCGAAGAGCGAGTTGACGTAGAAACCCTTGATGCCGTATTTCTCCATTATCTCGTTACCCATGCCGAGACGGTAACCGCCGGCAATCTTCTGCTCATCGGTATCCCAAAGGATAAGATGTTTGTAGTAAACATCGTATTCGTCGGTGTCTATCTGTTTGCCTGTACCCTCGCCCACCGCGCGGAAAGCCTCCTCACGACGGCGTCCTATTTCGTGTATGACACGCGGAATCCTATTGTAATCGGCCAGGTAGCACTCAAAGTTGGCCGTGGTGAACAGCAAGGAATCCTTGCGTATCGAGCTCAACTCGCGAGCCAGCTCCGACGGGCGGAATGGCGGGTCGATTGGGTCGTTGACGCGTGAGCGGAATTTCTTCAACTCGGTATATATGTTAGCCTCCAAAGCGTAACTTCTGCTTCTCAGATATTCAGCCAGGGCCTTAGGGCTCTCGTACTGTGCAATCTCAGCCGGAAGAATAGGCTTGCCTATCTTCATTATGATTTTCTTGTTGCGCTTGTTCAGCATCTCCTTCACCAAACGGGCTGTGCCGAGCAAGGAGTGAATCTTGGCCAGGATGTAGAATTTACGGGAGTTGGTACCGTCGAAATAAACAGGAATGACCGGCACCTGTGTCCTCTGTATGATCTTGGCTATCTGTGGCGACCACGGGATATCCTCCGGGTAGCTGTGTCCGTGATAACGGGCCACCTCTCCTGCCGGGAACACACCCAAACCGTGACCGTCGGTGAGCTGCTGCAGTGAAGCCTTGATGCCTCCGGTGCTGCCGCCACCCCAATCCTTGTTGTTCTCAAAAGGATTGACAGAGAAAAACACGTCTTTCAGATTCGGAATGTATGAAAGAATGAAATTGGCCATTATTTTGAAATCGGGGCGCACTCTTGAAATGACATCGTAGAGTATGATGCCCTCCATGGCTCCGAACGGATGATTGCACACGACAATGAAAGGACCTTCGGCAGGAATGCCCTTCAACTCGTTGGCATTGACATCACATGTGGTGTTGTAATGGCGCAACATATCCTCCGTAAACTCTTTACCATACAAATCGGCAGAAGGAGTATACAGACGGTTGATCGTCCTAAAACCCAAAATTCTCAGGGCCAAAGCCACAACGGGCTTGGTTATGGGGCTCCAATGAAGGTAGCGCACCAAATCATCACTCGTTATAAGTTTCCTAATATTCTTCATACAAAATGCAAAGATACAATTTTTTTTAATACACAACATATTTTTATTTTTTTAATAATCTTCGTCGAGATGTTGGCATTTAAAAAACTTTTCATATATTTGCCGAATGTATTTATTGGAATTAATCAACTAAAAATATTGCATAATGAAGAAGATCTTATTACTTGGTGATGAGGCCATTGCGCAGGGCTTTATTGATGCCGGAGGCAGTGCCATCAACAGTTATCCGGGCACTCCTTCTACACAGATTACGGAGTATGTAATTAACTCTAAACAGGCCAAGGAACTCGGCATCAGAGCCAACTGGTGCGCCAACGAGAAGACGGCTCTTGAGGCTTCCCTCGGCGTCGCTTATGCCGGCAAACGCGCCATGACATGTATGAAGCATGTCGGACTTAACGTGTGTGGCGACCCATTTATGAACGCCGCCATCATTGGTACCAAGGGCGTATTGATAGTCGTTGCCGACGATCCGAGCATGTTCTCGTCACAGGACGAGCAAGACAGCCGTTTTTACGGTCACTGGGCCATGATACCGATGTTGGAGCCTTCCAACCAGCAAGAGGCTTACGACATGGTTCATTACGGTTTTGAGTTGAGCGAGCAGCTCGGCACTCCGGTTCTTTACCGCATCCCTACACGTCTGGCACACAGCCGCGCCGGCGTTGAGCTGAAACCTGTCCGCAAGCAGAACGAGCTCACAGAACCGGCCGACGCAAAGTCGTTCGTGCTCCTTCCTGCCAACGCCAAACGCCTTTACAGACAGCTGATAGACAAACAGCCTACATTCACAAAGATGTCTGAGGAATCAGGATACAACAAGTTCATTGATGGTCCAGACAAGAGCATAGGCATCATTACCACAGGCATAGCATACAACTACCTCATGGAAAACTTCCCTGATGGAAAATGCCCATATCCAATAGTGAAGATAACACAATATCCGTTGCCGTTCAACATGCTCAACCGTCTGTATGACGAATGCGGCGAGATCCTCGTTCTCGAAGACGGACAGCCTTTCGTAGAGGAGCACATCAAAGGTTTCCTCGGCAAGGGCAAGAAAGTGAGAGGCCGTCTTGACGAGACCATTCGCCGTGACGGAGAACTCAATGCAGAGAAAGTGGCCAAGGCATTGGGAATTAAGACAGAATCAACATTAGCAGTACCGGAAGTCGTGACCAACCGTCCTCCAGCGCTCTGCCAGGGATGTCCTCACGTTGACAGTTACAACGCCTTGAACGCCGTCATGGCCAACCATAAAGGCGGTAAGGTGTTCGGCGACATAGGCTGCTACACTCTGGGATTCAACATGGGAGCCATCAACACAACAGTGTGCATGGGAGCATCTATCACCATGGCCAAGGGAGCCAGCGAGGTGGGCATCTTCCCAAGCGTGGCTGTAATCGGTGACGGCACCTTCGGTCACAGCGGCCTTACCGGTCTTATGGACTGCGTCAACGAAAAGGCCAATGTGGTCGTTATGATTCTCGACAATGACATCACAGCTATGACAGGCGGTCAGCCTTCATCGGCACACAACAAGATCCGCCGCATTTGCGAAGGCCTCGGAGTGGAGCCTGAGCACATCCGCGACATCGTGCCGCTGCCTAAAAACCATGACGAGAACGTGAGGATTATCGAAGAAGAAGTGAATTACAACGGTGTTTCTGTAATCATACCTCACCGCACCTGCATCGTCGAGCTTAAGAAACATTTGAAGAAATAACCCATTAAAAAAGAAGTCAATATGAAAAAAGATATCGTTTTGTGTGGTGTTGGTGGTGACGGCATCGTGTCAGTTGCCAAAATCATCTCAGATGCTGCCCTCAATATGGGTATGAACCTGAAACAATCGGAAATCCACGGCATGTCGCAGCGCGGCGGCTCGGTGTTCTCACACCTGCGCTTGTCAGACGAACCTATCTTTGCCGATGTCATACCAGAAGGCAAGGCCGATATAATTCTGTCAAGCGAACCGATGGAAGCCCTGCGTTATCTGCCATGGCTCAGCAAGGAAGGTTGGGTGATAACCAACTCCGACCCGTTCATCAATATAAACAACTACCCGGACATTGAGAAGGTGTATGCCGAGTTAAAGAAACTCAATCATGTAGTGTCGTTCGATGCCAGCGAGATAGCCAAACAGCTCAAGGCACGTTCGAACATGGTGCTTTTGGGCGCCACAGTGCCTTATCTCGGCATCTCTATGGAAAAGGTTGAAGAGGCCATAGCACATATCTTCGGCAAGAAAGGCCAGGATGTGGTAGACCTTAACGTCCAGGCAGTGAGAGCGGGATACGAGGTAGCGAAGAGATAGCATTAGCTATTAGCCATTAGCCATTAGCCATTAGTAGAGACGTACGGGTGTGCGTCTCTACATTTGATTAATTCAAAAATAAAATCATTATGAAAAAATTAACACCTTACTTGACAGCATTGTTGTTTCTGATTTCTTGCGGAAACAACGCTCAGAAAAAAGAGGCCGAGAAACCTGCTGAACCGGTATATCTGTACGGCATCTGCATAGATTCACTCGACGTCAAGGAGGATGTGGTGAAGAAAAACGAGTTTCTGGCCAACATCTTGCTAAGAGAAGGTGTAAGCTACAACACCATCAACCAAATCGACAGAAACAAACGCGACGTCTTCGATGTCCGCAAGATAAGGGTTGGCAACAAATACGCCTTCCTCATGACTCGCGACAGCATACCGCAGGCAAAATACTGGATTTATGAGATTGACAATATCAACTACGCAGTGTTCGGTCTCACCGACTCACTTCCGGCATGGCGAGGCGAAAAGGAAGTAATCAAAAAAATAGAGCATGTAGGGGTTGAAATCACAAGCAGCCTTTGGAATGCCATGGCCGATGCCGGCTGCGATCCCAACCTCATACTCGAACTTTCCGACATCTATGCATGGACTGTCGATTTCTTCGGCATACAGCCCGGCGACTCCTGTAAGGTAATCTACGAAGAGCGTTTTATTGCAGGTGACACTGTTTCTTGCGGTATAGGTAACGTTTTGGCAGCTTATTTCAAAAGTGGCGGTGACGGGAAATACGCCTTCTGCTTCACACAGGACGGTCGCAAGGAATATTTCGACGAAAATGGCGACAACATGCGAAAGGCCTTCCTGAAGGCTCCGCTCAACTACCGTCGCATAAGCTCAAAGTTCTCCAACAACAGAATGCATCCGGTTCATCATGTTGTGCGTCCGCATCACGGTGTCGATTACGCAGCGCCCACCGGCACTCCAGTGCAATCGATCGGTGACGGCACTGTAGTAGAGAAAGGCTGGGACAGAAAAGGCGGCGGCAACTACATCAAGATAAAACACAACAGCACTTATACCACCACCTACATGCACCTCAACGGCTTTGCCAAAGGTGTTGCGAAAGGCTCGAAAGTGAAACAGGGTCAGACCATTGGATATGTGGGCATGACGGGCACAGCCACAGGGCCGCATCTCGACTTCCGCCTACAGAAAAACGGCACCTACATCGACCCGCTGAAGTTTAAGTCGCCAAGTGCCGATCCTGTAAAAGACGAAAACATGGCGCAATACAAGATTGCTGTTGATTCGCTGATGATGGTGCTTAAAGAGCATTAATGCCAGTGATTAAAGACTATGTGAACGCCAATCTCGAGAAAGCCGTAGTTTTCTAGGCTTGGCTTATCACACAGTCTTTAATCTATTATATAACGCTTTCGATTAATCACTATCCGAACGCCAGTGAGTCAGCGGCAAGCTCCGAGTACTTTACGGCGTCTTTGAAACAAACCATTGCAGCGTCGTCGTCGAGAAACACCATGATGTTGAGAACGCTGTCGATGAGGATGAGCGCACTGTCGAGGTCGGAAACTGCAACATTCTGTGCCTGCTGGTAATAGCGTTTTGCGCGACGCAAGTCAGAGTCGCACGACGAGAGTGCAAAGAGTAGCGCGAGAATTATGACGAGATGTTTTTTCATGGGGCAAAGATTGTGAAAAATGTAATCAAAGGCAATATTGTTTTAACTTATACAAACATTGTCATTACCACTGGCAACAGTGTGGTTGAACCATCTCGGCGATAATCCTTAGTGTATATCAGGAAACGTTCTCCAACGCGATCTGAATATTTATCGCAAAATGCATCCAACGAAGCATGTGTCTTGTAACCGGAAGATTTAACTTCCAAAGGAAAAATTTTGGCTCCACGTGATAGCAGGAAGTCAATTTCATAATTGTGCTTGCCACTATCTGTTGGCCATGTGTGGTAAAATAGTCTGTTTCCCGATGCCGTAAGCATCTGTGCAACAATATTTTCATACACATATCCCAAATCTGCAGACAGTTTGTCGCTTAGCAATCTCTGATATATTGTATTTTCGGTAACGTCTTTATCCCAGAAAGCCAGTGTTATAAACAAACCTGTGTCGTTAAGGAACATCTTATACCGTCCAAGATCCTCATGCAGTGCCAATCCTACGTTAGGGTCATCTGCATGGTGCGAGAAAACAACAACATTTGAGTCTTCCATATCCTGTAAAATCTCTTCAACGCGTTCCTGCTTGCCTTGCTCGATTACGCTTGATATTTGATATCGTGATGCATTCCCGGTCAGTTGTGCCGGTACAGCATAAAACATTCGCGTTGCTTTGCCAGTTGGATCAATTTTCCTGAAATCATCGGCATATAGTTCAATGATTTCACGCTTTACTGCATCAACTGCACTAAGATTGTTTGTGCTTAAATACTCATTTATCGCTTGTGGCATACCGCCAACAAGCATATACAATCTGAAATCACGCAGTAGTTTGCGAATTACGGCATCACCCAAAGGCTGTTTGACATTATAAGCCTCACGAAGCATATCCACGGTTACATTGTCACCAAGTGCCCATCGGAATTCTTCATAATCCATCGGATGCAGTGTCAGACGTGTCTCTTCGCTCGGAATACGAATATTCTTAGTATTCTTCTTTATTGATAGAAGCGATCCTGTTTCAATGTAGTCGTAGCGATGGTCATTTACCAGTTTCTTTATAGCTTGACGTGCCAACGGGCAATCTTGTACTTCATCAAATATTATTACAGATTTGCGCGGCGTGAGTCTCTTGTTGTAATGATACTGAAGCTGAAAAAGCAGATTGTCCAAGTCCGATATGTCTTTGAACAAGTCCCTCACTTCTTGAGCGGCCTCAGTAAAGTCAATCATAATATACGATTCATACTCACGACGAGCAAATTCTTCGGCAAGCGTAGATTTTCCTACTCGACGCGCGCCTTTGATGAGCAAAGCTGTTTTACCATCACGCTCCTGTTTCCATTGGAGCATCTTATCATATAACTTGCGTTTGAAAACTCTTTTTTCCATATTAGCAGAAAATTTCTGCAAAGATACAACTTTTGCCTAAATTCTCTGAATTTATTTTGTTAAAAACGCCGAATATCTCAAAATTGTGCTGTTTGTTGTACAAATCCTCATGATTTTTTATACTCAATTGTACCAAAATCTCACATTTTAATCATTTGCCATTATCGAATCGACATAATGCTGCCTATCCTCGAAGGAGATGTCGTGGAAGCAATAGACATCATTCCAGAGGTAGGTGCGGTGGCCGGCGCGGTACAGGGTGAAGGTTTCGGCATTCACCATGAAGTCGGCTTGTCCCATTGCCCAATCTGATTCGAAACGGAAAAACGGTGTGTTGCCGTCTATGTCTTTTTTGCACGACGTGAGTTGCCTCAGATAGGGCTTGGTGTCGATAAACGGAATGGGATGGAAGTAGAACCAAGCCATGCTGAGACAATCCCAGTGGAGGCTTTTGATTTCGGGATTCTCCTTTGTGACAATATAATGGTTGAAGTTGTCGGTGAAGAACACCATAGAGTTGTCTCCATCGTATTTTATGATGACATCGTAGGTCGGACCGTCTTGTAGCATGTTGGACTCTTCCAACCGAAGCACGCTTAGATGGAACGACACCCACTTATGCTCTTCGGCAAACGCCAGCGACTGGCTCACGAAGGCGGAGTCGGGCTTGATGTAAGGCTCAGGCGTTGCCGCCTGCTGCGTTTCGACTATGTTGTTTACACAACAAAACGCAGCAAGCAGCAAAAACACAGTTGGTATTAATAATTTGAGACGTTTCATTCTTTAATAATTCGTTCTGTGAACTCCGAGCCGTTGGACATTCGCACTTTGATCAGGTATAAACCTGGAGTGAGGTTGGCGATGTTGATGGTTGACGATTGAGAAGTTTCAGGAAACGTCTCTACAACAAGGCGGCCGTCAATGGAATAGATTGCGACGGATTGGCATTCGGTGTCATCTGCAAAATTGATATTCACAACGTCTTTTGCCGGGTTTGGACAAACAAATATTTCATTTGCAAAGCTGTTTTCCCCAACTGCATCAAAAGTGCAATCGTCATAATTCGGATTTTGCCAGATAAGCTCATCGTTTTGATGGAAGCATAATGTACAATAATATGCTCCACAAATACCTGCGCTACCACTATAGAGCAACCCCAAATCGCTGCCAATTCCTTCAATCCATATCTCGGCAGCGGTAATAATGCCAAACCAACCATATTCCAATCCAAACCAGAACTTTTTCCTGTCAACACCGCCAATATGCTCTATGCTTATGGAATCAACAATATTATAATGGTATTCATCAGCCCAGAGTCCACACCATAGGGTATCACCTACATTGGCAGTGAAGTCATATAATAATATTTCCCTTTGATTATTCAACCGTTCCCATACCTTGCCGTTGTCTTCCCTGAGCACTGAAAACAGATGTGGAGCGCCTCCGTTGGTGATTCCCATGAGTTTGGCATATCGCACATCATCGATGATGGTGTCGCCCGAAAACCAATTGACATTGTTGTAATAAGTGTTATACATACCCACCGTAACATCGAGTGTGTTCCATACATTGCCTTCTTGAATGATAGGCACATATTCTTGAGCATACACCGCTACACTTCTCGTCATAAGCAGTAGCGCAAATATGGTATAAAGATTTAGTTTTTTCATAGCTGTAAGTTTAATTAATAAATTTCAATTTGCAAATATTTTGTCAACGTGTCACAACCAGTTTATTAGTTAGGCTGTGTTCTTCACATTTTATAGTCAGAATATACACACCTACAGGTAGTTTCTGCAAGTCTATTACATGCCGCCCGCACTCGCCTTGCACATTTTGTGTGTAAACCTCCAAGCCCATGTTGTTGGTAAGAGTAATGACGGCGTTGTTGAAGCCTTCTGGGAGGGTGTAGTCAACCGCCACCCATGCGTTTGCGGGGTTAGGATGAATCTCCAAGCTAACCGCATTTTCGTTATCCTCAACTTCTCCGACATTGTCGTAATCGAAGATGTCGGTGATGTGATAAACCCAGAAATTGATGCCTGAGCCAGGCATATTCGCGTTGTAGGGGCAGTTG